>Ga0302320_10006823_pt1 | contig 25260 bp, 19 predicted proteins | sample Bog_T0_3_FD_202130 | JGI IMG/M metagenome (GOLD analysis project Ga0302320, IMG submission 202130) | Peat permafrost microbial communities from Stordalen Mire near Abisko, Sweden - Bog_T0_3 | ecosystem: Environmental > Terrestrial > Soil > Wetlands > Peat | place: Sweden: Abisko, Stordalen Mire... | reverse complement strand
CATCTTGTCGATTTCGGCCGGATTCCACGCGCTCACGATCAGACGCCGCGAATCCGGATTGCGGCGGATCATCTCGATGACGTTGGAAATCTGGTCGATGCTGCGTCCGTCCGGCGCCGGCCAGGATCGCCACTGCGATCCATAGACCGGGCCGAGATCGCCATTGGCGTCCGCCCATTCGTCCCAGATGGATACGCCATTATCCTTGAGATATTTGATGTTGGTGTCGCCTCTGAGAAACCACAGCAACTCGTGAATGATCGATTTGAGCGGCAGCTTCTTGGTGGTCAGCATCGGGAACCCGGCGGCCAGGTTGAAGCGCATCTGGTGGCCGAAGATCGACAGCGTCCCGGTGCCGGTGCGGTCACCTTTCTCGGCGCCGTCGGCAAGAATCCGTTCGAGCAGGTCGTGATACTGATTCATGGCGAGAGGTTATGGCCTTTGGCGAGCCTTCCGGACGGCGAATTTAGCGGCCGGAGCGACCGTTCGACAGCGCCGATTCGGCTGACAGCATCGATTATACCCGGAAAATGAGTAGCCGTGTTCCCAACGGCAAGGGCAGAAGGCCGCGTTCCCGTGGGGATCAGTAGTCGGCGGGCTTGAGCACCGGCGTCCATTTGGCGATTTCGCCTTTCACCAGCGCGGCCAGGGCTTGCGGGGTGCGCTCCGCCGCAGCCGGGATCACGCTGCCGAGTTCGAGCAGGCGCTTGCGGACGCCCTCGTCGTCGAGCGCCTCGACGGCCGCGGCATTAAGCCTGGCAATGACCGGCGCGGGGGTTCCCTTCGGCGCGAAAATCGCGTTCCAGGCATGGACCTCGAATATCGGCAATCCGGCCTCCGCCGACGTCGGAACGTCGGGCAGCGACGGATTGCGCTCGTACGACGCGACCGCATAGGCCTTGATCGTCGCCAATCCGATCTGCGGCACGGCGTTGACGACCTGGTCGCACATATAATCGACCCGGCCGCCGACCAGCGCATTCATCGCGGGACCGGTGCCATTGAAGGCAACTTCCGTCGGGTTGATGCCGAGGAGGGAATTCAGGAGCTTGCACGACACATGCGAGACCGAGCCTGTGCCCGCATGTGCGACTTTGACCGTATCGGCGGATCGTACATAGGCGATGAATTCCCCGAGATCCCTCGGCGGAAAATCCTTGCGTGCCAGGATCAGGATCGGCATCCCCGCCAGCATCACCACCGGCTCGAAATCCTTTTCCGGGTGGTAGGCAAGGTGAGGATAAAGCGCTAGCGCGGCCGCATGGGTGCCCATATGGCCGGCAATCAAGGTGTAGCCGTCATTGGCGGCGCGCGCGGCCCGGGTGGTCGCCGTGGTGCCGCCGGCGCCGACCACGTTCTCGATGATAATGCTCTGTCCGAGAGTTCGCGCCATACGCGCGGTGATGATGCGCGCGACGACATCGGTCGGACCGCCGGCTGCGAACGGCACCAGCATGGTGATGCTGCGCACGGGATAGGCCGGCGCCTGGGCGTGGGCGCTCGTTGCGCCGACGCCGGCAAGCGCCGCCAGTCCACAGCCGACAAGCGTCCTGAAATGCCAGTTCATCCAAACTCCCCGAAACCGCGTCCGCATCGACGCTGGCTTGCGGACACGCCGACCTTGCATCCCGCAAGTCAGCGCTGGCGGTCGTTAACTTCGGGTTACGCAATCGCCGGGATTTCGACACCTCAATCGATCACGCCGGCAAAACCCAACAAGCCGCCCGCCAGCAGCAGCCAGAGCGGATTGAGCCGCGTCGTGAAGGCCAGCGCCGCGGCGGCAGCGGTGACCAGAGCGGCGCTCCAGCTGGATGCGGAAGTGCGTACCAGAACCATGGCGCTGGCGGCCATCAAGCCGATCGAGAGCGGCACCAGCGCCGTCTGGATGATGGCGGGCCAAGGCGAATGGCTCGATCGATTGAGAAGGCGGCTGACGCAATAGGCCAAAAGCGCGGTCGGAAGGCACATCGCCAGCGTTGCGGCCAGCGCGCCGGCAACGCCGGCGACCGCATAGCCGATCAGGGTCACGATCAGCACGTTCGGCCCCGGCGACATCTGCGCGATCGCGAAGGCGTCGGCGAACTGCTTGTCGGTCAGCCAGTGCCGAACGTCGACCGCGACCCGGTGCATCTCGGGTATCGCGGAATTGGCGCCGCCTACCGCAAACAGCGACATCAGGGCGAAGGTCCCGATCAGGGTCAAAATCGGGTTGCCGCCGGGATTCATGCCGCCCCCCTCCGCCTCACAAAAACGATGGCAATGCTGAGCGGCGTCGCGACCAGCAACACCGCCGCCAGCGGCAGTTGCAACTGACCGATGGCGATGAACACCGCCAGCAGGACAACAAGGGCCGTGAAATCGCGTTTCCTGATCAGCGGCAGCATCATCCGCAGCACCACCGCGATCAAAAGGCCAACCGCCGCGCAGGACACGCCGGCCAAAATGCGCCGCAGCGCCTCGATTTCACCGAACCGCGCATAAAGCGCCGCCAGGATGGTCACGATCACCACGGGAGGACCGAGCAGCCCGGCAAAGGCCGCGATGCCGCCGGCCAGCCCACGAAAGCGCGATCCGAACACCATGGTGAAATTGACGATGTTGGGGCCGGGCAAAAAATGGCACAGCGCGAAGGTTTCGTTGAATTCCTCCGCCGTCATCCATTTGTGCTGATCGACGATGCCGCGCCGGGCAAAGGCCAGCACGCCGCCGAAGCCCGAGAGCGACATTCTGGCAAAGGCGAGGAACAGCGCGACCAGGCCGGGCGGAGGCGATGTCAGGTGGTTCGGCACTGCTACGGCAGCCGGCGGCGAATCCGGGGGCATCCGCGAGATTTAGGACGGCGACTGGCGGCCGCCAACCCAATTCGGCGTGTCCGCCCAACCGAGCCACAGCTTTCCCGCCCGGTTTGCGTCCCCGGCGGGCCCTGTTTTTCTCAACTTTTGAGTCCTATATTGGGGGTGCCGGTTCGCCGGCTATGGAAATAAAGTGCCGTCGCAATAAACCATTCGGACCCGGGGGCAGTACCCGGCGCCTCCACCCAAGCCCGCCGCATCAAAAAGCGTGGGTTTCGGCGGGGGCGAAACAGGATCGACGAGGGCGTAAAGGGCGTGTTTTTTCCCGGTATGGTTCCGCCGTTATCGGGCTATGCAATAGTTGCAAACGACAACTATGCTCCGGTTGCTCAGGCTGCGTAACGCAGTTTGAAAGACCAAGTCTGAAGTCCTGATGGGTTAAGCTCCGTCAGGCGGGGTTCGGAGGCACCTGGCAACAGAAGCCTCCACTCACTTTCCTTTGCCGCCCCTGAATTTGCCCCAAAACCGGCCGTTCTGCGGGAATTTCCGTCAGTCGCGGAACGCCTGCTGACCTCGGGCCGCCGCCGGGGTAGCATGGCAGGGGACGGGCGAGTCGGGCGACCGGCGCCGCGGCCGATCCGCAGGCAGCATCTGAACGCGACAGGACCGATAATGGCGACCGATCATATCCGATACGACGTGCTGGCGCGCGACGCGCTGCGCGGGGTGCTGCGCCGTGTGCTGACCGATGCCGCCGAACATGGGCTGCCCGGCGAGCATCATTTCTTCATCACCTTCCTGTCCACCGCGGAGGGCGTGAAGCTGTCGCCGCGGCTATTGGCGCAATATCCGGAGGAGATGACCGTCATCCTCCAGCACCAGTTCTGGGATCTGGTGGTGTCGGAGGATCGCTTCGAAGTCGGGCTGTCGTTCGGCGGAATTCCCGAACGGCTGGTGGTTCCGTTCAACTCGATCAAGAGCTTTTTCGATCCGTCGGTGCAATTCGGGTTACAGTTCGAGTCGTCCGATACCGCTGCCGAAAAACCGGCGGAAAACCTTTCGACTGTCGCGGCCCCCGCCGCTGCATCCCCGGCGCTGCCGGCTCCGTCGGGCGCCGACACCAAGAACGATCCGGCCAAGATCGGCGAGGGTGCCGAGGTGGTGCGGCTGGATCGCTTCCGCAAGAAATAATCCGCGCGCCGGAAATCCGCGGGCCAGTGGCCTCGCGGTACGGACATCATTCATGGCTCGATCGACCAAACCATCGCGATTGGCTTCCACCCGCACCGAAACCGACAGTTTCGGGCCCATCGAGGTTGCCGCCGATCGCTATTGGGGCGCCCAGACCGAACGTTCCCGTCGGAATTTCCGCATCGGCCATGACCGAATGCCGATCGCGATCATTCACGCGCTCGGCATCGTCAAGCTGGCGGCGGCGCAAACCAACCGCGCGCTCGGCCTGCTCGACCAGCGCCGTTCCGGCGCGATCGTCCGCGCCGCGCGCGAGGTGGTCGACGGCAAGCTCGACGACCACTTTCCGCTGGTGGTCTGGCAGACCGGCTCCGGCACCCAGACCAACATGAACCTCAACGAGGTGATCGCCAATCGCGCCAACGAACTGCTCGGCGGCAAGCTCGGCGCCAAGGAACCGGTGCATCCCAACGATCACGTCAATATGAGCCAGTCGTCGAACGATTCGTTCCCGACCGCGATGCATATCGCTGCCGCGATGCACATGACCGCCGACCTGATTCCGGCGCTTGAGATGCTTCACGGCGCGCTACGCAGGAAACAGAAAGAGTTCGGCCATATCGTCAAGATCGGCCGCACCCACACCCAGGATGCCACACCGCTGACGCTCGGCCAGGAGTTTTCCGGCTATGCCGCGCAGGTCGAAAGCGGCATCGTGCGGCTGCGGGTCGCGGTGAAAGATCTGTACCCGCTGGCGCAGGGCGGCACCGCGGTCGGCACCGGCCTCAATTCGAAGCCGGCCTTCGCCAGGACGTTTGCAAGGCACGTCGCCAAAATCACGAAACTGCCCTTCACCAGCGCCGCCAACAAGTTCGAGGCGCTGGCCTCCAACGACGCCTACGTCTTCGTTCACGGCGCCATCAATTCGGTAGCGACCGGCCTGTTCAAGATCGCCAACGATATCCGCCTGTTGGGATCGGGTCCGCGTTCCGGCCTCGGCGAACTGATCCTGCCTGAAAACGAACCGGGCTCCTCGATCATGCCGGGCAAGGTCAACCCAACGCAGTGCGAGGCGGTGACCATGGTTTGCTGCCAGGTGTTTGGCAACCACACCGCCATCACGGTTGCTGGCAGCCAGGGCCATTTCGAACTCAACGTCTACAAGCCGGTGCTGGCATATGGTATGATGAATTCCATACAATTGGTGTCCGACGTCGCGCGCTCCTTCACCGAGCATTGCGTCGAGGGTATACGTGCCGACGAAAAGCGCATCCAGGAATTGATGGAGCGGTCCTTGATGCTGGTGACGGCGCTCGCTCCCAGGATCGGCTACGACAACGCCGCCAAGGTCGCCAAGTCGGCGCACAGCCGCGGAACCACGTTGAAAGAAGAGGCCGTGCGGCTCGGCTTTGTTTCCGCTGATGAATTCGACCGGTTGGTACGGCCGGACAAAATGACACACCCCGGCTGAGGTCACGGCGAAGTCCAGGGGACGACACGCCGGTGATATGTTTATGAATCATAACACCTAAAGACTGAGACCGATCCGCTATTGTCGTTGCCGGGGTGCGTGCTAGAGCAAAACATTGTGCTTTTTCGGCACGGAATTTATTTTAATGCTAATCAGGGCGATCACGGGGAATTTTCATCACATGACGATCGAGCCGGCGCAGCGGGACCGATCACGGCTTCGTGAAAATGTCATGCGCCCTCAATTGATTGGCTGACGGGGGCGGGCATGGGGGACGTGGTCAACCTGAAGCGATTCAAGAAACGCAGCGAGCGAGAAGCGGCGGCGAAACAGGCCGAAGCCAATCGCACACGATTCGGCCGAACCAAATCCGAACGCGCGCTGGAGCAACAGCGCACCACGCGCGCGAGCGACCTGCTCGATCAGCATCGGATCGACGGCGAGGACGCATCATGAAATCTCCGGTGGTCAAGCGCTCGATCGTGGTCGCCGGTCACAAGACCAGCGTCAGCCTCGAAGAGGCATTCTGGAACGGCATGAAGGAAATCTCGGGACTGCGGGACATGACCTTGTCCGAACTGGTCGGCGAGATCGACAGCAACCGCCAGCAGGGCAACCTGTCTTCCGCAATCCGTCTGTTCGTGCTGGATTATTTTCGCAGCCGCGCCACTGCCGCCGCAGCGGAGGCGAAGCCGCCGCAGGGTTAGCCGCAGTCTCCCGGGCAAAGCAGTAGATCCTCCGCCGATCTAGACCACCGTGTGCGAGCGCGACACGTCGACATAGGGACGGAATGTCGATTTTTCAGTTCCGCAATCCGGGCATCGCCAGTTCGCCGGGATAGCGGCAAAGGGCGTGCCGGGTGCGACCAACTGGTCAGGAGCGCCAACGGACGGTTCGTAGATGAAATAGCATCCGCCGCACATGAAGGTCTGCCGGCTGGCGTGCCGGATGCCGGCGGCGGGCCTTGCGACCGCGCTTGCACCGAGCGGCGCCGGCGTGACGACCTGATCTCCCACGCTCAGCTTTCCGCCTTCCCTCGCTACCAGGTAGATTCCGAGTTCCTTGTGTCCGAAGGCCGCGCGCAGCGAGCCCGGAATATCGAGGTCACGGCGACCGGTTTCGGGGTCGACATTGGTGGCGCCGCAGCGGCCGTTGCGGCGGTCGACGCGAAACAATGCGTCGCCGATCCTGATGTCGCTGCCGATCCAGTCGAATTCCTCCCAGGGAGCCGCACCGTCGATGTAGAGATTGGCGCGAAACCGCAAGGGGTCGATCTTGATACCCCATTGCGCCTCGAGGCTGCGTACCGTCGCCAGATTGATCAGCGAAATCACGCTGTCGGGCTTGTCCATGAAATGCCCGTCCCTTGAGCGAACCAGCGTCGGCGCGCTGCGCAAAGCCGGAACCAGCTGCCAGAAAATCTCCTCGACTTCGGCACGCGCCGCCTCGTCCTCAAGATCGGCCACGATCAGCTGGCGATTGCCCTGCGTGATCGTCAGCCTGGAGGTCTCCACGTCCAGCGAGGTCCGAACCCGCGCCAATGCTTCTTCCAGCATCAGCATCACGAACAATCCCTTCTTGCCCCATCTGGGATCGCTGGTGTCGAACGGCGCCCCGGGGCGCACCAGGGCGTAGACGCGATCGTGCGGGAACGGCTTTTTGGCCTGCAATTCGACGCTCGCCAGCGGCTGCGCGCTCAATCCCTTGATCGGATAGCGGTAGATGTTCTTCAGAACCGGCATTGGCGCGCCACCCTGTCGCACGATGATCTTCCTCGAAAATGCACGATGGGGCGACGATCTGCGTAGAGCCGGTTGCTGCCGAACTCGTGGAGCCAGATGATTTTTCGAAGCAAACGAGGCGGGCCGCGGAGCAAACTGATCCGAGAATAACGCGGTCATGTCGGTGGAGGGATCGTCGATGGCATCATCGATCGTGTCCGACAGCCGCGCGATGCCCTTCTCGATCTGCTTCGGCGACAGCGCGGCATAACCCAGAATGACGGCGCGGCCGGTCAGCACGGTCCTGCGCTGAAAATGAACGCGGGCCGAGGCCAGCGAATAAACCCCCACCCGCGCGCGCCGTGCCAGCGCTTCGACCGTCGCCGCATCGGGAATCCCCGGCGGCAGGTGCCAGAGCACATGCAGCCCTCCGGCCAGACCGTCGACCAGAACATCGCCGAAGTTGCCGCGCAGTGCCGCGACAAGGCAATCGCGATTATCCCGGTAGTGCGAGCGGACACGAAGCAAATGCGCCGCGTAGCTGCCGCTATGCATGAAGTCGGCGAGCGTCGCCTGCTCGAGCCAGGGATTGCCGTTGTTGAGCAGCGATTTCTCGACGCAAACAGCTTCCGCAATATGCTCGGGCACCACCATGTAACCGAGGCGCAATCCGGCGCCGAGCGATTTCGAGAACGTGCCGATGTAGATGGTGCAGTCGGGTGCCAGCGCAGCCAGCGGCGGCAGATGCGATCCCTGATAGCGGATATCGCAGTCATAGTCGTCCTCGATGACATAGCAGCCATAGCGCCGCGCCCAGTCGATGACGTCGGTGCGCCGCTCCGCCGACAGCGTCGCGCCGGTCGGATATTGGTGCGAGGGCGTGGTATAGAGCAAAGATGCCGTGCGGCGCGGCAGGTCAGCTGGGATCAATCCATCCTGGTCGACGGCGACGTGCGCCACCTCGGCGCCCGCGGCTTCGAAGGCGAGCGCGGCGCCCTGATAGCAGGGATCCTCGACCACGCTGAGCGCGCCGCGCGCCAGAAAAAGCCGCGCCGCCAGCGTCAGGCCTTCCTGAATTCCGGACACGATCACGATGCGGCTCGGATCGGCGACGATGCCGCGCGCCACCGCCAGGTGATTGGCGATCGCCGTACGCAGCGCGGGAAGGCCCGCCGGCTCGCCATATTGGGTGAGACCCGCGCCGCCGCCGTGAGACAGATTGCGCTGCAACAGCCGGCGCCAGGTCTTCAGCGGAAACAGATCCGCACTGGGGCGCCCCGGAAAGAAATCGTACAGCAGCCGGGTGTGGCTGGCATTCGGCAGGCTCGGCCCGCGAGCGTGACGCAATGGCATCGGCATGCGCGTACGCAACAGCTGATCTGGCGGATCGGAGGCCGGATGTACGGCAGCGGAATTGCGCGGCAAGACATCGGCGACATAGATCCCCGACGCCGGACGCGACTCGACGATTCCTTCCATCAGCAACAGGTCGTAGGCCCGGACCACGGTGTTGCGGGATATCGCCAGTTGTTCGGACAGCCGGCGCGACGACGGCAGGCGCGTGCCCGGTCCGATCCGCGCGCAGCGGATCGCTTCGCGAATCTGGTCGACCATCTGGGTCGTCAGCGACTCCGGCCGGGATCGATCCAGCAGAACAGAGATTTGCATTTCGGCCGTTGCCCGGTTGGGATTCCCTGATCCGATCACGGAGCAAGGGCCGGGCCAGTTATGGGTCCAGCGCTGCGATTTTGGCGCGATTTCCCGCAATGTCAGTCGAATTCTGCAGGTTTTCGAACTGGCTCCCTCGCTTTGCCAGCAACTGGACTCATCAGGTCCGGTCCGCGACCGAGGCTGCCCAGCGCCCATGCAGGTTGTGCCGGAAAACCAGCCTAGACGTCTATCTCCTGAGCAACCCGCTACTTCCCCGCGCCCATCGCACGGTCAGCCGATGGAGCCATCGCATTTTCCACCGGCGGCTCTCGTTGCCACGCTTTGCTTCATGCGAGCGTTGCTGACGCAATGGGAGCGGCGTCGCGATGCTCCCGGCAATCGAACCAAAGGAGCACCTATGAGCACCGCACTATTCCGCTGGCTGTCCGCCGCGGCCGCCGTTCTCGCCATCTTCGGAGCCGGCGCGAACAGCGCCCGCGCCGAAGACACGATCAAGATCGGAATCCTTCATTCGCTGTCGGGAACGATGGCGATCAGCGAAACGATCCTGAAAGACCTGATGCTGATGGAAGTCGCCGAGGTCAACGCCAAGGGCGGGCTGCTCGGCAAGCAGATCGAGCCCGTGGTGGTCGACCCCGCGTCGAACTGGCCGCTGTTCGCCGAAAAAGCGCGCGAGCTCCTGAGCAAGGACAAGGTGGCCGCCGTGTTCGGCTGCTGGACCTCGGTGTCCCGCAAATCGGTGCTCCCGGTATTCGAGGAGCTCAACGGGCTGTTGTTCTATCCGCTGGAATATGAAGGCGAGGAAGCCTCCTACAACATCTTCTACGGCAGTTCGGTGCCCGACAACAAGGCGGTGCCGGCGGTCGAATACCTCATGAGCAAGGAAGGCGGCGAGGTGAAGCGCTTCGTGCTGGAAGGCACCGATTACGTCTATCCCCGCACCAGCAACAAGATCATCCGCGCCTTCCTCAAGACCAAGGGCGTCAAGGATGAAGACATCCTGGAGAACTACACGCCGTTCGGCTTCGCCGACTGGCAGACCGAAGTGGCGGCGATCAAGAAATTCGGCTCGGCCGGCAAGAAGACGGCGGTGGTCTCCACCGTCAACGGCGACGCCAACGTGCCGTTCTACAAGGAACTCGGCAACCAGGGTGTCAAGGCGACCGACATCCCGGTGATCGCGTTCTCGGTCGGCGAGGAAGAGCTGGCCGGCGTCGACACCAAGCCGCTGGTCGGCCATCTCGCGGCCTGGAGCTACTTCGAGTCGGTCAACACGCCGGAGAACAAGGCGTTCATCGCCAAGTGGCGCGCCTATACCAAGAATCCCAAGCGCGTCACCAATGACCCGATGGAGTCGGCCTATATCCTGTTCCATATGTGGGTACAGGCGGTGCAGCAGGCCGGCACCACCGATGTCGAGGCGGTGCGCCAGGCGATGATCGGCCAGAGGGTGAAGTCGCCGTCGGGCTTCGAGGTGGTGATGGGCAGCAATCACCACATGGCCAAGCCGGTGATGATCGGCGAGGTCCAGGCCGACGGCCAGTTCAGCATCGTCTACAAGAGCAAGGCTTTGCCGCCCAGGGCATGGAGTCCCTATGTCGAGGCCAACAAGGGCAAGGTCGCCGATTGGTCATGGCCGTGGGTGTGCGGCGGCTGCACCTCACCGCGGTTCGCAGCGAACTGATCTCCCTCGCTGCCTGAGCCCGCGGGTGCGATCCGGTTACGGCGAAATGGTCGGCGTAACCGGATTTGCCTTTTCGCGGCCTGCCAGCGGAAGCGGCTGGTCGCCAAGCATCCCCTTGACCACGACATCGCGGGCCTGGCCGGCGTCGAGCGCGTGAAGCGCGATCAGGTCGTTGCATTCGCTGATGATCTGGTCGGCATCCTGCAGCATCTTGAGCTGCTTGTAGCGATCCTCGCGCGCGAGCCCCATGCTCTCGCCGACCAGTTCGAGGATGTTGACGATCCGGAACGGCCAATCGCGCTCGTGCGCGCAGAGTTCGCGATGCTCGGAATGATAGACCGTCACCAGCGCATCGATGCCGGCATCGCGCGCCACCTCGAGCTCCCTGAGCTGCAGCTCACGCTTGTATCCCGGAAGCACGCCGAGGCTGAAGCTTTGCAGGCCGACCGAGGGCTGCTTCAGGTCGACCAGCTCGATGCCGGGAATGGCCTTTAGGATTTCAACGGCGGCGTCCACAGCGCCGGAAATGCCGGGATGCCGGTGCAGCGCGACCTTCATGTCGATCGGCCGTCGCAGATGCGGCTTCAGTTGCGGCAGCCGACCGTCGAGGAAGCGGATGAACGGCGTCATCTCGAACGGCCGCGAGCCGCGCTGCCGCTCGACCGTCGGCAGCGTGGTTTCCGTGAACTGGACGTAGCAGCTCGGACACCAGGAGATCACCTGGCCGGACTTCGAACGCGACAGCTTGTCGATACTGTTCTCGCCCATTCGCCCGGACATCTCGACGTCGCCCTGACGCAACTGCATCACGCCGCAGCAATGCGAGGGCCCGCCCATCACCTGATAAGTGATGCCGAGTGCATCCATGATATCGAGCGCGAGCAGCGCGATATGCGGCGTCTTCAATACGTTGCAGCCGGTATAGAACACGAAATCCGGCACTTCGGCCGGTGTCGTCACCGACGCCGATTTCTGGCCGAGCCGTTCCAGCACCTCGTCGTCAAGCTGCAGGCGCGACAGCACCGTGACGTCACGGCCCATATCGCGATATTTCTCCACGCCCTGGCGCCGCCGCTCCGGCAATTCGTTTTCGGCCCTGGCGAGCGCGACGCGCGCCATCGCCAGCAGGAAGCGCGGATTGACGGCTTCGTCGCAGGCCGTGATGCATTCGCCATGGAGGATGCAGGACGCCGCCCATTGCCGCGATGCCTCGGGCCCCTGGCCGGTGCGCACGATATCGAGCACGCCGCTGATGACGTCGTGGGGCCGCGCATCCGCGATGCCCGCGGGTTTTACGCTCGGACAGACTTCGACGCATTTGCCACAGCGCGTGCAGGCGTCGAGCATCTGCTCGACGCGTTCGCCCAGGGCCGCCTCGAAGGAGATATCGTTCGGCTGCATATACGGTCCTCCGGTCAATGCAGATCAAACCGCGGCTCAGCAGCCGACCTCGATCGTCGCAGATTAACCCACGCCCGATAAGACGTAAACGGAGAGCCGCTGACGCATTGGCGCTAGAACGACGACCGCGGCGGATTGGCAACCTGCGGCGTCAGCACCAGCGGCGGTTTCGGTTTTGGCGGCAGCTTGACTGAACCGGGCGCCGGCCGCACCTCGATCGGCGGTGGCAGCGGCGTCACCTGCTGGCTGACGACAGGCGCGCCGGGAGCTGGCGGCGCGGCCGGGGGACGCGGCGCGCTCACCCTTGCTTTCGGCGGCTGGATCGGGCGCGGATCGCGGCCGGGCGCCTGCACCGCGGACGGTTGATCCGGTGGCGGCGCGACCAATTCCGGGGCCAGCGGCGGCGCGGGCACCGGCGGCGGGATCGATGCCGGCGTCGCCGAAGGCGGCGGCTCGCCGCGCTCGATCGAATCCAGCCTTCGGGTTTCGCGATCGATGGCCCGCACCGCCAGCCATGACGACAGCGCCGCGACGTCGACCGTGCGATTGAGCGTGTCGGGCGACCCCGCGGCGAACAGCTGAATTTCCGGCCGGCTGCTTGCTGCTCCCACCACCGTCGAAGCCACGCTGGCGCGAATGTCGGCTTGGTCGGCGGGAATATCGTAACCACCCGACACCATGGCGCGGGCGCCGTCGGCATCGAGCGTGGTCGCGCTGATGCGGAGCCGGCCATCCCTTATATTGAATGGAATTTGCGCCGATTTGACCGAGAGCGTGCCGGACGACAGCACCGGCTCGACGATCTGCCGCAACTTGGCGTCGTCCGTCGCCTCCCCGCTGTCGCTGGCGCGAATGGCTACTTCGAAGGCGCGCGGATCAAGCCCGGCAATGCGGGCCGATTCCAGCGTCACCGTCCCGCTTCCGGACAAGGCACCCGTTAGCGCCGAGGCGCTGCGGCCCTGGCTCGCCAGCGTCATCTGCATCGAGGTACGGCCGGCGGGCATTGCGAGACCGCGATAATGCAGCGCCGGGCCGTCGACGCCGCTGAGCTGAATGCGGGCATTGAGCGCGATACCGTTGGCGCCTTGTTTGGCGTCGATATTGGCGCTCGCCTCGCCGCCGCCGATTCCGCCCTTGATGGCATCGAAGGTCAGGGACTGGCCATCGCTCTTGAGGTTGCCGCTGACGGGGCGCAACTCGCCGCCGCCGGGAAGGGCGCCGCGCAGCGCCTGGAATGCGATGCGACCGCGCCAGCCCTTTGTCAGTCCGACGCCGAGCGGCTCGGCGGCATCGTGACCGGAAGCGCCAATCGCCAGCGCAAAGGCAGGCGCGAGATCGAGCGCATCGAGGCCAATCTCGCCATCGACGTCCCTTGCATCGTCAAGCGACACCGACAGGTGCCCGCGCAGCCGCGAACCTGATATCGTGCTGTCCAGATCATCGAAGCTCAGCCGGCTGCCGGTGAGCGACAGGCGCGACGACAGGCCGATATTTTGCGCCGGCGCATCGGACGGCCTGAGATCGAACAGCGGCGCCAGACTGGCGCTGCGGACTTTCAGGTTGAGACTGGCCTTCGGCTCCGGCGCCCAGGGCTCGGCAGTCCCCTGTGCTTCGCCATCGAGGCCGCTGCCCGACATTCTGACGTTCAGCCGCAACGGTGCATGCCATACGCCTGCGACTGATCCTTCGAACTGGGCCGGGCCGTCGCCTGCGGCGATTGCATGGTCGAGTCCCAGCAAGATCAGCAACGAACGGCCCTGCTCCGATGACAGTTTGGTCTCGATAGCGAATTCGCTGCGCCGGAGCGCATCGAGATCGATCCCACGCAGCGCCGCTATGGCGGGCTTCGCGGTAATGGTGGCGCTGCCCTTGAATTGCGGCGCATCGAGGTCGAGAACCGCGCGCGCGCTGGCGCGATCGGCATGTTCGGAATTGCTGGCCAGATCGAGCGCCAGCTTGAGCCGCGCCGGGCCCGGACTTAAGCCAATCGAATTGAGCCGCGATGCCAGAGCCGGCGCCAGCGGCGCGATCAGCGCGGTGATCTGACCGAGCGAGACGGCGCTCGAATTCAGCGCCAGCTTTCCGGTCGCATTGACGCGATTGAAATCGCCCGTACCTTCGAACATCAAGCTGCTGGCCTCCCCGATCTTGAGCTGATCGAGCGTGATCGTCTTCGGTCCGTAGCCGAGTTTCGCCATGAACGGACGCAACTCCTGACCGGCCGAAACGGCACGGCCGATATCCAGCGACAGCTGTGCCTCGTCGGGCCACTCGGCTTGCGGACCCGCAAGCGCACGCGCGAAGCCGACCGCGGCGTCGAGGTCGAGACGTTCCGCCTTTAGTTCGGCATCAAGCCGGGAGCGGCCGCCTGCCGACTGTCCCGAGACGGCAACCCGCCCCTCGACGGCGCCGCCATCGATCTCGGCCTTCATCGCCTCGATCGCCACGCGATCGGCGGTCATGCTGACGTCGCCGTGCAGGCGCAGCGGCTTCTGGTTGCGATAGGTCACCTCGCTGCGGCCCTGCAACCACGCCGCCAGCGTATCCGGATCCGAGGATTCGACGCTGAGTGCGCCGGTGAAATTGCCGGACGCGCCTGCCTGCGTGTTGGAACCGGTCAGGGAGACCAGGGTCGCCCCGGGGGCACGAAAGTCCAGCCTGTCGACGGCCCAGGATATGGCGCCGGCATGCAGTTCGGCGGCGACGTTCTGCAGCGGACGCCCTCCCAGCATGATCTGCTCGGAGCTGAACTCGATTTGTGCGGGGATCGGAGGCTGCGGCAGTCCGGTCATCAGCGCCCGCAAGCCCGGCAACAACCGGATCGGCCCGGTGGCGGCATTGTCCCCGGCGGCAAATTTGTCGGCGTCGAGCTGCCGCGCCGAGAGCACGGCATGGAGCAGCGGCGAGGCGCCAAACCGTATGTCGCCCGCGCCTGAAAATTTCAGCGCGGTCTCGTCGGTGCCATAGCTGGCCTCGAGCTGCTCGAGCCTTGCCGTGGCGGGGTCGGCCTTGACCCTGGCCGAGATCCGCCACGGCGTCGGCGGCGTTTCGCCGTCGGTGGCTTTGACCTTGGGCCGGGCGGGAACGGCAAGGCTGACCGCGCCTTCGAAACGCGGAGCGCGGGCCTCGAACGAGAGCACCCCGTCGAGATCGAGAGCGAGCGTGCGCACGCCGGGATCGATATTGAGATGAAGGCGGGTGCCGTTGCCGTCGGCGCTCTGGCCGGAGGAGACGCGAAACGGATAGCGCGTCCCCGACAGCATGAAGTTGCCGTCGCCCCTGATGGCTCCGGCCAGCGCGCGGACATCGCCGCTGAAGGCAATGTCGTTGAGTTCGAGCGTGCTGCGGCTGGCGGGATCATGCAGCGCGACGCGGCCGGTCAGGTTCAGGCGGTCGATCGCCAGCGTTCCCAGGCTGAACTTGCCGGTCGATGCCGGCAAATCGATCCGCCCCTGCGAATCGAGGCCGAGGTCGAGCGACAGGCCGTTGATCGTCAGTTCGTCCGCGCGCCATTCGCCGCGCATCAGCGAACCCAGGCTGAAATCGACGTCGAGCTTGTCGGCGCGAACCTTGCCGAGATCGTTGGCGCCGCCGACCACCACGGAACGCAGCCGCAGCGACGGCACCGGCAGCAGCCGCGCATCGAGCTTGCCGCCGACGCGCACCGGCGCGCCGATGATCTCGCTGGCTTCGGCCTCGAATTGCGGCCGGAACTGATTCCAGTCGATGAAGTATGGCCCGACCAGCGCCGCTACCAGCGCGATGATGAAGGCGATCGCCAATCCGAGCAGCGTCGTCTGCACGGTGTCTCCCTTTGCGCACGATCCGGCGCGTCGGCCTTGCGCGGGCCATCCGCAAGCTTGCGCGCGACCGCGGAGGCGGCCCCGTAGCCACCGCCGCCGTGCTCGATCCAACGCCGGAACAGCACCATATATAGAGACAACTGTGGCGAAGTCACAGCAGCATCCTGTGACACGCCGATGTCATCACCAGCTGACCGGCAGGCTTTTCAGGCCGCGCAGCACAAAGGTCGGCCGCCATTGCGGATTTTCGGCGTCATCCAGCCGCAGGTCAGGCAGGCGACGCAGCAGGGTGGCGACCGCGATCTCTGCCTCGATCCGCGCCAGCTGGGCGCCGAGGCAGAAGTGAATGCCGCCGCCGAACGACAGTGGACGCACATTGGGGCGGGTGATGTCGAGACGTTCCGGCCGGTCCGGATAGACCGCCGGGTCGCGATTGGCGGAACCCAGCAGGCAGAGCACGCTTTCGCCCTTCGGGATTTTCGTAGCCCCGAGGTCGTCGATATCCTCCAGCGCCACCCGCCCGGTCATCTGCACCGAGGAATCGTAGCGCAGGAATTCCTCGATCGCGCCGCCGATCAGCGCCGGATTGGCCCTGAGCAGCGCGAGCTGATCGGGATTGCGGTGCAGTGCCAACAGCCCGTTGCCGATCAGGTTGACGGTGGTCTCGTGGCCGGCGCCGAACAGCAGGATGATGTTGGCGGTCAGCTCCTCGTTGGAGAGCTTGCTGCCGGCCTCCTCCGCCTGCACCAGCTGCGTAGTCAGATCGTCGCCCGGGCTCTTGCGCCGCAATTCGAACAGCTGCTGGAAATACATCTGCGCCATGGCGTTGGCGGCATTGCCCTGCGCGATTTCGGCCGGCGACATCGGCACCGGCTCGAGAATACGACCGCCGTCCCGCGAACTCCTGTAGAAGATCTCGCGATGGTCCTCGGGAATTCCGAGCATGTCGCAGATGATCGTGACCGGCAGCCGGAACGCAAAATCCTCGATCAGGTCCATATGGCCCCGGCCGACCATCGCATCGAGCGTCTGGTCGACGACCTGCTGGATGCGCGGACGCATGTCCTCGACCCGGCGCGCCGTGAATGCCTTGACCACAAGGCCGCGCAAGCGGGTGTGGTCCGGCGGATCCTGCTGCAGCATCCATTGGCTCATGCTGCGGAAGATCGGCTGCTGCATGATATCAGGACCGTACCGTCGCTTCGACCGCTCGACGTAGTCCTTGCCGAAGCGCTTGTCGCGCAGCACCAGGCTCGCTTCGGCATGACGGCTGGCGAGGAAGGCGCCGAACGCCGTGACGTGCATGGGATCGGTACGGCGCAGCCGATCGTAGGACGGATAGGGATCGCGGATGAACTCCGGCGACAGCGGATCGAACAGCAGCTCGGTCTTCGCGGTCTGAACATGCTCGTTCATGGGGTCCTCGAAAGCGGACACGGCGCGCGCCGGTGCAGGGCGCATTGGGAGATCTGATGATATGGCACTATTGATATCAATATAATTCCATACGTCCCTGCCGCGCCACGGATTCCGGCGTCTCCGCAAGCCCGACAGTCTGGGCCTTCGCATGCCGCGCTCGGTAGAGGTTCGGCGCCAGACCGACGAGCTGCTTGAACATGACGGTAAAGGCGGCGGGGCTCGAATAGCCGAGATCATAGGCGATGGTCGTCACGCGTTCGCCGCCGAGCAGCCGCGGCAATGCCGACAATAGACAGGCGCGGCGTTGCCAGGCGGCGAAAGTCAGACCGGTCTCCTGTTTGAACCGCCGCGTAAACGTGCGCCGGCTCAATCCGAGTTCGCGACTCCAAAGCTCGAGCGTATCCCGAGCCGTCGGACGCGCAAGAAACCGCCGGCATCTTTGCGCCAGTCTTCCTTCGCCGGGCAGAGGAAGACTGAGCGGCAATTCCGGCGCGGCATGGATCTCGTCGATCAGCAGCGACATGATCTTGCCGGCGCGGCCGAGCGGATCGTACTCCGCGGGAAGGTCCACCGCCTCGATCAATAGCTGGCGCAACAGCGGCGATACACCGACGACCTGGCACTGCTTCGCCATCCCCTCCGCCGCGCTTGCCGCCAGATAGACGCTGCGGGTCGCCACCCGCGACAACATCGTGATGCTGTGCGCGACACCGGCGGGAATCCAGATGCCCTGATGGGCTGGAACCATCCAGGCCCCGTCGGCGGTCCGTACCAGCATCGTTCCCCATTCGGCGAACAACAACTGCGAGCGCCGATGCTGATGCTCCGGATGGACATGGCCCGCGGGATAATCGTTGCCGACCGCCGTGATCGGTCTCGGCACGGCCTCGATCTCGCGGGCACGGATATGTCTGGCCATGGCCCGATTTAAGCATATTTCAGCCCATGTTTCAAAGCGGGCCACCGCGCTGGCGCCTAGCCTGGCGCCAGCATTTGCAGTCGGCCCCTGCCGGCCCGCGCCCGGACGATCATCAGGATGACGAACCAGCAAGATCCGGCCGATGACGTCAGGCACACCGTCAGCAAAAGCGAGCTGTTTCTTGGCTTCCTGAAGATCGGCCTGCTCGGCTTCGGCGGCATCGCGCCATGGGCCCGGCACGTGATCATCGAGGAACGGCGCTGGCTGACCGACAAGGAGTTCGCCGCAATCCTCGGCATCGGACAGATCCTGCCCGGCCCCAACACCATGAACGCCGCCGTCATGATCGGCGACCGTTTTCAGGGCGTGCCCGGGGTGCTGCTCTGCCTGCTCGGCCAGATGGCGATGCCGCTGGTGATCGTGACGTCGCTGGCGTCGATCTACCAGCACTTCGCTACCATACCGGAAGTGAAAGCCGCGGTGGTGGGCGCAGCCGCCGGCGCCGCCGGCCTGGTGCTCGGGACCGCGCTGAAGATGGCGCGAAAGATCAGGCTGGCGCCGCGCGCTTTGGTCGTGGCGGCGATGGCCTTTGTCGCCATCGGACTTCTGGCATGGCCGCTGGTTCCGGTCGTCGCGGCGCTGGTCCCGCTCGGCATCGCCGCGGCGGCATTGGAGCGCCGCGCATGATACCGGACATGCTGATCGACATCGCGCGTGTCTTCGCCATCCTCTCGCTGGTTTCGATCGGCGGCGCCAATGCCGTGCTGCCCGAGATCAGGCGGCAGGTGGTGGATGTGCAGGGCTGGATGAGCGATGCAAGCTTCACCAACCTGTTCGCGATCTCGAACGCGGCGCCCGGTCCCAATATCATCCTGGTCAGCCTGATCGGCTGGCAACTGGCCGGGCTGGCCGGGCTTGCGGTCGCCACGCTCGCGATCATGATTCCGTCCTGCTCGCTCGCCTTCCTGGCGGGGCGCGTCGTGAGCCGCTGGTCGGACAAGCGCTGGGTTACCCTGCTGAAGCAGGGTCTGGTACCGGTTGCGCTGGGCCTCATTCTGGCGAGCGGGGTTTCCATGATGCGGACCGCAGACCACGACGCGCTCACGACAGCCATCAGCGTGGCGACCGCTGTCTTCGTCGTGTTCTCAAGCCGCAATCCGCTGTGGGCCATCGCCACAGGGACCGGTGTCAACATCGCGGCGCTGCATTTCTCTTGATCGTCGGCGCGACCAAACCCTTCTAGGTCGCGCGGGCCGCCACATGCGCTCGATGCAATTGTCCCGCGACCGCCCGGATCTTGCGGGGCGAGGCCGTCCAGATTGCAAATGCAGACAGGGCGCTGATGCCGATCCCGATCGCAAAGGCGAGCGTATAATTCCCGGTGAGGTCATGCAGCGCGCCGGTGACCCACGGACCCGCCGCGCCACCCGCCAGCGATGCGAGCATCACGCAGCCGAAAATACTGCCAAAATGCTTGCCCTGGAATATCTCGGCCACCACCGCCCCCATGATCGAGGTGAACCCATAGCCGAGCGCGCCCTGCCCCAGCACCATGATCCAGACCAGCGGCAGGACCGGAAAGAATTTCAGCGCAATCAGCGCCGCAAAGCAGATCGCAAAGCCAGCGCAGCTCGCGCTCCAGATCCATTCGCGCCCGACCCGATCGGAGAGATGTCCCAGCGCGATCTGGCCGGGAATGCCGAGCAGGCTCACCACGCCGAGCGCCCAGACCGCGACGCCGGGGCTGAAGCCGATATCGAGCAGGTATTTGGTCTGGTGCACCTGCACCGCGTACCAGATGTACAAGCCGCCGAAATAGCCGAGCGATATCCACCAGAACCGCGCGGTGCGAAGCGCGCGCGCCAACGTCCAGTCGATGCCGGCCCATTCGGGATCGACGATGTTGGAAACCGGTTTGGCCGACGTCGCCGTCGGCGCGGCGTCGCCGTCCGGCAACAGCCCGATGTCCTCGGGGCGCTTGCGCAGCAAGAGGTTGATCGGCGCCAGCACCACCAGAACCACGATGCCCATCGCCGTACACGCCGTGCGCCAGCCGGTCTGCTCGATCATGTGCTGCACCCAGGGCAACAGCGTCATTGAGCCGATGCCAACACCGGCGAAAGCAAATCCCATCGCGAGGCCGCGGCGGCGGCTGAACCAGTACGGCAGAAACAGCGATTGGCCGGAATAGCCAAGACAGATACTGCCGGCGCCGACCATGACGCCAATGGTCAGGTAGAGATGCCAGGGCTGCGTGGTCAGCGGCGCCAGCAACAGGCCGCCGGCCATCAAGGCGACGCCGAGCTCCATCACCGCGCGCGGGCCAAAGCGATCCATCATCCGGCCGATCAGCGGGCTGACGGCGGCGGACACCACGAAGCCGAACGAGAACGCGCCCGCGGTGACGCCGCGTTCCCAGCCGAACTCGTCGACAATCGGCGGAAAGAACAGCGAAAACGCGGTGCGCGCGTTGACGCCGATCGCCATGGTGACGAAGGTCACGGCGATGATGATCCAGCCATAGAAGAAGGGAAGCCGCATCGTCATTCCGGGGCGCACGAAGTGCGAACCCGGAATCTCGAGATTCCGGGTCTGGTCCTTCGGACCATCCCGGAATGACGGGTCAGGCTTCTTTGATTATCTTTCACGGTCGTCGGCTCCAGCGATCCGCATTGACGGCGCCGACGGGAATCTCACCCTTGATGATGGCTTCGACCTGACGCACGGTTTCCAGCGACTGGCTTTCGATCGCCGGCGGCGTCAGGCCGCCGATATGCGGGGTCGCGATCACATTGGGCAGCTTCGCCAGTTCCGGTGACGGCATCTGATCGAGCGCGCGGCCGACATCCATCGCCGCACCACTGATGCGATTCTCGCGCAACGCCGCCGCCAGCGCCGCCTCATCGACCAGATTGCCGCGGGACAGGTTGATGAAAAAGGCGTGCGGCTGCATCCGCGCCAGCGCGGCCGGCCCGATCAGGTTCTCGGTTTGCTCATTGGCGACGGCCAGGCAAACCACATAGTCGGACCGCTCCAGAAGCTGCTCGAGCGGCACATGCTCGATCCGCGCGTCGTCCACTGTCGCGAAGGGATCGGCGACCCAAACCCCCATGCCCAGCGCGAGCGCGACCGGCGCGAGGTATCGACCGATGCTGCCGTAACCGATGATGCCGAGGCGGCTGCCGGCGAGCTGTCGCCCCATGATGACATCGGGCCTCTCGCCGGCATGATACTGCGCGGTCGCGCGCGAAACCCCGCGCGACAGATCGACCAGGAAGCCCAGCGCGAGTTCGGTCACCGACGAGACAAAACCGGGCCCGGCGCGGGTGACCAGAACGCCCGCGGCGGATGCTGCTTCGACATCGATGTTGCGGATATCGACCGCGCAGCGAACGAAAGCGCGCAAGCCCGGGAGCTGCGGGAAAATCTCGCTTGGCCCTTCCGTCAACCGGTCGGCCACGATGATATCGACATCACGGGCGGCCTCGACCAGGCCGGCCGCACCCAGCGCATTGTCAGCCTGATGCAGCACGACCTGCGCCGCGGCCTGCAGCGCCTTGAGACTCCGCTCGCCATAATATTGACGGCGGAACTGCGGGGTGTGGGTGAGCAAGACTTTCAACGCCAGACCTCTTTTCCGGGGATATCCGTCAGTAACCAAAGGCGCGCGGCAGAGCCGTGCTGATGGCGGGAATAAAGGCGATCACCAGCAGGCACAGAAACAGCAGGCCAAGATAGCCGATGATCGGCTTGACGGTCTGCTCGATCGGAACATTGCCGATCAGGCAGGCGCCGTAAAGGCCGAGGCCGAGCGGCGGCGCAAACAGGCCGAGCCCCATCGCGATCACCAGCACCACGCCGAAATGCAGGGGATCGATGCCGAGCTTGACCGCGACCGGCAGCAGCAGCGGCCCGAAGATGATCAGCGCCGCGGCGCCTTCCAGCACCGAGCCCATCACGATCAGCACCGCGATCGACAACAGCATGAACAGCCAGGTGCCGTGCGCGGATGACAGCGAGAGCATCATCTCGCCCAGCGTATGCGGCACCTGCTGCAGCGTCAGGATGAAGGCCAGCGACTGCGCGGCGGCGACGATGAACAGCACCAGTCCGGAACGCGTCGCCGCCTGCACGAAACTGTGCGCGGCGGTCCGGAGGCTGAGCTCGCGAAACACCAGGCTGCCGATCACGATGGCATAGACCACGGCGAACGCCGAAATTTCGGTGGCGGTGGCAAAGCCGCTCTTGAAGCCGGCGAAAATCATGAAGATCAATCCGAACGAGGCGATCGCCCCGCTCCAGAGGCCGGTCATCGGAATGCGCGGCTCGTCCCGATCCGATATCGTATGGCGTTTGCCGAAGATGATCGACACTGCGATCAGCGCGGTGGCCATCAGCCCGGCCGGCAAGAGGCCCGCGACGAACAGTCCGCCGATCGAGAGATTGGCGACGAAGCCGAGGATGATCAGGTTGATGCAGGGCGGAATGGTCTCCGCCATCACCGCGGAGGCCGCCAGCAAGGCCACCGCGCTGCCCGGATTCTGCCGGGAGCGCCGGGCCGCCGGGATCAGCACCGAACCGACCGCCGCGACGTCGGCCATTTTGGAGCCGGAGATGCCCGAGAACAGCACCATCGACGTCACCATCACGACGTTCAGCCCGCCGCGCATATGGCCGACCGCGCGCTGCAGCAGTTCGATGAGGCGAACCGACATGCCGTTGGCTTCCATCAGGTAGCCGACGAGAATGAAGAACGGAATCGCCAGCAGCACGAAATTGTCGATGCCGCGCGCCATCTGCTGGGCGAAGATGACGCCGGGCAGCGTGCCCTCGACCCAGATAAACGTAAGCGCCGCCAGCGCCAGCGCAAAGCCGATCGGCAAGCCCCCGAACAGCGTGACGAAGAAGCCGACGAGCATCAGCGCTCCCGACGACGGCACCGAAGCGGGCGCGAGGAAATCCCAGGCCAAATAGAGGGCAACGATCAGCCCGGTCGCGACAAGTCCTGCCAGCGCGTCCCGGAGGGGACGGCGGCAGAAAAATTCGGCTGCGAAGATCGTCATGAACACCGCGCCGGCGCCCATCGGATAGAAGGTGAGCTCCAGCGGCAGGCCGGAGCCGGTGGTTTGACCGGTGGTCAGGCCGCCAAGCTTGACCGCATTGAACGTCACGTAGGCGGCGACCACGGTCACCAGCAGCGCACCAACGGCGTCGATGACGCGCCGCGGCCCGGACGGCAACATGTCGATGAAAAATGCGACGCCAAGATTTTCGCTGCGGGCCAGCGCGCTGGCCGCACCGAAGAAGCTCGATCCGACCATCAGGCCGCGTGCGACGTCGTCGGCCCATTCGACCGGCGCATTGAACAAATAGCGCAGCAATACCGAACCGCAGACCACCACGAGGTCGGCGGCGAGCAGGATAGCCGCTACCGCGTCGCTGATCGCGAGCAGGGGAGCGACAGCACGACGGCCGCTGCCGCGCAGCGGCGCAGATTCAGACATGCTTCCGGCCTCAGGCCTGCGTCGAGCGGATGATGTCCACGATCGGCTTTGCTTCGGGACGGGCCTTGATGAAATTATCGGTCTGCGGCAGGACGCGTTTGCGGAAAGCCTCGTTGTCGCATTCAATGACGGTGACGCCCTTGCTTTTGAGAAGCTCAAGCGCCTCCTTCTCGACCGCGAGCCCGTGCGTCCTGGTATCAAGCGACGCCTTTTGCGCGGCGTCGAGGAAGCCTTCGCGAAGTTTCGGATCCATGCGTGTGAAGGTGGCGTCGCTGAAATAGGTCGCCAGCGGCGAGAAATTGTGTTGCGTCAGCGCGTAATATTTCGCGGTCTCGAAGAACTTGCTGGCAACGATGGTCGGCGGATCGTGCTCAAGCCCGTCCAGCACGCCGGCCTGCAGCGCGGTATAGATTTCACCAAATGCCAGCGGCGTCGCAGCCGCGCCCATCAGGCGCAGGCATTCGGTGATCACGGGATTCGGCAGCGTTCTGATCTTGAGACCGGCCAGATCCTCGGGCGACTTCACCGGCTTCTTGGCCAGCACGCTGCGTGAGCCGAAATTGTAGGCCCAGGAAATAATCCGGATGTTCGAGCTCTTGAGCAACGCTTCCTCGGCTGACTTGGCGGCGCCGGCATCGAAGGCCTTGGTTTGCTGCGGAAAGCTTGAAAAGAGATAACCGAGGTCGAACGTGCCGACGAGCGGGGCAAGGTTGGCGGAGATCGACGATCCCGACACCATCAGGTCGATCACGCCAAGCTTGACGGAATTGATGACGTCGATCTCCTGGCCCAGCTGGTTGTCCGGAAAGAACGCGACTTCGATCTGCTCGGCCAACCCGTTGGCTTTGAGGTTCTTGATCAAATTGTCATAGTAGACGCGGCCGTTGGCGAATTTGGGATCGTTCGCCTGCGACGACGACAGTTTCAGCTTGGTGGTGGCGGCCTCGGCACGCCCGATGATCGCGGGCGAAAGCGCAAGCCAGGCGGCCGCGGCCGTGGACGATTGCAGCAACAGGCGGCGGCTGACGGACGCAGGCTTCATGATGTTTCCTCCGGGCGCGTTTGCTGCGCCATTTTTGCTTATCGCGGCCGTTGGGCTCGCCATTGAGCGCAAATGTTGGACCAAAGCGAAGCCTCACGCAAGGGCGGGACTGCGGCCGGGACATTCCGGCGATTGAGGCGATTTGTGATTTGGGTCGAGACGAGCGAAGCTCGGTCTCTGCGTCAGCTCGTATCGCAGGATGCAAGACGAGCTGCTCCCCTCCCCCCGCGAGCGAAGCGAGTGGCGGGGAGGGGTCGGGGGGGGGGGCGGCGCGGCATATACTGAAGCTGCGTTTCCTGCCGAGACCCCCCCACCCCCGCCCCCTCCCCACCGCAAGAGCGGGGGGAGGGGAGAAGAAAGACGCACCGCCGCTGCAACACCGTCATTGCGAGCGTTAGCGGAGCAATCCGGCGGCGGCAAAAGCAAGAGTGAATTGCTTCGTCGCAAGGGCTCCTCGCAATGACGGGATGACGCAGCTTCGCGATCTCGCCGCGTGAATTTTTTTCGCGCGAGGTATATTTTCGTCGTTGCCCTCATGCGAGAGGGCGTGGGAACGCCGGGCGCTTGATGCACCCGCAACCACCTACGCCCAAAAACAAACAAACGGGCGCAGTCTTTACAGATACACCAGAACACCCGGCG
>Ga0302320_10006822_pt1 | contig 25260 bp, 22 predicted proteins | sample Bog_T0_3_FD_202130 | JGI IMG/M metagenome (GOLD analysis project Ga0302320, IMG submission 202130) | Peat permafrost microbial communities from Stordalen Mire near Abisko, Sweden - Bog_T0_3 | ecosystem: Environmental > Terrestrial > Soil > Wetlands > Peat | place: Sweden: Abisko, Stordalen Mire... | reverse complement strand
GAAACCGCTCGACGACATCCGGGTGCGCGAAGCCATCGCCTATGCGATCGACCGCAAGGCCATCGTAGCCTTCAAGGGCGCGGGGTCTTCGCGCGAGGCGGTTTCGGTCGTCCCCTCGGGCTATCTGGGCACGGACGAGCACGCGCCGTTGTTTCCCTATGACCCCGTAAAAGCCAAGCAATTGCTCACGGAGGCCGGCTATCCCGACGGCGTGACGATCAAGACCATCCACACCACGCTGACCGGAATGGAGACGTTCATCGAAGCCGTGCAGGCGCAATTGAAGAAGTCGGGGATCAATCTCGACATCCAGCTCGTCGAGCATGCCACCTATCACAGCCAGATCCGCAAGGACCTGTCGCCGCTCGTGCATTATCAGGCCGCCCGGTTCCCGATCGCCGACGTCTATCTGACACAGTTCTACGATTCCGCCTCGATCGTCGGCACGCCGACCGCCGTGACCAATTTCTCGCATTGCAACGTCGCCGACGCCGACATCAGGGCCGCGCGCGGCGAGACCGATCCGGTCAAGCAGAAGGAAGACTGGACCCGTGCGCAGACCGAAATCATCAAGGCGGTGTGCGGCGTGCCCGTCTATGAGCAACTGCAACTCTGGGCGTGGAAAGACACGCTCGACCTCGGCTACGATCTGAAGGGTTCGCTCAATCTGGCGCCGCCGGTGACCGAAAACACCCATTTCACGCAATAGGCGGCAAAGGCTCCTGGCTCCGGCATGGCCGCATTTCTCACCCGCCGCATAGCGCTGGCGTTCGTGACGCTGTTCAGCGTGCTGACGCTGGTATTCGTGATCATGCGGATTTTGCCCGGCGACCCCGCGCAACTCATCCTCGGCGATCAGGCCTCGCGTGAGGCGATCGACGCGTTGCGCGTCCGTCTCGGCCTGGATCAACCCATACCCACGCAATACGGACGCTTTCTCGTCCATGCGCTGCGCGGCGACTGGGGCGTGTCGATGGTGAGCGGGCAATCAGTGCTTGACGAAGTGTTGAACGTGCTGCCGTGGACGATCGAGCTTTCGCTGGTCTCGCTGGCGCTGGGCGTCGCTCTCGGCGTTCCGTTGGGCGTCTGGGCCGCGGTGCGACGCAATCGCTGGGTTGACTATGCGATCCGGCTCGCCTCGCTGGCGGGCCTGTCGTTTCCCGCCTTCGTGCTGGCGATCATCCTGTTGTTCGTGTTCGCGATCCAGTTGCGTTGGTTCCCGGTCATATCGGCGCACAAAGGCAGCTTTCACGCCTGGACACAGTCGATGGCGTTGCCCGCGCTGAGCCTCGGCCTCAACGCGGCGGCCTACATCACCAGGATCACGCGCTCGGCGGTGTTGGAGGCTTTGTCAGAGGATTACATTCGCACGGCGCTCGCCAAGGGCGTTCCGCAACGTGTCGTCATTTGGCGGCATGCGCTGGGCAACGCGGCTATTCCGATCATCACGGTCTCCGGCCTCTATCTGTCGACGCTGATCGGCAATTCGGTGCTCACCGAAATCGTTTTCAGCCGCCCGGGCCTGGGCAAGTTGATCGTCGGGGCGTTGAGCCAGCGGGATTACACGCTGCTCGAAGGCATGATGGTGATTTACACATTTGCGGTCGTGCTGGTGAACCTGCTCTCCGACCTCGCCTACGGCTTCGCCGATCCCAGGGTGACGTTCGGATGACCCGGGTCGAAGCGGGGCGCGCCCCGCGCTCCGGATTTGCCCAGGGGGTTCGTATCCTCGCCTCCCGCAAGGGTGCGCTCTGCGGCTTCCTCATCGTTGGCCTGATGGCCCTGGCGGCGTTGCTCGCGCCGCTGATCGCGCCTTATGATCCGCTCGATCAGAACATCATGGATCGTCTCAAGCCGCCCTCGGCCGAGCATTGGCTCGGGACCGATTATTTCGGCCGCGATACGCTGTCGCGCCTGCTGTTCGGCGCCCGGGTATCGCTGCTGATTGGCGCCTCGGCGACCGCGATCGCGATTGTCGCCGGCGCCTCGATCGGCATGTACGCGGGTTGGCGCGGCGGTCGCTTCGACGCCATCGCCATGCAGGCGATGGACATGCTGCTGGCGTTCCCCTCGTTGATCCTGGGCCTGATCATCGTCGCCATGCTCGGGCCGTCGATGCCCAACATCATCGCCGCGATCGCATTGACTTCCGTGCCGACCTTCGCCCGCGTCGCCCGGGCGCCGACGATCGTGATGACGCATCGCGATTTCATCGAGGCCGGACGCTCGCTGGGATTTTCCGAGGCGCGGCTGATCTTCCGCCACGTGCTGCCCAATATTTTTCCCGACATTCTGGTGATGGGCACGCTGTGGCTCGCCAATGCGATCCGCACCGAGGCGTCGCTGGCGTTCATCGGCCTGGGCCTCAAGCCGCCGACGCCGACCTGGGGCGGGATGATCCGGGAGGGCTTCGACAACATCCTCGATTCGGCCTGGCTGGCGATGGTCCCCAGTTTCGCGATTCTCGTCGTGGTGTTCGCGCTGAACCTTCTGGGCGACGGGTTGCGCGACGCGATCGACCCCAAGCTCGGTAACGAAAGGTGAACGCCGCCGAGCCCATTCTCTCCGTGCGAGGCCTCGGCGTGGAATTTCGCCGCCAGGGCGTCTGGCGTCCCGCCGTCACGGACTTGTCGTTCGATGTCCGCCGCCGCGAGACATTGGCGATCGTCGGCGAATCCGGCTCGGGCAAGAGCGTCACGGCGCTCGCCATCATGCGTTTGCTTCCGCAAGCCAACAGCCGCGCCAACGGAATCATTCGCCTGGGCGGGCGCGACGTTCTGGCGCTTGACGACGGCGCGATGCGCGGCTTGCGCGGCGACGCGCTGGCGATGATCTTCCAGGAGCCGATGACGAGCCTGAATCCTGTGCTGACGATCGGTTTTCAGATCGCCGAGGCGCTGATCTACCACCGCGGTTTCGGTCGCCGAGACGCCGAACAGGAAGCGTTGCGGTTACTGGAGCGGGTAAAAGTGCCGGCGGCGCGGCAACGGCTGCACGAATATCCGCACCGCTTTTCCGGCGGGATGCGCCAGCGCGTGATGATCGCCATGGCGCTCGCCTGCAAGCCGAAACTGCTGATCGCGGACGAGCCGACGACGGCGCTCGACGTGACCGTGCAGACGGAGATCCTGGAAATCATCAAACAATTGCAGGACGAAGAGGGCATGTCGGTGGTGTTCATCACCCACGACATGGCCGTAGTGGCGGAAATCGCCGACCGCGTCGTCGTCATGTGGCGCGGCGAAAAGGTCGAGGAGGGGACCGCCGCCGACGTGCTGCTGCGTCCGCGCCACCCCTATACCCAGGCGCTGCTCGCCGCCGTGCCGCGCCCGGGGGCGATGAAGGGCGAGAGCGGTCCCCAACCGTTTCCCGTCGCCGATACGGAGGCCGCGTCCGTCGTGGTCGCGGAAAGTTGGCAACCTGCGGCGTCGTTGCCCTCCGGGCTTCCGTTGCTCGAAGTCATGAACCTGCTCACGCGCTTTCCGATCCGCGCCGGCGTGTTTGGCCGGCTGGCGGGTTGGGTCCACGCGGTTGAAAACGTGTCCTTCAGCCTCGCCGCCGGCGAAACGCTGGCGCTGGTCGGCGAATCCGGTTGCGGCAAATCGACGACCGGACGTTCGATCCTGCGCCTCATCGAGCCCAGCGGCGGCCAGGTTAAATTCGAAGGGGTCGACGTGCTCGCGCTTCCCCCGGAGGACCTGCGCAAATTGCGCCGCGGCATGCAGATGATCTTTCAAGATCCGTTCGCCAGCCTCAATCCGAGATTGACGATCGGCGACGCGATCGCGGAGCCGATCCGGGTGCATGGGCTGGCCCCCGAGCGCGAAATTCGTGAAAGGGTCGCCGACCTCATCGGCAAGGTCGGCTTGAGCGCCGACATGGCGACCCGTCTTCCGCACGAATTCTCCGGCGGCCAGCGCCAACGCATCGCGATCGCGCGGGCCCTGGCGCTGGGCCCGAAACTGATCGTCGCCGACGAGGCGGTTTCGGCGCTCGACGTCTCCGTCAAGGCGCGGATCGTCAATCTAATGATGCGCCTGCAGGCGGAGATGGGTCTCGCCTTCCTGTTCATCTCGCACGACATGGCGATCGTGGAGCGGATCAGCCACCGCATCGCGGTCATGTTCATGGGCGAGATCGTGGAAATCGGCCCGCGCGCCGCGATCCTGGAAAATCCGCGCCACCCCTATACGCGCAAGCTGATCGCCGCGGTTCCCACCGCCGATCCGCAGCGCCGACTCTATCGCCGCCCCGTGTCGAGCGACGAACCGCTGAGCCCCATCCGCCCGCTGTCATTCGTGGCGCCGGCGCGCACGTACCGGGCCGTGGGGGCCGGGCATTTCGTGCAAGAGGTCGAAAATTGATCCCGGATTGGCGGGGCTCGCCGCTCCCCTGACTTTCCCGTCCCTGGACCAAAGCTTCGCGGTGCGCTTAGATGCGCCGGAGTTTCGGCCGGGCGCCTCGACGGCGCGAGGCTTGGATGGCCTTCTCGAGGAAGCACGGGGTCACGGACATGCGTTCGACGGGCAAGAAAAAGTGCGGTTTTGCGGCCTTGGGTCTCGCCGCCTTGCTGCTGGCGCCAGCGCTTTCGACTTCCGCCGAAGCCAAAACGCTGCGATTCGCTTTTCAGGGCGAGCTGAAATCCGTCGATCCCTATCAAATTAACGAGAGCTTCAGCCTGAGCGTCAATGGTTCGGTCTACGAGGGGCTCGTGCGCCGCGCGACGGATATGAAGATCGAGCCGTGTCTGGCCACGAGTTGGGAAATCCTTGACCCCCTGCATTGGCGCTTCCACTTGCGCAAGGGCGTCAAGTTCCACGAAGGACAGGACTTCACCGCCGACGACGTGATTTTTTCCGCCCATCGCGTGCTCAGCGCCGGGTCGGATCTCAAGGGCGAGGTTCCCGCCGACGCTGATATTGTCAAGGTCGACGACTACACCGTCGATTTCCTGCTCAAGACCCCGAATCCGCTGCTGATCAACCAATGGGCGACCTGGGGCATCTTTTCCAAGAGCTGGTCGGAAGCGCATGGCGCGACCGAAGCCACGGCGATGAATTCCACCACGCCGCCCTATGCGGCGCTGCACGCCAACGGCACGGGACCGTTCATTCTCGTCAGCCACGAGCCCGGGGTGAAAACCGTCTGGAAGAAGAACCCGGATTGGTGGGACAAGCCGATCGGCAATGTCGACGAAGTCGTGTTCACGCCCATCGCCAATGCCGCGACCCGCGTCGCCGCGCTGCTCTCGGGCGAGATCGACTGGATGGACCCGGTGCCGCTCAACGATCAGGCCAGGGTGAACGCCAATCCGGCCACCGAGGTCATGGCCGGTCCCGAAGCGCGGACCATCTTCCTCGGCATGGACCAGACGCGCGACGAACTCGGCCATTCCAGCGTCAAGGGCAAGAACCCTTTCAAGGACATGCGGGTGCGCAAGGCCTTCTATCAGGCGATCGACGAGGACGCGATCAACAAGAAGGTGATGCGCGGACAGGCGACTCCGACCGGTTTGATGGTGGCGCCGTCGCTTTATTCGCTGTCGAAGGATTTCAAGCGGCTGCCTTTCGATCCCGAGGCGTCGAAGAAGCTGCTCGCCGAGGCCGGCTATCCCGACGGCTTCGAAGTGCAACTTGATTGCCCGAACGACCGCTATGTCAACGACGAGCAGATCTGTCAGGCGGTTGTCGGCATGCTGGCGCGGGTCGGCGTCAAGGTCGATCTCAACGCCGAGCCGAAGTCGAAGTTCTTCGCCGCGATCTCGGCGGCGGGCGGCTACGATACTTCGTTCTATCTGCTGGGCTGGACGCCGACGACGCTCGAGAGTTTCAACGTCTTCCAATACATCATGGGCTGCCGCGACACGAAGACGAATTGGGGCGGCAACAACGCGGGCGGTTATTGCGACCCCAAGGTCGACGAACTCGCGCGCAAGGCGCTGGACGAGCCGGACCTGAGCAAGCGCGACGAGATTTTCAAACAAGCCTGGCAGGTTTCGCTGTACGATGACGTTGGGTACATCCCGCTGCATCAGCAGCCGCTCGCCTGGGGCGTCTCGAAGTCGGTGCACGTGATTCAGCCGCCCAACAACAATTATATTTTCGCCTGGGTGACGATGGACTGAGCCGACGGCTTGGATCTTGCTTAGATTGCGGGTCTTCGTTCTCTCGCTTGCGGGAGAAGAGGGAGCGCGAATCGCGGAAGATGAGGGTATTTCCGCTTCGGGGTAGGCCTCAAAATGGGCAGCCGCGGCGACAGCTCTCATCCGGCCTTCGGCCACCTGCTCCCGCAAGCGGGAGTAGGGAACAACTGGCGATCAATCTCCTGGCAACCCGATGATTTCGTCATGATCGCCTTCATACTGCGCCGTCTGCTGGCGTCGATCGGTGTGCTCATCGCTGTCGGGCTGATCGCGTTCGCGATGTTTCGTTTCGTCGGCGACCCCGTCAACCAGATGGTGGGGATCGAAACACCGGAAGCCGAGCGGGCGCAGATTCGCCAACAGCTCGGCCTCAACCAGCCCGTCGTCATTCAGGCGGCGAAGTTCCTCGTCCATGCCGCGCGCCTCGATTTCGGCGTTTCCTATCAGTTCAAACAGCCGGTGATCGATCTGATAAGCGCCCGCATGCCGGCGACGCTGGAACTCGCCTTCGTCGCCTCGGTGTTGTCGTTGGTCATCGGGGCGCCGATGGGCGTCTTTACGGCCCTGAGAAGAAACAGTCCGCTGGCGAAACTGTTTCAGGCCTTGTCGCTGATCGGCATCTCCTTGCCGACGTTCCTGATCGGCATCCTGCTGATCTATGTATTCGCGGTGCTGCTGCGCTGGCTGCCTTCGTTCGGCCGCGGCGACGTCGTCCGGCTCGGCTCGTGGTGGACCACAGGGCTGCTGACGGTCTCCGGGCTGAAATCGCTGATCATGCCCTCGATCACGCTGGCGCTGTTTCAGGTGACGCTGATCATGCGGCTGGTGCGCGCCGAAATGCTGGAAGTTTTACGCACGGACTACATTAAATTTGCCCGGGCGCGCGGACTGTCGGAAGCCGCGGTGCATTTCCATCACGCGCTGAGGAACACGCTCGTCCCGGTCATCACGGTTGTGGGCCTGCAACTGGGCTCGATCGTCGCCTTCTCGATCATCACGGAGACGGTGTTCGCCTGGCCGGGCATGGGGCAGTTGTTCCTGCAATCGATCCAGAACGCCGACATTCCGATCATGGCGGCCTATCTGCTGTTCATCTCGGCGCTGTTCGTGGTGATCAATCTCGTGGTTGATCTGCTCTATGTCGCCGTCGACCCGAGGCTTCACGGCGCCTTGCACGGCGGGCGTCACTGAGTTGGCGGAGGCGCCCCGCTCGTTGCGCTCGCGGTTCGACGCGAGAGAGGCTCGCAAATTTTCTCGCCTCCCCCGTCACGGTCCTGGTGGGCGCGATCTCCCCGCTGATGTTCGTGGCCGCCGCGCTGGCGCCCTGGATCGCGCCGGCCGACCCCTTCAATCCCGCCGCCAATTTTCTCGCGGACTCGCTCAAGCCCCCCCGCGCGCCTTGCCGCCGGCGGCGATCTGTGCTTATGCCCTTCGCGAGGTCGCGCGGTGAGGCGCCGGCGTGCTGCTCTGATCGAAAACCGATGACTTTCATCCAAAAGACCCCTGTTACGGACACGTTCCGCGCGTCCAAGGGAGTGTCGCCCCGCTGTACGCGTTCGCCACCAAATCTATGATATCCGGAGCTTCGGGGACGGGGTAGGGCGGCACATTAAAGCCCGCGAATGGCGGGGGCGTCGGCGAGTTGACCACCACCACCACCGGAACATAACAACCGAGGATGCCCGCATAGGTCCATATGGCATTCTGGGAATAGGCCGGGCTGTTATTGGGGGGACCGAGGTAACCATTCTTGCAGACGTTGGCGGCGTTCGGCGCGAATGGCTCGGACGGGCAGTCGGACCTCACCGCCGAGTCCCAGCCGAGGTTGTTCGCGAACATCAGGCTCTTCTGCAAGTTGTTCAACAGCGCAGTCCCCTGGGCGAGATTGCTGATCACGCTGAAGACTTCATTTGCGCTCAGGTTCCAGCCTGCCGCGCCGCACTCCAGCGACCAGTCGCCCCAATCGGTCCCCGAAACTCTTCCGGCGGGCCATGGGTAAGACAACATATCGGCGCTTCCAGCGGGCGGCGTGCACCCGCTCACGGGAACGCCCGCCGGTTGAAGAACGTGGGTGTTCATGTAGTTTATGTAAAGTTGCGAGCTCATCTGCGCCCGCGCCGACCCAGCGGGGACACAAGCCCACCCCAAAATGCCATGAACACATTTGGGCGACTGCCCCGACAAGGCCGGCATCAGCTCCCGCAACAGCGTGAAGTTGCAGTTGCCATACTGGGGTTGGCCAATATTCGCCGACGTCGAATCCCCAGCAGCCACCAACGCCTGCGCGTCGAAGTAAGTGAAGGCGTCGCGGCAATGGGTCAACTGGCCAAGGCCCGAAGTGTGATTCAGTAACTCTCCAAAGGTAATTTGTTTGATATTCGGGCCGACAACCCAGTCCTGATAGATATAATTCGCGATGGGCGTGTCGATCGACAACCCGTTTGCCGTCAGCAGCTGAATAATAGCGGTGGCGGTCAGGGTTTTGCTCACGCTCGCGATATTGGTCCTCTCGTCGGGAGACATTGGCATCGCGGGTGGGTCGTCAGCCGTCCGCGCCACCCCGCCGTAGACCGGGGGCAATCCTCCCACGATGCAAACGAAACCGACGGCGGGGTAGACGAACCGGTCGTGAACCGGGGGTGGATTCTCCAACGCGCTGGCGATGTTCGCGCAAATCTCAGCTTCCGACACGCAGCCGTTGGGAACGCATGACGTAATGTCGGGCGGCGTCGCGCACTTCACCGCTACGTTAAAAACAACGAGGTTTGTAATCGTCCCCTGACCATTGGCCACCGTGCATTTCTGCCCCGAGGGCGCATTCACCGATATCAAATAATTCGCGGCAAGGGTGCTGAAAACGAAGGGACCGTTGGGCGACGTGAGTACGCGACCGCCGTTGTCCGATATAGTCACGGTGCCTCCCGCCGCGAGGCCGGAGACCGTGCCGACAATCGTACAAGGAGGGAATGGCCACGCACCGCAGGGTTGCGCTTCGGCGCGAACGGTAAATGAGCACATTAGTAACAGTATAAACGGAACCAAGGCGAGCATTCTCTTCATATGATCCTCCATATGCTATGGTGAATCCTCGCGCATATCCCGCGCGATGAGACTTCTTGAACCATTGTTCAAGGTCCCGGACGGAGCGTGGTCTAGGGCTAATTCATGGGTCGACTTCGATCAGGATGCGGTGACGCCTTCCACCTCCTGCGCGGGCGTCGCCTGGACATGAATCGTCTTCCGCTGGCGCGTCACCCGTCAGTCGCGGCGATGACGAGGAAGGTTCACGCCCGAATGAATATTCTTCGAGCCCCGAATTCCGGCGCTGGCATTGGTTTGTATCCGCTGATGCAACTGTGGCGTCGCTGAGAATGGAGGTAGCAAGCGCCTTCGCGGGGACCAAAAGGCAAGGGGCCCTTCATGCGGCGAACTGTCCTTTGTCTTTTTCGGCGCAAGACGCTTGTGCGCACGAGAGGCAATGCCGCTTGGCGACCGGCGGCGTCCGGCGCCTCGGGATGCGCGCAGGGATCATTGCCAGAGGGGCGAAGACGCCCCGCCAATCGCTTACGCGCCGCCAAAGTTTTCGAGCAACGTATGTCGGCTCGACGCGAGAGATGCTCAACCGGCAAGAGGTCGGCTATAAAGGTTCCGTAACGATTCGCTGCGTGCGCGGCAAATCGAATCACGGCAGCGGCGAAGGAAACCAAATGCCAATATCGCAGAGCCAGCGTTTGCGTCGCGCGGCCGAGAAGGCCTCGCGGCGAAAGGCCATCGTAACCGAAAAACGCAAAACCGAAATCTCGACGGCTGGAGGCCGCGAGGGTATGCGTGACGCCGTCCAGGCGGCGCAAGCGCCCGTCCAGAGCTGCATGGTGTCCGAAGCGCTCTTCCTCAATGGCATCGGCTGGGTCACGCTGGCGCGGACCCTACCCGCCGGACAGATCGGCGTGAGTTTCTTTCTCGTCGATGTCTGGTGTCTTGGCGTCAAGGACGCCTTTTTCCGGTTGATGCCGAAATCCGCGTTTGACGAATTCATGGGCGCGAAAGTCCGGGACCAGGACTTGGTCGACATGGAGCCGCCGGTCGCGCGTAAACTGTTGCACGACGCCGTCGACTACGCCGCATCGATCGGATTGCCGCCGAGCGACGGCTACGCAGCGGCCGAGGCGCTGTTCGGCGATATTGTCCCGGCCGATGAAACATTCGAGTTTGGCAAGGACGGCAAGCCCTTTTTTGTTTCGGGTCCCAACGACTCTCCCAGCCGTATCCGACGCATTCTCGACACGCTCCGCAAGCGCCTCGGCCCCGACGGATCCGATTTTCTGGTCAATGCCGATGGTCTTTGAGGGTTTCGCTCGCCGCCGCCGTTCCCGCGTCGTTCGAGACCCGCCGCGGGGGCCATTGTCTCGGCGGCTCAATTCGTGCCTCCGCGGCGCCTTGCACGTGGGCAAGAGCTGAGATGGCCAAGGCCGCGGAGGCGCCCCGCTCGTTGCGCTCGCGGCTCGCCGAAAGCGACATGCTCGCGAGCTTTCTGTCCTCGCCCGTCACGGTCGTGGCGGCGCTGATCACCCTCGTCATGTTCGCCGCCGCCGTGCTGGCGCCCTGGATCGCGCCGACCGACCCCTTCAATCCCGCCACCAATTTTCTCGCGGACTCGTTGACGCCGCCGCGCTTCGCCGCCGACGGCGATCCGCGCTTCCTGCTCGGCACCGACGATCAGGGTCGCGACATCTGGTCGGCCATCCTGTTCGGCCTCAGGGTTTCGCTGATGATCGGCGCCGGTGGCGTCGCGCTCGCCGGAGCGATCGGCGTGACCCTCGGGTTGATCGCCGGCTATGCCGGCGGCTGGACGGACGCCGTCATCATGCGCATCGCCGATGTGCAACTGACCTTTCCCACCATCCTGATCGCGCTGCTGCTCGACGGCGTCGCGCAGGCGCTGCTCAAGGGCTCTCAGCATCACGGGACAGCGTTCGGGGTGCTCATCGTCTCGATCGGCCTGTCGTTCTGGGTGCAATATGCGCGCACCGTGCGCGCCTCGACGCTGGTCGAGAAGAACCGTGACTACGTGCAAGCGGCGCGCCTGATCGGTCTGTCGCCGATTCGCATTCTGGTTCGCCATATCCTGCCCAATGTGATGGGTCCGGTGCTGGTGATCGCGACGATCAATCTGGCGCTCGCCATCATCACCGAGGCGACGCTGTCGTTTCTCGGCGTAGGGCTGCCGCCGACGCAGCCGTCTCTGGGCACGCTGATCCGCATTGGTCAGAATTTTCTGTTCTCGGGCGAATGGTGGATCGTGACCTTTCCCAGCCTGACGCTTGCCGTTCTCGTGCTCGCCGTCAATCTGCTCGGGGACTGGCTGCGCGATGCGCTGAATCCCAGGTTGAAATGAGCGAGGCGCTGCTTTCCGTCCGCGATCTCCGTGTCGAATTCGCCGCCCGGCGCGGGCCGTTGGTCGCGTTGGACGGCGTCTCCTTCGATATCCAGCCTGGCGAAATTCTCGGCATGGTCGGCGAATCCGGCGCCGGCAAATCGCTGACCGGGCTGTCGATCATCGGCCTGCTCGATCCTCCCGGCCGCATCGCCGGCGGCGAAATCCGGCTGGACGGCGCCCGCATCGACAATCTGCCAGCCGCGGGGATGCGCAGGATTCGCGGCCGACGGATCGGCATCATCTTTCAGGACCCGCTGACCTCGCTCAATCCGCTGCTGCGCATCGGCGACCAACTCGCCGAGACGATCCGGGCACATTCGTCGCTCAACCCCCGACAAGCGCGCGAGCGCGCCATCGCGGGGCTCGCCGAGGTCGGCATCCCCGCGCCGGAAAAACGCATCGACGCCTATCCCCACGAGTTCTCCGGCGGCATGCGTCAGCGCGTCGTCATCGCGCTGGCGCTCTGCGCCGAGCCGGCGCTGGTGATCGCTGACGAACCGACGACGGCGCTCGACGTCTCCGTCCAGGCACAGATCATCGGCGTGCTGAAGACCCTGGCGCGCAAACACGCCGCGGCGGTGCTGCTGATCACCCACGACATGGGGGTGATCGCCGAGACCGCCGACCGTGTCGCCGTAATGTATGCCGGTCGCATCGTCGAGACCGGCAAGGTCGGCGATGTCGTCCGCCGCCCGCTGCACCCCTATGCGCAAGGACTGATGGCGGCGATCCCGACGCTGGACGCGCGCGCCCAACGTCTGGCGCAGATCCCCGGCGCCATGCCGCGCCTGTCAGCCATTCAGTTGGGATGCGCGTTCGCTCCGCGCTGCAGCCGGGTGTTCGCGCGTTGCGAGGTCGAACGGCCGACCCTGCTTTCGATTGGCGATCGACAGGTCGCCTGCTGGCTATATGAACAAGACGCGGGGGTCAGCCGATGACCGATTCACCCCTCGTCGTCGTCCGCGGCCTGAAGCGGGTGTTCGACGTTTCGAGCCCTTGGCTGACGCGCCTGATCGACCGCGAGCCGCGTCGGCTGCTGAAAGCCGTGGACGGGTTGGATTTCACCATCGAGCGCGGCGAAACGCTCGGCCTCGTCGGCGAATCCGGGTCAGGCAAATCGACATTGGCGCGCATGGTGGTCGGTCTGCTTGCCGCGAGCGCCGGAAACGTGTGGATCGAGGGCGTCGATATCGCCGCGACGACGGACCAGGCCGCGCGGCGCGCGGTGCGGCGGCGCATGCAGATGATCTTTCAGGATCCCTACGCCTCGCTCGATCCGCGTTGGCGGGTCGGCGAAATCATCGCCGAACCGATCCAGGCCTTTGGCCTCAGACAAGGCAGGCCCGAGATTTCCACGCGAGTGATCGAATTGCTCCGCCTCGTCGGTCTTGACGATGGCGATGTGCGTAAATATCCGCACGAATTCTCCGGCGGTCAGCGTCAGCGGGTGGCCATCGCGCGGGCGCTCGCTTCCGAGCCGGATTTTCTGGTCTGCGACGAGCCGACTTCGGCGCTCGATGTTTCGATCCAGGCGCAGATTCTCAATCTGATGCGCGATCTCCAGGAGAGGCTCGGCCTCACGATGCTGCTGATCACGCATAATCTCGCCGTCGTGCGCTTCATGGCGACCCGCGTCGGCGTGATGTATCTGGGTCGGCTGATCGAGATCGACGACACAGCGACGCTATTCGCGCGGCCTCGCCATCCCTATACGCGAATGCTGCTCGACGCCGTGCCCGATCTGGCGATGAGCGGCCGCGCGCGCACGCCGGTCGGCGGCGAGCCGCCCAACCCGATCGATCCGCCGCCGGGCTGTCCGTTCCATCCCCGTTGCCCTCGCGCCGCCGATATATGCCGGCGCGAGGCGCCCGACTTCGTCGACAATGTCGCGTGCCATTTCGCCCATGGCGATCCGAACTGGCTGGCGGCGCCGTGACCGATCCAGGGAGCCTCGCTATGCCGAAGACGGAGATCGCCGACGCAAGCTCGCTGTTGAACGAGCTGGAAACCTGGGTCCGCCTGGAGACGCCGACCACAGACGCCGTCCGCGTAAATGCGCTGATGGACGTCGCGGCGGGAGAACTGGCGAGCTCCGGCGCCGCGATCACGCGCATTCCCGGTCGTGACAATTATGGCGATCATGTCATCGCCCGCGTCAATGAGACGCCCGGCGTGCAGCCGATCCTCGTCGTCGGACATCTCGACACGGTCTGGTCGGCGGGCACGCTGAAGTCCATGCAGTATCATATTGACGGCGATCGCGCCCATGGACCCGGCATTTTGGACATGAAGGCGGGCAGTTTCGCCGCCGTCTATGCCCTGCGCGGCATTGCGCGGCAGCGCCTCGCGACGAAGCAGCCGATCACCTTGTTGCTGACGTCCGATGAGGAAGTCGGCAGCCCGACGAGCCGCGCGATCATCGAGCGCGAGGCCGCCGGCGCCGCCCTCGCGCTGATCCCCGAACCGGCGGGCGCGGGAGGGGTTTGCGTGACGGCGCGCAAGGGCGTCGGCCGTTTCACCCTGCGCATCCAGGGCGTCGGTTCCCACGCCGGCGCCGCCTACGGCGACGGGGCCTCGGCCGTGGTCGAACTCGCGCATCAGATCATGCGCATTCAACGCCTCGTCGACCTCTCGCGGGGGGTGACGCTGAATGTCGCGCCGATCCATGGCGGCGCGCGCGCCAACGTCATCGCGGCGGAAGCGGGCGCCGAGATTGATCTGCGCGTGATGAACGCCGCGGACGGCGCGCGTCTGACGGATATGCTTCTCGGCATGAAGCCTGTCGACCCGCGCTGTCGCCTTCATGTCGAAGGCGGGATGAACCGCCCCGCCTATGACGAGAGTCCGGCGGGACTGGCGCTTTACGAAAAGGTTCGCGGCTTTGCGGCGGGGCTGGGCCTCGATATCGGCAAGCAGCACCGGGGCGGCGGCTCCGACGGCAATTTCACCGCCGCGCTCGGCGTCCCTACGCTTGACGGTCTTGGTTGTCCCGGCGGCGGCGCGCACGCCAGCCATGAGCACATTCTGTGGCGTCAACTCGAGCCGCGGGTCACGTTGATGGCGACGTTGATGGAGGAGTTGGCGTGAAGCGGCGCTGGGGCGAAGGGATCGCTATTCCGCCGCCGCCCGGAACCGGTCTTCGACCGCCTTCACCGCCTGAGCGAATTGTCGTAGTTCTCCAGCGACGTCCTCGTCCGACGCCCCCGGATGGAAGCGCCGGTACTGGCTGTCAATCACCCGAAGCGAGCGCCGGTAAACCTTCGCCCGGCTTTCGCGCGACAAGAGCCTCGCAGTTGAAACTGTCACTGCTTTGTATAAAATGGCTTTATAATCAATCATCGCAAGCACTCCCACAGCGCCAATCTGGGCATGTTGCTTTGCCTAACCTGCGTAGTCTTGCACGCGACTTCGGCGAGAGTCCAGACGCAAATTTCAAGTATCGCGGCTAATCGCGTTGTCATGTCAACGACGCGTCAACGACGCGGCCCTGGCGAAAGTTTTCACGAACTACGACTGTGTCGTACGGTTCCGGGGCGGCGCCGCGCCGCGAATTCGGCGTGTAGACGCCGGGAAAAATCGGAGTACACTTTAGCGCACCAGGGCGTCGCGTCCGGCCAAGACGGGAGGGCGGCATGTATGCTGCAATTCGCCAGGTAAAAGCCAAGGCGGGCAAGGCGGACGAACTCGCGCAGCGAATCAAGGGCGCTGTTCCGATTATCAGCGGCGTCTCCGGATTTATGGGATATTACGTGATCTATTCGCCGGACGACACGGTGACCGCCATAAGCATCTTCAACACCGTCGAGCAGGCGCAGGAGTCCAATCGGCGCGCGCTCGCATGGATAGAGAAAAATCTCGAACCGTTCGTCATCGGGTCGGCCACCGCGACCGCTGGCCCGGTTATCGTGCACTCGGTTCCCTGATGACTTCTGCCGCTATCGTTGACGAGCTCTCGCTGGCGACGATCCGAACGAGCACCCCGCCCTCGCTCAGGATGATCTGGGATCGCGCGAAGGCGGGCCCCCAAACTTCGTCATCGAAGGCGGGCGCCGGCGTATCGAGGCAGACGATCCCCGAATCGACGATGGCGCGGGCGCAGTCGATGCAGGGAAAGAACGTCGAGGTGATATGGCCGCCCGCGGTCGCAATTCCACGCCGCGCCGCTTCGAAAATCGCATGACGTTCGGCGTGTTCCATCCAGACGAAGCGGCCGTCGCCGAGATGGCGTTCCTCGGTCTCTTTCACACCTGCAGGGAAGGTGTTGCAGGCCGCGATCCGCGCGCCGTCCAGCGCCGCCAGCACGGCCCCTACCTGACGAACCCGGTTCGGGCTTCGAATCGCCGCTTGCAGCGCCTCGGCCATGTGGGCGCCGGCAGCGGGGATCGGCATCGCGGCGTCAGGGTCGTCGTCCATGAACTCGTCCCCCTTTGGGCAGGAATTCGAATATAGGCGCTTCCCAACAGCGCTAGATAGGGCCTAGCATCGGCACGATGGGCGAGGCGCAAAGCCGCGCGCTACATAAGGAGTTTCCTCATGGCCAGGATGCTTTCCCCGACCCGGCGCGGCCTGCTCGGAGGCGGAGCGGCGGCGCTCGCGAGTTCGCTCTGGCCGCGCGCGTCGTTCGCGGCGGTCCATCGCCCGGTCAACATGCAACTGGGCTGGATCACCGGCGGCAACCAGATCGGCGAAGTCGTCGCCAAGCGCCTGGGCTATTTCGACGACGAGAACATCGATTTCGCGATCCAACCGGGCGGTCCCAATATCGACGGTGTGGCGATCGTCGCCTCGGGGCGTTACGAATTGGGGCAGGTGTCGTCCAGCCCGTCGTTGATGCTGGCGGCGTCGCAGGGCTTGCCGACCGTTTGTTTCGCCGTCGGCGCGCAGCAGCACCCCTACGCCTTTTTCTCGTTGCCGAGCGCGCCGATCAAGACGCCGCAGGACATGATCGGCCGCAAGATCGGCATACAAGCGACCGGGCAAATTCTGCTGACGGCGCTGCTGCGCAAGAACGGCATTCCCGAGGACAAGGTCGAGAAAGTGATCATCGGCTCCAGCATGACGCCGCTGGTTTCGGGGCAGGTCGACGCCATTTCCGGCTGGAGCACCAACACCACCGCGCTCAAGGCGCTCGGCCCCAATTACACGACGATGCGGTTGTGGGACTCCGGCGTAAAACTCTACGCCTTGCCCTATTACACGACGACCGATTTCCTCAAGTCGAGCCCGGACGTGCTCGCCGGCTTCCTGCGCGCGGCAGGGCGGGGCTGGGCTTATGTGAAGGAAAACCCGGAGAAGGCCGTCGATCTGCTGATCGCCGAGTATCCCAATCTGGTCCCTGCCGACGAACTGGCGGCGGTCCCTGTTATGCTGAACGTCGAATTCACCGCGAGCACCAGGGCCAAGGGCTGGGGCAGTTTCGATCCCGCCGTCTGGCAGGAGCAGATCGACCTCCACGACGAACTCAAGCAATTTCCCGCCGGCAAACCCAGGCCCGAGCAGGTCTTCACGTCCGCTATTCTCGATATGACCGAGAAGGATCGGCCCAAGATCGGTTGAGGGGTCCGATCATGCGGCAAGCCGCCGTGACGCCGGCGCCGCGCGAGGCGCCCGCGATCCGCCTCAGCGACGTCAGCGTGCGCTTCACCAACGAGCGCGCGACGGTGACGGCGTTGGATCGCATCAGCCTCGAAGTTCCCAACGGCGGCTTTCTCACCTTGCTTGGGCCCTCGGGTTGCGGAAAATCGACGCTGCTGCGCGTCGTCGCCGACCTCATCTCGGCGACTTCGGGCGAGATCGAGGTGCTGGGCGGCTCGGCCGCGGCGGCGAGGGCGCGGCGCGACATCGGCTTCGTGTTTCAGGACGCCTCGCTGCTGCCCTGGCGAACCGCGCTCGAAAACGTGCAATTGCCGCTCGAAGTCGGCGGGCGCGGCCGACGAGCCCATAGCCGCGACCCCCGCGAATTGCTGGCGTTGGTCGGGCTGTCCGGGTGGGAGCCATCCTATCCCCACGAATTGTCCGGCGGCATGCGCCAGCGGGTCGCGATCGCCCGCGCCCTGGCGATCGGCCCCAAGCTGTTGTTGATGGACGAGCCGTTCGGCGCGCTCGACGAGATCACGCGCGACCGGCTCAACGAGGAACTGCTGCGCATCTGGGAAAATACCGGCGCGACGATCCTGTTCGTCACCCATTCGATCTATGAGGCCGCGTTTCTCGGCCAGAGCGTCCTGTTGATGGCCGCGCGTCCGGGCCGGGTCCGCGAGATCGTGCCCGTGCCGCTGCCGGCGAGGCGCTTCATCGCGATGCGCGAGACGCCCGAATTCGTCGAGCTCGCCGCGCATCTGCGCCATGTGCTGGAGACCTGCTGATGGAGGCGACGGTGTTTTCCTCACCGCGCGGCGATTCCACGCAAACGGACGCGGGAGCCAGGGCGGAATTCGCCGGCCGCCTGCGCGCCGCCGCGTGGCGTCGCAGGCTGCTGCCGGTCGCCGCCGCCGTCGCGCTGCTGATCCTTTGGCAGATCGGCGTTTCGGTATTTCACGTCCGGCCGTTCATCGCGCCGGCGCCGCTGGCGGTCGCCGCGACCTTGTACGACAAGATGGGCATGCTGCTCGCCAATCTCGCGCCGACCGCGTTCGAGGCGTTTGCCGGCTTCCTGATCGGCAATTGTCTGGCCATACTGGCCGCCACCCTGTTCGTCCATCAACGGGCTACGGAGGAGGCGTTCTTTCCACTCGCGGTGATGTTCCACACCATTCCCGTCATGGCTTACGCGCCCATTCTCGTCCTGATGCTAGGCAATGGGCTGGAGGCCAAGGTCGCGATCGCGGCGCTGATCTGTTTCTTCCCGACACTGGTCAACATGACCCGCGGCTTGCGCGCGGTCAGCCCGCAGCAACTGGAACTGATGCGCATTCTCTCGGCTTCGCCGACGGAAGTGTTCTTCAAGCTGCGGCTGAAGAGTTCGCTGCCCTATTTGTTCTCGGCGCTGAAGATCGCCGCGGCGACTTCGGTGATCGGCGCCATCGTCGGCGAGTGGATCGGCGCGACGACGGGCATCGGCGCCTTGATCATCCAGGCAACCTATAATTTCGACTCGGCGCTGCTCTATGCGACGATCGTGGTCGGATCGCTGTTCTCGGCGTTTTTCTTCGCCGTGATTTCGGGACTCGAGCGCGTTTTCATCACTTGGAACGTCTCGCAGACGGGTTGAAGGGGGAGAGCGATCATGGATCAGACAATTGAGCCGGGCGGCGCAGTTCCTGTCGTCAAGCGTGCCGACCTCGTCGTCGTCGGCGGCGGGCCGGCAGGCATCGCGGCCGCCGTGGCGGGGGCGCGCGCCGGGCTTTCGGTCGTGTTGCTGGAGCGTTACGCCTATCTCGGCGGCCTCGCATCGGGCGGCATGGTGCTGGTGCTCGACGACATGTGCAACGGCGAAGAGATTTCCGTGCGCGGCCTGTGCGCGGAATTGATCGGGCGCATGGAGAGGATGGGCCTGTGCGTGACGCCGCCGCTGGAGGAGCGCCGTTCCGACGCGACGCTGTGGCGCAAGTGGTCACGCTGGGGCGTGTTCGATTTTCACTCCCACATCAAGCCGCAGCCGATCTGCTACGCTTCCGCCTTCGACCCCGACGGTTTTAAGCGCGCGGCGAACGAGATGGTCGCCGACGCCCAGGTCGATCTCAGGCTGCATTCCTGGTTCTCGCGCGCCCTCGTCGAGGATGGCGAAATCAGGGGCGTCGTCTGCGAGACCAAGGCGGGCCGGGAGGCGATCCTGGGCAAGATCGTGATCGACGCCACGGGCGACCTCGACGTCGCGGCCTCGGCCGGCGCGCCCTTCATTCATGGCGCCTATATCGTGACGACCGTGTTCCGCCTCGGCGGCGTCGACACCGAAGCGGCGGAGCGCTTCGAATACGACGAGCCCGCCGCCTTCGCCGCGATCGACCGCGAGGCCAAGCGCACGATCGGCGGGTCCTGGGCGAAATGGTGGTTGAAGACGCCGCTGCCGGGGATCGTCTGGTGCAATTGTCCGCACATGGCGGGCTTCGACGGCGTCAGCGTCGAGGATCTCACGCGAGCCGATTTCGAGGGGCGCGCCAGAATGGCGGCGTTGCTGGCGTTCGTGAAGGCGAAAATGCCGGGCTTCGAGAACGCCTTCATCGTCGACGTCGCGCCGCAGATCGGAGTCCGGCAATCGCGATTGCTGGACGGCGTCTATGTCATGACCAAGGACGACGTGACCTCGCGCCGCCATTTCCCCGACAGCATCGCGCGCGGCCGCGACTATTATTACCCCTATCGCACCCTGTTGCCGCGCGGAATCGGCGGGCTGCTGGTCGCGGGACGTCACTATTCCGCGACCTCGGCGGCGCAGCGCGATTCCCGAGAAATTCCGCCATGCATGGCGATGGGCGAAGCGGCCGGAATCGCCGCCGCCTTGGCCTTGGAAACCCAGGTCGGCGTCGCCAACATCGACGTCGCGACTTTGCAAAAACGGCTGCGCGCCCAAGGCGCGGACCCCGGCGACATCCCCGCGGCCAACGCGCTCGTCGCGGTCGCTGCCGAATAGAGGAAACCCCATGCCGTCAGACGCCCTTCAGCCGCTATCGGGAATTCGCGTCGTCGATTTCACCCAGGTGATGCTCGGCCCGAGCGCGACGCAGGTGCTTGCCGATTACGGCGCCGACGTCATCAAGATCGAGCGCCCGGGCGCTGGGGATCTCTCGCGTACTTCGATCCCGGACGATCCCGACGGGATGAACAATCCGGTGTTCCGCAGCCTCAACCGCAACAAACGTTCGATCGCGCTCGATCTGCGCAAGCCCGAGGGCAAGGAGGTCATCTACGATCTGGTGCGCGAGGCCGACGTCGTCGTCAACAATTTCCGCGCCGGCGTGATGGAGCGCATGGGCTTCGGCTATGAGGATCTGGCGAAGATCAATCCGCGCATCATTTGCGCATTCGGTTCCGGCTTCGGCCAAAGCGGACCCCTTGCGCACAAGGGCGGCCAGGACATTCTCGCCCAGGCTCTGTCGGGCGTGATGCGGCGCAAAAGCAACGCCGACGAGCCGCTGACGATCTACGCCACCGCGCTCTGCGACTATACCGCGGGCATGCATCTCGTGCAGGCCATTCTGCTCGCGCTGCTGCAACGGCATAAGACCGGCAAGGGCCAGCAGGTGGCGGTGTCGTTGTTCGAATCGATGCTCGCCATGCAGATGCAGGAAGCGGCGATGTGGCTGCAGCGCGACCGGCATTTCTCCTGGGGCGGCTATCCGTTGACGGGCGTGTTCGAGACCGCTGACGGCGCGGTCGTGCTGGTCGGCGCCTTCAAGACCAATCCGTTGCAGGACATTTGCGAGGCGCTCGATCTTCCCGATCTGTCCGCCGATCCGCGCTTCGCGACGCACAAGGATCAGGTCGCGCATAAGCCCGCGTTGCAGGCGATTTTCCGCGAGCGCTTCGCCTCGAATCTTACGTCTCATTGGATCGCGCGATTGGAACAGCAGGATCTGCTCTGCTCGCCTGTCCTGACCTTGGCGGAAGCCTTGGGCCATGAACAAACCCGCGCGAACGGCTCGGTCGTCAAGATGCCCGACGGCCATGCAGTCGTCGGCTCGCCGCTCAGCATGGCTCCCGGCGCGTTCAAGATCCGGCGTCCCGCGCCGGAACTGGGCGCCGACGGCGGCGCGATCCTGAGCGAGGCAGGTTACAGTGCGGACCGCATCGGCGCGCTCAAAGCTGCGAGGATCATTTCGTGAGCGTTCATTTCGAAATCGCCGATCACGTCGCGACCGTGACGATCGACCGGCCGGATCGGCTCAACGCCATCGACGTCGCCGCCGAAGCGGAACTGATGCGGATCTGGAACGAGGTCGAGGCGAACCGCGATATCAGGGTAGTCGTGCTCACCGGCGCCGGCGAACGCGCGTTCTGCACCGGCGCCGACATGAAGGGCGGTTCGGGGTCGAGCGGGCTCGACTATTGGGCCGCGCCGAGGCCCGGCGGCTTCGGCGGCATCGCCTTGCGGGAGACGTTGCTCACGCCGGTCATCGCCCGCGTCAATGGCCATGCGCTCGGCGGCGGCATGGAAATGGCGCTCGGCTGCGACATCGTCATCGCCGCCGAGACCGCGACCTTCGGTCTGCCCGAGCCCCGTGTTGGCCGGCTCGCCCTCGACGGCGGCATCGCGACCTTGCCGCGCCGCATTCCACATGCGCTGGCGATGGGCATGTTGTTGACCGGGCGCCGGATCGCGGCCGCAGAGGCGATGCGTTTCGGGCTTGTCAACGAAGTCGTCGCCGGCGCCGACCTCGATGCCGCGGTCGCGCGCTGGGTGAAGGACATTCTGGCCTGCGCGCCGCTGTCGCTGCGCGCGGTCAAGCAGATGGTGCGGGCGGGCGAGGGGCTTTCGCCGCGCGAGGCGCAAAGTCTTCGCTTGCCGGCGCTGGTGGAGGCGCTGAAATCCGCGGATCAGGACGAAGGCGTGGCTGCGTTTCGCGAAAAGCGCGCGCCGCTGTGGCGGGGGCTTTGACCTACGTCATCGCCGCCGCCTGCATCGACGTCAAGGACGGCGCCTGTCAGGACGTCTGTCCCGTCGAATGCATCTATGAGGGCGGGCGGATGATGTATATCCAGCCCGACGAATGCATCGACTGCGGGCTCTGTCTTTCGGTCTGTCCGGTCGACGCGATCCATTCGGAGGACGAATTGCCCGCGGAACTCCTCGCCTTCAAGACCATCAACGCTGCATTCTTCGGTCCCGAGGTTTCGGGGCTAGGTTCGCCTCGAGGGGCGAGCGCCGCCAACGCCAGCCAACACGATCATGGCTTCGTCGCGGCTCAATACAAGAAGGCTCCGTAGGCGCTGGCAGACGAGCGCGATTTTCCGAATCGCGGCCGTGACGAGGCTTTCATCGTCGCGGACGACTCATCACGAGAATGCCGAGTTGCGAGAGAAGCCGGATCGAAGCGCGATCCGACGCGTAGATCTCGTTCTCTCTCGTTATTTCCGGGTGCGGGGAGTCGTTCTTGACCTATCGCCGCTTAGATCGAGGGATGACCGCGCTCGTGGGTTAACTCCGGAGAGAATCGATCCTGGCGGAGCTCAATGCGCGGCCATCGCAGATCCGGCTCAGCTTTTGCCCACCAGCGCGATGCGGCGTCCGTCCCCGCGGCGGGCGGCGAGACCTAGGGATTTGGCGATATAGGCCTCCGCGTCGCGTTTCGGCATCGCACGGCCAAACAGATAACCCTGGCCGTAGGAGCATCCCTGACTCGCCAGCCAGTCGAGATTTTCGGTCGTCTCGATGCCTTCCGCCGTGGTCTGCACGCTCAGATTCGCGCCCAGCTTGAGGATGGCGTCGACCAGTTTGGCGCGTTCGGTGCCTTGCTCCAGAGCGGTGACGTAACTGCGGTCGATCTTGAGCTTGTTGAAGCGCAACTCGTTGAGGTGATAGAGAATCGAATATCCCGTGCCGAAATTGTCGAGCGCGATGCTGACGCCGAGATTCTGCAACGAGGTCAGCGTGACCCGGGCGGCCTCGATGTCGTTGATGAGCGCGGTCTCGGTGACTTCGACTTCCAGGCGGTCCGCTGGGAAGCGCGTCTGCGTCAGCACCGACAGCACCCGTTCGGGCATTCTCGGGTCCTGCAATTGGCGCGGCGAGACGTTGACGGCGAGATGAATGTGGCCCGGCCAAGACTTCGCGTCGAGGCAGGCCGATTTCAAGACGCGCATGAACAGTTCCGAGATCATGCCGCATTCTTCGGCGATCGGAATGAATTTCTGCGGTTCGATCTCGCCCAGCGTGGGGTGATCCCAGCGCGCCAGCACCTCGAAACCGACCACTTCACGACCGGGCAGCGAAACAATGGGCTGGTAGAACGGTTTGATCGAACCGTTCGCGATCGCCGCGCGCAAATCACTTTCCAATTGGGCGCGCGTCTTCAGCGCGTTGTCCATTTCCTCGCGGAAGAAGCGCCACACGCCGCGGCCCTGTCGCTTGCCCTGGTACATTGCGACGTCGGCGCCGTGCAGCAGCGCTTCCGGGTCGGACGTCTGGGGATCGGCCAAGGCGATGCCGATGGTGGCGTCGACTTCGACGAACCCCTGACGCCACGGAATTCGCCAACGCACGGCGTCGATCATTCGCTGGGCGAGGAACCCGATCTTGGTTTCATCGTGCATGTCGGGGACGAGGGCGACGAACTCGTCGCCGCCTAGTCGTGCGACGATGCTGCCCGGCGGCGTGACCTGGACGAGGCGTTCGGCGATCGCGCACAGCACGGCGTTGCCGGCGGCGTGGCCGTGAATGTCGTTGACCGGCTTGAAACGATCGAGATCGATCAACATCACCACGAACGTCTCCCGGGGCCCGCGCATGGCGAGCATCGCCGACAATTGTTCGTTGAAGTGACGGCGGTTGCCGAGGCCGGTGAGCGTATCCTGGCGCGCGGAACGCTCGGCGCTATGCTCTGCCTGGATGCGGGCCGTGATGGCGCGGCGGAGGTGAATCGAAGTGCGGATCATCGCGCCGATCGCGCCCATGCCGATACAGGCGCACAGCAACATGAGGTTCATCAAGCCGTGGGTCTCGGCCAGCCGGGTAATCGTGTGGAACAATCCCAGATCGGATCCGACGAACCAGAAGCAGGCGCCGACCGTCATCATGGCGAGAAGTTCGAACAGCTTCCTCGCTTCCGCTGTGGCCGAATTTGTCGAAATCATTGGCTCAAATCCGATGCCTGTGTTGAACTATGTTTGCTCCGATCGCGTCGGCCTATCAATTTGCATCGATACGCAAGGTAAACAAGGAATTGCGGTCATCTCGGCTCCCGGAAAAATTGAATACTTGTTAGTATACCATGATTAACTTGACGACTTTCGTTAGGAGTTCGTAAATCCTCGTGCGGAAATTTCCGCCCCGAACCCCGACGCGGCGAGCGTCCTCAATGCTTTCGCAACCTGCGCAAAAGTCCCGCTTCGATCCGGGCGACGCCCGAGACGATTCGGGAGGGCCTCATGCGCGCCCCGCAGGCCGCTCTTCGAACAAGGGTGGGAGGTTCTGGATAACGCTCCAATAGCCGGAATAGCCGGCGCGTGCGCGCGGCCTGTGCGAAAACCGCGCGTGCGGAACGGCCACGCGGCGCGGCGGCCGTTCGATCCGCCCGAGCCGAAGCCGCTGAGGCGCCGGTCACGCGCCGCGCCATGCGCGTCCCTTGCGCGAGTTGAAAGCGCTGATCGAAATCGAAAAGGAGGATACCCCGCGCAAAATGCGGCGCTTGTCGCGCAGCGCCGGCCATGCTGCCAATCCCACATGAGAACGCGACGCATTTCCGAGCTTCGTGATGACCACAGCTTCTGCGAGGGCTTCGCTTTCCGTGAGACCCGGACGCCCAAGACGGTGACGCAAGGCGGCGAACGGCGTGGGCGCAGGAAGGGGCGGGAGTCGGCAGATTCTCGACACCCGCGCCGACGATCCCGAGCGCCGCAGGAAGTCCCTCAGCCCCGTGTGATCCGGCCGATCGGCATGGGACGTGACGATTTTATTTCAAAAACCGTTTGACAGTTGTAGGGTTGGGGCCTAGGAAGCGGGCACCGGACGAGGGGTCGCGGCGCTGGAGACGGCGGGGCGGTTTGGTCGTTTTGGAGTTGGAGCGGAGAGAGATCTGGCCGGCTT
>Ga0302320_10006818_pt1 | contig 25266 bp, 22 predicted proteins | sample Bog_T0_3_FD_202130 | JGI IMG/M metagenome (GOLD analysis project Ga0302320, IMG submission 202130) | Peat permafrost microbial communities from Stordalen Mire near Abisko, Sweden - Bog_T0_3 | ecosystem: Environmental > Terrestrial > Soil > Wetlands > Peat | place: Sweden: Abisko, Stordalen Mire... | reverse complement strand
GTCGGTGTCGCCGGCGCCCATACCGGCGATCTGTCGGCGACCATGCTCAAGGACGCCGGCGCCGGCCATATCATCGTCGGCCATTCGGAACGCCGCGCCAATCATCATGAAAGCGACGATCTGATCCGCCAAAAGGCCGAGGCGGCGCTGGCGGCCGGATTGACGGCGATCCTCTGCGTCGGCGAAACCGAAGCAGAGCGCGCTTCTGGCCAGACCATGGCCGTGGTTGATCGCCAGTTGCGCGGCAGCTGGCCCGCCACCGGACCGGCGGCGAGGATGGTGCTGGCCTATGAGCCGGTGTGGGCGATCGGCAGCGGCCGCGTTCCCAGTCTGGCCGACGTCCAAGAGGTACATGAAGGCCTGCGCCAGGCTGTGTCGACAGTCATCGGTGATGCGGCCGTTCCCTTGCGAATCCTCTATGGCGGATCGATGAAACCGGCCAATGCCCGGGATCTGTTGGCTTTGCCGGATGTCGATGGCGGTCTGATCGGCGGCGCCAGCCTGGACGCCCAATCCTTCTGGGCGATCGCGCTTGCGTCGCCGGGCGCGCACGCTTAAAACAGCGGCACAAGAGGATCGTCGCCGAGTAAAATTCATGTTGAATGTTCTGATCGTCATCCACCTGCTGCTGACGCTTGTCATGGTCGGGCTGATTCTGTTGCAACGCAGCGAAGGCGGCGTGCTCGGCGTCGGCGGCGGCGGCGTGATGAGCGGACGGGCGGCCGGCAATCTGCTGACGCGCGCCACGGCCGTGGTCGCCGCCGGCTTCTTCGTTACCAGCCTCAGCCTGGCGCTGATGTCGAACCAGCGCAGCAAGCAGGGCTCGATCATGGACGCGCCGATCGAGGCGCCGGGCGCACCGGTGTCCCCGGCGGTGCCCCTCAGCCGCTAACACCAATTTCTTTGCCGCCCTTGGGGCCGACCCCCCTTTGGTGTATGGTTATCCTCCATGACGCGTTTCATATTCATCACCGGCGGCGTGGTGTCTTCGCTCGGCAAGGGGCTCGCCTCGGCGGCGCTCGGCTCGGTGCTGCAAACCAGGGGCTTCAAGGTGCGCTTGCGCAAGCTTGACCCCTATCTCAACGTCGATCCTGGCACCATGAGCCCATTTCAGCATGGCGAAGTGTATGTCACCGATGATGGCGCCGAGACCGATCTCGATCTTGGCCATTATGAGCGTTTCACCGGCGTGTCGTCGCGGCGTTCCGACAATATCACCACCGGACGGATCTATTCAGACGTAATCGCCCGCGAGCGGCGCGGCGATTATCTCGGCGCCACCGTCCAGGTAATTCCCCATGTCACCGACGCCATCAAGGAATTCATCCGCTCTGACATCACCGACGAGGACTTCGTGCTGTGCGAGATCGGCGGTACCGTCGGCGACATCGAGAGCCTGCCTTTTCTGGAAGCGATCCGCCAACTTGGCAATGAGCTGGGGCGCGATCACACCATGTATGTGCATCTCACACTGCTGCCTTATATTCCGTCGGCCGGCGAGCTTAAAACCAAACCGACCCAACATTCGGTCAAGGAACTGCTCAGCGTCGGCATCCAGCCCGATATGCTGCTATGCCGCTCCGACCGCGACATCCCGCAATCCGAGCGGCGCAAAATCGCGCTGTTTTGCAATGTCCGCGAGGAAGCGGTCATCCCGGCGCTCGACGTCGATACCATCTATCAGGTGCCGATCAGCTACCACGAACAGGGCCTCGACGCGCAGGTCTGCAAACATTTCGGCCTGACCGCGGCGCCGCCGCCGGAATTGACAAAATGGCGCCAGATCGTGAAGACCGTGCGCCAGCCAGAAGGCGAAGTCACCATCGCCGTGGTGGGAAAATATACCAGCCTGCTCGACAGCTATAAATCGTTGGCCGAGGCCTTGGCGCATGGCGGTATCGCCAACCATGTCCGCGTCCGCCTGCAATGGCTCGATAGCCAGATCTTCGAAGGCGACGGCACCTTGCATGCGCTCGAAGACGTGCATGGCATCCTGGTGCCGGGCGCGTTCGGTGAACGCGGCGCTTCGGGCATGATCGCCGCGGTGCGCTTTGCCCGCGAGCACGCGGTCCCTTATTTAGGCATTTGTTTCGGCATGCAGATGGCGGTGATCGAGGCGGCGCGCAACCAGGCCGGGCTGCCGGACGCCAATTCTTCGGAATTCGGCCCGACCGACGAGCCGGTGGTCGGTCTGATGACGGAATGGCTGCAAGGCAATCACACCATCCGCCGCTCGAGCAATGATGACCTTGGCGGCACCATGCGGCTGGGCGCCTATGACTGCGACCTGCTGGCCGGCAGCAGGGCCGCCGAGATCTATCGGCAAAAGCGGATCAGCGAGCGGCACCGGCATCGCTATGAAGTCAATATCGGCTATCGCCAAGTCTTGGAGACGGCCGGCCTGGTGTTTTCCGGCCTGTCGCCGGATGGGATCTTGCCGGAAATCGTCGAGCGGCCGGCGCATCCCTGGTTCATCGGCGTGCAATTTCACCCCGAGCTGAAATCGAAGCCCTTGGCGCCGCACCCGTTGTTCATATCGTTCGTCGCCGCTGCCATCCGCCAATCGAGACTGGTATGACCGAGGCGACACCCCGCCATGTTGCCATCGGGTCGCTCACGCTCGGCAATGATCTGCCGCTGGTGCTGCTGGCGGGGCCCTGCCAGATGGAAAGCCGGGCCCATGCGCTCGATACAGCGGCTGCCTTGCGCGAGATCTGCGCCAAAGCCGGCATCGGCCTGATCTACAAGACCTCGTTCGACAAAGCCAACCGCACCAGCGTCGAGACCGCGCGCGGCGTAGGGATCGAGGGAGCGCTGGCGGTTTTCGCCGAAATCCGCGACAGTCTCGGCATTCCCGTGCTGACCGACGTGCATCTGCCCGATCAATGTGCGGTGTTGGCCGCGGTGGTCGACGTGCTGCAGATTCCCGCCTTCCTGTGCCGCCAGACCGATCTTCTACTGGCGGCAGGACGCACCGGCCGCGCCATCAACGTAAAAAAGGGCCAGTTCCTGGCGCCCTGGGACATGGCCAATGTTGCCCAGAAGATCTTCAGCACCGGCAATGACAAAGTGCTGCTGTGCGAGCGCGGCGCCAGTTTCGGCTACAACACCCTGGTGAGCGACATGCGCAGTCTGCCGATCATGGCGCGAACCGGTTGCCCGGTGGTGTTCGATGCGACCCATTCGGTGCAGCAGCCGGGCGGCCAGGGCTCAAGTTCGGGCGGACAGCGGGAATTTGCCCCGGTACTGGCGCGGGCCGCCACCGCGGTCGGCATCGCTGCCCTGTTCGCCGAAACCCATGAGGATCCCGACCGCGCCCCCAGCGACGGGCCCAACATGATTCCCCTGTCGGCGATGCCGGCATTTGTAGCAGAGCTGGTGGCCTTCGACCGTCTGGCGAAAAGCCTGCCTTTGACGATATTTTAAATCAGGAGAATACGTTGCCATGACCGCGATCACCGACATTCACGCCCGCGAAATTCTCGATTCGCGCGGCAATCCTACTGTCGAAGTCGACGTCATTCTGGAAACCGGTGGCTTCGGCCGTGCCGCGGTGCCGTCTGGCGCCTCCACCGGCGCCTTCGAAGCGGTCGAGCGGCGCGACGACGATGTCGGGCGCTATCGCGGCAAGGGTGTGCTGGCGGCGGTCGAAGCGGTCAATGGCGAGATCTATGACGCGCTGTCCGGCATGGATGCGGAAGAGCAGCTGGTCATCGACCGGACCCTGATCGAGTTGGATGGATCTCCCAACAAGAGCCGGCTCGGCGCCAACGCGATTCTCGGTGTCAGCCTGGCGGTGGCCAAAGCCGCCGCGGAAGAAGCCGGACAACCGCTCTATCGGTCGATCGGCGGCTGCTATGCCCATCTGTTGCCGGTACCGATGATGAACATCATCAATGGGGGCGTGCATGCCGACAATCCGATCGACATCCAGGAATTCATGATCCTGCCGGTGGCGGCGCCGTCGGTGGCGGACGCCATCCGCATGGGCTCGGAAGTATTCCACGCCTTGAAGGCGGCGCTCAAGGCGGCCGGTCACAACACCAATGTCGGCGATGAAGGTGGTTTCGCGCCGGCCCTGAAAAGCGCGCATCAGGCGCTTGATTTCATCATGCTGGCGATCACCGAAGCTGGCTATACGCCCGGCGACGACATCGCCCTGGCGCTGGATCCGGCCGCCAACGAGTTCTACCGCGACGGCAAGTATGAGCTGACCGGCGAACGGAAAAGCTTGGACGCCAAAGGGATGGTCAAATATTACGCAAAATTGGCCGATTCCTACCCGATCATTTCGATCGAGGATGGGCTGGCGGAGGATGATTTCGCCGGCTGGAAATTGCTGACCGAGACGCTGGGCGACAAGCTGCAACTGGTCGGCGACGATTTGTTCGTCACCAACCCGGCCCGGCTGGCCGAGGGCATCCGCCAGGGCCTGGCCAATGCCGTCCTGATCAAGCTCAATCAAATCGGCACCTTGTCCGAGACATTGCAAGCGGTCGAGACGGCGCACAAGGCGGGCTACCGGGCCGTGGTGTCGCACCGCTCCGGCGAAACCGAGGACAGCTTCATCGCCGATCTGGCGGTAGCCACCAATTGTGGACAGATCAAGACCGGGTCCTTGTCGCGCTCCGACCGTCTTGCCAAATACAATCAACTGATTCGCATCGAGGAGGAACTGGGTCCGGTCGCCGCCTATGCCGGCCGCGCCGCCTTCGCGCGCTGATGGACAATATAAAGGTTGACGTCGTGAATTCGCCTGTGATTCCATGCAACCCATGACGACACTCAGAGAAATACGCCGCCGTGCCCGTAATGTTGTCGGCCCTTTCTTGGGACTGACAGCGGTTGTCTATTTCGGCTATCACACGCTGCAGGGCGATCGCGGACTATTTGCCTGGTGGCGCGTCAAGCAGGAAGTGGTGCAAGCCGAGCAGGACCTCTCCTTCCTGCTGGCGGAAAACGATCGGCTCGAGCATCGGGTAAGGCAATTGCGGCCTGATCGACTGGATCCCGATATGCTTGAGGAACGGTCGCGGATCATGCTCAATATGGGCCGCGACGATGAGGTCATCGTCTTCCACCACCGCTCCTGAACCCGCCATAACGCGATCGGACCCTTGGCTTCCGCCTTGTTCCTGACAATGGACGGTCTGTCAGACCATTCATTGTTTTGCGTTGCAAGATAGGTGGTTATGCCGCGCGGCGGACTTGCCGAACAACAAAAAACCCGCTAATCCTCGCCTTCATTCCGGCTGTGCACGAGGTGGAGAATGGCGACCGCGCGACGTACCAGAAAAGCGGCGGAACCCGCCACCGATCCTGGGCAGCTGCTCGACTTCTATCACGACATGCTGTTGATCCGCCGCTTCGAGGAGAAGGCCGGGCAGCTTTACGGCATGGGGTTGATCAACGGCTTCTGCCATCTCTATATCGGCCAGGAAGCGGTGGTGGTCGGCATGCAATCGACCATCAGCAATGCGCGCGATTCGGTCATCACCAGCTATCGCGACCATGGGCACATGCTGGCCTGCGGCATGGACCCCAACGGCGTGATGGCGGAGCTGACCGGTCGCGTCACCGGTTACTCCAAGGGCAAGGGTGGCTCGATGCACATGTTCAGCCGGGACAAGCGGTTCTTCGGCGGACACGGCATCGTCGGCGCCCAGGTGCCGCTCGGCACCGGGCTGGCTTTCGCCCATAAATACAACCAGGACGGCGGTGTCTGTCTCTGTTACCTGGGCGATGGCGCCGTCAATCAGGGCCAGGTGGCGGAATCGCTCAACATGGCGGCGCTGTGGAAGTTGCCGGTGATCTATGTCATCGAAAACAACAAATATGCGATGGGAACCTCGGTCGAGCGTTCGACCGCCGATGTCGAACTCAGCCATCGCGGCGCGCCTTACGGAATCCCGGCCGCCGCCGTCGACGGCATGGACGTGCTGGCGGTGCGTCGCGCCGGCCTGCAGGCGGTGGCCCGCGCGCGGGCCGGGCAGGGGCCGACCATTCTCGACGTCAAGACCTATCGCTATCGTGGCCATTCGATGTCGGACCCGGCCAAATACCGCAGCAAGGAGGAAGTGGCAAAAATGCGCGAGCAGCACGATCCGATCGATTTGCTGCGCAAGTTGTTGCTCGATCAGGAGGTCGCCGACGAGGACAGGCTCAAGCAGATCGACGGCAAGATCAAGGAAGTGGTGATCGCCGCCGCCGAATTTGCCCAGACCAGTCCTGAGCCGCCGGCCGCCGAACTCACGACTGACGTCCTGATCGAGGTCTGAAAGGAATCTTTGATGCCGATCCAGATCCTGATGCCGGCTTTGTCGCCGACCATGACCGAAGGCAAGCTGTCCAAGTGGCTGAAACAGGTTGGCGACAAGATCAAGTCCGGCGATTTGCTGGCCGAGATCGAGACCGACAAGGCGACCATGGAGTTCGAAGCGGTCGACGAGGGCACCTTGGGAAAGATCCTGGTCGCCGCCGGCAGCGAAGGGGTGGCGGTCAATACACCGATCGCAGAGTTGCTGGCCGACGGGGAAAGCGTCGACACCCCTGTCACGGTGGTGGCCGGGCCTAGGCTGGTGGCGCCGGCCGCCGCCACACCGCTGCCGGCCAGCGTCAAGGCGCCACCGGCCGCGGCCGATTTTGCCGGCCCGTTGGTACGCCTCACCGTGCGCGAAGCGCTGCGCGACGCGATGGCCGAGGAGATGCGGCGCGATCCCAAGGTATTTCTGATGGGTGAGGAAGTGGCGCAATATCAGGGTGCCTACAAGGTCAGTCAGGGCTTGCTCGAGGAATTCGGTGCAGGGCGGGTGATCGACACGCCGATCACCGAAATGGGTTTCGCCGGGCTGGGTGCCGGCGCCGCCTATGCCGGGCTCAAACCGATCGTCGAATTCATGACGTTCAATTTCTCCATGCAGGCGATCGACCATATCGTCAATTCGTCGGCCAAAACACTCTATATGGGGGGCGGCCAATTGCCATCCTCGATCGTCTACCGTGGCCCCAATGGCGCCGCCTCACGGGTCGGCGCGCAGCATTCGCAATGCTATGCGTCGTGGTACGCGCATGTGCCCGGCCTCAAGGTGGTGGCGCCCTATTCGGCGGCCGACGCCAAAGGACTGCTCAAGGCAGCGATCCGCGATCCCAATCCGGTGATCGTGCTGGAAAATGAGCTGCTATACGGGCAAAGCTTCGATCTGCCGGCCGATCCTGATTTCGTCCTGCCGATCGGTCGCGCCAAGATCGAACGGGCCGGAGCCGATGTCACCATCACCGCCTTTTCCCGCATGGTGAAGCTGGCGCTCGACGCCGCTGCGGCTCTGGCCGAACTAGGCATCGACGCCGAAGTGATCAATCTGCGCAGCTTGCGGCCGCTCGACGGTGCCACGATCGCTCAATCGGTCAAGAAGACCAATCGGATCGTCAGCCTGGAGGAGGGATGGCCGTTCGCCGGCATCGGCGCCGAGATCGCAGCGTTGGTGCAGGAGCAGGCCTTCGACTGGCTGGATGCCCCGGTCATCCGGGTGACCGGCAGGGATGTGCCGATGCCCTATGCCGCCAATCTGGAGAAATTGGCTCTGCCGCAAATAGAAGATGTGGTCGCCGCCGCCAAAGCCGTCTGCTATCGCTGAGGAGAGCCCGTCATGCCGATCCAGGTTCTGATGCCCGCCTTGTCACCCACCATGACCGAGGGCAATCTCGCCAAATGGCTGAAAAAGGAAGGCGATGTCATCAAGTCGGGCGATCTGATCGCCGAGATCGAAACCGACAAGGCGACCATGGAATTTGAGGCCGTCGAAGAGGGGATATTGGGCCGTATTCTGGTGCCGGGCGGCAGCCAGGGCGTCGCCGTCAATCAGCCGATCGCCTTGATGCTGGCGGAGGGGGAGGACAAGGCGGCGCTCGATCATCTGCCGGCGGCGGTCCCTGCTGCTGCCGCGCCGGAAAAACTGACCGCCGCCGCCGCGCCGGCAGCGCCGCCGCCTTCGTCACCGGCGCCCGCCGCCACGGCCGGGGGGCGCATTTTTGCGACGCCGCTGGCCAAGCGCATCGCCAAGGAAAATGGCGTCGATTTGCGGACCGTCAGCGGCAGCGGACCGCATGGGCGAATCGTCAAGGCCGACATCGAGGCAGCTTCCGCAGCGCCCTCGACCGCCCTGCCTGCCGCCGCCGCCCGGCCCGCCCCGCCGGCGGCGCCGGCTTCCGGCACTTATACCGAGGTGCCGCTCACCGCGATGCGCAAAGTGATCGCGCGGCGCCTCACCGAGGCCAAGCAGACGGTGCCGCATTTCTACCTGACGGTCGATTATAAACTCGACAAACTGCTGGCGCTGCGCTCAGAGCTCAATCAGCGCGGCGATGGCGTCAAGCTCAGCGTCAATGATTTCATCATTCGCGCCGTCGCGCTAGGCTTGCGCAAAGTACCCGCTGCCAACGCCTCCTTCAGCGAAACCGCGATCCGCCTCTATGACGAGGTCGATATTTCCGTGGCGGTGGCGACGCCGGCCGGGCTGTTGACGCCGATCATCCGTCATGCCGACCAGAAGGGATTGGCGGCGATTTCCAGCGAAATGAAGGCGCTGGCGGCCAAGGCCAAGGACGGCAAGCTGAAGCCGGAGGAATTCCAGGGCGGCGGCTTCTCGATTTCCAATCTCGGCATGTATGGCATCAAGGATTTTGCGGCGATCATCAACCCGCCGCAGGGCTGCATCCTGGCGGTGGGGGCCGGCGAACAGCGTCCGGTGGTCATCGATGGCGCGCTGGCGATCGCGACGGTGATGTCCTGCACCCTTTCGGTCGATCACCGCGTCGTCGACGGCGCCATCGGTGCCGAATTCCTGGCGGCCTTGCGCGGCCTGATCGAAGATCCCCTCACCATGCTGCTGTAAGCGAGGCCCGCCATGTCCGAAAGTCCCTTCGACATCGTCGTCATCGGCTCAGGCCCGGGCGGCTATGTCGCCGCCATCCGCGCTGCTCAGCTCGGCCTCAGCGCCGCGGTAGTGGAACGGGAAAATCTCGGCGGCATTTGTCTGAATTGGGGCTGCATCCCGACCAAAGCGCTGCTGCGGTCGGCGGAGATCTACCGGTATATGCAGCACGCCGAATCCTATGGGCTGTCGGCCGGCGCGGTCGGTTTCGATCTCGGCAAGATCGTTGCTCGCTCGCGCGCAGTCGCCAACCAATTGTCGGCGGGCATCAAGCATTTGCTCAAGAAGAACAAGGTCAGTCTGTTCGATGGCAGCGGCAGCCTCAATGGACCCGGCAAGGTCAAGGTGGTCAAAGACGGCAAAGCGGTCGCGGACCTGGCGGCCAGCCACATCATCCTCGCCACCGGCGCCCGCGCGCGCAGCCTTCCCGGGCTTGAAGCGGATGGCAAGCTGGTCTGGACCTACCGCGACGCGCTGGTGCCCAACACCATGCCGAAGCGCTTGCTGGTGGTCGGCTCGGGCGCAATCGGCATCGAGTTCGCAAGCTTTTTCAACGCGTTGGGGTCCGAGGTCACGGTGGTCGAGGTGCTCGACCGCGTGCTGCCGGTGGAAGACCAGGAAATCTCCGCCTTGGCCCGCAAATCCTTCGAAAAACAAGGCATGAAGATCCTCACCGGGGCGAGCGTCAGTCGCCTGAAAAAATCCGCCGAGTCGGTCGCCGTCACGGTGGAAAGCGGCGGCAAAAGCCAGGAAATTATCGTCGATCGCGTCATTCTGGCGGTGGGTATCGTCGGCAATATCGAAAATATCGGCCTGGAAGGCACCAAGATCAAAACCGACAAGACGCATGTTCTGGTCAATCCCTGGCTCGAAACCGGCGAACCGGGAGTCTATGCCATTGGCGATCTGGTCGGACCGCCCTGGCTCGCGCACAAGGCCAGCCACGAGGCGATCATCTGCGTCGAAAAGATCAAAGGCCTGCCGCATGTGCATCCGCTCGACCTGCGCAATATTCCCGGCTGCACCTATTGCCACCCTCAGGTGGCCAGCGTCGGTCTGACCGAAAAACAGGCGGTCGAGCTCGGTTTTCTGGTCAAGGTCGGGCATTTTCCGTTCATCGGCAATGGCAAGGCGATCGCGCTCGGCGAAACCGAGGGCATGATCAAGACGGTGTTCGATGCCCGCACCGGCGAATTACTAGGCGCCCACATGATCGGCGCCGAAGTCACCGAATTGATCCAGGGCTTTATGGTGGCCAAGACGCTCGAGACCACCGAAGTCGAACTGATCGACTCGATCTTCCCGCACCCGACCTTGTCGGAAATGATGCATGAGTCGGTGCTCGACGCCTATGGCAGGGCCATCCATTTTTAGCGGCGTTATCTATTTCGGTGACAGTGCACTTATTGGCGGGTGCGCTTTCAAGGACAACCGCTATTAAGTGCACTGTCACCGTTTTGCCAGCGTATCGCACCGAAATGGACAATCGTGTCATTTCCCTTGCCGCGGCTTGGCCTTGAACTCGATATGCAGTTCCTTGAGTGCCCGCAGGAAAAGACTGGGAGGATGGGCAAAGTCGTTGCGCCCAGGTGCGAACCAGATCTCGTCGACGCGATCGAGCAGTGCCTTGAATCCCCAAAAGAGTTCTCGGCGTGCCAGGGGCGCACCCAGGCAATGATGCGTCCCGGCGCCATAGCCGATGTGGCTGCCGGCATTCGCCCGCTCCAGATCCAGCTTTTCCGGGCAGGCGAACTGCGACTCGTCCCGATTGGCCGCGCCAAATCCGGCGAATATCGTTGCGTCCTTGGGGATCTTGACTCCGCCCAGTTCTGTGTCCTTGGCGGCATAGCGCAACAGAAACTGCACCGGGGCGTCCAGCCGGACCACCTCCTCGACGAAAGTCCGCAAATATTTGTCGGGATCGGACTTCAGTTTGTGCCACACGTCAGGAAACTCGATGAGCATCTGAACGCCAGCCGCGAGTGAATTCGTCGTGGTTTCCGAGCCACCAACAAAGACGTCGGCCAGCATTTCCGAATGCAGCTCGGCATCCGTCAAGGGTCTGCCCCATTCCGGGATCACCGTATTGACCAGATCGCTTAACAATGATCCGTCCGGCTTTTTACGCAGCTGGTCGAAGATTGGCTGGAAATAGTGCTGCATTTCTATTTCCATTTCCGTCGACCAGCGTTCCTCCTCTTCGGTCTGCATCATGCCCATGCGCGCCACCCAGGCATTGGTCCAGTTTTTGATCTGCCACATATCCTTGTCGGGCACGCCGACCTGGCGAAAAATCACGATCAAGGGCAGCGGAACTGCGAATTGCCGCACCCAGTCGCATTTTCCGTCATCGATAAAACCGTCGATCAGCCGATAGGCAGTTTCCGCCACATGGGGATCCATCTCCTTGATGCGGCCGGCGCGGAACGCGTTCTCGAACAGGTTACGCAACTGCTTGTGTTCAGGGTCGTCGCGCAAATCGAGCGTCGGCACCGGCACCCAGCCCTTGTCCTGATAGATTGCCTTGATCCGGGCGGTCCGCTCGGGATTGACATAATATTGGTCGGGTGGCCTGATATTGCTGAACCGATCTGTATCCAGCACCAGCTCACGCAGCAATTCATAGGATGTGACAAAGTAATATCCGGTTTTAGGATCACACCATACCGGCGCGTCGCGGTGCAGAATTTTGTAAGCGTGGAACGGGCAGTTCTGCACAGCCGGGTTGGTGAGGTTGACCTCTTCCAGTCGAGTCGGGTGGACCGGGTCAAAAATCGAGCTTTGCTGGTTCACGATGCTTCCTCCCTGGATTTTGTTTTTGTTGTTCGAGCCGTCGACCGGCAGTCAGCCCATTTCAGAACTGTAGCAGACTGGTGTTGCGACCGCGTGTGGGCATTGATGTAAATCAAGATTTGCCCGATAAACGGCCCAATCAGGGAAACAGAATCGATTTCAACTGTCCGACGCTGCTGCGTTTAGATGGATCTGACTTTTCAGAGTCTCGCCCCAGCCGAACAGAAAACCGGCTTCGACCACCACGAAAAGCGGCCCGATGATCAGTCCGGCGAGGTCATCGAGAAAGGCTGGTTTGCGACCTTCGAAGAAATGTCCAACAAATTGGAGCAACCAGCCAACCAAAAACAGGCCAAGGCCCCAAACCAGCCAATCGGCGCCGCCCAGTCGCACCACGGCGTCGGCCCCCCAAAGGGCCAACCCGAACAGCAGCGCCATCACGATGGCCAATCCCCTGTCCAGTCGCAGATAGTAAGCGATCGACAGAGCCACCGCCAAACACGCAGGCGAAAGCCGGCAACCTGCCACTTCCAATGTCGGTCGCGACAGCAGGAGAGTGACCGCGAACACGATCATCGGAATGCCGATGAAATGGGTGGCGATGTTGCGCCCGTCGCCGTGATAGGCGGCATACCGGCCAAGCTGTTGCTGCAGGGTTCTCATGCTTGTTTTTCGCATCTTTGCCAAAATGGCGGCGTTGCAAAACCTGATTGACGGCAACGGGGACATAACTTTAGCAGTAGAAATGGTGCGTGCAATGAATTCGATGCGCTCAGGCCGGCAGTGGACAAGGCGCATAGGGAATCGGCACCTCTAGCCGATCCAGTCAGCGTCATCCTGGGCTGACGGAAGCCGGTTTTATCCCTGGACCGCACCCGCCTCACCAGCCTATAAAGGTATATCATTATACCATTTACCGGGGGGACGAGAGTGAGTGTTGGCGAGGTCGACGTCCTGCGATGGCTGCATATTCTGGCGATGGTCTATTGGCTGGGCGGCGAGTGGGGCGTTTTTCAGACCTCCTATAACATCATGAATCCGACTTGTTCGATGGCCGAGCGCAAGCGCCATCTCGAGACCGCCTACCGTATCGACATAATGGCGCGCACCGGCATCATCTCCTTGCTGCCTTTGGGACTGCATATGGGGCATATCTACGGGCTGCAGCCGCTCGGCGGCACTTGGCTGGTCGGCATGTGGTGCGTCTACGGCCTTTGGTTCGCGCTGGTGTGGAGCATGTTCGTCTGGCGCGAGACCGATCGCGGCATCCTGCTTGGCAAATTTGACGAGGCATTTCGCTTCCTGCTGATCCCGACCCTGTTCGCGGTCGGCATCGCCTCGCTGCTCGGCCTTGGTCCGCTCACCGTCGGACCCGGCACCTATTGGTATGCCGCCAAGCTGACCTTGTACGCCTTCACTTTGTGCATCGGCCTTGGACTGCGCTACATCATGCGCGCCTGGACCCGTCGCTTCCGCATCCTGGCAGCGGGACCCGATGCGGTTCAGGAGGCGGCGCTGACGCGCGAGTTCGCCTATGGCCGCCTGTTGGCCTATGTCTATTGGGTCACCATCGCCGGAATCTGTTTCCTCGGCTCGACCAAGCCGTTCTAATCCGCACCTGGCCAGAATGGGACCGACCATGACCGAACAATGCCGATCGATCAAAGGTGAGATCCGCTACACCTCGAAAAAACCGCATATGCTGGACCAGGAGCGTGGCCGCGAAAGCTTCCTGTTTACCCGCTACCCGGATGGCAAGATTACCTTGCGCGCCCACTGTCAGATCGACGAACCGGCGCCTTCGGTGTGGCGCGACGTGATCTATTCGCTCGATGAGCATGACCGGCCGCTCGACTGTTTTGTCAGACTGACCGTCGGCGGCCGTTTCATGGGGGCCGGGCTGTTCCGCATGACCGCAGACGAGATCGAATGCGAAAGTTACGGGCCGGCGATTGGCCGGCTGTCGCAGCGCATGCCGACCAGGGGGCCCTATGATGGTTTCGGCACCCACCCGATCGTCGCCGATGCCTATATGGCCCGCGCCATGGATCTCAGCCGTGGGCCGCATAAGCGCCCGATCCGCAATTTCGTGCCGTCATCCGACCATCGCGGTGCGACGGCGCCGATGATCGTCGAAACCCATATGTTTCTCGAATATGTCGGTGAGGATCGGGTTACCGTCGCTGCGGGCACTTTCGACTGCCGGCGCTTCCGCTATTCCGACGAGGAAGGCGGCATGGTCGCGGCGCAAGGGGCCCACCCGCCTTACGAGCTTTGGGTCACCGCCGACGCGGACTCGATCTTCGTGCAAGGCGGCGTCGGCGGCTATATGCAGACCTGGTACGAGCTGACCTCGCTGCAGCGCTGACGCGGCGCACGAGACGCATTTGCAAATTTGCGCGGCTGGTTCATTATCGCGCGTCGCCAATGTCGCGGAGCACGTCTTGGGCATCACCCTTGCATCCCCCGTCCGCCACCCCGAGAAGATCGGCAAACCGGACAATATCTCGCCCAGGAAACCCGACTGGATCAGAGTCAAGGCGCCCAGTTCGGCCGAGGCGGCTGAGGTGGCGCGGCTGATGCGGCAGAAGAACCTGCATACCGTGTGCGAAGAGGCAGCCTGCCCCAATATCGGCGAATGCTGGAAGCAGAAACACGCCACCTTCATGATTCTCGGCGACATCTGCACACGCGCCTGCGCCTTTTGCAATGTGCGCACCGGCAAGCCCGGCCAAGTCGATCAAGCCGAGCCGCAGCATCTGGCGGAGTCGGTGTTGGCGATGGGTCTCCGCCATGTGGTGATCACCTCGGTCGATCGCGACGATTTGCCGGATGGCGGCGCGCGACATTTCATCGCCTGCGTCGCGGCGGTGCGGCGCCTCTCGCCCGGCACCACGATCGAAATTCTGACCCCGGATTTTCGCGACAAGCCCGGCGCGGTCGAACAGCTGGCCGAGATTGGTCCCGATGTCTTCAACCACAATCTGGAGACGGTGCCTCGCCTCTACCCGACGATTCGCCCCGGTGCTCGCTATTTCAACAGTCTGCGGCTGTTGCAGCGGGTCAAGGAGATCGATCCGCGCATTTTTACCAAATCGGGCCTGATGGTCGGGCTCGGCGAAGAAACCGGCGAAGTGTTGCAGGTGATGGACGATATGCGCGCCGCCGGCGTCGATTTTCTCACCATCGGTCAATATCTGCAGCCGACCCGCAAACATCATGCAGTCGCCCGCTTCGTCACCCCGGACGAATTCACCGACTATCAGACGGCGGCGCGCGCCAAAGGATTTTTGCTGGTCGCGGCCTCACCGCTGACGCGGTCGTCGCACCATGCCGACCGCGATTTTCTGCAGCTGCGCGCGGCGCGGGAGCGGTTCTTGGCTGATGCCGACCTACGCTGAACGCAGGCCTTTGCCCTACGGCGCCGATCAACTTTATGACCTGGTCGCCGACGTCGAACGCTACCCCGAATTTCTGCCCTGGTGTATCGCCGCCCGCAACCGGCGCAAGGATGGCAATGTGCTGCTGTCCGACATGGTGATCGGCTTCAAGATGCTGCGCGAACGGTTCACCACGCGCGCCACGCTGGGTGAGCGGCGTATCGATGTCGAATATATCGAGGGTCCCTTCAAATACTTGACCAACCATTGGGTTTTCGAGCCGCAAGCGGATGGCAGCAGCGTCATCGATTTCTATATCGACTTCGAGTTTCGCTCGAAAATGCTGCAGGCGATCATGGGCACGCTGTTCAATGAGGCGGTAAAGCTGATGGTGGGCGCTTTCGAGCGCCGGGCGCGGCAGATCTATGGTGGAAAATGAGACTGTTGTGGCCTGTGCTGGTGGCGCTGCTGTGCGCCGCCTGCGGCAGCGGGCTGACCGGCGATCGCTATGCGATACAGGATCTCGCCTTGTCGCCGGACGGCCATCTGCTGGCGGTGCGCTTCATCGATCAGGAAAAGAAGCGCGGCGGCCTCGGGCTTTATGACTGGGCGCACGGAAAATTCACGCCGATTGCCAATCAGGCGGCCGGTAAAAGCTTCACCGATCCCAGTTTCTCGCCGGACGGGACCAGACTGGTGGCGGTGTCGGCCAATCAATTGGTGCTGGTCGCGCTCGATACTCTGCAGGTGACCCAGGTCACTGAAGGCGGCCAGGGCTTCAAGCAGGCCCCGGTCTTTCGACCCGACGGCAAGGCCATCCTGTTCGTCGCCACCAACCCGGCGCGCCTTTTGCTGCTCGACCTCGAGTCTGGCCAGGAAAGCACCGTGCTCGATTGGCGCGAGGGCTTCGGCACGATCTCGCGGCCCTATTTCGGCGGTCCCGACCGCATCATTTTTCTCGCCAGCGCGCCGCGCGACAAGGAAATCTGGGAACAGGCGAACCAGTTTCCCGACGCCCGCCCGGAAACCGACCTGCATGTCTACGGCCTGAAATTTGGCGCCAAGCCCGAGCTGATCCTGAAGAATCTGTGGACGCTCGGCAAGCAGAAGTCCCGCTGGTTCACTGGCGAACACAATATGCAGGCCTCCCAGGACGCCAAAAGGATCGTGTTCTTCGATTTTGCCGATCCGGACCTGGGCGCCGAGCGTAATGTCGACCAGGAGCTGTTTCTGATCGAGACTGGCGGGCTCAAGCAACTGACCCACCTGCACAGCAGCGTGATCGCCGCGGCGATTTCCTACGACGGATCGACCGTGGCCTTCGGCGCCGATTTGTCGCACAGCGCGCGCTATGATCTGCGGCTGCTCGATCTGGCCAGCGGCCAAAGCCGGTCAGTCGGGCTGTTGCGCGACATAAGATCGGCAGAGCCGTGACTCGCCGTTTGACTCACCGAAAGATCCGGCCGGTCTGAAACGGCGAAGCCGGGTGCTGACGGCCTCAGCCGCAAGCCCGTCCGCAGTCAGTCAAGTTTTATCATGATGTGGCGAGGCACGGTGTAATCCTCGAGCGCATAAAGGCTGAGATCCTTGCCATAGCCGGATTGCTTCAGGCCGCCATGCGGCATTTCGTTGGCCAGCATGAAATGGGTATTGATCCAGGTGCAGCCATAGCGCAAGCGCGCCGCGGTGGACAGGGCTCGCGACACGTCGCGCGACCAGACCGAAGATGCCAGACCATATTCGGAGTCGTTGGCCCAACCGATCGCCTGCTCGATATCGGTGAAGGGGGTAAGCGACACTACCGGGCCGAAGACTTCGCGCTGGACGATTTCATCATCCTGCTTGGCGCCGGCGACGACAGTAGGTTCATAATAGAACCCCGGGCCTGCGACGGCTTTGCCGCCCGCCAATATCGAGACATGGGACTGTTCATTGGCGCGTTCGACGAAAGCGGCAACCCGCGACCTTTGGCGTTCCGAAATCAGCGGCCCGAGATCGTTCTTGCCGTCATCGGCGTCATTGTAGCAAAGCGTGCCGACCGCCGAGGCCAGATCTGCCGCCAAATGTTCGTAGATCTTGGCCCCCGCATAAATGCGGCAGGCGGCGGTGCAATCCTGTCCGGCATTATAGAAGCCGAAGACTCGGATACCCTCGACCACCGCTTCCAGATTGGCATCATCAAAAACCACCACCGGTGCTTTGCCGCCCAGTTCAAGGTGGGTCCGCCGGATGGATTTGGCGGCCGCCAGCAGAACCTTGCGGCCGGTGGCGATGTCGCCGGTCACCGAAACCATGGCGATGCGCGGATCATTGATAAGACGATTGCCGACGGATTCGCCCCGGCCGCAGATGACATTGACGACGCCTTCAGGGAAAAGCTCGGCCAGATCCTGGGCAAGCCGCAAACTCGACAAGGGTGTATGCTCGGACGGCTTCAAGATAACGGTGTTGCCCGCTGCCAGCGACGGCGCCAGCTTCCAGGTCGCCATCATCAGCGGATAGTTCCAGGGTGCTATCAGACCGCAGACGCCGACTGGGTCGCGGCGGATCATCGAGGTATGGCCGGCCAGATATTCACCGGCCAGCGGCCCCTGCAGGGTGCGGATGGCGCCGGCGAAAAACCGAAAGCAATCGACCACCGCCGGGATTTCGTCGCGCAGCACCAAGGGAAAAGGCTTGCCGCAATTGAGCGACTCCAGCCGGGCATAATCCTCGGCTTGGCTGTCGATGCGGTCGGCGAGCTTGAGCAAAAGCACCGAGCGTTCTGCCGGCGTGGTCCGCGACCATCGGTCGAAGGCGGCGCTGGCGGCGGCGACCGCGTCTTCGACCTGCGCCGAGGACGCTTCGGGAACCTCGGCGATCACCTCTCCGCTGCGCGGATTGAGGATTTTTTCGCTGACATCCTCGCCCATGACGAATTTGGCGCCAATCCTCTGTGCGATATTCATTCCGCTTTCTCCCATGCGTCCGCCTACTATGCGACCCGGACAAGCTTTCGCTATTTCAAATATTAGAAATGAGCGTTCTATTTTTCAGGTTATTTTTTTCAAACCTGCACGACGGACAGGAAGTTTCGCGCCGTCGGCGAGGTCGCCAGACCGCGCCGCCAGACGATGCCCACCAGCGCCGGCGGGACGTCTTCGATCAGGGCGCGCGCCTCGACCTTGTCCCCTTCCAGCGACCAGGGTCGATAAGCCAGGTCGGGCAGAATGGCGATTCCGGCACCGGTCGCCACCAGGCTGCGGACCGCCTCGACCGAACGGGTCCGCAACAGCACTGGCGGTCGGCTGCCGATATGGCGCCAGCGGGCTTCGTCACTCTCTTCGATTTCGTCGGTGGCGAGGACGATGTGGGGAAGCGGCGTCAATGCCTCCAGCCTGACCGCTTTTTCCCTGGTCATCGGATGGCTGAGCGGCAGCCACACCCGGTAGGGCGAGGTTTCGATGATCCGGGCCTCGAGCGCCTGCGACCGGCGGCCGGCGGACAGGATCAGCACCGCGGCGTCGAGTTCGCCGCTGACCAGCAAATGCTCGAGATCATAGCGGCCGTCCTCGACGATGCTCACTTCAACCCCGGGAAAGGCACGGCGAAATCGTGCCAGCAATTCGGCCAGCACGTAGCCGGCCACCAGGGTCGTGACTCCGAGATTGAGACGACCGCGACCCGGCTCCACCGTTTGTTCAAGGCTCTGCTGGGCGTCGGCGACATCGGTCAGAATCTTTTGCGCGTGACGGAAGAACTGATGGCCCTTGACCGTCAGCTCCATGCCGCGCGCATGGCGATCGAACAATTTGCAGGCCAGTTCCGCTTCCAGATCCTGGATGCCGACCGCGACCGAGGATTGCGATATCGAGAGCTCTTTGGCCGCTGCCGACAATGACCCAAGTTCGGCGATGGCGACGAAATAGCGAATCTGGCGCAGTGAAAACGACATGATCCCCTCCGGCCTTAGGTCTCGTCCGGCAATTATCGATCATCCTTCTGTTTCTTAGAACTGTCGTTTTTTCTTTTTGAAATAGCGAACGACGTTGAATTGTCATCTAGTGATCATGCTCGCAGAAAATCGGCTTCCGGCTGACGGAGCCACTGTCGACACCCCGGGGGGAGACCGCTCATCGATGACGCAACCGACATCAGATTTTGCGGCGGTCCAGGCCCAGAACGACGCCGCTCAGCTGCAGGCCCTGGGCTATGCGACCAAATTCGATCGTTCCATGTCTTTGTGGGAAAACTTCGCCCTGGGCTTCACCTATCTGTCGCCCGTGGTGGGAGTCTATTCGGTTTTCGCCATCTGCGTCGCCGCCGGCGGACCGCCGATGATGTGGTCCTATCTGCTGGCCGGGTCCGGCCAAATGTTGGTTTGCCTGGTGTTCAGTGAAATCGTCTCGCAATTCCCTATTTCCGGCGGCATCTATCCCTGGTGCCGCCGGCTGGTCGGAAAGCGGTGGGCATGGATGGCCGGCTGGGTCTATGGCTGGGCACTCTTTACCTCGGTCGCCGCGGTGTCCTTGGGCGCGGGTCCGTTTCTGGCGGATTTTCTAGATTTCCCTGCCACTCCCCAGGTGACCGCGGCGGTCGCCCTGATCCTGGTGATGGTGTCAACCGCGCTCAATCTGGCGGGCACCAGGCTTCTCGCCCGGGTGGCCTTTTTCGGCTTTGTCTGCGAATTGATCGGCGCCATCGCGGTCGGCTGCTATCTCCTGCTGTTTCATCGTCACAATTCCCCGGCCATCGTTTTCGACAGCTTCAACATCACTCTCGATGGCGCTTATTGGCCTGCCTTTCTTGCCGGGGCGACGGCGGGCCTGTTCTGCTGCTACGGCTTCGAAGCCTGCGCCGATGTCGCTGAGGAGACCCCCGATCCCGGCCGCCGCGTGCCGTTGGCGATGCGAATGACCCTCACTATCGGCGTCACCGCGTCGCTGTTTGTCTGTTTTGCGCTCCTGCTGGCGCTTCCCGATATCGGCGCGGTGATTTCCGGCCAAATCGCCAATCCGGTGGCCCTGGTGCTGAAGACCGCCTTCGGCCCGATCGGCGCCAAGCTGGTGATCGCGGTGGTGATGGTGTCTTTCCTGTCTTGTGTTCTCAGTCTTCAGGCGGCGGCCAGCCGGGTTCTCTATGCCTATGGCCGGGATCGGATGATCGCTGGCAGCGCGCTTCTGACACGCATTTCGTCGCATAATCATGTGCCGTGGATCGCATTGCTGGTGGCTTGCGTCATTCCCGGCGCAATCATCTTCCTCAGCATGTTTCTGGAGGACGCGATTGCCACCGTCATCAGTTTTGCGACGGCCGGGATTTATCTGGCCTTCCAGATGGTTGTGGTCGCTGCGCTGTATGCAAGAGTGCAGGGCTGGCGGCCGGCGGGCGCCTTTACCCTCGGCAGATGGGGCGTGCCGGTCAATATTCTTGCGCTGATCTATGGTTTAGGAGCGCTGACGAACCTGTCCTGGCCGCGCAGTCCGGACCAGCCCTGGTTCGTCAATTTCGCCATGCTGGTGACCCTGCTGGGCGTCTTCGTCAGCGGTCTTCTCACTATGGCACTGCGGCGGACGCATGACAAAGGCGGCGCCCCCGCCGGCGACGCCTGGATTTCAACCGCGTAAGGAATCGAACAACAAGAGGGCAGGGTGCGGCGAAGGGGTGATGAGGGGAGCCTGTCTGCCGTCCAGCGCCGGCTTGCCTTAACCAGATAAGGACTAAATCCTGGGGGAGAACGCAAATGATCCGCGTCACACGCCGTCAAACTCGTGGCCAAGGCCGCGGGGCTTTGTTGGGTATGCTGCTGAGTTCCACGGTCTGGAGTGGTGTAGCCTGGGCACAGCAGATCCCAACCGGCTCTTCGGCCCGAAATGAAGAGCTCAATGAAGTCGTGATCACCGCCGAAAAACGCGCATCGACCGTCCAGGACACACCGATCAGCATTACGGCCCTGTCGGGCGAGCAGCTGCAGGAACGGGGCACCACCGGCCTGACGGGGATCATCGCCGAGGTTCCCGGGATTTCCATGCGCACCTCCGGCCCAGGTCAGACCGAATTGGAAATGCGAGGACTTGCCTCCTCGGGCGGATCCTCGCCCACCGTCGGGTTTTATCTGGACGAGGTCCCGCTGTCGCCACCTGCCGCGGATTTGACCGGCAAGGTGGTGATCGATCCCGATTTGTTCGATCTCAATCGCGTCGAAGTGCTGCGCGGTCCCCAAGGCACGCTCTACGGTTCCGGCTCGATGGGCGGAACGGTGAAGTTGGTGACCAATCAGCCGGATCTTCGCACCTATCAAGGCAATTTTCTGGTCAGCTTATCGGACACGCCCGCGGGCGGCGTCAACCCAGGCGCCAATTTCATGGTCAATCTGCCGCTGATCGACGACAAGCTGGCGCTGCGTCTGGTCGTCACCGACAAATTTACCAGCGGCTGGATCGACCGCGAGGTCGTCGGCAATTTTCCGCTGCCGACCAACTGCCCCAGCTTCTGTTTCAGCCGTGGCAATGTTGCTGCGGCGCCTGTTCTCGCGACATTCAAAAACGTCAATTTCGAGCATCTGCAGGCGGGCCGCGCTGCACTCGCTTTCAAGCCGAATGAAGATTTCTCGATGAACACTTTGTTCATGTTTCAGGGACTGCATATGGGGGGACCCAGCACCTTTGATCAGTCCTATGGCCAGTCGGGCGGAAGCGAAATTCATTTTCAGCCGGCCAATGTGAAGGAGCCCTTCAGCGACTCATTCGGCCTGTTGGCGACGACCTTGACCTATAATCTTGGTTTCGCCGATTTGACCTCTTCGTCTTCTTATTGGCATCGGGATTCGATCCAGTCTCAGGACTCGAATGAGGAGCTCGAACAATATTTTGCGGCCTATTTTGCCGCGCCGCAATTTCAGCCCAGCAGCTATGTCGACAAGAACGTGTCGAGCCAGTTCAGCCAGGAAATTCGCGTGGCATCGAAGGATTCATCCCGCTTCACCTGGTTGGCCGGTGCCTACTACAGCCAGCTCCAGTCGGTGTGGGAGGACAACAATTTGTCCCCTTCTTTCGCTGGTTTTGATGGCAGCGGCGCGGCCGCCAACCCGACCGGCGTGATCTACAACGCGCACAATCCTTACCACATTGTCCAATATGCGGTGTTTGGCGAAACCTCCTACAAAGTCACCGACAGGCTGAAAGTGACCGCCGGGGCGCGTTGGTACGATTTCAACTCGAAAGTCACGCAATATGAGACCGGCATTCTCGGCTCGTCGACCTTCACTTTGTTGAATCCGGTCACGGCGGCAGGCAATACCAGCGCCAGCGGGATCAACCCCAAGGTGAACATTTCTTATGAGCCGAGCGCCGATCTGTTGGTCTATGCAACGGCGGCCGAGGGATATCGGCCCGGCGGTTTCAGCCTGCCGGTGCCGGGCGGATTGGGTTGTACCCTGACCAATCCGGCTTATCGCCCGGACACCGCCTGGAATTTCGAGACGGGCGAAAAAGCCAGGTTTCTTGACAATCACCTGACCGTCAATGCCGACATCTATTACATCACATGGTCCGGCGTGCAGCAGGCGGTGAACCAGAATTGCGGCTATCCGGTAACGGTCAATGCCGGCAATGCCCATGCCTATGGCCCGGAGGTGGAAATCAACGCCAAGGTGACATCGAACATCACCTTGACACTATCGGGCGCCTACACGAACGCCTCCCTGGATAGCGTAAACCCAACGGTGACCGCGGCAGATCCCTTGCTGGCGAAAGGCAGCCCCATCCTCAACATTCCCAAACTGACGGAAAGCGCGGCTTTGACGTATGTCACGCCGGTCAACAGCACTTATGATTTCAGTGCCCGGCTGACCAATTCCTACGTCGGCAGCTCGACCGATTTGTCCTGGACCTACGAAAAACTGCCGTCCTATGATATGGTCGATCTGCGGTTCGGCCTGATCGGGTCGGTCTATTCGGGCTATCTCTATGCCAACAATCTGACTGATACGCGGCCCAGACTCAGTATCAACACCACGGCTTTCGCATGGAACACGCCGACCACCGTCAGAGTAGCCACCAGTCAGCCGCGGACCTTCGGTATCGATTTCAACTATCGCTTTTGAGAGGGGTAAAAGGGATGAAGCTCCGTGCAACTCTGACCGCCATTTTCGCATTGGTTTTGCTGGGTGCGGTGGCCCGCGCCGACGAGCCGAACATAAGCGCTCTGATGGCGCCGGCACAGCGTCTGGTGGATGCCATCAACCATGCCGACAAGGCGCTTCCCGCCCACATATTTACCAAGGATGCGTTGGTGCTCGATGATTTCGCCCCCTATCTGTGGGCCGGCAAGACCAACGGCCGCAGCTGGTATGGCGAGCTGGTCGGCACCACGCCGCAAACCCTGTCGGACTTTGCCGCGATGCATGCCCAACTCTCGGTCGATGCGCCAAAATTTGCCCGGGTGACGGGCGATAGGGCCTATTTCGTCCTTCCGGCGACCTTCGATTTTACCGAGTCGGGAAAACGCATCCACCAGACCGCGCAATGGGTCATGACCTTGCGCAACGTCAAAGGGGAATGGCTGATCGCAGGCCACGCTTACGCCATTGCCAGCGAGACCGCAACGCCGCCCAATTAATGCTCGGCCTGTCAGCGCGCCGCGAACAGCGGCGCCATCACCGTCACCCCTTTATCGAGATCGGCGGCATGGCCGAGATGCTCGTCGATGCCGAAGGCGGCTTCGGTGGTGCGCAACAGGGAATAGTGATTATAGGGTGTCGGATCGGTGACGCCGCGCGGTCCGTGATTGGCGATCACCAGCGTGGCGATCCAGCCGCCGCCGAAATTGGAGGGGTTGCCGATTTCGGCGCCGCAGCAGCCTTCGGCGTGGTTGGTGGGATTGCTATGGCCGCCCTCGTCGAAGGTGACGACGATGGCGCTGTTGGCGGGCGATTGCCAGCTTTTGGTCGCCATGATCCTGTCCACCAATTGGCCGACCAGTCTGTCGGCCCGCGCCAGCAAACCGGCCTGGTTGCCATGGACGCAATCCTCTTCGACATAGTGACCATTCATGCCATGCATATCGTCGCATTGATTGGGCACGATATGGGCAAAATTGGGCAGGGCGTCGGCGGCGAGGTCGCGCTCCAGTTGGTCGAAGCCGACCAGCTTGTCGGCCCTTGACGGATCGTCCTGAACCGACGCGAAGCCGATGAAGCCGTTATGCTTGGCGGCATAAAGCGCAAAAGGATGGTGCGTCGCCGGATCCGCCGCCGAACGGTCGATTTTTGATCCCGGCGCCGGAATATCCTGAAAATAGCCTTTCCAGCTCAGTCCGGCGTCTTTCAGCTGATCGGGCAGACTGCGGGCGGTGAAACTGTGGTCGACGTAATCGGACGAACCGGCATTGGGACAGGCTGGATCCTTGTCGCCCTTTTTGCACCAAAAAGCGTCGTCGTCATGGATGCCGAAGCTGTCGCCGCCCACCATCGCCACGTAATTGCCTTCGGAGGGATGCACTTCGCCGTAGAAATTGCTGGCCAAACCATAGGAAGCGGCCAGCTTGTTGAGAGTGGGCGCCGTCTTGTTGCCGATGATCTCGTCGAAGGAGTGGTTTTCCAGAATGATCACGAAGATGTGATCGTAATGCGGGATCTGCGCCTCGGCATAGGCTGGCGTCGCGATCAGGGCGGTCAATCCAAAACAGCCAAGGACGGCTTTGAACATCTTGTCCATCCTCAGATTTTGACTCGCAGGCCACCATAATAGGTTTCGTCATAGAATTCCCGCTGGATCGGGTTGGCGGAGGACATGCCTTGGGTGAATTCCAGCTTGGTGTTGGTCAGGTTCTTTACATTGAAATAGAGTTGCATAGTGTCGGTCAATTGGTAGGCGCTGCCGAAATCAAGCCGGAACCGCGCCTGTGAGAAGATGTCGCCATTGCGGTCGCCGCCGATCGCCCACAGGCTGGTCGAGACATAGGACGCACCGATCCGCACATTGATCGGTCGCTTGTCATAGAAAAATCCGACATTGAAATTTTCCGGCGAGGTCTGCGGCATTACTTCTTTTTTATCGCCCGGCCGCAAGGTGGTCGAGGAGTCGACATAGGTATAGTTGGCGTCCAGCCCGAACCCGTCCCAAGGCTTCGGCAGGAAGGTGAAGGGCCGGAACAGAGTCACTTCCACGCCCTGGGCCTGGGAA
>Ga0302320_10006817_pt1 | contig 25268 bp, 22 predicted proteins | sample Bog_T0_3_FD_202130 | JGI IMG/M metagenome (GOLD analysis project Ga0302320, IMG submission 202130) | Peat permafrost microbial communities from Stordalen Mire near Abisko, Sweden - Bog_T0_3 | ecosystem: Environmental > Terrestrial > Soil > Wetlands > Peat | place: Sweden: Abisko, Stordalen Mire... | reverse complement strand
ACCGTGACCAGCGCCACGGCCGCCGCCTTCCACTTGCGGTGGTAGAGCAAGAATGCAATGCCCAGCATCGGCAGCAGTTTCAGCCAGGCCGCAGTTCCCAGCAGGATGCCGCCGCTGGTCTGCCGGCCGCGACACGCGCGATCCAGGCCCAGCGCCATGAGCCAGACCATGGGCACGTGAAAACTGCCCAGCGCCATGCCGTCCAACACCAGGGGCGTCGCCAGCAAGCCGGCCGCCAGCGTGGCGTGGCGAAGGGCAGTCTTGTCCGGACCTGTCAGCAGCCGGTGACAGATCGTGTGCAGCAGGCCGTACCAAGCCGCACAGTTCAGGCCGTACCAGACGACTACCGTGACGGAAATCGGCAGTAGCGAAAAGACGATCCAAGGAACGTCGGCCGAGGGCCAGTAGCGGGCGAGCGTCGATTCGGGATCGCGGGTCCCGTGCTGGAGTATATAAGTGCCCGCATCGCAAAAGCCGGCCAGGTCCGGCCCACGATCGACCGCTCGCTGGTAAGCCAGCGGCAGGCCGACGATCATCAGCCCTGCCATGAATGCCCACCCCAGTTTTTCCCAAAGTACCATACGCGGGGCTGCCGTGGGCACGCAGCGGTCATCGCCAACTTGTGGCGTGGAAATAGCGGTGCTAGCAGTGATATCGCTCATGGCACTCCCTTGGTTGGCGAGCGGTTCGTGCAAGAATCATCCATGATTCGCAACCTCGACACAAGCCGAGTTTTTTGCCGGGAGAGAGAAAGACTACGCCGGTTTCTCCGCGAGTCCCAAGAGATCATGCAGCGGCTGGGCAAAACGGCGAAAAGCGGCCGCCGGCATGGCCAATGTGTCCCACTTGGCCGAGATCGGCCGGGCGTGGCCGGCATAGTCCAAGAGCCGCACGGCCACGAACGCATAGAGCCGCTCGCGAAACTGGAAAAGCTGCTCATAGGCCAGCGGGGCCCGGCTGCCAAGGATGTTGTAGGCGAAAACGAACAGCCCGCAAAAACTCTGGCCGAACAGCCGTTCCCACTGGGCGAGGCTCACCAGGTCGTCGCGGGTGGACCAGTTCTTCCAGTATTGCTTCTGGATATCGCCGCTAGGGAATTTCCTTCCCTTCACGTCCACCAGCCAAGTGACCTGGCAGGGGGTGGAAACGATGAAGTCCAGCGACTTGATCGAGCCGCCGTCGGAGAGGACGCTGCGCTTGGCTTCATCCACAGCCACGTACGGCACGCCGCGGCTGCGAAGATACTCTTCAAACGCCGCTTCGTAATGGTTGTCGCGATTGGCCATGACAAGAAATGAAGCCGGGAACTACTTCCTAAGTTTTCATGCACACTCGAAATCAGTTATCCTGCTTGCTTGAGAACAGGAACAACATTTCCCAAGAATCGTGACCCAGGAAAACAAGTCCTGCTCCCGTCCGCGAAACTTCCTGAAATCCTCGCTGAATAGGTCGTCGGAATATTCAAATCTGGAGGACTAAGGAATTTGATGGCATTCTACCTCTTCCCACCACCAAACGGGAGTACAGGCGAACCAGGGAACTGGTAGACAGACTCACGGGACGGGCAGAAGATCCTTTTTCTTACCAGAGCCTTACGATCCCGTAAGCGTCCAGGGTTGCATCGTTGCTAATGATCGGGATGTTTTCGACCGCTGCCTGAGCCACCAGCAGCCGGTCGAACGGGTCCTTGTGGTGAAACGGCAAGGCGGTCAACCTTGCGGTGTGCCGTGGCTCGATATGTAGGCCGGGTCCATGAGGTCCAGCGGGGAGGATTATATTCACGCCCTCGCTCAAAGCGAAAATGCGAGTATACCGCGGCGAAAGGCCGGATTTTTCCAAAAAGGGAACTTTCTTGCCGGACGGGCGTCTTAGTTGGTAGGAAGGACTGAAGGAAAGACATGCCGACGGAAACCTTCCCTTTGACGGACCTGCGCCCCGCGTGCTTGGAATTGACGCGATTTTGGCCCTTGTAAGGCTTCGTATCGTTTTTGGCTGCGCGAGGCATGGAGTTCCAATCCTTTGCAAAAACCTCTTTCTCAAGGGGGATCCACAATGTCGCCCAACTCGATTGTAGTGCTTTCGCCAAGAGGTTGGCTGCGCCTTGGAACGCCGGGCTATCCGTGCGGACCTGCGCAGGCACTGCGCAACGCATCGAGTGAGCAGACCGTGGATAGCTTGCCCCCGAACGCCCTCCGGCATCGCCGGAACCACTAGGCTAGCGGCCGATCGTCGATTGCCGCCGTAGCTGAGCAGAGCAGGCAACTGTCGCGGCAGGTTACTGCTGCGCCCAATGCTGCGCTTGCGCGGGTGCTGCTGTTTGGCAACTAGACCAGAACCAAAACCGTACATCCGGAATCCTGGACGCCGCGCCTGAGCAACGCGGTGTGTCCGGGCGACCGGATTCTCGGGCGCTGCTTCGGCAGCGTCGGCGGGCCGCCAGCGGCTTGCACGGCGGGGGAAACCGCGAGAAACTCCCCGCGCCGGGACAGGAGATCCCGGCAGGCATCTCGAGAGTGGGATGCCGATCCGAAATCTCCTCATGGGACGTAAAACAGCTCATGGGCAAGGCGCGGCGCCTGGAGAAAACAAGGCCGTGTCCTTGCCGGGGGCTCCGGAGCGGACGCGAATTCAGGCGAGAGCGGCAGTCATGTCGCGCCCGCGTGGCTTCGCGCCGGAGCGGTTCCGGACCGTGGTGAGACGGTCCATACCGGAACCGGCGCGCGGAGGCGAGCGCGGCGGACATCGGGCGGATAGCTCGATGCAGGCCGAACGCCTTCGCGGCTGTCGGGCCTTGGCCCACCCACAAGACCGCCGTCCGTTTGCGAGGAAGCTCGCTTGAAGTTGTACGCCGTCGGGACGGCCGCATTGATTCGTGCCGATTACGACCGCAAGGCAGAGACCCGTAAGCGGCCCCACGGGGCCTGAAAGGGAGCGATCCCAGCTTTGGCAGCCGCGCGCTTGCGGCCTCACGGCCGCACGTTGGCACGAGTGCCGCCCACGCCTGTGCAACTTCAATGCGACTTCCGACCAGGTTCCGTCGCGGGGACTGGTGCCGCCGCTGTGGCCATCAGGCCGGGCGGAAGCTCGACGCGCGGTCGACGCTTCCGCTCGGCAACTCCGTGATTTGCGATCGTGGCGGTAGCCAAAACGTCGCACAGACCGTAAAATCCCCGATGTACAAAGCGACGAGCAATGAGCAATGAGCAGTGAGCAATGAGCAATGAGCAATGAGCAATGAGCAATGAGCAATGAGCACGAAGCGGCTCGAAGCTCAACGCTCATAGCCCAAAGCTCATACGATCCATTTCGCACAGCACAAGCGAGGGAGCGAATGTCCAGTTCTAGCGAAGCCTTGATGCAGCCTGGCGGGACCGGCCCTGCTGAGAACGCCCGGACCTGCGACCCCGCGTATCCCCCTTGCATTCCCATGACGTTCAACGTGGGCGTCACGGGACATCGTCATCTGGCCGCGGCGAACCGATCGGCATTGGTCGACGCCGTGGGCAGGATCTTGATCCTGATCAAGCAGGCGCTGGCCGGCGCGAAAGGGAAGCCGGACCTGGGGCTGGCGACGTTTTCCGCCGAAGAGCCCGTCAGGCTGCGGATCGTCTCCTCGCTGGCCGCCGGCGCCGACCAGATCGTGGCCGCGGCCGGCTTGGAATTGGGCTATGTGCTGCATTGTCCGTTGCCTTTTCAACGGGACCAGTATGCCCTCAGTTTTCACGATTGCGCGCCGCAGGACGCGGGAGATTATCGCCGGCTCCTGGACCGGGCCGAGCGAGTTCTGGAACTCGCGGGCGATTACGAAAAGGAGCCCGAGCTTGCCTATCTGGCGTCGGGTCGCGTCGTGGTGACCTACAGCGACAACCTGATCGCCATCTAGGACGGCCAACGCGAGAGAGGCGCGGGCGGTACGGCCGAGATCGTTCGCAACGCCCACAAGCGGCAGGTCCCCGTCGTCTGGATCAACCCGACGAAAGACAACGAAATCGGCTGGTACGATGAAAAGGCGGGGCGGGCGGCATGCCGGCCCATCCGCGAACTGAGCGGAATCGACGACGCCCAAAGCCTGGCCGAGGTGATCGACAGGGCCTGCACGCCTCCGCCGGGCGGGCACCATGCGTGCATGGTCGGCTTGCGGGTGGCGGCGACGGAAGGGTATGACCCCAGCGCGCTTTCGCCCGAGCTGTCGTTGCGGGTCTACTATCGGGAGCGTCGCGTCAAGCTGCGTCCGCGGTTCATCGTCCGCGGTTTGAGCCGTTTGTGGAGTACGTTCTATCGTTGTTTTTCGCCTCCCTTGGGTCCCGCGAAATTCCACGCGCCGGGCGGTCCGGCCGTCGATTATTACCGGGTCGCTGACGAGCTGGCCCAGCACTACGGCGACATATATCGCAGCTCCTTCCTGGCCAACTATTTCCTCGGGGCGGTCGCGGTCCTGGCGGCCATGCTCGGACCGTTGCTCCAGCAAATCTTCAAGGAAAACAGCACCTGCTGCAACGTGGCCTTGAAGGCCTGTCTGACCATCGAGTTTCTTTCGCTGGCATTGATCGTCTTCAACTTCTTCCTGGCAAGGTTCGCGCGCTGGCACGACAAGTTCACTAACTATCGCATGCTTTTCCACGCTTTGCTGCACCGCCCCTTGGCCTTTCGCGTCTGGTGCAGCGTGCGGACTATTGCCGTAAGGTGTTGATACATAAGGCTTTAGAACGCAGATCGCGACACGACTTCAGAACTCACCGGCGGAGGGGTTGGTGCATGGGCGGTGCATCGCGCTGCGAACGATCCGTTGACTAACCTATCTATCCCTTCCAGTGAACAATTGCGTCCGCCCGCGATTTTCTGGTCGTACACTCCTACTCCGCTTTGCATGGCGTATTGATAACGGCTGTACACGTCTGATGAGTCGTCGTTAATGTCACGACACACTGGCGTATCATATTTCGCAGTTTACCCAAATTCGGTGGCCGGTGCCTTTTCCGGTGCGTCAATAATTAAGTTATGTGTCCCCGGAATTCAGCGCTGAATTATACGACGATGAGCAACACAGTGACGTTGTCTTTCCCGCCGGCGACGTTCGCCGCCTTGACGAGTTCGTCGCAGGTGGTTTGCGGCTCCTGTCCATTGGCGAGAATCGTCCGCATTTGGCGCTCGGAAAGCATGCCGCTCAGGCCGTCCGTGCATAAGAGCAGTTGATCGCCGGGCAACAAATCCAAAAGGCGGACATCGGGAAGAGGCTCGCCGGGCATGCCGACGAAGCGCGTCAATTCGTTTCGGGCAGGGTGCCCTTGGGCCTCCTCGCCGCTGATTGCGCGGGCGTCCAGCAGGGCCTGAACGATGGTATGGTCTTTCGTCAATCGCTGCAACTCGCCGCCGCGGTAAAGGTAGACCCGGCTGTCACCCATGTGCAACACCAGCGCCCGCCCGGCGCGGACTATCGCTAGCACCAAAGTAGCGCCCATACCGGCGAGCCCCGGCTGCCCAGCGCTCTCGCGGTGCATCGTGCGGCTCAATCCGGCGACGGCCTCTCGCACCCGCTCGACGGCCGCCGCAGTAAGAGGAGATCGGAGGTCTGAGTTCGGAGGTCGGATTTCTGACCTCTGACCTCCGACCTCTGGCCTCTGACCGCCGACCGCCTTGCGCAACTGGGCCGGCAGGACCTCGACCACCGCCCGCGAAGCCAGGTCGCCGGCCATCCGTCCTCCCATTCCGTCGGCCACGAGATAGAATCCGGCGCGGGGGTCGGCGAACCAGCGGTCTTCGTTGTTGCTGCGGACGCGTCCTACGTCGCTTTGGGCGGCATGTCGCGGGGAGCAATGGGCTATGAGCAATGAGCTATGAGCTTTGGGCTCTTTCTCTCTCTCTTGCTCATTGCTCATGACACACTCCGTCCCAACGCCTGGCGCAGGGCCTGCTTCAACTCGGCGGCGCTCTGGTAACGATCTTCCACCGCGGGTACCAGCGCGCGATCAATCACCGCGGCCACGGCGGGAGAAATAGTAGCGTCGCGCCGCAAGAGCGGCACGGGCTGCTCGCCCAGCACTACCTCCACCGGGTCTCTGCCGCGCGGAAAATCCAAGGCGAAACACCCCGTCAACACGCTGTAGAACGTGGCGGCCATGCTCCAGAGGTCGCTGACGGGCCGGAAAAACTTGAAATTCACGATCTGCTCGCGCGGCATGAAGTAGTAGGTACCGCCGAAACTGCCCGTAGCGGTCATGCCCGAAAGCCCGGCCGTCTCGAAACTCTTGGACAGCCCGAAATCGGTGATGCGGGCGGTGAGTCGCCCGTCGCAGTTATCCAACAGGATGTTCTGGGGCTTCAGGTCGCGGTGGATGATCTTGGCCTGGTGGGCGTATTCCAGGCCGTCGAGGCATTGCAGCATCAGCGGCATGGCCACGTTCAGGGGCAGCTTGTTCCCGTGGCGCTTCATCAGGCGGTCGAGGCTTCCGCCGCCGCAATAGTCCATGATGAAGTAGAATGCGCTGCCGGCGGCCCCGCTGTCCAGCAGGCTGACGATGTACTGATGTTCGAGTTGCCGCGTGATGTCGATTTCGCGGAGGAACATGCGGCGGGCCTTCTCGTCGACGGCGATCTTGGCCAGCATGACCTTGATGGCCACGGTGCGGCCGTTGGACCTGCGTACGCCCTTGTAGACCGCTCCCATGCCACCCTTGCCGATTTCCTCGCCGATTTCATAGCCGGCAATGCTCGGGACCGCCGCATTACGGATCTCGCGGCCGGCCTCCAGGATCAAGTGCCGCAGTCCGCCGCTGTCCGACAGCAATTCGTTCTGGCATGCCTGGCACAGGTACTTGCCCGAGCGCTGTTGCTGAAGCTGGCTGGCCACGTCCTTGCCGCAACGGTCGCAACCATGGGCTTCCATGATCGTTTGCCGGTGCGGCGCCTCGACCGTCACGCGGATCGTGGTATAGCCCACGGTAATCGTGTCGCCGTGTTTCAGATCGACAAAAGCGCAGAGGTCAGAGGTCAGAGGTCGGAGGTCAGGCCTGCGATCTCCGACCTCTGGCCTCTGACCTCTGACCTCCGGTCGTCCGCCGTACTTCACGCCGTTGACGTAGGTGCCGTTGCGGCTGCCCAGGTCGCGGATCCGCACGTCGGGCGGGTTCGCCTCCAGCAGGAAGTGATGCCGCGACACGCGGCGGTCCGTCTCGATCCGCGCATGGCAATCGTCGCTCCGGCCGAACAGGAACGTGTCGTGCCGGTCGAAGGTGAAGACCTTCTTCTCAATCGGCCCGGAAACCACTTCCAGCGTGACTTTGGCGGACATCATTACGGCCTATTCTCTATAGACCAATCAGAGATGCTTGCTACTGCCAATGTCCATAATATAGAGCATGTGCTCCGCGTCCGCAACAAGGTGTGAAAAAGGGAAGGGTTGAGAGTTGAGAGTCCCAAGGCGAGCCAACTCTCGTCTCTCAACTCTCAACCCGCCGACCGCAGCGGTCGGACAACTCTCAAGGGTCAACGCGGCGTCCGGTATACAGCCAGAATGTTCTCCGGCGGAACGTCGGGTTGGAAGAGGTGCGCGGGACCCAGGATATACCCACCGTCGCGGCCGAGCGTCCCGCAGTAGCGGCGGACCGCCGCTTCGACCTCCGCCGGAGAGCCCTGCGGCAACAACCGCTGCATGTCGATGCCGCCATGAAAGCTCACCTGGCCGCCGAAATCGGCCTTCAGCCGCTCGGGCTGCATCGCCGGACCAACCGGTTGGATCGGGTCCAGCACGTCGATCCCCAAGGCGATCAGGTCCGGGATCAGCCCGGCGATCAATCCGCAACTGTGGTACAGCACTCTTCCGCCCAGGCTGTGAATGCAGTCGATCATCTCGCGGAGGTAGGGAGCGACGAATTCGTGGAACATCGACTTCGAGACCAGCGGTCCGGACTGGCTGCCCAGATCGCTGATCAGCAGATAGAGATCGATCCGGCCGCTGGTCGCCTCGGCCGCCCGGGTGTAGTCCTCGCGATAGAAGGCGGTGAACTTGCGGCCAAGAAAGTGAACCCACTCGGGCCGCTCGACCATGTCGAGAAACATGCCTTCCCATCCGCGGACCAGCCCAGGACGCTGCCAGACGTCGGCGAACCCATAGACCAGAGCGTGCTGATCGAGGCGTTGGCACTGCTCCGCCAGAAGCGCGTGATCGAAAATATCGGGCGATGGCCAGGGAAAGTCTTCCAGATCGGAAAGCCGTTCGGCCTGGGCCAGCGCCCCGCGCACGTCCTCCCGCATCGGGCCCCAAGGCGTTTGGCGGTAGACGAACCGCTCGCCCCAGAAATTCTGGAAGACGCCGCCTTCCAACGCCAGATCGGCAGGCCCAGGCAGATCCAGGTGGCGGACGTCGACGGCCAACTCGTCCAAGGCGCGCCGGCGGTCATCGTGCCCCAGATGTTTCAACAGCCGCCGCCAAGTCGGCTCTTCCGCCCAGAAGTCGCAGGGCGTGCGGTCGGGCTGGCGGTGGCTTAGCGCTGTGAGGACTCGTTCTCGCGGTGACATCTGCGTCCCAGTTCATTTCTTCGCGGACTTCGGCGCCGCGAAGTACCCGTCCTCGCTGGAGCTATTCCTCGCTCTCGTCCTTTTCGTCCGCGGGCGGTGGGCCGGGCAGATTGCTCCAGTCGCGCCGCTGACGGGAACTTGGGATGCTCATCGCCTTGCGGTACTTGGTCACCGTGCGGCGGGCAACCGTCAGCCCCGCCGCGGCCAGGTCGTTGACCAACTGGTCGTCGCTCTTGGGATGCTGCTTGTCTTCGTTGTCGATCAGTTCCTGGAGTTTCAGGCGGATCGTGTCCCAGGCGACTTCCACGCCGTCGGCGGCCACGGTGCCGCCGCAGAAGAACCGCTTCAGCGGAAAGATGCCGCGGGGCGTCTGGATCCACTTGTCGTCCACGGCCCGGCTGACGGTCGTCACGTGGACGCCCACCTTGTCGGCGATCTGCTGCATCTTCAGCGGCTCGATCGATTCGGGGCCCTTGCTCAAGAATTCGGTCTGGTGGTCGACGATCGCCTGCGACACGCGGGTCAGCGTGTTGCGCCGCTGCTGGATCGAATCGATCAGCCATTGGGCCGAATTGATCTTCCGCTTGATGTATTCGCGGGTCTCGTTGTTGATCTGCCCGCTGGCAAAAAGCTTGCGATAATAGGGGCTGATGAAGAGGCTGGGCGTGCGGCCGTCTTCCAACCGCACCTGGTACTTGCCATCCTCGCCCATTTCGACGAACACGTCGGGCGTGATGGGCGGGACGGGAACGCTATTGAAGACCGCGCCCGGCTTGGGATTGAGCTTGCGCAACTCGGCCCAGACTTGCTGGATCAGTTCGATCGAGTAGCCCGTGCGGCGGCTGATGACCGGCAACCGGTTGTGTTCCATGTCTTCCAGGTACGACGTGATCAGCGTCTTCAATTGTTCGTAGTAGGGCATGCCGGGGATGAGCTGCAACAGCAGGCACTCGCGGGTATCGCGGGCGGCCACGCCCAGCGGATCGAGCCGCTGCACCACGGCCAGGGCCTTCTGCGCCAGGTCCATGTCGTCCTTGGTGGCCTCCAGGCCCAGCAGGTCTTCCAGGCGGCCCTGCAAATAGCCATTGCTGTCGAGATTGTAGATAATCCGATCGCACATCGCCCGCAGCGGCGGATCGACGTTGAACCAGCCCAACTGGGCGCTGAGGTAGTCTTGCAGCGTCTGCGGCCGGGCGACCATGTTGGCCATGGCGTCGAGCTTGCGCTCGCCGGCCTCTTCGGTCTCGGCCCGCGACGGCCGCGAATGCTCTTCGAAGTGGTCGGGCCATTCCTCGTCCATCTTCATCAAGCGCTCGAAATCTTCCTCGTTGCTCGTCGTCTCGTTGATCACCAGTTCGCGCTCTTCTTCGGAGGGCGCGTCGGGCGCTTCTTCGGCTTGGGGCTCGGCCGTTTCCGCCGGCAGATCGGGATCGTCCTCCTGAAGATCGAGGATGGGATTCTCTTGCATCTCCTGCTCGATCCGCTCCTGGAGCGCCAGGATGGGCAACTGCAGAATCTCCATGGACTGGATCATCCGCGGCGCCAGCACCTGTTTCTGCACGAGCCGCAAGTCTTGACCGAGTGAAAGTCGCATAGCCTGTCAGTCATCAATCCACCGACCCGGGGTCGGTGGGGAATTGGTAAGTTATTCTGTAGCCGCGGCCTTCCGAGGCCGCGGCCGCTGACGAGCTAGGAAAGCGCGTCCTCCGCTAAAAGGCCTGGCGTCCGGTCAGGGCGTCTGCCAAGACTTCCTTGTTAGCAAATTCTAGCATGCTGCCCGTCGTTATTCCACGCGCCAAGCGGGTAACGCGCACGGGACAATCACTCAACAAGTTGGAAATGTAGAGGGCCGTGCCGTCGCCTTCGACCGTGGGGTTGGTGGCCATGACGATTTCCCGCACTGTGCCACCGCGGACCCGCCGTACCAGCGCGTCGATCGTCAATTGTTCCGGCCCGGTCCCTTCCAGGGGGGCAATCCGTCCCAGGAGCACGTGATACAGGCCGCGATAGGCCGCCGCTTGTTCCAGGGCCATCAAGTCGCGGGGCTGCTCGACCACGCAAATCACCTCGCGATTGCGGCCAGGATCGCGGCAAATCTCGCATTCTTCCTGCTCGGCCAAATTGTAGCAATTGCGGCAGTAGCGCACGTTTTCCTTGACGTTACGGATTGCATCGGCCAGGGCCAGCGCCTCCGGACGGTTCAAACGAAGCACGTAATAGGCCAGCCGCTCGGCCGATTTTTTGCCGATGCCCGGCATCTTGGCGAATTCGTCGATCAATTCGGTGACGGAGCGGGTAAGTTCGGACATGCGTGTCGCCTAGGGTTTCATGGCTCTTTGGGCCCTAATCCGCCGAACTTCTCCAAGGCCTCTCGCATGCCGGGAAGCTGCATGCCGCCGGTCAGGTCCTTCAGGGCCTCGGCATGGAGTTGCTTGGCTTTGGCGACGGCCTGGTTCAAGGCCGCCACGATCAGGTCTTCCAACAGTTCGCGATCGCCCTGGGCCATGAGTTGCGGATCGAGCTTGCAGCGGAGGACCTCCATCGCGCCATTGATCTCGACTTCCACCATGCCGCCGCCGGACGTGCCGGTGGCGTGGCGTTTTCGCAGTTCGTCGCCCAGTTTTTCCAACTGTCCGCTCAACGCGCCGGCCTGCTTCCACAGTGAGGTCAAGTTGCCGAGGCCTGGAAACATGGGCTTATCCCTCATCCACGGCTGACGGCTGAGCGCCAAACAGTTCGTTTGCGCGTTTTACCAACGGATGGCCGGCGGCCTCCATGAGCCGCTGATGGGTAGACACGGCCGGTCGGGCCGGCGTCTGCGCGGCCATAGCGGTTGCGGCCGGCTCCTGCAACTTGAAATCGACGCGGATCATCTGGCCCGTCACCTCTTGCAGTGCCCGCTCGATGCGCAGCACCTGTTCGGGCCGCTGGCAGGCCAACTTGCAGAATGCATTCTCGGCCGCGAAGTGGATCGTGAGCCGGTTGATTCCCGAAATCTCCAGCCGGCTGTACTTCTTGGCCTGGTCCGCGACCATGCCGGAGATCTTCTCGATGGCTTGCCGCCAGACCTCGGTCACATTGTCCGGTTCAAGCACAAAGCCCGTTGCGGCGTCCGAATCGTCGTCGTCCGCATCGGTCGAAGCGGGCTCAGTTCTTTGTGGTGCAGGCGTCCCGCCTGCCTGGAGATTTGCAGGCGGGACGCCTGCACCACAATCGACGGCCGGTTCAGACTTTTTTTTTGCAGCCGGGGGCTGGGACCGGAGATCAGAGGTCTGAGGTCGGAGGTCGGATTTCTGACCTCTGGCCTCCGACCTCTGACCTCCGACCTCTGGCCTCCGGCCCGACTGCAACTGCGCGATCAGGCCCGATAATTCTTCCAGGTCTTCCAGGCTGCTGATGCGCACCAGCGCCAACTCGGCCAGGATCCGCGCCTGCGTGCTGTAGCGCAGGCGGGAGAGCGTTTGATCGAGGATCTGCATCACCGCCAGGATGGTTTGCAACCCAAGACGCTTGCCGGCATCGACCACCTCGTCGCGGTTCGAGGTGGCGGCGTAGAGAAACGCATCGGCCGGGCAGCCCACCGCCGCGACCATGCAATCGCGGAAGTAACCGAAGAGTTGCTCGACGAGTTGGGCCACGTCGACGCCTTCCTGGGCCGCCGCGTCGAGTTCGCTCAGGGCCGCCGCCGCGTTGCGCTCGACCAGGTGCTTGACCAGGGCCGTGAGCCGCTGATCGCCCGCGGTGCCCAGCATGTTGTGGACGTCGGCCAAAGTGATCCGCTGCGGGGCGAAGGCCAGCAGTTGCTCCAGCAGCGACTGGCTGTCGCGCATCGAGCCGGCCGCTCGCCGGGCGAGCACCTCCAGGGCCTCGTCCTCGGCCTCGACTCCTTCGGATTGGACGATCTGCCGCAGGCGGTCGAAGATCGACCGCGTGGAGATGCCCGCGAAGTCGAACCGCTGGCAACGCGAGAGGATCGTGATGGGGATCTTCCGCGCCTCGGTCGTGCAGAAGATGAACTTGACGTGCTCGGGCGGTTCTTCCAGCGTCTTCAACAAGCCGTTGAAGGCCGCGGTGCTCAGCATGTGAACTTCGTCGATGATATAGATTTTGAAGCGGGCGCGGCTGGGCCGCACGTTGGCGTTCTGCCGCAATTCGCGGATGTTGTCGATGCCCGTATTGCTGGCGCCGTCGATTTCCAGCACGTCGACGTCGTTGCCCCCGCTGATGCTGCGGCAAATGTCGCACTCATTGCAAGGCGTGGCCGTGGGGCCGTTGACGCAGTTCAATGCTTTGGCGAAGATTCGCGCGGTCGAAGTTTTTCCGGTCCCCCGCGCGCCGATGAAAAGATAGGCGTGCCCGATCCTGTTCGTGGCAATAGCGTTCGACAGGGCCTGCGAAACGTGCTCCTGACCGATCAACTCGCCGAAGGCCTGCGGCCGATAGCGCCGGGCTACGACGACGTAGGAGGGCGCGGGTTCAAGATTCACGTCGGTCTGGGGCATGGGCAATCCGTCGCATCAAAGTAGCAGGCACCGGGTACCCGCGCAGCGGGTGGTGTGCCGTCAGCTAAGAACGCGGACGGCAGCCGGAGGCTGCCTGCTACTTTGCCTACCGGTCCCCGATGAGAAGCCCACCGCACCTGGAACGAACTGCTTATGGCTGCTTCGTTTCCGACCTGACCAGGTTCACAGAGCCCCATTACGGGGGCTCCTCATCGGAGACCGGCATGAGATACACAGATTATTGTCGCGTTTGGCACGCAATTGTCAAGCAGGGCGAACCTTCCCCACTCGCTACGAGTATAACTCCCCTTGTCCCACGGCATCGAACGCATTCTTGAAATGCTCGATGACAGGCCGGCGGCCGTCGTCGGGCCAGGTAATGGCAACGACATCGAAACGCGCCGGATACTCCAGCAGCCCATGCCGCTTCAGGAAGGTCACCGCCAGACGGGTCAGCTTCCGTTGTTTGATCGCGTCGACGGCCTCGGCCGGATGGCCCACGTCGGCCGAGGTGCGGGTCTTGACCTCGACGAAAACAATCGTGCGGCCGTCGAGGGCCACCAGATCGAGTTCGCCCGGCGGCAAGCGCCGACCGCGGGCGAGGATCTTGTAGCCCTGCCGCTTGAGGAAGCGTGCGGCCGCCTCCTCGCCCCGCCGGCCCAGCGTCTTTTGCGGAAAGACACGGTACCACCAGCGCGCAAGCAAGGCCGAAAGACGCATCGGAGTGAAATCCGAAACAAATCGCAAATCACAAAGTCAGATTTCAAATTTGGATTTTGTTTCGCATTTCGTATTTTGATTTTGGTGTTTATTTCTTTGGCGTATCGGTGCGGCGCTCGCGCAGACGCACGGCCTTGCCCACGCGGTCGCGGAGGTAGTAGAGCTTGGCCCGCCGGGCGACGCCGCTGCGCTGCACGACGACTTTGCCGATCTTGGGCGAATGGATGGGGAACTTGCGCTCGACGCCTTCGCCCTGCACGATGCGGCGGACCGTGAACGTCTCGCGGCTACCGCTGCCGGCGCGGGCGATGACCACGCCGGTGTAGATCTGCATGCGCTCCTTCTCGCCTTCCAGAATGCGGCAATGCACGTCGACCGTGTCACCGATCTCGAATTGCGGGGCTTCTTCCTTCAGGCTCGATTTCTCGACTGCGTTCAGTAATTGATGGCTCATTGTCGTACCTTTCTCACTCTAATAAATCGGAACGCCACTGCCGCGTCCGCTGGCGGCTGTTCTCCTCGCGCCAGCGGGCGATCTCGCCGTGGTCTCCGCTTAACAGTATTTCCGGCACCTGCAATCCGCGAAACTCCCGCGGACGCGTGTATTGTGCGAACTCCAACAGCCGCGAGGCCGTGGAGAACGAATCGCACTGGCTCGATGCGGCGTCGCCCAGGACGCCCGGCACGAGCCGGATCACCGCGTCGATGATCACCATGGCGGCAACCTCGCCCCCGTTGAGGACGTAGTCGCCGATCGAAATCTCCTCGGGTTCCAGGAGCTGCGTCACGCGCTCGTCGAAACCCTCATACCTGCCGCACAGCAGCACGATCCGCTGGTGCTGCGCCAACCGCTCCACGCCCGCCTGGTCCAACCGCCGCCCGCGGGGCGTGAGCATCACCAGGCGGCCCGGCTCGTCCGTCATGGCCTGTACGGCCTCGACGCACTCGACCACCGGCTCGACCATCATCACCATCCCCGGTCCGCCGCCGAAGGGTCGGTCGTCGACCTTGAGGTGTTTGTCCCGCGTCCATTTGCGGATGTCGTGCAAACAGACCTCCACCAGCCCCGCGTCAATGGCCTTGTTCAACAGGCTCTGACCCAGGTATCCCGGGAACATGTCGGGGAAGAGGGTCAAAACGTCGAATCGCATCAGTGTATTCGGTTGTTTGGAGTGCGGGGATTTATCACCGCTTTGCGGCCTTTGGCCGCTTTGAAGGACCGCAAAGCGGTCGAAAAGCGGCGATGAATCGCCGCACTCCAAAGCGGTTACTCCGCAGCCGTTTCGGCGGGCGCCTCGGCGGCGGGCTCTGCGGTTTCAGCCACCGGCTCGGCCGCGTGCGACTTCGGCCGCTGGATCGGCTGCCGCTTGCCTTGGGCCATGCGGGCGATTGCCAGCCGCTGCGCCTCCAGGCACGTCCCTTCGGCGCCGTACTTCTTGATCAGCACGCTCACCTTATCCGAGGGCTGCGCGCCCACGCCCAGCCAATACTTGATCCGCTCGCCGTTGAGCAACGCGCGGGCGTCGGTCTCGGGCACCATGGGGTCATAGGTGCCGAGCTCTTCCAAAATCCGGCCATCGCGCGGCACCCGGATATCCATCGCGCAGATGCGATAGAACGGGCGGTGCTTGCGGCCCATCTTCTTCATGCGAATTCTTACTGACATAAGGTTTGGGTTTGGGGTTTGGGGTTTGGGGATGATTTCATGGGAGTTATGGGACCTATGTGACTAATGGGACCTATGGAAGCAATCGCCTTGTTCTCTTCCCATAAGTCTCATAAGTCCCATCTGTCCCATAAGTCTCATCAGTTTTCTAACTCTTATTCTTTTCCTCGCGCTTGCGGCGGCGGAGTTCCTTCTCGCGCTGCTTCTTAATCTTGGCGCGCTCGGCCGAGGTCAGCCGCTTGCCGGTGCTGCCCGACGCCTTGGCGAGCTTGGAGTTCGGATTGAGCATGCCGCTGGAACCCAACTGGTGCATGGTCTTGAAGCGGTCCATCATGCTCATGTTGGCCATCTTCTTCATGATGTCCGCCATGGCATCGAATTGCTTGACCAGCTCGTTCACTTCATGCGGCTCGACGCCCGCGCCGGCGGCGATGCGGCGGCGGCGGCTCTGGTCGACGGTTTTCGACGGATTGCGGCGCTCGTCGGGCGTCATCGAATCGACGATGCCCACCAGGCGGCGCATGTCCATCTCCGGGTTCTGGTCGCCCAGCATCTTGGTCAATCCGCCCATGCCGGGAATCATCGACATGACCTTCTGGATCGGCCCGAGCTTGCTGATTTGGCCCAGTTGCTTCTTGAAATCGTCGAGGGTGAACTCGCCCTTGCGGAGTTTGTCCTCGGCCTGTTTCATTTCCTCCTGGTCGAGTTTCTCCTGCGTCTGCTTGACCAGGCCGACGATATCGCCCATGCCCAGAATACGGCCGGCCACGCGTTCCGGATCGAACTCGTCCAGGGCATCGAGGTGCTCGCCCGTACCGATGAACTTGATCGGCACGCCGGTCACGGCCTTGACCGAGAGGGCGGCGCCGCCGCGGGCGTCGCCGTCGAGCTTGGTCATGATCACGCCGTCGAGTTCCAGCGCGTCGTTGAACGCCTTGGCGCTGCGCACCGCGTCCTGGCCCGTCATCGAGTCGACCACCAGGTAGACCTGGTCGGGACCGATCCGCTTGTCGATCTGCGTCAACTGGCCCATCAACTCTTCGTCGACGTGCAGTCGGCCGGCCGTATCGAGGATCACCACCTGCGCGCCGTTGGCGCGGGCCTCGCGAACGGCGATCTGGCACAGGGCCACGGGGTCCTTGGCGTTCAGGTCGGCATAGACCGGAATGCCGATCTGCTGGCCCAGCACCTGCAACTGCTGGATGGCCGCGGGGCGCTGCAAGTCGGCTGCCACCAGCATCGGCTTGCGGCCGCGTTCGTGGAGCATGCGTCCCAGCTTGCCGCAGGTGGTCGTCTTGCCGGAACCTTGCAAACCGCAAAGCATGAGCACCGTCAGGTCCGGCTTGAGGTGCAGCGAATGGTCCACCGGACCCATCAGCGCGACCAACTCTTGATGGACGATGGAGACGAGCTGGTGCGTGGGGTCGAGCGACTTGAGGACTGTTTCGCCGACGGCTTGATCGACGACCCGACCGACGAAGTCCTTGGCAACCTCGACGCTCACATCCGCTTCCAGCAGCGCCCGCTCGACCAGGGCCAGCCCTTCGCGCATGTTCGACTCGGTGAGCCGTCCGCGTCCGCGGAGGCTCTTAATGGCCGAACTGATGTTTTCTTGAAGGGATTCGAACATGACTGCAACGCACGCCTCTGGCGCCGCCGGAAGGGTTGCCGCGCAGCAATTGCGCGGAATCTCTTAGTCTAGCGAATCAGGCGGCCTTTTGGCAATGCCCACGAGTATGTATAGGAGAACCGCAATTTGTGTTTTTTCACAAAAATCACCTCTTGTGGCTGGTTATTGGCCTAACCGTTAGTGGTGAAGTTTTGTGAATTCTCGTTACGGCTCGCATCTGACCTTTCAAAGCCCCGAAACCTTACCCGATAGCGGTGCTTAAAGTCTCGATACACGAAACTTCTCGAAAATGCCATACTATAAGATCGAAAGAAGAACACTTTGCCAGGCTGCACAGGCAATACCCCCCTATCGCACGATTCCCAAGCCACACAGCGACCTTCTCCATGCCGCACGACCTCATTTCGATAATCACGACCAGTGACCCGGCCATCCGAAACCGCTCGCTGGACGGTTTCTGCCGCACGGCCGAGGCTGCCTCGCTGGTCGAGGCGGCGGGGGCGCTGGATGCCTTCCGCCGGCAAAGCGAGAACCTCTACGAGCGCGTGCGGGCGACCTTCTTCCTGGCCGCCATCTATCGCTATCACCTGCCGCCCAAGCTGCCCGCAAGCTGCAAGGCCCTGGTGCCCTTCGGGGGTTACACACACCTCTTGGGCCGGCGGTTCGAGGAGGCCATCGACGATTTCCGCGCGGTCGAACAACACCAGGGGCCCAGCGATGCGATCGCCAGCGCCCTGGCCGCCGCCTACCAGGCCCTGGCCTTTCAAACCCTGGCCGACCAGGTCCGCCGCAGCGTGCGCAGCGTGCGCGGCAACCAGTGGATGTTCCGCATGGGCCATCCGGCCGACCATCCGCTGGAGATTCGCGCGGCGCTGAAGCGCCGCGCATCGCCGGAGCAGCCCTTCCCGGTCCTCGTCGAGCGGACGGCCGTCCGTATGGACCTCTCGCACAGCGGCTGGAGCGACATTTTTTTCCTGGGCATGGATTTTCCCCAGGGGGCGCGCGTGTTGAACGTGTCGATCGATCTGGGGGTCCGCGGACGCGATGCCCGGCCGCAGCCGCCCATCGAGGTCTGGCTCCGCGTGATCGACCAGCCCGTGCTCCGCCTCACCAGCATCGACCTGAAGTGCAAGGCCGACATCACCGCGCTGGCCGATGTCTTCGATTTCGCCCAGGACTATCTCGGACTACTCAAGGCGGCCGTCATCGCCGCGGGCATTATCCCCTCCGGCCTGGAAGGCTCGGGCCAGACGTTGGGCGACGTCCTGACGCAGCTCGTGGGACCGGGCCTGGGCCTGGAAATCGTCAGCAAGGTCAACGACATCCCCAAGGGCTCGCGTCTGGCCGTCTCGACGAACCTCCTGGCGGCCATCATCACCGTCTGCATGAGGGCGACCGGGCAGATCGAATCACTCACGGGCGGCTTGAGCGAGGCGGAGCGGAAGCTGGTCGCCGCCCGCGCAATCCTGGGCGAGTGGCTGGGCGGTTCGGGCGGTGGGTGGCAGGACTCCGGCGGCATCTGGCCCGGCATGAAAATCATCGAAGGCCGCGCCGCCCAGCCCGACGACCCCGAATATGGCATCAGCCTCGGCCGGTTGTTGCCCGACCATCACATCTATAGCGAACAAGAGGTCTCGCCGCAGACCCGCCGGGCGGTCCGCGACAGTTTCGTGCTGGTCCACGGGGGCATGGCCCAGAACGTCGGCCCGGTGCTGGAGATGGTGACCGAGAAGTACCTGCTGCGGAGCGAGGCCGAATGGGCCGCGCGGCAGGAGGCGATCGAACTGCTGCGCGAGATCGAACAATCGCTCGCCCACGGCGACATCCGCGACATCGCCCGGCTGACCACGCGGAATTTCTTCGGCCCCATCCAGACGATCATCCCCTGGGCCTCGAATCACTACACGGAGTCGCTCATCGAACTGGCCCGCGGGAAGTTCGGCGGCGACTATTGGGGCTTCCTCATGCTGGGCGGCATATCGGGCGGTGGCATGGGCTTCATCTTCGATCCGGCCCGGAAGGCCGAGGCCCAGGACTTCCTGCAAGAGGAAATGGTGGCCCTGAAGCGGCAATTGCAGGACTCGCTCCCCTTTGCGATGGACCCGGTGGTGTACGATTTTGCCATCAACGACCGGGGCACGGCGGCCAGGCTCTACGAAGGCAACGACGCGCTCATGCCGGCGGCCTACTACGCGATCTGCGCGCCGGAGTGGCTGCGGCAGGAGACGCGGCAACTCAGCCCCGCGGTGCGCAACGAGATCACACGCTTCGCCGCGGTGTGCCGCACGCACCCGCGGCTGGCCGGTTCCACGGAGATGGTGCTGAAGGCCCTGTTCCCGCAGCCGGCGGAAGATTCGCACGCCAAGGGCAGCTTAAAGTCGGTCCTCGCGGCCAACGGCTTCGATCCCGAACTGCACGAACAGGTCCGTTCGGACCTGCGCACGGGACGGATCGGACTGGCCCAGAACCGCCTGCCTCCGAGCACGGTCATCGAAGACGTGACTTCAGGCGACGTGGTCGATGCCCGCGACGGCGGCGCGGACGCGGCCGATCGCCGCGCGGGCGAGGCGGCTCTGGCCCGCGGCGAAGTGGCCGTGCTGGCCCTGGCGGGCGGAGCGGGCAGCCGCTGGACCCGCGGCGCGGGCGTCGTCAAGGCCCTGCATCCTTTCTGCCGGTTCCAGGGCAAGTATCGCAACTTTATCGAGGTCCACCTGGCCAAGGCGGCCAAGACCGCCGCGCAGTTCGGCGCAGACGTGCCGGTGGTCGTCTCGACCAGCTATCTCACCCACGAGCCGATCGAGCGGTTCTTGCAGTCGCCACCATGCCGAAACTACGCCGGCCCGCTCTTGGCCTCGCCGGGGCGGTCGGTCGGCCTGCGGATGGTTCCCATGCCCCGCGATCTGCGTTTTGCCTGGGAGGAAATGCCACAGCAGATCCTCGACGTCCAGGCCCAGAAGGTCCACGAAAGCCTGCACGCCGCGCTGATCGGTTGGGCCGAAGCGGCCGGCGGCGGCAGCGACTATACGGACAACGTGCCGCTGCAATGCCTGCATCCCACCGGGCACTGGTTCGAGGTGCCCAACATGCTCCGCAACGGCGTCCTGGCCCGGTTGCTCCACGCCCGTCCCGCGCTGAAGCACTTGCTCTTGCACAACATCGACACGCTCGGGGCCGATCTCGATCCGGACCTGTTTGGCCGGCACCTCCGCAGCGAGGCCTGCCTGAGTTTCGAGGTCATTCCCCGGCGGATCGACGACCGCGGCGGAGGACTCGCCCGCGTGAACGGCCGCGTGCGGCTGGTCGAGGGCCTGGCGATGCCCCGCGAGGAAGACGAGTTCCGCTTGAGCTACTACAACTCGCAGACGACCTGGATTTCGATTGATCGGTTGCTCGATCTCTTCGGCCTGTCGCGCGACGATCTGGCCGACGAGGCCAAGGTGACCGCGGCCATGCGCCGCGTGAGCATGCGGTTGCCGACCTACATCACCTTGAAAGACGTGAAGAAGCGCTGGGGCCACGCGCAGGAGGACATCTACCCGGTGGCCCAGTTTGAGAAACTGTGGAGCGACATGAGCGGACTGGCGGAGGCCTCGTGCCGGTTCATCGTCGTCTCGCGGCAGCGCGGCCAGCAACTGAAAGACCCGGCCCAGTTGGACGGCTGGCTCCGCGACGGCTCGGCCGCTCATGTGGACGGGCTGTGCTCGTGGGCGTAGGGTGAGACAATCATGCTGCCTTTGCCAGCGCGAACGGTGATTGACTCAACCAGGCATCCTTCGCTAGAATGGGGTTGGATGGTTGAAATCTCAGGAGATTCTCTCATGGCGATTGTCGAACGTGGAGACGATGGGGGCTTATACGTCCCACCGGACTTATTGGGGCAATTTCAGCCGCACACGGCATTTGAGATTCAGATCGCTACGGATTCCCTCGTCGTTCGTGCGATCGACCGTGGGCGGGCATTCTGGCAACAGTCAACAACTGCGGAACGGGTCAAAGCGATTCGGGAATGGGCTGAATCCGACCGGCCTCCCGCGCCAGATCTCACGCTTGAAATGATGTCCCGCGAAACCATCTACGAGTGATTGGCCCATGGCTCGCTATCTGCTCATTGAAGGGTAATCCGCATGAGCATCGCGCAAGCCGGCGCATAAAAAAACCCGGTGCCGGCCTGTTAGGTGTCGGCCAGCATCGGGCTCTCACCGCGGGTTTATTGCCTAACGCCTCGTGCGGTGACCCTGGAGTGACAAGACCGAATGAGGCAGTTCGTGCTCTTTGTCTCTCCACTTGAATCGTAGTCCTCTCCTACATTTCGGTCAAGTGTTTGGTAGAATTTTTTTCAGCAGAACCGTAAGACTGTTCGTAGTACCGGCTTTAGCCGGAATTCCACGCGACATGCCGGCTGAAGCCGGTACTACGAGCGCTGGTAGAATTTTTTTATGCCTGAATTGCCTGAGGTCGAGACCATGCGGCGGGGCGTCGCCGCTTCGGCGGGCGCGGTGATTGCCCGCATCGTGCGTCCGCCGACGCGATTGCAAGCGATTGAAATCTCGCCGCCGCTGGCGCTCTTCCGCCGCCGGGTTGTCGGACGTACTATCAATCGGGTTGGCCGCCTGGGCAAGCGCATCCTTTTGGAACTCGACTCGGGCGACCGGATCGTTATCGAGCCCCGCATGACAGGGCTGATCTTTCTCGCCGATCCGCCCGACCGCAAACACCTGCGGCTGATCATCGAACTGAAAGGATGCGCAGGCGCTCGTAGTACCGGCTTTAGCCGGAGCGTCCCGGACCAAATCCGCCTGAAGGCGGGACTACGAGCGCCGCCTGCACCACAACAAATCCTTTTCTGGGACCAGCGCGGACTGGGTGTCGTGCGGCTGGTGTCGCCGGAGGAGTTCGAACAAATCTACGGTCCGAAGAAGATCGGGCCCGACGCGCTCAGCATCACCGCGGCCGAGTTCCGCGAGCGCCTCCGCGGCAGTCGCCGCGCGATCAAGGTGGCCTTGCTCGACCAGAAGATCATGGCCGGCGTAGGCAATCTCTATGCCTCGGAGATTCTGCACCGCGCGGGCATTCATCCGGCCATGCCCTGCTGCCGGCTGCGCGGCCGGCAATGGCTGCGGCTCCACGCCGAGATGCTTTGCGTCTTGCAGGAAGCGATCGAACATCAAGGCTCGACACTCCGCGACGGCACCTATCGCATCGCTCGCGATGCGCCGGGCAGCTTTCAGTTCCGCCATCGCGTCTACCAACGTCACGGACAGGCGTGTTTTGCCTGCGGTCGGACGGAGATCGTGCGGATCGTGCAGGCCCAGCGTTCAACGTTCTATTGTCCGCGGTGCCAGCGGAAGTGATGCCTGCTACGCTTGCATGTTCTCGGCCAGACGGGCCAGGTCGCAGCCCTTGGCCAGCGGCGTCAAGGCGGCGGCCAATTTGCCGGCGTTGTCGAAGCGATCGGCCGGGGATTTGGCTGTGGCGCGTGCCAGCACGGCCAGCGGCCGGCCGGGAATCTCGGGCCGCCACAGCCGGACGGGCGGCAGCGGACGGGTGACGTGGGCCACCATCTTCTTGCCGGGGGTGTCGAATTCCTGGCCGCCGAAGGGCGAATGGCCGCTGAGCAAGTAATACAACGTGCAGCCCAAGGCATAGACGTCGGTCCGCCCGTCGACCATGTGGGGTTCGAGCGCTTGCTCGGGCGCCATAAAGTCGGCGGTGCCGATGATCTGGCCCGGACTGGTAAGGTCGCTCATGCCCGTCAGGCTCTGTGATTGATTTCGCAAGGCCAACGACTTGCGCAGCAGCGCCAGCCCCAGGTCGAGCACTTTCACGTTGCCGTCGCGGGCGAGGATCAAATTGCACGGCTTGACGTCGCGATGCACAATCCCCAGGCCGTGCGCGTAGTGCAGCGCATCGGCCGCCGCGCAGACGACCTCGCAGGCGTCGGGCACGCTCAGCGGGCCCAGTCGCCGCACGACGGCGGCCAGATCGAAACCATCGATGTACTCCAAGACCAGGCAATGCTTGCCGTCGATATCGCAAGCCGCCAGGCAATCGCGGAGGTGGGGATGCTTGATGGCGTCGCCCGCGGCCATTTCGCGGCGATAGCGGGTCATCATGGCGGCGTCGGCGGCGAACCGCGGCGTCACGACCTTGACGGCGACGATTTGCTGCCGTTGGACATCCCAGGCCCTGTAGACTGTGCCCATTCCTCCCACGCCCAGGACTTCCAGGAGGCGGAAGGGACCGAACTCGCCCAGGGGCGGATCGAGGCGGTCGTTGCGGCCGGCGGCGGCTTGGGGCGCCGCGCCGTCCGGCGCCGTAGTGCTCCGCGGACAGACCGACGCCAACAGGTCTAGACACTGCCTGGCCCGCTCGAACCGGTCGCTCACCCCCTCCGCGACGAGTACGTTGCGGTCGTAAACGGGCGTCGGATCGTCGCCCCGCAGCCGCGCCTCGTCGTAGGCCGTCAAGGCCTCCACGAGACATTTCTTTGAATCATTGGAACTCATCGAGCATCTCCAATTCCGTTTGCAGCCGTTCGATGGCGGTAACCCACATTTTTCGTGCCGCGTCCGCGCTGCGTCCCATGCGCTCGGCAATCAGCGGGAAGCTCAGCCCCTCGATGTTCCGCATGCGAATAACGGCGCGGTGTTGCTCGTGCAGGCGGCGCAGGGCCTGCTCGACCTGTTGTGCCGATTCCCGCGCCACGGCACAGGTGCTGGGCGATTGCTCGCGCGAGCGGAGCGTGTCATTGGCAAAACCCTGTGAAGATCCCCGGTCCAGCGGCGCCTCGCGCCCCAGGTCTCGCTTCTGGCTGCCGCGAAAACTGCGGCAGACGTCGGTCAGGTTGTTTTGCAATATCCGCTGCAGCCAGCCGAAGAACTCCCGCGCCGTCGATCCGGAAAACTGCGGAAATTCGCGCACCACGTCCAAGACCGTGTCCTGCACGACGTCCGAGGGGGCGACCTTGGAGTGCAAATTCGCCGGCAACTTGCGATTGGCCGTAAGCAGCAAATATCTGCGATAGCAGTCCACGAGTTCTCCCAAGGCAGCCGGCGAACCGCCGCGGGCGTCGTCGATCAAGGTCTGCAACTGGCCGTTGTTCATGTTTTCACCCATTACAAAAGAGATCCTTTCCTGGCTAGAGTTCACGGAATTCGAGATTCTCTCGGTCCTGTCCGTCCAACCGTCTTCGGTTTCTTAATTGCAACGCGAGAATTATTCAGCGCACCATAGTGTTTGAATACCGTGCGAAAGCGCACTGCCTCACCGGGAAAACGAGCACGATCCGCTTGATGTTTTGCACCGCTTGGGCCTAATGCTTTGCGGTACTCCCGATGGCGGGTTGCCTGTGCCTTGCGGCCTTTGAGCGTCTTGATTGTGGGCGGAAGCAAGCCCCGGAGGGGCGAAAGGAAATAGCCAGGGGCGCAAGCCCCTGGACCAATTTCGTGAACATTTTGGGAAGCCCCGGAGGGGCGAAAGAAGCCTTCTTTCGCCCCTCCGGGGCTTGGAAATCACGTTGGTTCTTGTGTCCCAGGGGCTTGCGCCCCTGGCTATTGGCTTTGCGTCCCTCCGGGACTTAAGAAATCCGCGCTAGTACCTCCGCTGGATTGCAAAACGGTTTCCGTCTAGTGGCCGCGGATGGCGATCGGCAGTCCTGATAGACGGGACCGACGGCGCCGTGAAACGATTCATGGAATACGAAAAACCTGCCGGGAGGCCCGCTATGTTCAAGCGACTTTGGTGTAACGACGGAATACTCAAGCGTCTTTGCCGCGAAGATGAAGGCATGTTGACTTTCGAATGGAGCGTGCTGGTCACCGTGCTGGTCATCGGGGTCACGACCTCGCTGAGTGCGGTGCGAGACGCGATCAATCAGGACTTGAACAACATTACCCAAGCCATCAATGCGGTGCCGCAACTCAACAGCAACTCGAGTGCGCCGGCGTCAAGCGGCTCGGGCGTGGCGACGCCCAGTTCCGCGACGGCTGCAAACGGTCTCATGCCGGTGAGCAATGCCGTGCAGGCCCTTCAGAATCAGACCACTCCCCACTGGACACACCGTCGCTGAACAGCAGGCACACCATGAGCATTACCGTGATTGACAGAAGTCGTAGGGTGGGACAAGCGCAGCGCCGGCCCACCAAAAATCGCTGGAAATTGGTGGGCCTGCGCTGCGATTGTCCCACCCTATGGTTTACGTGACCTTTGTTCGCGAGCGACAAAAATGTCATTCCTG
>Ga0302320_10006816_pt1 | contig 25268 bp, 30 predicted proteins | sample Bog_T0_3_FD_202130 | JGI IMG/M metagenome (GOLD analysis project Ga0302320, IMG submission 202130) | Peat permafrost microbial communities from Stordalen Mire near Abisko, Sweden - Bog_T0_3 | ecosystem: Environmental > Terrestrial > Soil > Wetlands > Peat | place: Sweden: Abisko, Stordalen Mire... | reverse complement strand
CGAGGGGAAAAATTCTGCCCTTGACTTCCCCAAAAAGCGAGTTACACTTACTGAAATTTTCCGGTTGCAGCAGTCTCGTCCGGCCCCGGTCGAGAACATTCCGGACTTATGACGACCATCCCGCCGCAACGTCCCGCAGAGACTACGCCTAAGCCGCCGTGTAAGCACCCGCGCGTGCAGATTGTTGCCCGTGAGGAAGACGCTGAGTTTGTCGCCTGCCAGGATTGCGGCGAAGTCTTCGATTCGACCGAGTTCAAAGACATGACGATCGAAGAGACCAAGCTCAGGGATGACGCCGACACCGACGTGTGACCTAAGTAATCCGCACGGGTGACTTTTTCTTGAGCGTGAACGGCGGTCATTGTTAATGTACGTCGGGGATTCTTTTCTGGCCGAAATTCGGGCTCTGGGGAGTCGAGAAACCGCGACTCGAACAATCGCTTTAAATTATGAATAACGATTCAATCACGAAGCGGATCGCGCTGGTGGTGGATGACTCCATGCTCATCCGGCACACGGTTTCACGCTTCATGGAATCGCGTGGCTTCGCGGTCGAGAATGCCGACAACGGGCAGGCCGCGCTGGAAATCATCGCCAGACGAAGTCCGGACATCATTGTGACCGACATGGAAATGCCCAAGATGGGCGGCGCGGAGCTAATCGCCGCGCTGAAAAAGAACGCTGGGACGGCGAACATTCCAGTGATCGTTGTCACTGCGAGCCTAGGGGCGGACAATCCGGGCAAGACGTGCGCGGGCGCGGCAGCCACGGTTCGCAAAGACATTGACATCGAACAGCAGCTTGCAGTGGCACTGAGCGCAATTTTCGGGAAGGAATTGGGAAACAAGGCGCGCGGCGCGAAGGCCTAAGGCGGCTCTACAGGCGCAATCCAGCCTCAGCATTGAAATCCAGAGGGGCAAAATCTTTGGCGACGAATTTTGGATAAGCCGCGGCTGCGATCATGGCAGCGTTGTCGGTGGAGAGTTTGCGCGATGGAAAGAACACTGGCAGTCCATGTTCTGCTGCGCTTTGCTCGAAGCGCTGGCGCAATTGCTGATTGGCGGCGACGCCGCCGGTGACGAAAACGGAGGCAGCGTTGTAGGACTCTGCCGCAGCCAGAGTCTTACTGACCAGATCCTCGACCATGGCTCGCTGGAACGAGGCGATCAGGTCTAGAGTTTGCTTATCCAGTAATGCGCGATAATCTTCCAGCGTTGGCTTGGCGATCTTCTGTAGAGCTGCGCGGCGGGCGGCGATGGCGTCCTGCATGTTGTTCACTTCTACATAGCGCAAGACCGCCGTCTTGATTCCGCTGTAAGAGAAATCGACCCGCTTCTGACCCGGCTCCCACTCGCCCGGACGATTGCGGTCCGCATGTTTGATCTGCGGCGTGGCGAACTTCACAACCTTCGCATCGCCGAAGGGCGAAAGGCGATCAATCACAGGGCCCCCGGGATAGCCCAATCCCAGCAGCTTCGCGACTTTATCGAAAGCTTCGCCGGCGGCATCATCGCGGGTGCGTCCGACCGTTTCGTACGTCCAGAGCGAGTCTTTTTGAGCGGCCAGATATAAATGCGTGTGTCCACCGGAGACGACGAGTGCCAGCACAGGAAACTTCAGTTCGTGATTTCCTTTCTGCCGCTCCTCGAGCAGCACAGCATGAATGTGGCCTTCGAGATGATTGACGGCGATCAGTGGCTTGTCGAGCGCAAAGGCCAGTGCTTTGGCGTAGCTGATGCCGACGAGCAGCGCGCCGATCAATCCGGGGCCTTGGGTGACGGCGATGGCGTCGAGCGATTCGTAGCTTTGCTTCGCGTCCGCTAGCGCCTGCCGCACCACGGGAACGATGGCTTTCAAGTGCTCGCGCGACGCGAGTTCCGGCACCACCCCGCCATACGGTGCGTGGGTGGCGAACTGCGATGCGACCACGTTGGACACGAGTTCCTCGCCCGACCGCACTACGGAGGCTGCGGTTTCATCGCACGAGCTTTCGATACCGAGAATGTAGGCAGACATAGAATCCTGTTTAATTCTACCGGGGCAATCTGGACGATGCGAAGCTATATGATCTTGATCAGATTGGCTTATTGATGCTGAAAGATTTTGCGACCTCAGTTGTTCAAACCCTGCGCGAGCACGGGTACGAGGCCTATCTCGTCGGAGGATGTGTTCGCGATTTGCTGCTTGATCGCGAGCCTGCGGACTATGACGTGGCTACGAGCGCCACGCCTCGGGAAGTCATGCGGATCTTTCCTCGAACTTACGCTGTAGGAGAGCAGTTCGGAGTGGTGCTGGTTCCGGCGCCGGAAACTGAATCCTCAGCGGACACTTCACCAAATGCCGCGCATGCCGGACTGATTGAGGTTGCGACCTTCCGCGCCGATCTTGGTTACTCTGACGGACGCCATCCGGATGAAGTGCGGTTTACGAAGACCGCGCGGGAAGATGTGCACCGCCGCGACTTTACCATCAACGGACTGCTGCTCGATCCCGCGACCGGCGAGGTTCTGGATTATGTGGGCGGACAAGCCGACTTGAAAACAGGAATTATTCGCGCCATCGGCGATCCCGAGCTTCGTTTTGACGAAGACAAGCTGCGAATGCTTCGCGCGCTACGTTTTGCGGCGCGATTCTCCTACGAGATCGAGCCGGCAACTTTTGCCGCGATCCGCAAACTCGCGCAGGAGGTTTCGCAAGTTTCGCGAGAACGGGTTCGAGACGAACTGACGAAGATGCTAACCGAAGGCCATGCGCGACAAGCCTTCTTGTTATTAGACTCGACCGCCTTACTTCCAGAAGTTCTTCCGGAGATTGGAAAGATGAAGGGAGTGGAGCAGCCGCCGGAGTTTCATCCTGAAGGTGATGTCTTCGTACACACGCTGCTTGCCCTCGACAGTCTGCCGCAGCCTTGCCCTGCAACTTTGGCTTGGGGCACTTTGTTGCATGATGTGGGTAAGCCTGCGACGTTTCGTCGCGCGCCGGATCGCATCCGCTTTGACGACCACGTGCATGTCGGCGTAAAAATTGCCGAGGGCATCTGCCAGCGACTGCGATTTTCCAATCAAGACACGGGACAGATTCTGGCGCTGGTAGCCAATCATATGCGCTTCGGCTATGTGCGCCAAATGAAAGACTCGACCTTCAAGCGCTTCATCCGCCTGCCGCACTTTGAGCAGCATCTCGCGCTGCATCGCGCCGACGTGCTGGCGAGTTACGGCGATCCCGATTTGTATGAATTCACTAAAGAAAGGATGGCGTCGATTCCGCCAGCAGCCATTCGTCCGGAGGCGCTGCTGAGCGGCGATGATCTGATCGCGATGGGATATGCGCCCGGGCCGAAGTTCAAAGAAATTCTCGCCGCGGTGGAAGACGAACAACTCGATGGGCGCATCGCCGGTCGCGACGATGCGGTGCTATTCGTGAAGCGACAATTTCCGCTGGAGTGAACTACTCGGTTACTCTAGCGCCTCGGGCTGTAGGCCGATGTTCTTTTCGCCGGCGGCTTTCTTTTCCTGATACTTCTTCATCCAGGCTTCCCAGCTCTTGCCGGCGGCGGTGTCGCGTCCGGAGAAGGCGAGGCCGGCGATGTCGGAATAAGCGATCGACAATTTTTCGTTGGAAGTCCTGGGAATTACACGCACTGAAGAATCGGCGAGCGTTTGCCCATTACGGCGGTCGAAGAGATAGCCTTCGATCACCGTGCCATCTTTGCGGGTGATGGTGACATCGCCCCGATAGTCGAAAGCTTTTTCGAGGGCTTCGCGAATTTCTTCGTCGGAAGCGAGAGACGGGATCCAGCCTTCGAGATTCTGTTTGGCAGTTCCGGGCGCGTGCTCGAGCGTGTCAGGATTCACTGCGATCTGATCGCTCACGCGCGGGTCTCCTCAAGCGAATTCTGGGTGGACTGAATCTGCACCAGCGCGCGCGCTGGATCGGTCGACTCTTCATCTAGTAGACGCATCGCGCCTTCATCGTCGTAGCGACTGAAGAGCGTGGCTTTGGCCGTCGCGAGAAATCCGCTGAGCGAACTGAATGTTGCGTTCACCGCGGAAGCCTCGTATCCACTGTGCACCATGCAGTTGGCGCACTTAGGATTGCCCGACTCTGTGCCGTAGTTGCTCCAATCGGTTTCCGCGAGCAGTTCGGCGAAGGTGTCGGCGTAGCCGTCCTGCAACAAGTAGCAGGGTTTTTGCCAGCCGAAAATGTTGTACGTTGGCATACCCCACGGAGTGCAGGCGAAGGTGCGTTTGCCCATCAAAAATTCGAGGAAGAGCGGCGACAGATTGAAGCGCCAATTCTTTTCGCGATTGGAAAGAATCGCGCGGAACATGCGGCGGGTTCGGGCGCGTCCCAGGAAGTGCTGCTGGTCGGGCGCTTTGTCGTAGGAGTATCCCGGCGAGAGCATCATGCCTTCGACGCCGAGTTCCATCATTTCGTCGAAGAAGGCGCGTACCTTGCGGGGATCGGCCCCGTCGAAGAGCGTCGTATTGGTGGTCACACGGAAGCCGCGCTTGAGCGCCTCGCGCATGCCCTCGACGGCAATTTCGTAGCCGCCCTCGCGGCAGACGGCAAGATCGTGCTCTTCGCGCTGGCCGTCCATGTGAACGCTGAAGGTCAGGTATTTGCTGGGCTTGAAGAGATGAATCTTTTCCTTGAGCAGCAGAGCGTTGGTGCAGAGGTAGATATATTTCTTGCGAGCGACCAGCCCTTCGACAATTTCTGCGATCTGGGGATGCATCAGCGGCTCGCCGCCGGGGATGGAGACCATAGGGGCTCCGCACTCGTCGACCGCGCGGAAGCACTCCTCGGGCGAAAGCTGCTTCTTCAGAATGTGGGCGGGATACTGAATCTTGCCGCATCCGGCGCAAGCCAGATTGCAGCGGAATAGCGGCTCGAGCATCAACACCAGCGGATACTGCTTGCGACCGGCGAGCTTCTGCCGCAGCACATAGGTCGAGACGGTCCACATCTGAGAGACGGGTACTGGCATCCTGCGTTGTTCTCCTGGAAGCTCTATGGTATCAGGGACGTGGGTTATTGATGGTTCAGGATCGTGCCGAGGTGCCGAAAAATGCATTGGGTTGCCTCGATCGATAGGTGAACAGTGGGCGGCTTTCCGGTGGTAAAATCACGAGTTCGCATCTCACACATTAAGGTTGCCGTATGCCTGAGACGTTGCTGCAAACGCCTGCTCCTACTCCGCTGACTTCTCTTACCGAGGACGAGATACTTTTTCGCGATAACATCCGGCAGTTTGCCGAGGAGAAGGTGCGTCCGCTGGTGAAGGAGATGGACGAGAAGGGCGTGTTTGAGAAAAGCCTGATTGACCAATTTTTCCAGCTGGGGCTGATGGGGATTGAGATTCCTGAGGCTTACGGGGGCGGCGGGGCAAAGTTTTTTGAAGCGATTCTTGCGGTGGAAGAACTGTCGCGCGTGGACGCTTCGGCGGGCGTCGTGGTCGATGTGCAGAATACGCTGGTCAACAATGCGCTGATGCGCTGGACGACTGACGAGCAGAAGAAGCGCTACCTACCGCGCATGGCGGCCGATACTTGCGGATCGTATGCGCTGAGCGAGGCGGGTTCGGGCTCGGATGCGTTTGCGTTGCAGACCAAAGCTGAGCTGAAGGGCAGCGACTATGTGCTCAACGGGCGCAAGCTTTGGATCACGAATGGCAAAGAGGCCGGCGTCTTTATTTTGTTTGCGACGATCGATCCGGGGGCCGGGTATAAGGGCATCACGGCGTTCATCGTCGAAAAAGGCTCTGCGGGATTCACTGTTGGCAAAAAAGAAGACAAGCTGGGGATTCGCGCTTCATCCACCTGCGAATTGATTCTGGAAGACTGCCGCGTGCCCAAGAGCAATGTGCTGGGCGAAGCGGGCAAGGGATACAAGATTGCCATCGAGACGCTGAATGAAGGGCGCATCGGCATCGGCGCGCAGATGGTCGGCGTGGCGCGCGGCGCGTGGGAATATGCCGCGAAATATGCGCAGGAGCGCAAGCAGTTTGGCAAGCCGCTATCCGATTTTCAGGGCATTCAATTTCAGATCGCGCAAATGGCGACCGAGATCGAGGCGGCGCGGTTGATGGTGTACAACGCGGCGCGTATGAAAGATGCGGGCGTGCCATTTGTGAAAGAAGCGGCGATGACGAAGCTGTTCACTTCGCAGGTGGCGGAGCGGGTGACGTCACTGGCGATTGAGATTTATGGCGGGTATGGGTTCACGAAGGATTATCCCGTGGAGAAGTATTGGCGGGACGCGAAGATTGGCAAGATCTACGAAGGCACGTCGAACATGCAGCTCGCGACGATTGCCAAGCTGGTGATGGGCGGGAAGTAAGGAATGTGTGTGCCGGGCGCCCTCGCCCGCTTTTGTAAATCATCAGGCCCGAACAGGCCGTCCACTGCGGCTTTTGGGGTGCAAGTCACGTTGGTAATCCTGCCTGGGTTACCAATTTGTGCAGTAGGTTGCAGCTTCCGGCTTACGCTTCTCCTGCCATTTTGTACTTAACTTACGCCTTTCCAATAGGTTGACGAAGCCCCTGCGCTTGGCTTGCTAGCTGCACTTTAGATTGGTGCGCGGTTAGCGCTCGGGGTGCGATTTTGCAGGACGTAAGCCAAGGCTCGGAAGTCGTCGCGGAAGTTGTTTCTCCAATTAGTGCTGCGTTGGTTCCTGTGGCCAAGCGTAAATCGACGCTGCTGCCCGTCTTGGTTTTGCTGTTTGTCTTTTCTTACGGGCTGATGACGATGCTGATCGTTGAGCAGGGGCGGACGATCTATGCGCAACGCGGCCTGATCCAGAACATTTTTCACGATACGGTCGAATTGACCGCGCTGAAGGGCAAGATTTTCCAGCAGAACCGGGCGGAAAGTCTTGCTCACGCAGTGCCGCAGAAGGGTGCGGCTGCGGAGACTCCGGCTGCGCCGGCAGCGCCGGATAAGGCTGAGGCGGAAAGTCCGCTGGCGAACCAGAGCGATCCCCAGACTGATCGTCACGACAACAAGGTAGCTTCCAGCAAGAAGCTGCGCAAAGAAAAGCCTCCGACTACGGCTGACGATGAGCCTAACCGGCGGCGCATGAATTTAGTGATTTGACCCAAATTTAATGACCCTCGTTCCCAAGGATAGGTAGGTTATGCAGACTCTCCCAATTGCGATGTTGATGTTGACGATTTCGTTCGGCGGCGGGTGGCGCGATGGACGCACCCCGGTGGCGCGGGTGGTTACGCCGACCGCTGCTACCGAACACCAGGCGCGTAAGGGTGGCAAGTGGTACTTCGCCGAAACCGGTCATGCGGTTTACTGCTACGGTCCGGTCAAATTTCTGCCGCAGGAGCAAGGCGGCATACAGCGCGTGGCAACCGTGTGCCAGGGCGATCAGCCGCTGGTTCCGCTGCGGGATTAAGTTTTCCTTTCTTGCCTCTGTCGCTCTCACTTCATGCCTTGGACTGATGGCATGGCGAAGTTTGAGCGACATATTTTCGTGTGCGGAAATCAACGGCCGCCGGAGAATCCTCGAGGCTGTTGCGATCCTGAGAACGGCGGACAACTGCAACAGGCGTTCAAGAAGACGCTGGCGGAGCGTGGCTTAAAGAGCCGGGTGCGGGCCAACAAGGCGGGATGCCTGGATCAGTGCGAACACGGGCCAACGGTGGTGATCTATCCTGAAGCGGTTTGGTATGGAGGCGTGACTCCGGCCGATGTGGAAGAGATTGTGGACTCGCATGTGATTGGCGGCGAGCCGGTGGCGCGGTTGGTGCTGGCGGAGGGATGCATCAATACGGCTAGCTGCGAACATAAGCCGCGCAAGGATTTTGCTAAGCCGAAGCGGAATTAGGACTACAATCCGCTCATAGGCGCATTGCGGTGAGACTCCACGCCAAACCGGGTTGGCGCACAACAGGGCTGGTGCTGCTCCTCCTGGTGCCGGCGTTCTCGCCGTTACTTTCCGCACAAGCTACGGCTGGATATCACTCCGCGACCATCATCAGCGTGCGACAAGTGGCGCGCAACGGATTTTTGGTGAGCCGATATTCGTCCGCGCACGTGTTTACCGTCGATTTCACGCTGCGCATGGACGGTCACAGCTACTGCATCGACTACGACACCATAGTAATGCAGGAGGTCGATGACTTGCGGGCGGCCTATCAGAAAGAAGTGCAGGTTGATATGCAGGGGAAGCGGTTGATCATCGTGTTGCCGAGCGGACGAAAGATTAGAGCTCAACTGGCCGATTCGACGCAGTGCTAGCGCGCTGGACTTAAGGATGGTAGGCGCGGCAGGAATCGAACCTGCAACCGCCGGATTAGAAATCCGATGCTCTATCCGATTGAGCTACGCGCCCCTTGGAGCAATTTAGCATGGCGGCATCGGCAAGCGAGGAGGGATTTGCCGCCCCGCCACTTCGATTGCAATCAGTTTTGTAAGTTTCGTGCATACCGAAAATAATTAAGGCCCCTATGGCGCAATCTATGGTTTTTTGTATCCCTACAGGGTTTTCCGCTCCAAACTAACGTAACTACCGGAGTACGGCATCACCGTATCGCTTATTATTCAGCAAGTTACGGATGCATTCGATTGGCCACCCTAGTGCATTAGCATTACCCGAGTTCGCCGTTTCACCCCAACCCTATTTAGGTGGAGACAATAAATTATGCGATTTAAGACATTGAGCACAGTGATTGCAGCCTTCGCGCTGTTTCTGTCGGGCGTAGCAGTAATGGCCCAGGAAACCACGGGCGGCCTGACCGGAACCGTGAAAGATGCTACGGGAGCCGTGGTGTCAAAGGCTCTCGTAACCGCGACTGCGCCTTCGCTGACCGGAAGCAAGACTTTTACCACGGATGCCTCGGGCACATACCGTTTCTCGAATCTGCCTCCCGATACCTACACGGTGACGGTGACGGCCAAGGGCTTCTCGACGGTAAAGCGCGAGGGCGTGGTGATCGAGACTGGTCACTTGCCGACCTTGGATTTAACGCTGGCTGTCGGCGGCGAGTCTACGGTGGTTGAGGTTTCCGGTTCGGCTCCGGTGATCGACACGACGACGAACACTACGCAGACGAATATCACTGAGGACGTGGTTCAGGATGTTCCCCACGGACGTTCGTTCCAGTCGGTGATTCAGTTCGCTCCTTCGGCTCGTAACGAACCTCTTGAAGGTAGTAACCGCGCCAGCAACGGCACGGGCGGCGTTTCGCCGGGCAACGGCAGCAACGGAAATCCTTACGGATTCTCGGTGGCTGGCGGTTCCGACTCGGAAAACTCCTACCTGGTTGAGGGGCAAGAGACGGCGAACCTGATCGGCGGTTATTCGCACACCAACGTGCCGTTCGACTTCATCGACGAAGTGCAGATCAAGAGCTCGGGTATTGAAGCCGAGCATGGCGGCGCGCTGGGCGGCGTCGTGAACGTGATCATGAAGAAGGGCAGCAACGCATTTCATGGTTCGCTCTTCGCGCAATTCGAAAACGACGCGCTGGACGGACAGCAACAAGCCACTTCGCGCTACGATCCGCTGTCATCGGGTACTCCAACGACTTGGGGATTTATTGACCCGACTTATGAGAACATTCAGCCGGTCAAGCCTAAGACCAGCGACGTTTTCCCTGGATTCACTTTCGGAGGTCCGCTCATAAAGGACAAGGTTTTCTTCTTCGTGGGCTTCAATCCAGAGTGGAACGATACGGAGCGTAAAGTGAATTACGGCCCGACCAATGGCGGGGAAACTCCGTTCAGCCAAAATATCCAAACCTATTACACGACGGCTCGCATCGACGCCAGCTTGACCTCGAAGATTCGAGTTTACGCTTCGTGGCTGTACCAGTATCAAAGAGAGAGTGGCGAGAACCTGCCTGCGTCTGACAATACGAGCGGTTACTTTAACGCGGCCACCGGTTGTTTTGGTTCAGCGACCTCGGCGAGCAATCCCTGCGTTAGCACGGGTACTCCTCAGTTCGCGTTCGCTCACAATCTCGGTTACTCGGCGCCGAATAGCACGACGAACGTGGGCGCGGACATTACCATTACGCCGCGGTTGGTCTCGACGACTCGTTTCGGCTATTACTTCGAGAACTACCACGACTTCGGTTTCCCAACCAACGGAGAGCTTTACATCTTCCAGACCAGCGGGATTGGGGCGACCGACAGCAACAACAACCCCCTGCCGGCATCGTTACAACAGTCGGCGGGTTACTACAACGCGGCGCAAAACATCAACGATACGCAGCGTAACGCCAATAAAGCGATTCAGTTCGACCAGGATGTCGCCTGGTTTAAGACGGGCTGGTGGGGTACGCATAACTTCAAGTTCGGCTATCAACTCAACCGCTTGTCGAACGACCTGTCGCAGCACTTCAATGAGCCTGCGACCAACCTTTACGTGGGCAACAATCCGGGAACAACTATTTACAACGTGCAGGGCCCAGTTGGGCAAATGAACTGCGCAGGGCAGGCGATTGTCGTCACCGACCCTAACTCAGGTGCAATCACGGGATGCCAGGGGCAATATGGGTACGCGGAAATCGAAGACTTCGGTTCGCTGGGCAAGGCTACTAGCTTCAACCACGGCCTATTCGCACAGGATTCGTGGACAATCGCCCGCGGCGTGACCATCAACGCCGGAGTCCGCTTCGACAAGGAGTATTTACCTGGCGAAGCTCAGGGGACCGGGGCCATCTCGAAGCCGATCAACTTTAGCTGGGGGGACAAAATCGCCCCCCGTATCGGTGCCGCCTGGGATGTATTCCAGAACGGCAAAGCCAAGATCTTCGGCAGCTATGGTGAGTTCTACGACATCATGAAGTTGAATCTGGCGATCAGTTCGTTCGGCGGCCAGTACTGGCAAAACTGCTACTACGCGTTGAACACCTCGGATTACACATCTATCGATCCGGCATTCAATGCCGGCGGCCGATATTGCGGCGGTCCGAACACCAATTCAGCCACTGAAGCGAATTTTGCCGGTGGGACGACCCCAGCGGGAATACAGTTCCTGGAAAACCAGAACTTCCGCGCGTTCCCTTCCACATGCTCGACTTGCAGCACGGTGCAGGAAGGCGTGGCTCCTGGGCTGAAGCCTTACAAGCAGCATGAGAGCGTATTCGGCGTCGACTATCAGATCGCTAAGAACCTCGCGTTCGAAGCGCGTTGGGATCGCCGCCGTCTGGATCATGTGATCGAAGACTCCGCCATCTACAATCCGAACGTTGGCGAGACGTTCGTCATCGTCAACCCCGGCCAGGGAACGAACAGGACGTTCAGCAGCTTCTACAACTTCCTGTATCCTCCGTCCGCTGGTGGGCCTCTCACCTGCACCGCCACCGATCCCTGCCCACCCAACAACATCATTCCGGGCGCTCGCAGTTACGATGGGGTTGAGTTCCGCTTGACCAAGTCGATCAGTCAGCACTGGTTTGGGATGTTCTCTTACACCTACAGCCACCTGCGTGGCAACTACACCGGCTTAACCAGTTCAGACATCGCGGACGGTGGATTGGGAGGCCGCAACTCGCCGAACAACAGCCGCTCCTTCGACGAGCCGTACTTCTCATGGAACGCTGACGGCGGATCTTCGAGCGGCCCATTGCCGACCGATCGTCCGAACACCTTCAAGGGATACGCCTACTACGAATTGCCGTGGGGCAAGTTGTCGAGCAAGTCGACCACTGACTTCGGTATATTCCAGTATCTCTACAGCGGCGCCCCGACGACTAGCTATACCGATGTGGGCTACGGCGGAAGCGCTTGGCCGGTGGATTTGGTGAACCGCGGAAAATGGATCGACGTCTCTCAAGATCCTACGACGGGTGTGATCTCTGTCGGCAATCCGCGAACCTACCGGACCCCGGAATACATGCAGACCGACTTCAACTTCCAACAAAACTATAAGATTAGCGAACAAAAGGCGCTTAGCTTCTCGGCGACGTTCTCTAATCTTCTTAACCAGCGCGCGGTCACGGCGCGCAATGGGCAGATCGATACCGGGTACGGATTCATGGGAATCACGCCCAATGGCAATGGATGCGGCTTTGCCCTTGGAGTAGGGGCTGGATCCTATCCCTGCTTCATCGCCGCGGGTCAAGCCTTCTACGCAGCAGCCGAAGCGCCTTACAGCATTTCGCAAGGCTTGAACTCGTCCCTGTTCACGGCTGGCCCGCAGACGCTGAACAGCCAGTACGGTAAGCCGCTTTACTATCAGCTGACCCGTACGATTCGTCTTGGGGTGAAGTTCACCTTCTAGGGCGGGCTGTAAAACGATTCGATTGTGGGAGCCGGGATAACCGGCTCCCTTTTTTTTGTGCGCCCGCGGGCGAAGGCTGGCGCGGATATACTTCTTGGTTATCAATTCTCAACCTTAGAAAATTGGTGAGATTCCTAATTGAGCTGCACGGGCCGGGACGCCCGCGCCTACATTTCTTGCATGAGTCCTGCTAAGACATCGCGGTTGGGTTACATCGACTGGATGCGGGGGTTGGCTTGCGTTTTGATGTTTCAGACGCATTGCTATGATGCCTGGCTGCGTCCTAGTGATCGGCATGGGGCGTTTCTGAAGTGGTCGCAGTTGGGCGGGACGCTGCCTGCGCCATTGTTTCTTTTCCTCGCAGGGATTTCTGTGGCTTTGATAGCGGATAAGATGCGTCGCAACGGGGCAGTTGCGTCTCAGATTGGATGGAAGCTGATTCGGCGCGGGATCGAGATTCTTGCTCTCGGGCTGCTGTTTCGTTTGCAGGAGTATGTGATTGCCTGGGGATGGGCTCCTTGGAGCGATTTGTTTCGAGTCGATGTGCTGAATGTGATCGGGGTGTCGATCATGCTTATGGGGGCTTTGTGTTGGGCTGTGCTGGCGCTGTCCCGAGAACAGGTGCGGATTAAGCTGGGGCTCGGAGCGTCGGGCGTGGCGGTTTTGATCTCTGGGGTCACGCCGTTGCTCTGGACAGTATGGCGGCCTACTTTCCTGCCTTGGCAGCTTGAATCTTATGTCGATGGCGTTCATAACTTGGGCGCGCCGCAGGCCTGGCTGTTTCCGATTTTTCCTTGGGCTGCGTTTGCGTTCGCGGGATTAGCAATGGGGTGTTTTCTGGTGAGCGATTTGGCGCGGACGTGGGAACGGGCAGCTTATCTGCTGATTGCTCCTGCGGGGCTGATTTTGATCGCGACGGCGTTGTGGATGGATGCGCGGGCTAAGAGCTTCTATCCCGTTTATGACTTTTGGCATACGAGTCCTAATTTCTTTTTGATTCGGGTCGGATTGCTGCTGGTCATTCTGACGCTTAGTTATGCTTGGTGCCGCTGGGGGTTGGGGCAGATTGGATTTAGTCCGCTGATTCAGTTAGGGCAGACTTCGCTGCTTGTGTACTGGGTGCACATCGAGTTTGTATATGGACGGTTCACCATCTTGCCGCATCAGGGCGTGGGGATTGGGACGGCTTCGGCGGGGCTGGCGGTAATTCTTGTGGCGATGCTGATTTTGTCTTTGCTGCGGACGCGGGTGGATTGGGATGGGTTGGCGGGGCGCGCGACGGATTGGTTCGCGGCTGTGCGGCGGCCTTTTCTAGCAGGTTGAGTTTCAATCTTTAACACGGAGGACGCTGAGGTATCACTGAGGTTCACAGAGTAAGTCTCCCGCGAGGCGCAGAGCGATTCGCTTTCGCGAACCGCTCTGTTTCGTTTGCGATAACTGAGGTTAGTGCGCTGGCTGTGGGGCAGGTTGAGTTGTTGCCGGAGCCGGGGCTGGAGCGAAGTTTACTTTGGGGACTTCGCGCGCGGCCTCGGGGGCGGCGAAGTAGGCGTTGTTAACTTTGAAGCCGGCCCATCCCGCGAAGATGCTGTTGGGAAATAGTTGGACGTAGGTGTTGTAGTCCTGAAGCGCGTCGTTGTAGCGCTTACGCTCGACGGCGATGCGGTTTTCGGTTCCGGCGAGTTCATCCTGTAGGCGCAGGAAGTTTTCGTTGGACTTCAGTTGCGGATAGTTTTCTACGACGAGAAGCAAGCGACCGATGGCGCCGTCGAGTTGTCCGTTGGCGGCAATCTTGTCGGAGGGCGTGCCGGCGGAAAGCAGCGCGGAGCGGGCCTTGGCGATGTCGCCGAAGACGGTGACCTCCTGCTGGGCGTAGCCTTTGACGGTTTCGACCAGGTTGGGGATGAGGTCGGCGCGGCGTTGCAGCACTATGTCGACCTGCGACCACGCGGCTTTGACCGCTTCATTTTTGGTGACCAGCGTGTTTTTCACGCCGACGTACTGGCCGAACGCGAAGAGCACGATTAGCACCAGTACGATGATGACAATCCACATTTTGCCCATGTTGCCTCCCTTGAATTCTTAATTGTGTGCTGAATCCAGCATTTTATCCACTGCGGCGGTGACTTTTTCAATGGCTGATAAATAAAGCGTGCAGGTCTGTTTGGCCTCCGGGCGCTGATGCTTGGGGTCGTGACGAATGGCGAGCAGGGTTTCGAACGCGGTCGGATCGAACGAAATCTTTTTGGCTAAGGCGCTGACGGTTTCTGATTTGTGGTGAGGTGCGGACTCGCCCAACGCTATGAGGGCGTGGCGGAAAAGCGTGGTGAAGGTGGAGACCGATCCGAGCATGAGCTTCCAGAGCGCGTCGTCGTTGTTAGTGGCGTGTAGCAGGCGTTCGCGGAGAAGGATGAGTTTTTCGCGCAGTTCATACTCCAGTTGTGCGCGATGCAGATGCATGGGGACGTCGAGGGTGCTGAGGATGTCTTCTCCGAAGAGCAGGCGGTGGCGCTCTTTCATATCCAGAAATTCGATGGAGAAGACGTCGGCGGAGCGTTCGATCTCGTCGCGCGTCAGCAGCAGCGGGGAGTGATGCTTCTGGGCGTGCCACCACTCGGTTGCGGGAGCGAGCGCGGCGAGATCTGTAAACGTCGCTGTGCGCAAGACGGCGAGCAGATTGACGTTGGAGAAGTCTGGGCGGAAGTCGCCTGTGGCCGCGGATCCGTAAAGGATAACGCTGAGGAGGTTGTCGCCTGCGGCTTGTTTCAGGCGGGTGACGAATTGATCGATTTGTTTCTCGGGAACCATACTTACCTCGCGTTCAAGAGGGGCTAAAGCCCGATTCATCTTTCGTCTATTCGTAGGCCTGAAGGCCCACGCTTCCACGGTGCTTCAATTCGATGCACATCATACTTACCAGCTGCCACCTGCGCCGCCTCCGCCGGAACTGCCGCCGCCGAAGCCGCCGAAACCGCCGCCACCCCCGAAGCCACCGCCTCCGCCGTAATTACCTCCACCTCGGCCGCCGCCGAAGATCAGCATCCAGAATAGGAGGCGGCGCAGCGGTGGTACGAACAACACAATGATGATGACGATGATGATGAGAACGATGCTGATGGGCGAGGGTGCGTCGTCGTGGCGAGCGTGTCCCTGAAGCGGAAATTCGTCTTGATTTTGCGTGAGCTTGACGCCGGCATCCTGGGCGATTACTCCCGCGATGTCGGAAGTGAGAAGAAGCAAGGCGCTGTTGTAGTCGTTTTGTTTTAGCAGTGGGACGGCCTGGCGGCCGAAGCCACCGACCTTTCCATCGGGCAGAATCGGTTCTAGACCGTAACCGACCTCCACCCAGTAGCGATGATCCTGTACTGCAACCAGAATGAGCACACCGTGATCGGTGGCTTTCGCGCCGACGCCCCATTGCTTAAAGAGCTGGTTGGCATAATCCTGAACCTCGTTGCCGTCGAGCGTGTTGATAGTCACGACCGCGATTTGGGCGTGAGCGTTGTGATCAATTTGGGCACAGAGGTCGTCGAGCTGGGCGACAGTCTCTGAGTTCAGAACGTGCGCGAAATCGTTGACGTAATCGGTGGGCTTGAGCTGGGCGATGGGCTCGCCCATGCTGGAAACGGTCGACAGCAGCGCGATCACGCACGCGTAGAGAAGGCGCTTCATCCGAGGTAAGTGTATCGCAGATGGAAGCGCGGGCGGCTTTCGATCACAATTGCTCTTTCCATTTAAGATCGAGACATGCAGCGCATTACTCTTGGCGATTTTGAGCTTACGTCGGTCTCCGACGGAATTTATCTGACGGATGGCGGCGCATTTTTCGGCGTTATCCCCAAAGTTTTGTGGGAGAAAAAGCTGCCTGCGGACGAGCGCAACATGGTGCGTTCCGGGCTGAATTCCGTGCTGGTGCGTACGGGCAAGAGCACCGTCCTGATCGAGACTGGCGCTGGCAATAAGATGCCCGAACGCATGCGCAAGATTTATGGGATGCCGGCGCGGTTGATGGATAGTCTGGCCGCGGCTGGCGTTGCTCCTGAAGAGATCGATGTTGTCATCAACAGTCATTTGCACTTCGATCATTGCGGATGGAATACCGTTCGGCGCAGTGACAAAATTGTGCCGACGTTTCCTAATGCTAAGTATTACGTGCAGCAGGGCGAGTGGGAACACTCCAAAGAAAATCAGCGTGACGGAATGAGCTACATCAGCGAGAATTACGATCCGCTGATCGAAAGCGGCCAGATGACGCTGTTGCACGGCGATCAGGAAATTCTGCCGGGGATTTCAGTGCGAGTCTATCCCGGACACACACGGGCGATGCAGGCGATTGTGCTCACGAGTGGTGGCAAGACGGCGTGTTATATCTCCGATCTAATTCCTACTAGCGCGCACCTGGATTTGAGCTGGGTCATGGGATTCGATCTCTATCCAGTCGAGAGTATGGAAAGCCGCAAACGCTACTACGCCGAGGCCGTGCCGGGAAATTGGCTGACCATGTTCACGCACGATCCCGAAGTGCCGTGGGGGTTTGTGAGCCAGGATGAGAAGGGCAAGATGATGCTAAGGGAACCATAAGGCGGTATTCGATAAACTGAAATGAAGCGAAGAAGTTGTCGAAGAACCCTAAACGCGGGCAGGGGCGCCCGCGCCACATGGTTCCAGCTTGCTCTCAAAGAAATCTTCTACCCGCGCGAGAATCGCTGGCGCGTCTTTGGCTTCGTAGATGGCTTTGCGCAGGCCTGCGCCGCCGGGGACTCCGTGGGTGAACCAGGAGGCGAATTGCTTCATCTTGCCTTCCGCGTCGATCAGCTGTTCTTCGATCAGCATGGCGAAGTAGGTGCGAATCATCTGATAGCGGTCGGCTTCGCTGGGCTGGTCGTATTTGCCCGTTTGGACAAACTGCTCAATCTGTCGGAAGATCCAGGGATTGGCAGGCGCAGTGCGTCCGATCATGACCGCGTCGCACCCTGTCTGCGCGACCATGGCGCAGGCGTTTTCCGGAGTGCGGATATCGCCATTGCCGATTACCGGAATGCGTACGGCGTCTTTGATAGCGGCAATCCACTCCCAGCGGGCGCTGCCGCTGTAGCCCTGTTCGCGGGTGCGGGCATGCAGCGCGACGGCGGCGAGACCGCAGCTTTCAGCCATCTTGGCCAGTTCGACGCAAACGATTTCGTCATCGCTCCAGCCGGCGCGAAACTTCACCGTGAATGGTATGGTCACAGCGGATCGAACTGCGTCAAAGATGCGTCCGATGGCGGGGAGATCGCGCAGCAGGCCCGATCCGCCATTGCATTTGACGACTTTCTTCGCCGGGCAGCCGAGATTTAAGTCGACGATGTCAAAGCCCAGGCCCTCAACCATGCGCGCCGCCTCGGCCATTACATTGGGATCGCTGCCAAAAAGCTGCGCGGAAATCGGGTGCTCGTCTTCGTAAAAGTGAAGGTAGCGCTTAGCCTTGCGATCCTTGCCGCGCAGGATGCCGTCCGCCGAAGTGAACTCGGTCATGATGAGGCCGCATCCGCCGAGGTTGCGGATGAAGCGGCGAAACACAGTGTCGGTGACTCCAGCCATGGGCGCGAGCACGGTGGCGGGGGAGATGTTGACCGGACCGATTGCGAGGCGCGGAGGAACAGGCGTTATCTCGGCGCGGACTGGAGTGTCCGCGCTACACAAGGCCGTTGTATCCCAATACTTGCGCATCTGGCTCTATTGTAGCTGCGGGCTTCTTCGTGCAGGCGCGAGCGTCCGCGCTCGTGCTTCTTAATACTTCGGCATCCGCGGGTCGACACGATCGGCCCAGGCTAGAATTCCGCCGGTCATGTTACGGACATTCTTAAATCCAGATTTGCGGAGGAGGTCTACGGCTTTGGCGCTGCGTCCGCCCATCTTGCAGTGGGCGACGATTTCGCTGTTCTTGTCGAGTTCGCTGAGACGATTCGGCAGATCGTTGAGCGGAATGAGATGTCCGCCGATGTTGCAGATTTGATATTCGTGTGGCTCCCGCACATCGAGAACGTAAATGTTGTCGCCAGCGTCCAGCCGGCGCTTTAATTCTTCCACCTGAATGTCGCTAGTCGTGACTTCCACAGCCTTCTCCTCACCGCGGATTCCGCAAAACTCGTTGTAGTCTATCAGCTTTGTAACGGTCGGATTGGGGCCACAGACAGGGCATTCAGGATTTTTGCGCAATTTCAATTCGCGGAACTTCATGGCCAACGCGTCGATCAGCAGCAGCCGTCCGATCAAAGGCTCGCCCACGCCGAGAATCAGCTTGATGACTTCGGTGGCTTGCATCACGCCGACAAGTCCAGGCAGAATGCCGAGGACACCGCCTTCGGCGCACGAAGGAACCAGTCCTGGCGGCGGCGGCTCGGGGTAAAGACAGCGATAACAGGGCCCGTCTTCAGTCGCGAACACGCTGGCCTGGCCTTCGAAACGGAAGATCGATCCGTAGACGTTCGGCTTACCGGTCAGCACGCAGGCGTCGTTCACTAAGTAACGAGTGGGGAAATTATCGGTTCCGTCGGCGATGATGTCGAACTCGCGAAACAGTTCGAGAGCGTTCTCGCTGCTCAACCGCATGTCGAACTTGCGGATATTCAAGAAAGGATTGATCGCCTGCAATTTCTCCGCGGCTGAATCGAGCTTCTTGCGCCCCACGTCGGGAGTCGAATGAATAATTTGGCGTTGCAAATTGGTGTAATCGACAACGTCGAAGTCCACGAGGCCGAGGGTGCCGATGCCCGCAGCCGCCAAATATAAAGCTAGAGGCGATCCCAGGCCGCCGGTGCCGATGCACAACACCTTCGCGGCCTTCAGCCTCTGCTGGCCTTCCATGCCGACCTCGGGCATGATCAAATGCCGCGAGTAGCGCAGGATTTCTTCGTTCGACAGAGTGCTGTTGGCAACTGCGGCTTCGGGTTTCGCTTCGGTAATGGTAGCCATAAGAGCCTCGCTTCAAGAGTTTACTGCGGAACAGCGGGTTAACCGAACTAGAGACAACAACAGCAACAGCGGGCGCTGTCGCTGGACATTCGAGTTTCGCGGAGCATCGGCATAGCTAACGGCCTCCTGCGATGGAAGGCACTATCGAAATGCTATCACCGTCGGCCACGGGTGTCGCATCCTTTTGCATGTAGCGCACGTCTTCGTCATTCAGATAAACGTTGACGAACGCCCGCAGCTTGCCGTCTTCGGCATAAAGCTGCTTGCCCAGATCAGGGTGCTTGGAGACCAAGTCGGCCAGCGCCTCGCGGATCGTCCCGCCAGAAACCTCGACGGCAGGAGCCTTGCCGGTATACTGCCGCAACGGAGTAGGAATCAGAATTTTCGATATTGCCATGTGGAAAAGATGCCGTAAAACGCGGGGAAGATTCACAGTGTACGGGACGGACCGCCTTCTCCGCCGTAGAACCAAGTCAAGGTCAAAGGCGGCGGACAGGAGTGTCCGCCCCACACGGGCTTCTTAAACTACTTCGATCACTTCATCCACGAACTTCTTGTCCGCTTCGTCGCTGCCGGTTAGCTCGAAGGAATTCGTCTGTGCGGCGTTGCCCTTGTCCACGCTGGTAATCACGTAGGAGCAGCCGAACCAGTGAGCCTCGGAGAGATCGGTGACCGACCAGCGCGCGGGGTGATCAGGATGGGAGTGGTAGAAGCCGACGATGTCCTCGCCACGGTCGCGGCCCTCGCGCTGAATCCGAATCAATTCTTTGGGATCGATGTTGTAACGGTTGTGGGCGGAATCGGTGCGCGTGTTGCCAGCGCGCGCGGTGGTGGTGACGGTCTTTATGTCGCCGTCAATTTGCCCCAACAGTACGCCGCAGCACTCATGCGGATAAGTTTCTTCCCCGTGCCGGCGGACGGCGTCGTAGCGCTCTTTGTCGATCTTCAACAAGGAGGATTACTCGTCCTCCCAGAAGCGCTCGCTCAAATACTTGTCGCCCGAGTCGCATAGAATCGTCACGAAGACCGCTGGCTCACCCGGTGGCAAGCGACGCGCAACTTGCAGGCATCCCAAAACATTGGCGGCGGCTGAGATGCCTAGCAGCAATCCCTCTTCGCGGGCCAACCGCTTCGCCATGGCATAAGCGTCTTCAGTCGAGATGCCTAAGTCTTCATCCGCCAGAGAGGAATCGTAAATCTTGGGCACGATGGCGGTTTCCATGTGCTTCGCGCCTTCGATGCCGTGGAAGGGCGAGTCCGGCTGAAGCGAGATGCAGCGAATCGTCGGATTCAGTTCTTTCAGCCGACGCGTCGTCCCCACAAATGTGCCGCTGGTTCCGAGCATGGCGACGAAGTGCGTGATGCGTCCTTCAGTCTGCTGCCAGATTTCGTTGGCGGTGCCGTGATAGTGCGCCTGCCAGTTGGCGTCGTTGGAATACTGGTCAGCATAGAAATACTTTTCCGGATGCTCCGCCGCCAGTTCGCGCGCGACGCGAATCGCGCCATCGGAACCCTCGCCGGGATCGGTGTAAACGATCTTCGCTCCGTAAGCACTCAAAATGCGTTTGCGCTCAACCGAAACATTGGTCGGCATGCACAGCGTCACGGGAAATCCTTGCGCCGCGCCGAGCATGGCATACGCGATGCCGGTGTTGCCGCTGGTTGAGTCGAGCAGGATTTTTCCCGGGCCGAAGTTTCCGGTCGCGCGGGCTCGCGCCACGATGTTCGACGCCGCCCGATCTTTCACCGAACCGCCGGGATTCAGCCACTCCGCCTTACCAAGAATTTGAACCCCGGGAATTTGCACTCCGGACAAATCTCTGGCAAGCTTTTCAAGACGAATTAGAGGAGTATTGCCAATCCGGTCTTCGCAAGTCTGGCCCAGAAGTAGGCGCGAAGACTCCGCCGCAGCCACGGCATGTTGCTCAGAAGAAGCGAGTTGTGCGAAATGATCCGGCGTTTTCTCCATCGCTTTTTCCACAGCCGTGACTGACGTAATGTTCCTCCAACCGAAAATTAATGTAATTAGTAGGCTTGCTTAGATTATAAGAGAGGTTATTCCGACTCCAGTGTTGAAGTCTGAGCATCCGAGTACTTCGCGGCCAGTGTGCATCTAATCGATAAATGAAGGGATTACGGTAAGCAATGCCAACCTATAAAGTGGAACAACGCACCTACGAAGAAGCGCTGGCCTGGTTGCGCGATCACGGCTTTGACCTGATCGAGGCCCCCGGCATGACGGGACGCGTGTTCCTGAAGAAATACAATTGCTCCGCCGCGATTCAGAAGAACGCCGACGACCAGGCCGTCATCTTCGCCTATCCGGGATATCTGATCGGCGGCGAAATCTCCAAGCTCACCAACAAAGGTTATCAGCAATTCCTCAAGACCTCGAAGACCGAAGTGCCAGCGACGGCAGAGCATCTGAAAGCGCTGCAACAGTTCAGCGAAGAGTTGAAAGAATGCCTCAGCCTGCCCAGCCTTTACAACGAGTCGCTCGGGACGGTGAGTGAGTCGTATCACTACGACCGCGTCAAAGACCGCGACGAGAATGTCGCGGAACGCCCGAAGCGTCCGTGGGAAAAAGCGGGCGCGCTGGCGGCCGCCGCGACCAAGAAAAGCCGCGCGTAAGATAGCGTAAGTGTCAAGATATAAGCCACTTGGAGCCTTTTGCGATGAGCCACTCGAAGAGCGCATGATACGATTAACCTCATGAGTATGCGCTTCGACGAAGCGAAGGCCACTCAGACCGCAGCCTTTTTCCTGGCCCTGCGCGGCGGTCAGATGCACTACATCAAGCTTATTAAGTTGCTCTACCTCGCCGATCGAGAAGCGCTGATCCGTTGGGGTGTTTCGCTTACGACCGACCGGCACGTGTCAATGGCAAATGGGCCTGTCACCAGCAAAATCCTGAACCTGATTACGGAAGAAAAACCCAAGCCGATTTGGGTACAGTACATTTCTCCGCCGCTAGGGGACTACGAAGTCAAGCTTCTGAAGCAAGCTCCCACCGACCGCCTTTCCCGCGCCGAAGAGCAACTGATGGCCGAAATCTTCGCGCAGTACGGACATCGCAATCGCTGGGATTTAATCGACAACGTCATGCACAAACTTCCCGAATGGCGCGATCCGCAAGGCACATCTATTCCCATTTCACCCCGCGACATTCTGCAAGCGGCGGGTGAGAGCGAAGAAGAGATTCGCGCCGTGATGCGACAGCTACAATCCCTCTCCGATGCCGAACAATCCTTAGCCAGCGTTTATGCTTAGGTGCGGCGACACCTTTCTCACAGGTGACGGCGACGAAGACAATTTTCACCTCTGGATCGTTATCACTCCGCCCAGCGAGGGCGAAGTCGTGACGGTTTGTGTCGTGACCGCGCTGAAGAGATCGGAGCGACTGACTGTGCTGAAGCCAGGTGATCATCCCTTTATAAAGTGGGAGTCGGTCATCGCCTACGGCTTCTCAAAGATCAGGACAGTGGCGGATATCGAAGCGGCAATCGCTTCCGGAGTCGCCAAGAAACGCGAGCCCGCCGATGAAAAACTTCTCAAGCGAGCGCAAACCGGAATATTGGACTCAGACTTTACCCCGAATGGAGTAAGAGCCTACGTGCGGTCCGTTATCCCAGGCTAGCCTGGGGAAGGCCCCGACCCACCTTCGTAACCCGCTGCCTCTTCCGTTGCCGCGACTTCCGTCTTATGCTGTCAGTAGGAGTAGGAAGGTTGTTCCCGCCCAGATGAACTCTGCCCAGATGTACTATCCCGCCATCGGCGCAGCCGCATTGCTGGCGGCGTATCTTTTGTTGCGGCGCAAGCCCGCCGGCCCCGACGAACTGGAAAAGAAGCGCCGCGAATGGCTCGACCAGGCGGGGCGCATCACCGACGGCACCGTCATCGACGTCCAGGAACTGCGCCTCGACGGACGCAAGCCCGCCACCATGCTCATCTTTCAGTACGACGTAGCCGGCGTCTCCTACGAGGCCTCGCAAGACGTCACCTACCTGCGCCAGCTCATCAACCTGCACTCCTGCCGCTTGGGATTGCCAACATCAGTGCGCTACGATCCGCATAATCCGGGCAATTCGATTGTCGTGTCGGAGCGGTGGATGGGGCTGCGGCAGTAGGTCGGAATAAATAAAGCCCAGTCATCCCGAACGCAGCCGCACTTTAGGCGGAGTGAGGGATCTGGCGTTGCAACTTATCACTTGCGCGATCCGGAGCATAATGGGCTTTCACTTTCCTTCCGGATGCCTTCGGGCAGCGGCATCCCCTGCGCGAATTGCTGTTGGATTGTAATCCTGCGCTATGGACGGCATTAGCTGACAGATGAGCCGGCAACCGCGGAACGAGGTAAGACACGATAGGTCGAAGTTCAGAGCATGCTGTAGCTCCGTGGGACTGGCATCGGGGCTGGCGGCGACATTGACGCCTAGCGATCTGCCGTACTCGGTGAATCCGCGTAGGAAGGCGTTATGGTACATAATTCGTGCTTCCTAGCGTTATTGGGGATTTGCACTGTAGAAGTACCACCGACTGCGATCAGATGCGCGTCGTTGAGACTGGGAATTTGCAGCGGGTATTGACTGCCTGAGAGCAAAGTGCCGACCGAATAACTGAAGCCACACAGACGGTCGCCTTTGAATGAAAGAACAGCTCCGACCCCTCCCGGCCGGATGCCCGCTCTTAGCAAGACCGGGTGATAATCGCCGAGACGGTCTATAAAAGCGTTGGTGACGCTAATGGCATAGTCGGAGTCCCCCGATGGACAGTTACTTCTCCAAGAGGTCTTCTCCGCATTGAATGAAGATACTAGCGGCTGCACATCCGCGAGAGCGGTTGTTCCAACTTTCAGCTTCTTCATCGACAGCAGCAATGATTCTGCGCGGCGGCGTGTCCGCATGTTCGCCTCGAACAGGATCAGTTGCATCAGCAGGAAAATTACAAGCATCGCGGCCACAGTCTTAAAGAGGCGATCCGCAATCACACGAAGGTTTGGCGCGCCAGTCATCTCTAGCCGGTGATTTTCTTGAGCCCGATCCAAAGTCCGAGCGCAATCATGCCGATAACAACCGCGCCGATGTTTCGCTGACGCGGACTTAGCGGCCTTAGGAAGAAGTAAATCGGTAAGGGCGAAGAAATCAGCGTTCCAAAAGCCCAGATGACATATGCGGTTGAAGGAATTTCGCTGCGATGCACGGCATTTGATCGCAGATTGTCAGAAATTACAGCCAAGGCGGGTGGCCCACCTTTACGTTCTTTGTAAAGGTGGGGACTCATACTGCCAGCGGTAGGAGCTTTATCTTGATCTCTCCCCACTGATTGATTTTCACTGCGCCCGGCTCTCCAAAAGCATAGCTCCGATAGCTGCTCCAGGGCCACTGCTCCGGTTCCCGCACTAGTCCGCGCTTCACTGGATTGTGATGCATGTAGCGTAGTTTCTCTACCCGCTTGCGCGCTGTGAACACGTTGAAATCATAGAAACGTTCCTGCCACACGTGTTCCGCTCCGACAGCGAATAACTCCTGCTGCGCCACAACTCTGTGTCGCCGCAGGGACTTCAACGCGCGCCGCGCAAATCCTTGCTTGATCGCCTGCATCACACGCGACGGATCGCCCTTCGCTGGTTCATTGATCAACAGGTGAATGTGATCGGGCATGACCACATAGCCTACGACCACGAAGTCGTAGCGCTGCCGAACTTGTTCGAGTACAGTAAGCAACAGATCGCGGCGCTGCGGACTGGCGAGCCAAGGCTGTCGCTGATAACAGCTGCAATTGATAAAGTGCAGATCGTTGGCGCCATAGTAGCGCGTGGGATGATTGGACACAATGGAAGCTTACTGCCGGAACAGGGAAAAAGCTGTGACAAATGGCCGCGCCGTCCCCACCTTTACAAAAAGCGTAAAGGTGGGCCACCCGCCAGTCGAATCGGCCGGCGCCAGTGTGGCTAATTCGCGCTTGACTACTAGTCCGAATGTCCCCTCATGGTCAGTCGGAACGTCCGCCGCGTCTTCTCTGGAATCATGTACTAAAGGATCGATATATTCACAGACTTCCGGCACCGGCAGTAC
>Ga0302320_10006815_pt1 | contig 25270 bp, 22 predicted proteins | sample Bog_T0_3_FD_202130 | JGI IMG/M metagenome (GOLD analysis project Ga0302320, IMG submission 202130) | Peat permafrost microbial communities from Stordalen Mire near Abisko, Sweden - Bog_T0_3 | ecosystem: Environmental > Terrestrial > Soil > Wetlands > Peat | place: Sweden: Abisko, Stordalen Mire... | reverse complement strand
GAAGTAATCGCCCATCACCTGGGTGAACACCAGGATCGAGCCCAGGGTGATGCCGGTCTTGGACAGCGGAATGACGATATCGGTCATGGTGCGCCAGCGGCTGGCGCCGGCATCGACCGCGGCCTCCAGCAGCGCCGGATCGATCTTCGCCAGTGAATTGGCGATCGGCCCCACCATCAGCAGCGTGAACAGATGCACATAGGTGACAATGACGGCGAAGTCGGAGAACAGCAGGAAGGTCAGCGGGTGCGAGGTCAGTCCCAGACCCATCAACAACTGGTTGAACGCGCCGTTCCGCCCCAGGAACGGGATCCATGCGATGGTGCGGATGATGCCGGACGTCCAGAACGGAATCGCGCACAGCAGGAACAGCACCGTGCGGGTGATCCGGTTGCGCACATGGAAAATCAGGAAATACGCGATGTTGAAACCAAGGAACAGGGTGATCGCCCAAACGATGAAGGCGAAGCGCAGCGAACTGACATAGACGCGCCAGGTCGCCGGGGTCGTCAGCATTTCCCGGTAGTTGTCCAGCAGGAAAGCCGGGTAGATGCCGACGCGGTCATAGTCGTAGAAGCTGACGATCAGGAACAGCGTCGTCGGCAGAGCGAACAGCACGATCAGGATCACGGCCAGCGGGCCGACCTGGAACCACGACACCAGCCACGGCGGCAGGCGGGTCGATCGCCGCTTTCCCGACGCCGTCCGTGTCCGCCGTCGCAACGCGGGCAGAACCGAGGTCAATCCGCCACTGTTCATGCGGCTATTTTAGTCTCATTGCGACAGCGCATCAGCGGCATGATGCGCGTGCCGAACTGCTCCATGCCGATGACGAAATCGTCGAATGTCATCATCACGCCCTGCACACCCGGAACCACGGCGAGTTCATCGAGCATCCGAGCGACGGTGGCGTATGAACCGACAAGGACACCCTGGTTGGTGGGTAGTTTGTTGGTGCCGAGGAGGCGGCGCCGATTCGGCTGCGCGTAGATGTCGGTGCTGGGATCGTCCTGCGCCTGCTCATCCCGGTAGGCGAGGGCTTCCAGGTCGGTGCCCGCCTTGTAGTGTTCCCACTTGGCGTTCGCCGCCTCATCGGTTTCGTCGGCAATGATCATAGTCAGGATCAGCGCGCCGCACGCGCGGCCGGTTTGCTTGGTCGCCTCGACCAGCCGGGCGACACTCGGGGCAACGGCGGTGGGGGCGTTGTAGCCAAAGCTGGCGCAGAAATTGTAGTCGGCATACTGCGCTGCGAACTTCGTGCCAGCATCGCTCTGCGCGGCGCAGATGATGGGGATTTTCGATTCCGGCATCGGCAGGCAGCGGCAGTCGTCCATCTGGAAGAAGTCGCCCTTGAAATCCGAACGGCCGGTTGCCCAGAGTTCGTTCATCACGGTGACGTATTCGGCGCAGTATTCGTAGCGGCGCTTGTAGTGCTCCGACCCTGGCCAGATGCCCATCTGGGTGTATTCGCGGCGCTGCCAGCCGGAGATGATGTTGACGCCGAACCGTCCATGCGAGATCGAATCGACCGTCACCGCCATCCGCGCGGCGATCGGCGGGGGCATGGTCAGCACCGCGCATGTCGCGAACAACTTGATACGCGTCGTGGTGGCGGCCAGGCCCGCCATCAGCGTGAACGATTCCAGGTTGTAGTCCCAGAACTGCGACGGCCCGCCGAAGCCGTGCAGCTTGATCATCGACAGCGCGAAGTCGAAACCGAAATGCTCCGCCTTGTCGACGATCGTCTTGTTCAGGTCATAGCTGGGTTTGTACTGCGGAGATGTGGTGGAGATCAGCCAGCCGTTGTTGCCGATTGGAATGAAGACGCCTAGCTGCATTGAAAAAATTCCACTTCAGGAGGTGATGAATTCGTTCCACCGGCGGGTCAGGTAGCGGTCTTCATCCATCACCGAGTTCCACACCGCGATATTGCCCAGCCGCTGCCACAAGGTGCCGCCGTCACGGACATTGCCGGCCTTTTCCATGACCTTTCCGAACGGGCTGAGGATATCGGTTTCAGCCGGCTTGCCGTCGAACCAGTAGGCGGCTTCGGCTGGGGTCAGGTATTTGCGAGCGGTGTCGGGCTGGGCGGAGTAGTAGCCTTCGCGGGCGATGAAGGAGCCCGGGAAACCGGAGGCATACCAGTTCATGTACTCGTAGAAGCAATCGAGCTTCAGGCCGTCCACGTGCTTCATGAGGCCGAGCGTATAGCCCCAGCCGCGGTAGCCTTCTTTCAGCGGCTGGAAGGTGCAGGCGATGCCGCGGGAGCGAACGGCGGCGACGGCGGGGGACCACATCGACTGGATGACGACCTCGCCCGAAGCCATCAGGTTCACCGACTGATCGAACGAGGACCAGAACGAGCGGAACTGACCGGAGCGCTTGACCTCCAGCATGGTGTCGATCGTCTTGTCGATCTCCGCCTTGGTCATGTTGCCTTTGTCGCCGTATTTCAGGTCCCCGCGGGCTTCCATGGCCATGGCGATGTCGATGATGCCGATGGTGGGGTTGTCCTGGATCGCCGCGCGTCCCTTGAACTCGGGGCTGAGAACGTCGGCCCAGCTATCGATCTTGCGCCCGACCAGGTCGGGGCGGATGCCCAGCGTATCGCCGTTGGTGACCGTGGGGATGCCGGTGACGAAGTCGGAGGGAGTGCCGCCCTTGGTGACCTTTTGGCCGGTGGCGTCGGTGGCATACAGGATCATGGTTGGCGTGATGCCCTGCTGCACGATTTTGCGGCCGTCGGGATACTCGCCCTTGGTGAACAGCGGCAGGGTCTGGTCCCAGAATTTGAATTTGCTGACGGGGATAGCCTGCAGCACGTTGCGGCCGATCAGATAGCGCTGGTTGGTCAGGGCGACGTCGGCGCAGTCGATGGCGCTGGACTGGGAGAGGAAGCGGTTCAGTAGGTCGGCGTTTTCCGATGCCTGCATCTGCACCGTGAAGCCGAGGTCCTTGGTCGCCTGTTCGGCGATGGCGGGGATGGCGGTGACCGGCGGCCCGGCATGGAGCAGCACCACATCCTTGACGTTTTGTGCCCAGATCGTTGGGAAGCCCTTCAGCACACCCGATCCGGCCGCGGCGCCGGCACCGGCCAGCAAGGCTCTGCGGGAGACGCCTCTTGCGCGCGGCTTTTGGATGCCTGACGTCATGCTGCCTGAATCCTCATGCTGTCTGTATCCTCGGGTCGTTGGCGATGCAATCGAGGCGGAAGATAGGGTGAGAAGCCGTGCGCTGCAATGCAACATGATCGAAAATCACGCAAAAAATCTTGCAAAACCCTAATACTGCATAGTTTTCGAACAGAATTGGTGAATTAATAAGCGAGGCCGGTTAAATTTTGGCCTGTTCCCGCCGTGCGGGTTGGCCGCCTTGCCAATTCACGGATACCGCTCTCTCTCTGCGGATTAAACGCGATCGAGATCCGCGCGTTGCATCCTGTCATAATTCCGTCCGAATCACCTGGCCGATCCAGGATCGGCTGCGACCCCGCAGACCGAACGACGTGCGGCTGGCCAGCCTTCCCGATCAGACGGCGCCGACCGCCGCCACAAGTCAGCGGGCGCATCACCTTCGACGCGGATTTACCCTGGTCGAAGCCCTGGTCGCCCTGGTCATCACGCTGATGACGCTCGGCGTCCTCTGTGGCGGCATCGGCACTTCGTTACGCACCGCGCGGGATTCGGCGACCTGGAGCCGGCGTTGGCTCGTGACATCCGATCCAGTGAGGCCGCATGTCGGCGGCTTCACCCTGGTCGAGATTGTCATCGCCGCGCCCGAGGCCGAGGCCGGCGGCTACGACTACCAGCAGGTGGCCAGTACGTTACCAGGCGGGGCGATCAACCTGGTGCCGGCTCCGGTAACGTCGGCACGCCGGATGGCAAGAACGGCGCCGTGCAAAGGGGATATATATGGAGCGCCGCGCTGGGCGCCGGCCTCACCATCCGCAACCATGGCTTCTTCTCCGATAACAGTTATTACGGGCTGTCATCGGGTGCCCCGGGCTACCCGGCCCCGATCGAAAACCCATTCGCCACAAGCGCACAGCAGGTGTGGACCGCGGCCCAGGCGTTGATCCCCTACACCGATATCTACTTCCGCGGGTTTGACAATTCCTATCCCGATAAATGGCGCCTGGAGTAGCTCGAGCGTGAATTCTCTCAGTTCGCAACGAACGGCCATCTGCCGAATCTGGTCATGCTGCGGTACATGCATGATCACATGGTCAATTTCTCCGGGACGGGCGGTATCGCCGGTACCAAAGCATCGGCACAATCCGAACCGGCGGAAAACGATATCGCAGTCGGCAAGCCGATCGAACTGCTGGCGCCCGAGGGGAAACAGCCTGTGCAGTGCGCCGAAGGTCCGGATGTGAAGCCGCTGCACGACGGTGCGTGGTGGCGCACGCGCCTCCTGTGACCGCTCACCCCTTCGACGGCGCCCAGTTATAAACCCGCCTGAGTGTCTCACCCATCAGTGCCGCCCGGTCGCTGTCGGACAGACGGTCGGTGACCCGGAACGCCTCCACCCCCTGCTCGTAGGTCAACAACCCGACGGCCCGGGTCCAGTCGGTCCCCCACATGCAGCGATCGAACCCGAACGCATCGAAGATGCGAAACAGCGGGTCCCAGATGTCCGTGAACGGGAACGGTTCGTGCGACAGCGTGCAGGCCCCGCTGATCTTGATCGTAATATTCTTATGTCCCGCCAGCGCCAGCACCCGCGGCAGTTCCGCCCAAGGAGCCGGCGGTGCCGGCGGCTCGAACGGCTGTTGCAACCCCAGATGGTCGATCACCAGCCGCGTGTCGGGGTTGCGCGCCGCCAACGCACCGGCCTGTTCCAGCCTGCCCCAGCACAGCAGATTGACCGCCAGCCCATGTTGCGCGGCCGCCGCCAGAACCCGGTTAAGGCCGGGATCGGCCGGATCGGTCGGCACACCGTCGCGCATCATGATCCGGATCGCCACCGTTCCTTTGGTGGCCGCCCAGCTGGCAATCGTTTCGGCCACGTTGGGATCGGCCGGATCCACCGGCTTGATCAGTCCGAACCGTCCCGGATGCTTCGCATAGACCTCCAGCGCATAGCTGGCGTCGTAACGATACATCGCAAACGGTGAGACCAGCAGGGCACCATCCACGCCGACCGCGTCCATCGCCGCCACCATGTCGTCGCCGGTCACCGCGTCGGGCCCATGCAGAAAGCCAACCCACGGCCGTCCGGGATGATTACGTTCATACGCATGAACCTGGGAATCGATCGTCAGCATGGCGTTCCCCCTGTTTTCCCCTGACCGGCACGCTAGGCTGCCGGGTCATCGCGTTCAAGGGCAGTGCGAAGATCGACGCTGGCGCCAATCTGATGCACAACGGAACGGGCGGGAAAAGGAAACGCAGGCAATGACGCCGAACGAGGAATGGGGCCTGACAGACAAGGTCGCGATCGTCACCGGAGGCGGCGCGGCCGGCGACGGCATCGGTAATGGCCGAGCGGCCTGCATATTGCTGGCGCGGGCCGGCGCCAGGGTGATGGTCGTGGACCGCGACCTCACGCTCGCGGAACGCACCGTGGCAATGATCGCCGCCGAGGGCGGCACCGCCGCGGCGGTCGCCTACGACGTGACGCAATCCGCGCAATGCGCCGCCATGGTGGAAGACGCCGTTGCCCGTTGGGGCCGTCTCGACTGTCTCGACAACAACGTTGGAATCGGCAGCAGGGCGTCCGTCGTCGATGAGACCGAAGAAACCTGGGCGCGAGTCATGCAGGTCAACGTGGACAGCATGTTCCTGACCTGCAAGCATGCGATCCCGGCGATGGTACGGACCGCCGGCGGCGGTTCGATCGTCACCATCTCCTCCATTTCCGCGCTGCGTCCGCGCGGCCTGACCGCCTACAGCGTGTCCAAAGGTGCGGTTATCGCGTTGACCAAGGCCATGGCGGTGGACCACGGCCCGCAGGGCATTCGGGTCAATTGCGTCTATCCCGGCCCGGTCTATACGCCGATGGTTTACGGTCGCGGCATGACCGACGCGGCCCGGGAAACCCGTCGAAAGGCCTCGGTGCTCGGTCGCGAGGGCACCGGATGGGACATCGGTGCCGCGGTGCGCTTCCTGCTGTCCGAACAAGCCCGTTACATCACCGGTCAGATCCTCGGCGTGGACGGCGGCGCAACCCTCGTCGGCCCCAGCCGCGCCTCGTAACGACCGGGAGCAGCCGCCATGTCACTCAGCCGAGACTTCGCCTCATTCGTTGCGGGCCTGACCTACGAAAATCTGCCCCCGGCGGTCATCGACCGTGCCAAGGGCGTCATCCTTCAAGGCCTCATCTCCGCCCTTCTGGCGCACGACATGCCCGCCAGCAAACAGGCGTTGTCCCTGATGCAGGAAGAAGAAGCCGGCGGCGGCGGCGCGGCGACCGTGCTGTGCAGCGGCGCGAAACTCACCAAAGCGGGCGCCGCTTTCGTCAACGCCGAGATGCTGCTGGCCGGTGGCAAGTGGGATACGTTCCGTATGCTCACCCATCCCGGAACCGCCATCCTGCCCGCCGCCCTGGTTGCAGGTGAAACGACAGGTTGCTCCGGCCGGCAGCTGCTGACCGCCGTGGCAGCAGCGTACGAGGTGATGGAACGTATGGCCTCGGACTTCATCCCCACCGTGATGTCGCGCGGTTTCCACGCCGGACCGGTCTTCGGCATTTTCGGCGCTGCCGTCGCCGCCGCCAAAGTCGAAAACCTCAATGCCGACAAGGTGAACAGCGCCATCGCGCAATGTGTGAACCTCGCCGCCGGCAATCTGGAAGGTGCGCGCAGCGGCGGCCGTTCGTTACGTGAAGGCGCTGCCGTCCGCAACGCCCTGCTGGCCGTCGCCATGGCCCGCCACGGCACCCCGGCCGGCGATACCACGTTGGAGGGCGATGCCGGTTTCTACCACGCCTACACCGGCAACAACCGCGGCGAACTGCGCTACAGCTTCACTGGCGACAACCACACCGAAATCAGCCATATCACGAAAAGCCTCGGCAAAGACTGGATCTTTCTGGAAACACTGTACCGCATTTACTCGACCGCCGGTTTCAACATTGCCCATATCGACGTGACCGCGCGGCTTTGCGAGGAGCACGCCCTGACTTTTGCCGATATTGATCGGATCGAGGCGGTGGTGAACTGGTTCGAGACCGAATACCCCAGCCCGGCCTTCCCCACACCTGGCAGCGACGGCAAGCCAAGGGTCGGCGCGACGCAGTATTTCACCGCCTACGGCGCGGTCACCGGCGGCTACCCGTTGCTGCGCGGCGCGCAACCCGGCCCCGGCGAGACCGATCCACCCGAGGTGCTGGAACTGATGCAACGCGTCACCTTGATCCCGACAGTGCGGCGAACCTTGTTCGGCCCACGGATCACCATCTTCACCAAGAATGGCCGGAGCCTGACCCGCGAAGGCACCGGCCGGGAGTTCATCTGGGACTTCGAGGAACACGTCAGTCGCATGCAACCCGTCAAGCCTGGCCTGGCGATTTCCCCGTCGCGGTTCGACGGGCTGATCGACACCTGCCGCCACCTCGACACAATCGATACGGCTGCGTCAAACCTGATCGTCTTGACCATTCCACAATAGTGCAACGAAAGGAAACCCCATGGCCGACGCGCCGAACATACCGTTGCTGAATCATGACCTGGCCGATGACGAGGTTGCCTGGGTCCAGGCCGTCCAGGCCGACTTCGCCGCGGTTCGCGCAGAATTCGCCGGCCGCGAATCAGAGTTAAACCCAAAGGAGGCCCTACGCGAAGTCCTCAGCCGCAAACACCATGCCCTGCCGGTTCCGTTGGACCTGTCCGGCAACGGCGTATGGCGGAATGGCCGCAACCGCCACGGGCGTCTGGTGGCCTGTGTCTTTCTCAACCGGATCGAACTGCACCGGCACGAAAACAGCCGTACCTATCAGTTTCCGATGTATGTCGTCGGTGAGGCCGACGCTTTCTCGATCGGCACTGGCGGGCAACCGTTGCTCACCCCCGTAATGCCAGGCAGTCACTTCCACAATTCGCCCAATGCGCCGCATGCCTTTCTGCCGAAAGTCGGCCAACCGGTCCCTGACGACTGGGAGATCGCGTTCATTGCGATCACGCCGCGCAACCTGCGGGAGGATACCCAGAAGGTTTTCGATGAAACCAGATTTGCATATCGACAAGCGGTCGGCGCGGAGGCACCTGCCGGCCCGTGACGATCCGCAGCCATCGACGGACCACCGGAAATCTGCCAGCCTTGCAAAATCGCTCCAACCCCAGCAAGGCAAACCATCATGCACTTCGGCGCTGCAATCTTCTTCACCGACTATTCGATCTCACCCACCCAGTTGGCCACCGCTCTCGAAGAACGCGGCTTCGAATCACTTTGGGTGGCCGAACATTCGCACATCCCGGTGCCAAGACGGACCCCTGCCCCGGGTGGCGGCGAACTGCCCAAGCGTTACTACGACGTGATGGACCCGTTCGTCACACTCAGCGCCGCCGCCGCCGTCACCAAAACCCTGAAGCTCGGCACCGGCGTTTGCCTGGTGATCCAACGCGACACCATCCAGACCGCAAAACTCGTCGCCTCGATCGATCAGGTCAGCAGCGGAAGATTTCTGTTCGGCATCGGCGGCGGCTGGAACGCCGAGGAAATCGAGGCCCACGGAACAGTCTTCGGCACCCGCATGAAAAAGATGCGCGAGCAGATCGAGGCCATGAAGGAGATCTGGACCAAATCGACCGCGGAATATAATGGTGAGATCGTCAAGGTTCCATCCATGATGACCTGGCCAAAACCCGTTCAAAAGCCATATCCCCCCATCCTGCTCGGAGGCGCCTTCCCATACGCGGCAAGGCGAGCCATCCGTTACGGCGACGGCTGGTATCCCAACGCCAGCAGCGGCAACCCGGAAGAGTACATGGCAAAGTTTCGTCAGTTGGCAACCGAAGCCGGACGCGATCCGGATTCGTTGCAGATCACCATCGGCGGCACACCCGAGGACGTCGCGAAAATCCAACGTCTCGGCGAACTCGGCGCCTCCCGCGTGAATTTTTCCCTGCCACCCGAGGGACCCGATCAAATCCTCCCCATCCTCGACCGCTGGGCTGCCCTGATCCGCCAGGTGAACGGCTGATCCGTTACGCAACCAGCATCCGCCCCTGGTTGCGCTCCGCCAATAACGGGCGCACCCAGCGGGCAAAACGCGTCGCTTCCTCATCGTGCAAATAACCGGACAGGCAGAACGACGAACATCCAAGGTCGATAAACTGCTGCAACGTCTCGGCGCACTGCAACGGATCGCCGACCACAACGATCCCCGCCCCCGGCCGGACGCGCGTGATTCCGGTCCACAGATGCGGGCCAATTAGCTCGCCATGCTCCCGCGCCAGTTGCTGCACCCGCTGGTTCGCCTCCGAACCCGCGTAATGAGTACGGATGAAACGAGTCTGCGCCTCGGTCACGTCACGCACCAACTCATGCGCCGCCTCCCACGCCTCCGCTTCTGTCTCGCGACACAAAATCTGCAGCCGCATGCCGAACCCGATCGCCTCAGCCCGGCCGTGCCGCGCCGCCATCCCGCAAATCGTCGTCATATTTGCGGCTATCCGCTCCGGCGTATCGCCCCAGAACAGATGTATGTCGGAGTGCTTTGCCGAAAGCGCCCACGCCTCCATCGATCCGCCACCCAGGTAGAACCGAGGCATCTGTGACGGCTGCGGCGAAATTCGCGCGCCCTTCAATGTATGGAACCGCCCCGCAAAATCTACCGCGCCCGTCGCCGACCACAGCGCCTTCATGATGGTTACGTCCTCATCCATCAAAGCGTAACGGTCTTCTTTTGCCAGCGCGATGCCCTCGGCCCGCGTTTCGGCTTCGCTCTGCCCAGCGATCAAATTCACCGCCAGGCGCCCTCCCGAAAGCTGATCGAAGGTCGCACCCATCTTCGCCAGTTGCACTGGGCTGACATAGCCCGGTCGAGCCGCCACCAGCGCCTTGATACGTTTGGTCTTCGCCACCGCCATCGCGCTGCTGATCCACGCTTCCCAGCATGTGGCCGCGACCGGTACTAAGAAATACTCAAACCCCGCCGCCTCGGCCGCCAGCACCACGCGATCGAACAGCGCCGCCGACGGCGGAACGAACCGGCTGCGATCGCCATAGCAGGTCGTATCGCCGGACGTCGGCAGGAACCATCCGAATTCAAGCTGCCCTGGCATCGCCCCAACTCCTTTGCCGCATGGCAATTCTAACCCAACCCCGCAGCGGCTTCCATTGCCCGCTCGATGTTTCGAAGGCATCCTCAGTCCCGCAACCAACGGGAACCGCCGCATGAACGAAATGGTGGACGTGTTGATCATCGGCTCCGGCGCATCCGGCGCCGCGGTCGCCTGGAGCCTGGCTGACACGCGCATGAAAATCCTCTGCCTGGAACAGGGCGATTGGATGAAGCACGCCGACTTCCCCAGCACCGGCCGCGACTGGGAGGCTCGGCGTTTCGCCGATTTCGACATCAGCCCGAACCGGCGCGCACGCCCGACCGATTACCCGGTCAACGATACGGATTCGCCGATGAAGGTCGCCAACTTCAACGGCGTCGGCGGCGGCACCGTCATGTTCACGGCGCACTGGCCGCGCATGCACCCATCGGATTTTCGCGTCCGCTCGCTCGACGGCGTGGCCGATGACTGGCCGATCGACTACACGACGCTGGAGCCGTTCTTCGCCGAGAATGACCGGATGATGGGTATCTCCGGCCTCGCCGGCGACCCCGCCTATCCGCCGCGAAACCCGCCGATGCCCCCCTTGCCGCTGGGCAAGACCGGAACCCGTTACGCCAAGGCGATGAACAAGTTGGGTTGGCACTGGTGGCCGTCCGACGCCGCCATCGCAACCACCGAGTATGACGGCCGAGCGGCCTGCATCAATCTGGGCCATTGCACCCCGGGCTGCGCACAGGGGGCAAAGGCAAGCACCGATGTCACCTACTGGCCGCATGCCATTCGCGCCGGCGTCGAACTGCGCACCCGCTGCCGCGTGCGGGAAATCACCACCAACGAACACGGCATGGCCGCTGGTGCAATCTATTACGATGCCGATGGCAACAAACAGTTCCAGCCGGCCGAAATGGTCATCGTCGCCTGCAACGGCATCGGTACCCCGCGCCTGCTACTGAACTCGGCATCGTCCCGTTTCCCAAACGGACTAGCGAACTCCAGCGGTCTCGTCGGCAAGAACCTGATGCTGCATCCCTGGCCACAAGTTCGCGGCTACGTCGATGAACCAATGGACGGCGACCACGCCCCGATGTTGAGCCTGTGGAGCAAGGAGTTTTACGAAACCGATCCGAACCGAGATTTCCTGCGCGGCTACACGCTGCAGTTTGCCCGCGGCACCGGCGCGGTCAATGAGGCGATCACCAGCGCCGACGCTGGAATTCTCCCCTGGGGCAAGGATCATCACCGCATCTTTCGCGATCTGCTGCACCACCGCTTGCTGATCGGCGTCGCCTGTGAAGACCTGCCGGAAGAGCATAATCGCGTCACCCTCGACCCGGTGCTGAAGGACAGCCACGGCATCCCCGCGCCGCGCATCGATTATATCATAAGTGAAAATACCAGGCGCATGATGGAACATGGCATCGCCCGCGCGACCGACATCCTGACCGCCGCTGGCGCCACCAATCTTTACACCTCCCGAACCATCCTCAATAGTCCAGGCCATCTTCTCGGCACTGCACGTATGGGAACCGATCCGAAGCGGTCGGTGGTCAACGAATGGGGCCGCAGCCACGACGTGAAGAACCTCTTCATCGTTGATGGCAGCATCTGGGTTACCTCCGGCGGCGTGAACCCCACCTCAACCATCCAGGCGCTGGCTCTGTACGTCGCCGACAGCATCAAGCAACGCCTGGCCACTCTGTTCGATTGAGGCAACCCATGAGCGACTCTCTGTCATCGGCGGAAATCCGCGATCTGCGCTGCATCGCTTCGATGATGATCCCGCGCAGCGACACCTACGACGTGCCGGGCGCTGACGACCCAACGATCTTTGCCGACATTCTGGCCTCGATCGGCCGCGACCTTGCCGCCGTACGGCAAGCCCTCGCATCCCTCGCCGCGATGGCCGGCGGCCCATTTGCAGACCTCGAGGAAACGCGTCGCGAGGCAGTCGCTGCGTCCTTTCGCGCGGAAGGCGGCCCGCTGCCCGCGACACTTCACCGCGTCGTTTTGCAATGTTACTATCGCAACGACCGTGTGGTCCGCGCACTCGGTCTCGAACCCCGCCCGCCGTTCCCCAAAGGCCACACACTGGAACAGGGCGACTGGTCTCTGCTCGATCCCGTGCGCACCCGGCCTCGCATGTGGCGCGACGTGCCCCCACGATGACACGGCCCATCGCATCCGCTATCGTTCATCGCTCGCATAAGGAGTCACAGCGATGACCGAAGCAAAGCTCGCGCCGAATCTTCCCCAGTGGATGAAAGACCATACCGAACGCTACCTCTCCAGCGGCGGAACCGACGGTCACATGTACACCATTTCCCGTCCCGGCGCGCCGCCAATGACCGTTCCCTCTTTGCTGCTGACCACGACCGGCCGCAAATCCGGCCAAAGCTACATCTTCCCGCTGTTCTACGGCAGCGCCGGCGATAGCTTTTTCGTCATCGCATCCAAGGGCGGTGCGCCGGAACATCCGGGCTGGTATCGTAACATTCTCGGCAATCCCGATGTCACTATCCAGGTCGGAACCAGAACGACAAAGGCCCACGCCCGCACCGCCACCGGTGACGAACGCGCTCGGTTGTGGGAACAGGCCGTCGGATTCTTCCCGCCCTACGCCGACTACAAGGAAAAGGCCGGCTCCAGGGAGATCCCCGTGGTCGTGCTCGATCCCGTAAAATAGCGTCGCGCTAGTCCGCCCCCCAGGCGATCGCATTACGTAACAACGTCAGGTAGGCCGGCGTTTCCCACGGACCACGAAACACCGGTGGTGTCGTGTCCGAGGGATCAGCCGGCCGCCCGGCACGTGAAGCCGGATTATGGCAATGACCCAGCGCGTAATAGGTCACTGCACCGTCACCGAGCGGGAGCGTGTAGCCCAGAACGCGGGATTTGCCATCCTCCCGCAACGACGTATCGGAACCGTAAAGGCTCTCGACGCTGGTTGATACCACCTCCGGCCCATAAACCGCCGTCAGCAGAATGCGGGCCGATCCCGGGTCCTGCAATTCAACGTAGTACGGCTCGTCCTCAACCTCGAACGAGTCGCCAGCACCCTGCGTCAGCGCATGATCGGCAACATCGACGCGAAACCGGCAAAGCGGCGGATGGGTCAGGAAGAAACCACCCAACAACGCATGATGCTCCGATTTCACCGTTCGGCGCTGCCGCAGACCCTCCACCCGTTCCGCCCGGCCACCGCTTGTTCCATGCAGGCCCAGCCAATGCCCGCCGGCTTCCAGCCAGTTCCGAATGGAACGACACTGCGCCGTATCCGGATAAGGTCCGGCCACATAAGTGATCAGCAACCGTGATACCGGCAACCATTTCTCAATATCGGCAAAATCATTCGCAACCGACGCCGGAACGTCCTGATCCCGCAGCAATTCCAGCAACCGAAGACGGGCAAAATCGTGGTCATGTCCGGCCGGCGAACCGGGCGGGAACCCACCTGTGATCAAATGCGCACGCCCTGTCTTCATCATGCCGCCGCCTCCAGCACCATGCGCGATGCCTTTTCACCGATCATGATCGACGGCGCATTCGTGTTACCCGACGTCAGCGTCGGCATGATCGACGCATCGGCAACCCGCAGTCCCTGCATCCCATGCACCCGAAGCTGGTCATCCACCACCGCCATCGGATCGGAACCCATCTTGCAGGTGCCCACCGGATGATAGGTCGTCTCCGCATTGTTCCTGATCCATTCTAGCAATTCATCATCCGCCTGGATGTTCACGCCAGGTGCTATTTCATCGACGGCGATGCCTCGCATTGCGGGTGCGGTCATGATACGGCGTGTGATGCGCATCGCCTCCAGCGTGACCTCGCGGTCGAGCTGCGCACTCATGAAATTGAAACGAATCGCCGGCGGCCGGTTCGGCGCCTTCGACGACACGTGTATGCTGCCGGTGCTTTCCGATCGCAGGATGTTGGTGATCGCGGTCACGCCCGAGGTTTCCGCCATCTTGAAGTTCGCCGCTGCCAGGAACGGAATCCAGGAGATCGCGGCGTCCGGCGCATCCAGCCCCGCCCGCGTGCGGACATAGGCCCTGATCGGCGACGCCGGCAGGCCGAGCAGCCCCTTGTCGGTCACCGCGTATTTCAGTGCCTGCCAGACCTGGCCAAGGCCGCGCATCTTGTCATTGTAGGTCATGTACTTGGTAGCCGGCACCTTCCATTTCATACGTGGCGAGTAATGATCGCGCAGGTTCTCGCCGACGCCGCTCAGCGCGTGGCGGACCTCGATGCCCAGGCTTTGCAGCAGCTCCGGCTGACCGATTCCGGACAGTTCCAGAAGCTGCGGGGAGTTGATCGAACCCGCGCTGACGATGACTTCGCGCGCGGCGCGGGCCTCCCGCTGCTGACCGTTGATCGAGTAGCGCACCCCGGCGCAGCGCTTGCCTTCGATCAAAAGACATTCCGTCAGTGCATTGGCCTGGATCGTCAGGTTCGGCCGTCCGCGCGCCGGGTCCAGATAGCAGAAGGCGGTACTCATCCGCCGGCCGTTGCGGATCGTCGTCTGCGTCATACCGATCCCGTCCTGCGAGGCGCCGTTGTAGTCCTTCGTGTATTTGATGCCGACCTCGCCGGCGGCCTTGATCAGCGCGTCGTACAGCGGGCCGGTCTCGAAGTTTTCAGTGACCTTCAGCGGCCCATTGCGGCCGCGATATTCGTCGTCGCCCTCGCCCTTATAGCTTTCCATGTCGCGGAAGATCGGCAAAACCTCGCGGTAGCTCCAGCCGCGATTGCCCAGTTGCGCCCAGGTGTCGTAGTCCTGCGACTGGCCGCGCACGAAGACCATGCCGTTGATTGACGACGACCCGCCCAGCAGCTTGCCGCGCGGCACCGGAATGCGGCGCTGCCCGGTGCCGGCGTCGGGTTCCGATGAATAAAGCCAGTTGGCGGCAGGATTTTCGATCAGCTTCGCGAAGCCGACCGGGACGCGTGACCATGGATGACTTTCCCGACCAGCCTCCAGCACCAGAACCTTGTACTTCGGATCGGCGCTTAGCCGGTTGGCGAGTACCGATCCCGCCGACCCTGCGCCCACCACGATATAATCGTAAATCGTGCTTTCCATGACCTTCCCCCGGCCTCACTCAGGCGACGCATTGTCCGCGCACCAGTCCGCCTGGCAACGCGCCCGTCGCCTCACCGTTACGGTAGGTGATCTGCCCCGCCTTCACCGTCGCCGCATATCCGCGCGCCTTCTGCATCAGCCGCCGTCCGCCCGCCGGCAAATCAACCACCATCGTCGGCCGTTCCAGCGCTAGATTGGCGAAGTCGATCACGTTGATGTCAGCCTTCATGCCCGGCGCCAGCACGCCACGATCGAGCAATCCGGCGAACCGCGCCGGCTCCCGCGTCTGCCGCCGCACGAGATCGTGCAGTTCCATCCGCCCGTCCACGCGGTCCCGCCCCCAGTAGCTGAACAGGAACGTCGGAAACGACGCATCCGAAATAAAGGCCACATGCGCGCCGCCATCGCTAAGACCCGGAATGACATGATCATGGGCGTAGATCGTCTTCACTGCCTCCAGGTCGTAATTCGTGTAGTTGACCAGCGCGGTGAAAATGAACCCCTTGCCGTCGTCGTCGGTCAGGATGTCGTAGGCGACTTCCTGTTCCGTGCGGCCTTCGCGCGCTGCGATGGCGGTAATCGATTGTTCCTTCGGAGGGGTGTAGTTCAACGGGTTACTGAAGCGGAACATCCGTTTGTAGCTGACCCGATTCAGCAACGACCAGGTGTTGAACTCCTGCGGGTCGTCGGACAGGATTTTAGCCCGCATCTCTGGGTCGCGCATTGCGGCGACGCGCTGCTCCAGCGGCAGATGTGCGATCGAGCGATAGGTCCGCGTGCCGGCAAACGGATTTTGCGAGCCGGTCAGGCCGAGCAGCGCGCCGATGGGGCGCGGCGGTGATACGCAGCGGATCGGCAACCCGTCGGCCACTGCCTTGGCCGACAGCGCCAGCAGATCCTTCCACGCCTCAGTACGGTCGTGACGTTGGGTCAACGAAAACACCAACGGCCGCCCGCTGGCTTCCATTATGCGGCGGACCATGGCGAATTCGGTCGCCGGATCGGGCGTGTTCCAGTCGGAGGTCATTTCGATGAAGCCGCCCCCAGCGTCCTTCATTCCCATGGCGATGCCAATCAATTCGGCTTCCTGAGCTCGCAACGTCGGCGTGTGATCACCGGCCAGCGTCTTGTGCGCGATCGTGCGCGACGTCGAAAAGCCAAACGCCCCGGCCCGCACCGCCTCCGCCGTCAGCTCCCGCATCCGCGCGATGTCCTCTTGGTTGGCATCCTCCAGATTCAGCGCGCGATCGCCCATTACAAACACACGCATCGGCGCGTGCGGCAGCAATGCACAAAAATCAATATCATGCTTGCGACGTTCCAGCGCCGTGAGATACTCACCAAAACTCTCCCAGCTCCAGTCCAGACCTTCGTTCAAACACGGCCCTGGCAAATCCTCCACGCCTTCCATCAGCGCGACCACCGCGTCCTGAGTGTTCTTGCGCACCGGCGCAAACCCGACCCCGCAATTGCCCATCACCACCGTCGTGACGCCATGCCAGGATGACGGTGCCAGATGCGAATCCCACATCGCCTGGCCATCGTAATGGGTGTGGATATCGACGAACCCGGGCGTCACCGACAGGCCGGCCGCGTCGATCTCCTCGGCACCGCTTCCGCTCACTGAACCAACCGCCGCGATCGTGCCGTCCTTGACCGCGACATCGCCAACGAACGGAAGACCGCCGTTGCCGTCCATGATCGTTCCGCCGCGAATGACGATGTCGTAGTTGCTGGCCATGCCTGTTTCCTCTCGATAGGACGGCAAGTGTTATCCTTCGGCGGCAACAGGGCAAGTCCGCCCAGCCACCCACGGGGTCAAAATTGCCCGCCGAAACCTAATCATGTTACCCATCAACCCGCATCAATCGCAATGAGGCAGCAGTGACAGTCCCGGATCGCAACGGTCGTGCCTACCCACAGACGTGGGATGTGGAAGCGGATGTCGTCGTCGTCGGCTTTGGCGCCGCCGGCATCGCCGCCGCGGTCACCGTCCACGACCTGGGCGCCAAGGTCGTTATGCTGGAGAAAGCACCTGAAGGCCAGGAAGGCGGCAACACCCGTGTCGCCGGCCAGGGCTACCTGAACACCTCCTCGGTCGAAAGCGCCATCGCCTACCTGACCGCGTTGTGCGGCCCATACTCCGTTCCCGCGCCGATGGTGAAGGTCTGGGCGGAGGAGATGTGCCGGAACAACGAATGGCTGCGCAGCCTTGGCGGCGATCCGCAGGAGCATCAGCATCCGCCGGTCGGCATCGAGTTCCCCGACCTGCCCGGATCGGACTGCGTGCACAAATTCCACGACGGCCCCACCTACGGCTACTCCTACACCTGGAAGTTGTTCGAAAGCCTGGTGAAACAACGCCCTATTCCCATCCATTACCAGACGCCCGCGCAGAAACTGATCCAGCACGATACCACGAAGCAGATCCTGGGAGTCCAGGCCAGGCAGGGCGACCGGTCGATCGCGGTCAAGGCGCGCAAGGCGGTCATCCTGACCTGCGGCGGCTTCGAGAACAACCAGCAGATGATCCGCGATTACCTGCCCGGCGTGCCCTATTGTTACACATCCGGCTCGCCCTACAACGAAGGCGACGGCATCTCCATGGCGATGTCGGTCGGCGCCGACCTTTGGCACATGAACAATTACGCTGGTCCCTCCATGGCGTTGAAAGTGCCGGATGTCCGCACCACGTTTTCGATGCAGGCATTGCACTACAGCAAGGAAACCCCCGGCGGCATGATCGTCGTCGGTCCGGACGGCCGCCGCTTCACCGACGAGAAATACAAGACCCGGCATGGCAAGATCCCGGTCAACGGTCGCTGGCTCCCGCTGTCCACGCCATGTCCGATGTTCCTGATCGTTGATCACACGCTGTTTTCCGGCGGCCCGCTCTACGACAAACACCCCAGCCACGGCTGGACCCAGATCATCGAGCGTTACGAATGGAGCGAGGACAACAGTGCCGAACTGGCGAAAGGCTGGATCAGGACGGCCCCCACGGTTCCGGAACTGGCATCGCTCATCGGTCTCGATCCCGCCACGCTGCAGGACACCGTCGCTCGGTGGAATCGTTACGCCGAGGCCAAGCACGATCCTGATTTCGGCCGCAGATTGATGATGGCCCCGATAGGCCGCAGACCGTTCTATGCGGTGGAACTGTCGCCTTCGATGCTGAACACCCAGGGCGGCCCGCGGCGCAACGAACGCGCGCAGATCGTTCGACCCGACGGCACGCCTATCCCGCGCCTGTACAGCGCAGGAGAACTCGGCTCGATCTACAGCTATCTCTATCAGGGCACCGGCAACATCGGCGAGTGTCTCGCCTTTGGCCGCGTCGCCGGACGCAACGCCGTCGCCGAAGCGGTTTGGGAATAGCCACAGAACCCCCAGCCAACGCAAAATCAGTGAAACACCCGTCCCGCATCAATAACGATCGTCTGCCCCGTCATCGTCTCGGTCCGGCACATTGTCACCACCATGTCGGCGCAGTCGTCCTTGTCCGCGGCCTTCTTCAACAGCGAACCCGCCGCGTTTCGCGCCACCGTCTCGGGCAGCAGGTTGGAAGTCGCCCGTGTGCCCTCCAGCAGGCCGGGCGCGACACAATTCACCAGCGTCTCTGGCGCCAGCGCCACCGCCATGCAGCGCGTCAGGTGGATCAGCCCCGCCTTCGAAACCGCGTACGCAATGGATGAACCGGTCGGCGTCAGCCCGGCCACCGATGCGATGTTGACGATCCGGCCCTGCCCCTGCGCCTTCATCACCGGCGCCACCGCCTTGATCAGCCGCATCGGCCCAGTCAGGTTCACCGCCAGGATTTTGTCCCACTCGTCCTGCGTCAGCCCGTCCAGGTCGGCGAACGGAATCGATTTGTTGTAGGCGGCATCGTTGATCATGACATCGATCCGACCGAACCGCCGCATCACGTCGCCAACCAGCCCCGCCACCGCAGCCCCATCAGTGATGTCGCAGGCAAACGCCGCGGCATTGATCTGGTAGCGGCCGGTCAGGTCTCGGGCGACTCCCTCGGCCTGCTCGCGGCTTTGCGCGTACATGACGGCGATGTGCGCGCCCTCCCTCGCCAGCGCGTGGCAAATGCGCTGCCCGAGCCCGCCATTGCCGCCGGTGACGAGGGCGACTGCGCCTTTGAGGTCCATGGAAATCTCCTGCTGCCGGCTACACTCTGCCGCCTGACAAGCGTTGCAGGCAAGCCAGCCTCTCGACATTGGACTTTTGTCACGAACAGACACAGACTCGCCCCGGATTATCGGCCTGCGGAGCCGATGCGGGAGGGAAATATGAAAGTCGGCATTCTGCAGTTTTTCGGCTGGCGCGATCGGACCGTGCCGCTGCATTCGGTTTACGAAACGGCACTGGAGCGGTTTTCGATCATGGATCAGACCGGCTACGACGCCGTCTGGCTCGCCGAACACCATTTCTCCGGCTTTTCGGTCTGCCCATCGGTGCACATGATGGGGACGATGGCGGCAGCCCGAACCAAGCGGCTTCGCATCGGCATGGGCGTCTCGCTGGCGCCGTTCTACAACCCGCTGCGCCTCGCCGAGGAAGTCGCGCTGCTGGATGTGCTGTCCCGCGGCCGGGTCAACTGGGGCGCCGGGCGCGGCTTCGAACGCAGCGAATTCGCCGCCTTTGGCATCCCCGGCGAGGAGAGCGCAGCGCGCTTCCACGAAACGGTGAAGATCGTGCTGAAGGCCTGGACCAATCAGCGGCTTTCATACGACGGCAAGTTCTTTCATTACGATGGCGTCGAGGTGCTGCCGAAACCGTTCCAGACCCCGCACCCGCCTGTCTGGATGGCGGCCTCGTCGCCTGCGGCCATCGACTGGGCGGCGAGCCAGGGCCACTCGATCCTAATGGACCCGCACTGTTCTCGGGCCGAACTGATCGAAAAGCGCCTTCACTACAAGGCGAAACTCCTCGAGTCAGGCTATACCGATGCCGGAAGGACCATCCCGATGGCAAGGCTCGTTGCGGTCGATGAGACGGCGGAAAAGGCACGAACCGTCGCCAAGCGCGTCGCGGAATGGACGCTCGCTTCCTATGTCGGACCGAAGCACAGCGGCAACGTGCGCCAGGGCGGACCGCGCACCTTCGGCGGCAAAGATCCTGTCGATTTCTACCTTGATGATGTGATGATCCACGGCACGGCCGACAGTGTCGTCGATCAGATCCAGTCGTTCGGCGAGCAGATCGGCATGAACTATCTGATGGCAGCGCCCATGAGCGGCCGTTCGTTCCGGCTGCTGACGGATCAGGTGTTGCCGCGAATCGCCTGACCACCCATCCTACCCCCAAACTCCAAGCCACGGGAGAGAACACCCATATGCGCATCGTCGCCCTGGAAGAGCATTACACCGTCCCCCGCATCGTCGCCGGCATCCCGCGCGATGCGATCGCCCGCCGCGGCTTTCCAGGGCCTGATGCAGTTTGGTCTCAGACCGTCAAACGCAACGAACTCGCAGACCTCGGCGATGCTCGGCTGGCCGACATGGACGCCAGCGGCATCACCGTCCAGGTGCTGTCGGTCGCCGGGCCTGGCGCCGACCTCCTGCCAAACCAGCCCGGCATCGACCTCGCCCGATCCTACAACGATGCGCTCGCGGAAGCCTGTGTCAGCCATCCCACCCGCTATCGCGGTTTCGCGCACCTGCCGATGCTGGCGCCCGACGAAGCCGCGCGCGAACTGGAACGGTGCATCAACGACCTTGGCTTTCACGGGGTGCTGGTGAATGGCGCGACCGAAGGACGCTTCCTCGACGACCCAGCCTTCGAACCGATCCTGGCCTCCGCCGAGGCGCTTGACCGGCCGATCTACCTGCATCCCGGCATCCCGACGGCGGACGTGCGCAGTGCATATTACGACGGGCTGCCGGGCAATTTCAGCTTCACCCTCGCGCTATCCGCCTGGGGTTGGCACGCCGATACTGCCGTCCATACATTACGGCTGGCGCTCAGCGGCGCGCTCGACCGTCATCCAAGGTTGAAGATCGTCATCGGGCACATGGGCGAGGCTTTGCCGTTCATGCTCGACCGGATCGACGAGACCACCGCAGCCGAGGCAAAGGTTCATCTGAAACGATCGGTGCGGCAGACCATCCTCGATCAGGTGTGGATCACCACCAGCGGTTTTTTCACCATGGTCCCGTTCATGGCGGCGCTGATGTCGTTTGGTGTGGACCGCATCCTGTTTTCGGTGGATTACCCGTTTGCCTCGAACGCCCGCGCGCGGGCATTTCTCGACGCGCTGCCGGTGTCGCCGGCGGATCGGGCAAAGATCGCGCATGGCAATGCCGACCGGTTGCTGCGGCTGCCGGTCTGATAGCGCTCAGATTACCCGGCTTTCCGCCAGCACCGACAATTCGCCGCGCGAAAGACCCAGTTCCTCGCAGAAGATTTCGACGTTGTGCTCGCCGATCAGCGGGGCGCGCTTGGAAATCTGCCAGGGTGAGCCGTTGAAGATGGCGGCCTCTCCCGGGTAAGTGAAACTGCGGCCCAGTTCCGGATGGTCCACCTGTTTCCAGAAGCCGCGGTCGTGCAAATGCGCATCCTCCAGCAACGCCTCCGGCGCCCGCACCGCGCCCCACGTGAAACCGCGTTCCTGCGCTGCATGGTAAACTTCTTCGGCCGGCAGGCTGGCAATGAAATGGGCCAGAACCCCATCGATGATGTGCAATGCGTTCGCCGTAACGACCGCAGCGTCCTGATACTTCGGATCCTTCAGATCACCGGCGAGCCCGTACTTGTCCATCAGCGCTGCCAGATTCGCAACGTTTTTGGGATTCAGCCCTCCGGCGATCAGCGCCGTCACGTACGTTCCATCCTTCGCTCGGAACTGGGTGCGCGGCGTTACGCCAACCGCATGATGCCGGCCGGTCTGCCGCCTCAACACCTCACCACGATAGATGTAATTGGCGACCGCCGATTCCGTCGTCAGCGCGCAGGCCTCATGGATCGATACGTCGATGCACTGGCCTTGCCCCGCCATCGTGCGGTGGACCAGAGCCGCCATAATGGCCATGTAAGCGAAATGACAGCCCATGTGCCAGGCGTTGCCGCCCCCTGGCGCGATCGGCGACGCATTCGCTACGTCGGCCTCATCATAGCCGCACGATGCCATCTCGCCCCCCGCGGCCATATGCAGCAGATCGCTGGTCAGGTAGTCGCGCCACGGGCCCGTCTGCCCAAACGGGGTCAGCGAACACAGGATCAGTCCCGGATTCTGTTCCGACAGTGACTCGTAATCCAGGCCCAGCGACGGCAGAAACCCAGGCCGGAACGTTTCCAGTACGACATCCGCGGCCGCGGCCAAACGGCGGAACAGCGACCGCCCATCCGCCGACTCCAGCCCAAGCGTGATGCCGCGTTTGGATGTGTTGTAATACCAGAAAGACAGACTCCGCTCCGGATGCGGAACGTCGTCGAGGAACGGCCCAACTCTGCGGCAAGGTTCGCCGCCGGGCGGTTCGATCTTGACCACATCGGCGCCAAGGTCGCCAAGCAGCTTGCCGCAGAACTGGCCCTTCTCATCCGCGAGTTCCAGCACCCGCAGCCCCGCCAGCGGGCCGGTCATCGGATCATGTCTTCCAGATAGGGAAAGCGCGCCCGTTGCGCCGGCCAGAAAATTCCATTATCGAAACCGTCCTGCAGGTCCCGGTGACTGTAGCCCAGCAGCCCCTCGACAATCTCCTGCGTGTGCTGGCCGATCAGCGGAGCGGGCAGGTGATTCACCGCCGGCGTCGCGGACAGTTTGAACGGCGCGTTCTGCACCTTATGAGTGCCGAGCGCCGGATGCTGCATCGGCAGATACATCTCTCGGTGACGCAACTGCGGATCGTTCTCCACCCGGTCCTCGGCGCTCTGCACCGGAAGCGCCCGCACGCCCGCGTCCTGGCAACGCTCCGTCACGGCATATTTGTCGAGAGTTAGCGTCCATCGTTCGATCTGCGCATCCAGTTCGTCCTGATGCTGCAGCCGCCCAGCGAGCGTGGTGAATTTTTCCGCCGCTGCCCAGGCAGGGGCACCCATCACCTGCACCAGCCGCCGCCATTCCTCGTCCGATTGGCAGACGATCACGCACCAGTCGTTGTACCCGCCGGGATCGGTGCGATAGGCATTGTGCGGCGCCACCGTCGGCCCGCGATAGTTGTTGACCAGCGGCGTATCCGGCCAATGCGCTCGATTTCCCGGCGGAAACCCCGCTCGGTTTGATCCGCGTCCGTTCACCGTGAAATCCAGCAACGCCGGTCCATTCAGCGGAATGCTGGATACCATCTGCGCCTGATCGATGTGCTGGCCCTGGCCGGTTTTGTTGCGATGGTAAAGACCGGTCAGCGCACACATCGCGCCATACATGCCGCCGGTATCGTCCATATACGACCAGCCCCATCCGGCCGGTGGCACGCCGGGCAAGCCGGATAGATGTGTCAGTCCCGAAACAGCCTGCGCCACCGGACCAAACGTCGTATAGTGATGATTGCGGCCGGTATGACCGTAGCCAGACATCGAAACATAAACGACATCCGGTTTGATTTTGCACAGTTCCGGATACCCAAGGCCCCACTTGTGCAGCACACGGGAACTGAAATTCTCGATCACGATATCGGACAAGGCAATCAGCCGCTTCACCACCTCCAGGCCCTTCGGCGTCCGAACGTTCAGGCTGAGACTCTTTTTGTTGACGTTGGTATCGGCGAAATTGCCCGAGGTGTTCAGATTAACCTCAAGGTTCTGCGGCGTAGTGGAACTCGGCAGCCGGCCGCGTTCGGTTTCTGGCCACTCGATTTTGATGATTTCGGCGCCGAAAGCACCCAGCCAGCGCGTGGCCCACGGGCCGGCCCGAACCCAACTGAAATCAACCACTCGAATGCCCTCAAGCGCCCGCGGTTGCAGCATGTGTCGGTCCCCGTCCGCGGTTCAGTCAAACAAGGCAAGGTCGATCAGATCGCCCATCCGGTTATACCCGGCGTCGCTGGGATGCAGATGATCGCCGTTATCCCAGACCGGCAGCATCCGGCCCGGATGCTCCGGATCGCGCAGCCCTTTGTCAAAGTCGATCACCGCATCAAACGCGCCTGCGGTTCTGATCCACTCATTCACCGCCAACCGCTTCGCCTCGCCTTCCGGCGTGTAAGCACCCAGCATGAACGTTTCGTTCTCGAACGGCGTCAGCGTGCCGCCGAACAGCTTGATGCCGCGGTCGCGGGCGCGGATCGCCATCTGATGCAGACCGCCGATCAGCCCGTCGGCCGTAACGACCTCCTCTGCCAGGCCACGGCGGTTGCGAATGTCGTTGATGCCGAGGACCACGATCGCATGGGTCACGCCCGGTTGCGCCAGCACGTCGCGATCGAAACGTTTCACCCCGCAATCGCCGCGGATGTCATGCAGGATCCGGTTGCCGCCGATGCCTTGGTTGATAACGCCAAACATCTTGCCGCCGCGCGCGACCAGCCGCCGAGCCAGTTGATCCGGCCAGCGGCAGAACGCATCATGGGTCGAGATGTTGCCATCGGTGATCGAATCGCCAAGTGCGACGATCGCACCGACATCGCGGCTGGTCAGCACGTCGACCCCGCACAGGAAAAGCCAGTCGTCGATGACGCGGCTGGCGAACATCACCTCCTGCCCGGTGAAATCGCCCGGGGGTGAAAGATAATTGAATTGGCGAGCGTAACGGCCGGTCACGCCGAAGCTGGCTGGAATCTCGCCGGGGATGTGGACGCTGACGGCAAGATCGTCCAACGGTGCCACCGACAAAGCAACCGGATCGCTGATCGCAAAGGCACCCGCCGGGATTTTCACCGATCCCGAACCGTTGAAGGTGACAACCCGATCCGTCCCCGGACGGATGCCTGGCCCAGGCGCACGCAATGCCACATGGGTCGCGCCGATCACCAGATCCCCGGTCCCCGCCGCATTCGACAGACGCAGGCGAATCG
>Ga0302320_10006813_pt1 | contig 25273 bp, 25 predicted proteins | sample Bog_T0_3_FD_202130 | JGI IMG/M metagenome (GOLD analysis project Ga0302320, IMG submission 202130) | Peat permafrost microbial communities from Stordalen Mire near Abisko, Sweden - Bog_T0_3 | ecosystem: Environmental > Terrestrial > Soil > Wetlands > Peat | place: Sweden: Abisko, Stordalen Mire... | reverse complement strand
GCGCCATGATGACCCACCCCGAGAGAACCAGCTCGGCATCCTTCCTGGCACAGGTGGCGCAATTGTACAACCCCCTGTTTTCATTGCAATAAATTATTGGTGGCGGCTGCTACATGATGCCGCAAATACGGGCTTTGGGCAAGCTTTGGCGTGGACGGCGCGGACGGCGCGCGGGTGACGCAGCGTCTGCGGTGGATAAAGCCGGGGCGCGTTATGATGGGGTCGCCGGAGGGCGAAGATGGACGTCACAGCGTTGAGGGTCCGCGCCACGAGGTGGTGTTTGCGCGCGGTTTTTGGCTGTTTGAGACGGCGTGCCGGCAGGAACTGTGGCAGGCCGTGATGAACGAAAATCCGAGCCGGTTCAAAGGTCCAACGCTGCCGGTGGAGCAAGTGAGCTTTGAGGACGTGAAGCGGTTTCTGGCGAAGCTGGACGCGGCGAGGCCCGGTCTGGGGTTGGTTTTGCCGTCAGAGGCGGAGTGGGAATATGCCTGCCGGGCTGGCACGGACACCGCCAACAGTTTTGGCAACGAGATCAGCCGGCGGCAGGTCAATTTTGACAGCAAAGGAACGGTTCCGGTGGGCAGCCTGCCGGCGAACAACTGGGGCCTGCATGAGATGCACGGCAATGTGTGGGAATGGTGCGCGGACACTTGGCACGGCAACTACGACGGTGCCCCGGCGGACGGGTCGGCGTGGCTCGATGAAGGTGCAGCGAACCGCGTCATCCGCGGCGGATCCTGGAACGGCGACGCGCGCCACATTCGTGCCGCGCACCGCGGCAGGTTCGGCCCGGGCCACCGCTTCGACCTCGTCGGCTTTCGCTGCGCCCGAGTTCAGTGAGCGGCGAGCAATGGGCGGGGAGGAAGCAAGCCCGACAAGCGGAGCGAGCGGACGGCGCGACCTCGCTTGGAGCGGGGGTGGAACGGCACCTTATTTGCTGTCCGGGGTCCAGGGGCCTGCGGCCCCTGGTGGGGTGCAGGGGCAACCCCCCCGCCCGGGGTCCGGGGCCGCGCCCCGGCTATCCCACCACCGCCCCCGCCGCCTCCCGATACGCAAGCCCCAGCGCCTCCGCCACCGCCGGGTGCGTCACCTGACCCGCGTGCACGTTCAGGCCGGCCAGCAGATGCGGGTCGGCCGCCAGGGCGGCGCGCCAGCCCTGGCCGGCCAGCGCCAGCACGAAGGGCAAGGTGGCATTGCCGAGCGCGAGGGTGGAGGTTCGCGCCACCGCGCCGGGCATGTTGGTGACGCAGTAATGCACCACGCCCTCATCGACGAAGGTTGGCTGGGCGTGGGTGGTGGGGCGGCTGGTTTCGCAGCAGCCGCCCTGGTCGATGGCGATATCGACGATGACCGAACCCGGGCGCATCCTTCGCACCATTTCCCGCGTGACCAGCCGGGGGGCGGCCGCGCCGGGCACCAGCACCGCGCCGATCACCAGATCGGCGTCGGTCACCGCGTGCTCGATGGCGTCGGTGGTGGAAAACAGCGTGTGCAACTGGCTGGGGAATTGCTGCTCCAGTTCGCGCAGGCGGGGCAGCGACTTGTCGATGACGGTGACGGTGGCGCCAATGCCCACGGCCATGGTGGCGGCATGGGTGCCGGCGACGCCGCCGCCGATCACCACCACCCGGCCCGAGGGCACGCCCGGCACGCCGCCCAGCAGCACGCCGGCGCCGCCCTGTTCGCGCTCCAGGCAATGCGCGCCGACCTGCACGCTCATGCGGCCGGCCACTTCGCTCATGGGGGCCAGCAGCGGCAGGGAACCGCGCGAGTCGGTGACGGTTTCATAGGCGATGCAGGTGGCGCCGGAGGCCAGCAGGCCGAGCGTCTGTTCCCGGTCGGCGGCGAGGTGGAGGTAGGTGAACAGCACCTGGCCCGACCGCAGAAGGGCGATTTCGGCGGGCTGCGGTTCCTTGACCTTCACCACCAGATCGGCCTCGGCGAACACTGCTTCGGCGTCGGGCGCGATGGTGGCGCCGGCGGCGCGGTAGGCCGCATCGGGGAAGCCGATGGAAACCGCCGCGCTTTGCTGCACCAGGACAGAGTGGCCGTGTGACACCAGTTCGCGCACGGCGGCGGGGGTCAGACCCACGCGGTATTCGTGGGTCTTGATTTCCCTGGGAACCCCGATCTTCATTTTGCTTGCTCCATGGCGTGGAAACGAGAGTGCCATGGCTGAGGCCGGATGCAAGCGTCAGTCGTCGTGCTTCACCTTGGGGGTGTCGTCCTCGTCGTCCGGCAGATCGGCTTCCACCACGTCGTCATCGTCCACTTCGACCTCGTCCACCTCCTCCAGCGCGTCGGCTTCGGCGGGGGCCACGTCGGCGACGGCGGCGATGGGGACGGTGGGCGGCTGGCGGCCCTGCCATCTTGTGGCGCCGGAGCGCACCACCGGCAGCGGACGCGGCTTCGGCTTGGGCTGCTCGGCGTGGCAGATCGGGCAGATGGCCGGCGCGCGGCGCAGATCGAAGAACCGCACGGAGCAGGCCGTACAGGTTACCTTGTTGCCAAATTCGGGCTTGCCCACGCGTTCTCCAGTTCCGGAATGATCAGGTGCGAATGCACGGCGCTGCGTTGGCCGCGCGGCATGGTCCCGATGCAGGGAAAAGCCGAGGACCAGGGTCGCAAGGCCGTTGTTTATAAAAGCCCAAATAGCGGATTTTGTCCAGCCATGAATCCGCGGTGCCGCACCGGCAGTCGCCGCGGGAAAAAATCCTTCCGTTGACAACGGAACTGGCCGGCCGCGGATTTGTATGGAAGGCACCGCAAAATTTTACATTATCGATACGGAAAACTGTGAATGCCGGCCAGCCAGTCCAGCACGCCGCGCCCCGCCGCCGCGCCGAGGGCGAAACAGGCTTGCAGCAGGTAGCCGCCGGTGGGGGCCTCCCAGTCCAGCATTTCGCCGGCGGCGAACACACCCGGGCGGGCCCGCAGCATCCAGCGCGCATCCAACTCGTCCAGGGCAATGCCGCCGGCGCTGGAAATCGCCCGCGCGATCGGTGCGGGCGCGAGCAGACGCAACGGCACCGCCTTGACCAGGGCGGCAAGGCCGGGCGGCGCACCGGCATGCAGTGCCTCCTGCACCAGGCCGATGGCCACCGGCGGCAGGCCGGCGGCCTTGCGCAGGAAGGTTGACAGCGAGGCACTGCCGCGCGGTCCGGCCAGCCGCCTGTGCAGCGCCGCTTCGTCGAGATCGGGGCGCAAATCGAGCAGCGCCGTCACCGGACCTTCGGCGGCGATGGCGTCGCGCAGGCGGGCGGAGAGGGCATAGACGGCGCCGCCCTCGATGCCCTGCGCCGTTACCATGGCCTCGCCACGGACGGTGTGGCCGCGGAAGCTCAGGGCGATGCGCTTGAGCGGGGTGCCGGCGAAGCGGCGGAACGGCGCGGACCAGTCCAGCAGGAAGCCACAATTGGCCGGGCGCAGCTTCTGCACCGCGATGCCCGCCAGCGTATCCACCCAGGCGCCGTCCGACCCCAGGCGCGGCCAGGAGGCGCCGCCCAGGGCCAGCACCGTCGCCGCCGGACATGTTCGCGTGCCGTCGGCGAAAATCAGCGCGCCGGTGGCGTCCCAGCCGGTCCAGTTACGCCGCGTGTGCAGGTGCACGCCCAGCCCGGCCAGCCGTGCCAGCCAGGCCCGCAGCAGCGGCGACGCCTTCATGGCACGCGGAAACACCCGGCCGGTGGAACCGACGAAAGTCGGCTGGCCCAGCCCCTCGCACCAGGCGATCAGGGCGGCGGGCGGAAAGGCGGCGATGGCCGATTCCAGCCGCTCCCGCGCCGGGCCGTAGCGGTCGAGCAGGGCGGGCAACGCCTCGCTATGGGTCAGGTTCAGCCCGCCGCGCCCGGCCATCAGCAGCTTGCGTCCGGGCGAGGGCATGCGGTCGAAAACCTCCACCGCCAGCCCCGCCGTGGCGATCGTCTCGGCCGCCATCAGCCCGGCCGGGCCGGCGCCGATCACGGCAACGGTAGCCACCTCAGCCAGGATGCCCGTGCAGCACCGCCAGCGCCTGTTGCAGATCGGCGGTGAGGTCTTCCACCGCTTCCAGGCCGATATGCAGCCGCAGCAACTGGCCGGCGAAGCGGAAGCTGCCGGTGCTGCGGTGGACAAAACCGTTGGTCGGCAGCGCCAGGCTCTCGAAGCCGCCCCAGGAGGCGCCGATACCAAACAGTTGCAGCGCCTCGGCGAAGGCCCACACCGCCGCCTGGCTGAACTGCGGCTGGAACACCACCCCGAACAGGCTGCACGCGCCGGAAAAGTCGCGCCGCCAGATGTCATGGCCGCGCGCGCCGGGCAGGGCGGGATGCAGAATCTCGGCGATTTCCGGCCGGCCGCGCAGCCAGGTGGCGACGGCGATGGCGGATTGCATCTGGCGTTCCAGCCGCACCGCCATGGTGCGCACGCCGCGCAGGGCCAGCCAGCAATCGTCGGGGCTGGCGAACTGGCCGAGCGCCAGCGCGGTGTTGCGCACCCGCTCCCAATCCGCCTCGGTGGCCACCGTCACGCCGCCCAGCAGCACGTCGGAATGGCCGACCACGTATTTGGTCAGCGCCTGGATGGAGCAGTCCACGCCCTTGCTGAAGGGCTGGAAGAAATGAATGCCCCAGGTGTTGTCCATCAGCACGGCGGCGCCGCGCGCATGCGCCAGTTCCGCCAGCGCCGGGATGTCCTGCATTTCGAAGGTGTGGCTGCCGGGACTTTCGGTGAACAGGACGGTGGTGTTCGGGCGGAACAGGTCGGCCAGGCCGGCGGCGTCGATGCAGGGGTCGTAATAGGTGGTCGTGACCCCGTAGCGTTTCAGCAGGCCGTCGCAGAAGCCGCGGGTCGGGCCATACACGGAATCCGGCATCAGCAGGTGGTCGCCCGATTTCAGATAGGCCAGCAGCGGCGTGGTGACGGCGGCGAGGCCGGACGAAACGATCTGGCAATGCGTGCCGCCCTCGATTTCGGCGATCACGTTTTCCAGCGGCCAGTGGGTGGGGGTGCCCATCACGCCATAGATGAGCTTCTGCTCGAACCGGCCGGCGCCGGCGGCGCGGCGTTCGGCCATGCTGGAATACAGCACGGTGGAGCCGCGATGCACCGGCGGGTTGACGAAGCCATGCACATGGGTGCCGGCCCGGCCGGCTTGCGACAGGCGGGTGTGCAGGCGGGGACGTCCGGGCGGCGGCACGTCGTCGGGCATCGGCGTCAGGTCTCCACCGGGGTGTCGGCGCGGCTGCCCCATTCGCTCCAGGAGCCGTCGTACACGGCGCCCGGCGGCAGGCCGGCCTGCACCATCGCCAGCGTCAGGATGCAGGCGGAAACGCCGCTGCCGCAGGATGTTACCACCGGCCGGCTGCCGTCCACCCCGGCCCGCGCCAGCCGGGCGCGCAGGGCGTCGGGCGGCAGCAGGGTCTGGTCGGGGGCCAGCAGGTCGGTAAAGGGCAGGTTGGCCGCGCCCGGAATGTGGCCGGATCGCATGCCGGGGCGCGGCTCCGCCACCTCGGCGGTGAAACGGCCGGCGGCGCGGGCGTCCAGCACCAGTTCGCGCGGTGTGGCAAGGTTGGCCAGCATGTCGCCGATGCCGCGCAGGCGGGTGGCGCGGAAATCCGGCCGGAAGCTCGCAGGGATCGCCGATGGCGGGTCGCCGCTCTCGACCGGCCTGCCCTCGGCCAGCCATTTGGGCAGCCCGCCATCCAGCACCGCCACGCGGTCATGGCCGAACAGGCCCAGCATCCACCAGCCCCGCGCCGCCGAAAACAGGCCCTTCTGATCGTAGAAAACCACGAAACTGTCATTCGACACGCCGAGCGCGCCGATCAGCCGGGCAAACCGGCCGGGTGTGGGCACCATGTGCGGCAGATCGGTATCGGCGTCGGCGATGGCGTCGATGTCGAACAGGCGGGCACCCGGGAGATGGGCGGCGCGGAATTCCGCCACCGCGTCGCGGGACTCGTTCGGCAGGTATTTGGTGGCGTCGAACAGCACCAGATCAGGCGAGCCGAGACGTTCGGCGAGCCAGGCGGTGGAAACGAGGGGTTCGGTCATGCGGGGTTGCTCCAGGCTGCCCGCAGCATCGGCCGTCTCGCGGCGAGCCACAGCAGGGCAAGGGTGGTGACGACGTTGGGCAGTTGCCCGTCCAGCGCCGCGTCGATGGCGCGTTCGGCCGGCCAGACGCGCACCTGGATGTCCTCGGCCTCGGTGTGCAGGCCGGTCTGGCCGACCAGCCCGTCCGGGCCGGTGGGCGGCGCGGTCACCTCGCCCAGGTGCAGCGACACATATTCGTCGCAGCCGCCGGGGCTGAGCAGGAAGTTGCCGATCGGCAGGGTGCGCCGGGTGGGGATGGCGAGTTCCTCCTCCGTCTCGCGCGCCAGCGTGGTGGCGATATCCTCGCCGGGGTCGCACAGGCCGGCCGGGATTTCGACCATCACCGGGTCGATGCCGGCGGCCAGCGCCGGCAGGCGGAACTGCTCGATCAGCACCACGGCGTCGGCCACGGGGTCGTAGGGCAGCAGCGCGGCGGCCTGGCCGCGCCGCCACAATTCCCAGGTGCGCGGTGCGTTCAGGGTGCCGTCGAACCGGCGCTGGCGGAAGCGGATGCGCTGAAGGGGGAAACGGCCGTCCCAGACGGTTTCATCGGCTTCGACGATCAGGCCGGGATAGGCAGGGAGGGGGGCGGATGAGGGCATGCCGCCAGCATAGCCAAGCCCCGCCGCGCTGCCCAGAAGGTTGGCGGCGGTCGGCTTACGGCTTGGCCACCATGACGAACACGGCGGCGACCAACGGAACCGTCGCCACGATGCCCCAGAACAGCCAGCGTCGGCAATCCTGCCAATACTGCTCCGGCACCTCCCCGCCGGCGTGGAACCGGCGGGCCGACCGCGCCAGCTTGACTTGCAGCGGGATGAGAATGCCGAGCCAGATGGCGCCGGAAACGGCAAACAGCACCTGGCCGGCGATCAGCCAACTGGTTCCGAACGGGTTCTGGCCCATGGCGTAGGACACCCCGTAGCCGCCAATCGAGATCAGCAGAATGCCCAGCAACGTCAGGGACCAGTCGGTGATGGTGATCATCCGCTGGGCGTAAGCAACGACCGGAGGATTGCACGTGCGATCGGCGAACACCTTCCAGACCGCGCTGACTGTTACATTGCCAACGAGCAATATCACCCCGATGATGTGCAGGGTCTTGAAGAACTCATACATCGTCGACGCCATCCTGAATGCCGCGGTCGCCGGTGCTTAGAGGGAATCCAGGCCGGTCCTGTCAAGCGACCCCCCCACCGGGGCGGCCACGCCGGGAGAGGGTGTCAGCGGTCGGGAACCCCCGAATACGAAACGACGGAAACCAGCAGACCAACCATCATGACAATAACCGCGGACATGAACCAGCGTAGCGTTCTGTTGTATTCAACCAGCAAAGAATCCTTGACCTGAAGGGCGCGCCACAGTGCCACAAGCTCGAGAATGACGGCCGATATCATGATCGCCGCCGCGCAGGCGCCTGGCAGGGTCCATTCGCCGGGCGCCTCGAGGCTCCAGTATTTTACCAGGAACAGCGAGAAGCTGATGAATATGGTGATCGCCGTGATGAGCCCCTGCCGGTAGCCGGCGGGCAACTCGTCGGCGGCCTTGCCGGCGGGCACGGGGTCCATGGCTTACGCTTAACGCTCAGGCCGGCACGGCCACGCCGAGCCGGCCGGCCAGGTCCTGGATGAACTGCCAGGCCACCCGGCCCGACCGCCCGCCGCGGGTGACCGACCATTCCACCGCCTCGGCGCGCAGCCGCTCCGGCGACAGGTTCAGGCCGAACGCGCCGGCATAGCCCTCCACCATGGCGAAGAAGGTTTCCTGGTCGCAGTTGTGAAAACCGATCCACAGCCCCAACCGGTCGGACAGCGACACCTTTTCCTCGGTGGCCTCGGAGGGATTGATGGCGGTCGAGCGCTCGTTCTCGATCATGTCACGCGGCATCAGGTGGCGGCGGTTGGAGGTGGCGTAGAACAGCACGTTGTCCGGCCGTCCCTCGATGCCGCCGTCCAGCACCGATTTCAGCGCCTTGTAGTCGGCATCCTCGCGCTCGAAGGACAGGTCGTCGCAGAGGATCAGGCAGCGCCGCCGCTCGCCGCGCAGCAGGCGCAGCAGGTCGGGCAGGCTGGCGATGTCCTCGCGGTGGATTTCGATCAGCGCCAGGCTGCCTTTGCTCTCGGCATTGGCGGCGGCGTGGGCGGCCTTCACCAGCGAGGATTTGCCCATGCCGCGCGCCCCCCACAGCATGGCGTTGTTGGCCGGCAGGCCGCGGGCGAAGCGCATTGTGTTTTCCAGGATCAGGCCCTTCTGCCGCTCGATGCCTTGCAGCAGGCCGATCTCCACCCGCGAGATGCGCGCCACCGGCAGCAGCCGGCCGGGGTCGGCCGGGCCGGCGGGCGGGTGCCACAGGAAGCCGTCGGCGGCGGCGATGTCGGGTCGCGGCGGCGGCGGCGGGGCGAGGCGCTCCACCGCATCGGCGATGCGCAGCAGGGCGTCCATCAGGCGGCGCATGTCCATCGGGCGGATGACTCTCGGAAAACTTGACGTTCGGGAGGCGGAAACTATGGTCCGCGCCGACTCATAGCAACCCGGAACCCCATCATGCTGATTTCCCCCGCCTATGCGCAGGACGCCGGTGGCGCCGTGGGCGCCGTGACCCAGTTCCTGCCGCTCGTGCTGATCTTCGGCGTCTTCTATTTCCTGCTGATCCGCCCGCAGCAGCAGAAGCAGAAGGAGATGAAGGCGGCCCTGGCGGCGCTCAAGCGCGGCGACAAGGTGATAACCGGCGGCGGCGTGCTGGCCACGGTGAGCCGTCCGCTCAAGAACGCCGAGGAGCGCGAGGTCGAGCTGGAGATCGCCCCGAACGTGCGCATCACCGTGCTGCGCGAGACCATCGCCGCGGTGATCACCCCGCAGCCCGCCAACGACGCAAAGCCGGCCCGGCCCGCCGCCGCCACCCCGGCGGCCGAACTGCCCAAGCTTGGCGATCTGGTGAAGAACCTGTTCAGCAAGAAGGACCGCTGACCCGGCTTCGGCGCCGTCAGCCTTCGGCGAGGCGGCGCAGGTCGCCGGCGACTTCCGCCAGCACCGAATCCCAATCGCCGGGACAGGGCTGGCGGTAGATTCGCATGCCCGGATACCAGGGGCTGTCGCGCCGTCCGGTGAGCCAGCGCCAGCAGGCGTCATGGCGCGACAGCAGCCAGACCGGCCGGCCCAGCGCGCCGGCGAGATGCGCCACCGCGGTATCGACCGCGATCACCAGATCGAGATTGGCGACCAGCGCCGCCGTGTCGTCGAAATCCGTCATCTCCGCCATGGGGTCGAACAGGTCCATGCCGGGTGGTGGTTGCGCCGCCTCGGCTGACGCCCCGTATTGCAGGCTGACGAAGCGGACGCCCGGCACGCCGGCGAGCGGCGCCAACCCGGCCAGAGTCATGGAACGGCGCTGGTTCATCGCCCAGGCCTGCGGCCTGTCCGGCGGCGGCGCGGCGGCCCAGAGCGGCCATGCCGCGCCGGCCCAGACCAGACCGACCCGCAGGCTTTGACCGCCGGCGGCGGCGAGGCGGGTTGCCCAGCGCGCGGTGGCCTCGGGGCATGGCGTCAGGTAGGGCGTGTCCGCCGGCACGGTTGCCAGCCCTGTGCCGAAGCCATGCGGCAGGCTCATCATCGGGCAGTGCAGATCGTGCGGCGGCAGCTTCTCGCCACGGGCCAGCACGGCGGCGATGGCGGGCATGCTCCGGCGCACCAGCCGGACCAGCGGCGGCTGCACCTGCACCACCACCCGCGCGCCGCGCGCCGCCAAAGCCGGGGCATAGCGGACGAATTGCATTGTATCGCCGAAGCCGGCCTCGTCATGCAGCAGGATGGTGCGGCCCTCCGGCGGTTCGCCGCGCCATTGCGGGGCCGCCAGCACGAGGGACTGCATGCCGGGCGCGCGCCACCGCCATTCGTTCTCGGCGAAACCGGCTTCGAGCTGGCCGGCGGCGAGCAGCGCCAGGGCGCGCTGGACATGCATGGCGGCGTTGCCGGGCGCGAGCGACACCGCCGCGTCATGGACCAGCAGCGAGTCGGCCAGGCGTCCCTGCGCCGCCAGGGCCACGCCCAGATTGCTCCAGGCGTTCGCATCGCCCGGGTTGCCGCGCAGGGCGGCGGCGTAGGCGGCGATCGCCTCGTCGTAGCGAAGCTGGTGGTGCAGGGCGGTGCCGAGATTGCCCAGCGCCGCCCAGAAGCCGGGCCGGGCGGCCAGGGCGGCACGGCACGCGGCCTCGGCGGCTGCGTGGCGCTGGGCGATGTTCAGGACGGCGCCGAGATTGCTCAGCGCATCAACATCCCCCGGCGCCACGGCCAGGATCGCGCGGAAGGTGGCCTCGGCCGCGGGCAGTTTGCCGCCGGCAACCTCATCCGCCCCGCGCGCCAGCAGCGCCGCCCGATCCATCCCGCGCCCTATTCCTGTGGGCGCAGGATGCGGGCGGCGGGTAAAGGGCGGATTACCTCACGCCGCGAACGCCCGCAGCCAGGTTTCGACCGCGGCGCTCACCGTCGCGTCTATCTCGGCATCAGTGGGGGGCGGCGGCAGACCCAGATTGGCGCGCAGGAACAGGTCCGAACGCAGCAGGGCCGTGAACTGGTGGGTGGCGATCAGCGTGTCGGGCGTGCGCACCTGGCCCCTTGCCGCCAGCGTGGCCAGCCAGAGGCCGAAGCGGTCGCAGAATTTCTGCGGCCCGTTGGCGTGGAAGGCCTGGCCGAGGTCGGGGAAGCGGGTGCTTTCGGCGATGGCGATGCGCAGGATCGCCAGCGTGCGTTCCCGCAACAGAAAGCGCAGCAGGCGCTGGCCGATCGCCAGCAGGGCGGCGCGCAGGTCCGGCGCCGGGTCCGGAAACAGCGATTCCTCCACCGGGCTGTCGTGCCCCTTGTCGGCGACGACACCGGCGAACAGAACGTCCTTGGACGGGAAGTAGGCGTACAGCGTGGCCTTGGAGACGCCGGCCTGCCGGGCCACCGCTTCCATGCTGACCGCGCCGTAGCCATGCGCAAGGAACAGGCTCTCGGCGGCCTGCACGATCTGCCGGCATTTGGGCGTGGTCCCGGGGGGCGTGGTTTCGGGGAGCGCTGCATCCATCCGCCCAGTCTGGACAGAGCGCCGGCCCCGGTCAACGGCGGACTGAACTGAACGGTTCAGTTCAGCCTTGACGGCGGGGCATGGCCTCGCCACTGTTTCCCCTCTGAACCACTGACGGGCTTAGGATGAACGCCGTTTCCGACAAGCCGGCGCCGGAAGTTGCCGCCACCGCCAGTGCCCCGCCCGCGCCCCGGCGGCGCTGGCGCGGGCTGCGGACGGCGCTGCTGGTGCTGCTGGCGGCGGCGGTGGTGGTGCTGGGTGGCAACTGGTGGTTCGTCGAGGGGCGCTGGCTGGAGAGCACCGACGACGCCTATGTGCAGGGCGACATCGCGGTGCTGTCGTCGCGCATCGACGGCGAGGTTGCCACCGTCCATGTGGCCGACAACCAGGCGGTGCACGCGGGCGACCGGCTGATCTCGCTCGACCCCGCCGACTGGGCGGCGCGGCTGGAGCAGGCGCGCGGCAGCGCCGCCGAGGCGGTGGCGGCGGTGGATACCGCCCGCCGGCAGGTCGAGCAGAGCCGCGCCGCCATCGCCCAGGCCGACGCCATGATCGACCAGGCCGGCGCCGAACTGACCCGCGCCACCGCCGAGGCCGGACGTTCCGGCGCGCTGGTCGGCGCCGGCTGGACCTCACGCCAGAGCAACGATCAGGCGGTGGCGGATCGCCTCAAGGCTCAGGCCCAGCTCGATGTCGCCCGCGCCCAGCGCGCCACCGCGGCGCAGGCGCTGGCGGTGGCCGAGGCGCAGGTGGTGCAGGCCGCGGCCCGGGCCGTCACCGCCGGGGCGGCGGCGCGGCTGGCGGAGAACAATCTTTCCTATACCGTCATCCGCGCCCCGTTCGACGGCGTGGTCGGCAACCGGGCGGCGCAGCCGGGCCAGCATGTGCAGCCCGGCCAGCTTCTCATTGCCCTGGCGCCGCCGGCGCCGCGGCTGTTCGTGGTGGCCAACTTCAAGGAGACGCAGCTGCGCCGCATGCGCCCCGGCCAGCCCGTCCGGCTGACCCCGGACATCGACACCGGCGCGGGCATCGAGGGCCGGGTGGACAGTCTGGCGCCGGCCACCGGCGCCTTGTTCTCGCTGCTGCCGCCGGAGAACGCCACCGGCAACTTCACCAAGGTGGTGCAGCGCGTGCCGGTGAAGATCGTTTTCGATCCGGCCGCCGCGGCGGCGGCGGGCTGGCTGCGGGCCGGGCTGTCGGTGACGGCCGAGGTCGATACCCGCGAGAAGCCGGGCGGACACAAGGAGGGCCTGCTGGGCGCCGCCGCGGCCACGCTCGGACTGCCGTGACCCCTGCGATGACGCCGGGCGGCGGCGTCACCTGGCGTGGCTGGGTGGGGTTCATGAGCATGGTGGTGGGCATGTTCATGTCCATCCTCGACATCCAGATCGTCAGCGCCTCGATCGCCGACATCCAGGCGGGGCTTTCCGCCAGCGCCGACGAGGTGGCCTGGGTGCAGACCAGCTATCTGGTGGCCGAAATCGTCATGGTCCCGCTGTCGGGCTGGCTGTCGCGGGCGCTGTCCACCCGGGTGCTGTTCACCCTGAGCGCGCTGGGGTTCACCCTGTTTTCGGCGCTCTGCGCCTCGGCCACCTCGCTGCCCGAGATGATCCTGTGGCGGGCGCTGCAAGGCTTTTTCGGCGGCGGCATGTTCCCGACCGTGTTCGCCACCGCGTTCCTGATGTTTCCCGGCAAGCAGCGCATGCGGGTGCAGGTGCTGATCAGCCTGACGGCGACGCTGGCGCCCACCATCGGCCCGACCCTCGGCGGCTGGCTGACCTCGGCGTTTTCCTGGCACTGGGTGTTCCTGATCAACCTGCCATTCGGGCTGGCGGCGGCGGCCAGCGTGTGGACGTTCATCGACATCGACCGGCCCGAGCTCGGCCTGCTGCGGCGCTTCGACGTGATCGGGCTGGTGCTGCTGGCGGCGTTCCTGGGCAGCCTCGAATACGTGCTGGAGGAAGGCAACCGCAACGACTGGTTCGCCGACGACAGCATCCTGTTCTTCGCGGTGCTGTCGGCGGTGGCGGCGGTGCTGTTTTTTTATCGGATGCTGACCCGCGCGGAGCCGCTGGTGGATTTGCGGGCGTTCGCCAACCGCAATTTTGCCCTCGGCTGCCTGCTGTCCGGCATCATCGGCGTGGGGCTGTACGGGTCGGTGTTCCTGGTGCCGCTGTTCCTGGGGCAGGTGCGCGGCTATGACAGCTTCGACATCGGCCGCGCCATGTTCGCCACCGGCGTGGCGATGTTTTTCACCGGGCCGATCGCCGGGCGCATCACCGGCCTGGTGGACCTGCGGCGCATGGCGGCGTTCGGCCTGCTCAGCTTTGGCATATCCTGCTGGTGGCTGGCGCACCTGACCAGCCAGTCCGGCACCTGGGAGATCATGGTGCCGCAGGCCCTGCGCGGATTTTCGCTGATGTTCCTGTTTCTGCCGGTGAACCAGATGTCGCTCGGCACGCTGCCGCCGGCGGCGCTGAAGAACGCCTCGGGCCTTTACAACCTGATGCGCAATCTCGGCGGCGCCATCGGCATCGCCATGCTGGGCACCTTGGTGACGACACGCAGCGCGGTGCACGGGCTGCACCTGCACGAGCAGGTGACCTGGGCACGGCCGGCGGTGACGCAGGGGCTGGCGCGGATGGTCGAGGGGTTGACCCCGGCGAAGGATGCCGCCGCCAGCCTCGCCGCCCTTCAGCGGCTGGCGCTGCTGGTGCGGCGCGAGGCGCTGACGCTGGCCTACAACGACGTGCTGCTGGTGATGGGGTTCTGCTTTTTTATGGCGGTGCCGCTGACGCTGCTGCTGGCCAGGCCGCGCATGGTGGGGGCCGGGGGGCACTGACCCGCCACGCCGGCAGGGTGACAGCGAGGCGGTCGAGCACCCGTTGGCGCTCGTGCGTCCGGCTCAGGCGCCCGCTTGCAACTCGCCGAATACCGGGCGACGCCCCGGCGTGGCGGCGGCCTGGCGTGCACCGGCAACCTGGACGCCGCTGGAGCGGGCGGCCTCGATGCGCTGCATCAGGCGGGTGGCAGCTTCGCGGTCGTCGGGACAGATGACGGACACGAGGACCGGCGGCAGTTCCCCGCGGTCCGCGGACCGGTTCAGCGCGGCCCAGATGGTCTGCCGGTGGCAGCCATAGGCATCGGCGATGTCGGCCAGCGAGTCGCCGAGCGAACGCAGGCGGACGATGTCCCACAATGAAGGTGCAGGCTTGCGGCCCGGCTTGTAGATTCGTGACATGGACCATCCCGTGTGGTTCGCCCCGGCAACCAAGTTTCGGCGGATCGGGGCGGCGCGTTCGCGTCCTGCCCTGGTTGGGTCTTCGCATCCCGGAAAGGGCGCTGCCGGAAATGGAATGTTCTTGTTAACAAAAGATGTCAAGGAAGCGGCCCGGCAGCGGAAGGGGCGGGCGCGGTCGCCCTGCCCCTTCCGCCACCTGCTGACAACGACCGTTGCTTGTCGGACATTTTCCATGTTTGACCGTGGAATCACGGACACACCGAGCATCCCTCCGTTCCCTGGCGGGAAGCGGACGATTTTGAGGGAATATTCCCGGGCGCATTGACCGTGTTATCCGTAAATACACGGGCACAACATGGCAAAGCCTGCCGCAAGCCCGGCGAATGCCGGCCGATGGCCGGGCCGGCGGAGCAGCCGGTATCGGGCCGATGGCCGCGGCTTTCCAATTTACCGGCAATGAACGGCAGAACGACCGCCGCCGGGGTGTTCGGCCACCGTGCGGCTGCCCTTTTCCGCGGCCGGCGAGGGGAAGAGACAGAGGTGGCCTCCGCAGGACCGGCCCGCGCCACCATTACGGGCGGCACGGGCCGGCGGGACGCGCAGTCAATCTGTTTGTTTTGATGGTCGCAAAAATTCCGGATTCGTGGTCCGGTTATGCGCTCGACCGCCTACCGGCACGCTCCCCCAGCAGGCGCAACGCCTCGGCCACCGTCTGCCGCCGCACCGCCGCGCGGTCGCCGGGGAACACGTGGTGCAACGCAACCGTCGGGTCGCCACGACCGGCCAGCCCGAACCACACCAGCCCCACCGGCTTTGCCGCGCTGCCACCGCCTGGACCGGCCACCCCCGTCACCGCCACCGCCAGATCGGCCGCCGACCGCGCCAGCGCGCCCTCGGCCATGCGCCGCGCAACGTCCTCGCTCACCGCCCCCACGGATGCAATCAGCGCCGCCGGCACGCCCAGCATGTCGGTCTTGGCCTCGTTCGAATAGGTGACGAAGCCGCGGTCGACCACGTCGGAACTGCCGGCGATGGCGGTGAGCGTGGCGGCGATCAGCCCGCCGGTGCAGCTTTCCGCCGTCGTCACCTTCAGCCCGGCGGCCCGGCACGCCGCCAGCACCGCTTCGGCCTGCGCGAGAATGTCCGCGTCGATCATCCGCGCCCTCCCGGCCGGCTCAGTCCAGCAGGCCCGGCAGCGCCCAGCGTATCGCCCACACCAGCAGCGCCGCCAGCATTCCGGCCAGCACGTCGTCGGCCATCACGCCGGCCGCCCCCGGCAGCCGTTCCGACCAGCCCACCGGCCCCGGCTTGGTGATGTCGAACAACCGGAACGCCGCGAACGCCGCCAGAGCGCCGAACAGAGAGGGATGCGGCAGCGCCAGCAGCGCGATCCACTGACCGGCGACCTCGTCGATCACCACCCAGCCCGGATCGTCGCCCGCCCGCGCCGCATGCACCGCCCACAGCCCGATGGCGGTGACCACGCCGGCGCCCGCCAGCAGCGCCCACGGCGACAACCACAGCAGCGCCAACCCCGGCAGCAGCGCCGCCGCCGACCCCGCCGTGCCGGGCGCCACCGGCACCAGGCCCACCCCCAGGAAACTCGCCACCCATCGCGCCGGAGTCATGTCACCCTCGCCAGAAACGCATCGAGCGCCGCCACGGCTTCCGGTTCGGCCAGCGTCGGCGCGTGGCCGGAGCGCGGCACCGTCGCCACCGCCATGTCCGGCCGCATCGCCCGCATGCGCGCCACCGTCGGCGCCTCCAGAATGGCGCTGCGCCCGCCATGTATCAGCAGCAGCGGAACCGTTGCGAGCGTTCCGAACAGCGGCCACAGATTGGGCGTCCGGGTTCGCAGAATGCGGGCGATGCCGGTATCCCAGCGCGGATGCCAGCGCCCGTCCGCGCCGGGCGCATAGGTCAGCCGGGCGAAATCACGCCAGCCGGCGTCGTCATGCAGCGACAGGTCGGGAAGTATCCGCCGCAGATGCGCGGCGGCGGCGCCCAGGTCGGGCAGCGAAGGATCGTCGGCGACGAAACGACGCACCAGGGCGGCGCCCTTGCCGCCGATCTCCGGCCCGACATCGTTCAGCACCACGCCGGCCAGCAGTCCCGGCCGCGCCGCGCCCAGCGCCATGGCCAGCAATCCGCCGAAACTGGTACCGAGCACCACCGCCCGGTGCAGCTGCACCGCCGCGCACGCATCCATCACGTCCCGCAGCATCGCCGGCGGCGTGTAGCGGGCCACCGCCGGCGCCCGTGCCGAGGCGCCGCGGCCAATATAGTCCAGCGCCACCACCCGCCGTCCCCCGCCGTGCCGGGCCGCTACGCCGGCGAAATCGTCGGAAGTGCGGACCAGGCCGGACAGGCAGAGCAATGGCATGCCATCGCCGGCATTTGCCTCGACCACTTGGAGGCGCAGACCGTCCCAGGTTGATATGTTTCTTGTTGTCGTGGCAAGGGAAGGCCAGGGCGCTGCCCTGGACCCGCCAGGGGGCAGCGGCCCCCTGGACCCCGTTACTTGGTCCACCATGTGGAGGCTTCGCCGCGTTGGGCGCGGTAGATGACCAGGTTTTCCAGCACGCGCTGCACGTAGTTGCGGGTTTCGTGGAACGGGATCTGCTCCATCCAGTCGATCATGTCGCCCCCCTCGCCGCGCGGATCGCCATTGCCGGCCAGCCATTCCTGCACCCGCGCCGGCCCGGCATTGTAGCCGGCCACCGCCAGCGGCACGCTGCCGCCAAACTGGTCCAGCAGGCCACGCAGATAGGCGGTGCCAAGGCGGATATTGGTGCGTGGGTCGGCGGTCAGCGCCGGGATGGAGGCGGGCAAGCCAAGCTGGCGCGCCACCTGCGTCGCCGTGCCGGGCATCAGCTGCATCAATCCGCGCGCCCCCGCCGGGCTGATCGTGCTGGGGTCGAAACTGCTCTCTTGGCGAATGACGCCCAGCGCCAGTGCGGGGTCCAGGCCGGCGTCGGGAGGAATGTCGGCCGCCGCCGGCCAGCCGGCTTGCAGCAGCGCGCCGCCATCGCGCCCGGCGCGGCGGGCCAGGGCGATGGCCGTTTCCGGCAGGCCGAAACCATTGGCCAGCCGGGCGGCCAGCGCACGGTCGGCCGGGTCGGGATCGATGTCGTCCAGGCGCAGCAGGAAAGACTGCGCCCGCTGCCTCTCGCCCCAGCTCACCAGCCAGACGGCGCCGCGCGCCAGCTCGCGGCCGGCAAACGCCACGGCGCGCTGGGTATCGGCCGGCGGATCGGCGGTGGCGGCGATACGGGCGGCGGGGACCTGGCCGAGCGCGGCGGCGGCCAACTGGCCATAAAAGGTGGCGGGAAAGGCGGCGGCGGCCGCGTATTCGGCGTGCGCGGCGGTGTCATCGCCTTGCGCGGCCAAGGTCCGGGCCAGCCAGAAATGCGCCCGGGCCTGCGAGACGGCGGATTTCGCGGCGGTGGCCAGGGTGCGGAAATGCGGCAGCGCCCGGTCGGGTGCGTTCAGGCGGCGAAGGGCCACGAAGCCGGCGAGGAACTCGGCGTCCAGCCTTCCCTCGCCGCTGGTCTGGGCGTGGCCGGCGGCGAGCGCATAGGCGCCCTCGGCGTCGCCCTGGCGCAGCCGCCGGCGGGCCAAATTGTCGCGCTCGGCCCAGAACACGGGCAGAAGCTCGGGCGGGGCACGCCGTTCGGCGGCGTTGCCGGTGGCGCTCCACAGGGCCACGGCGTTGTCGTCCTGGCCGGCATGGCGCAGCCAGCGCGCCTGTTCCAGCACCATGGCGGGGTCCTGGCGGTCCGCTTCCGGCAGGGCGGCGAGCAAAGCGGGCGCGGTCGGGTCGTCGTGGTGCAGCGCCAGCCAGGCTTCCGCGCGGCGGCGGTCGGCGGCGTCCAGCCGGGTCGCCTGGCGCTGGGCGGCGGCGTTGTCGGTGCCGGCCAGGCGATCGAACCGGGCCAGTTGGTCGGCGCGGGTGATCGCCGGCGCCCATCGTTGCAGGAAGCGCGCCTCCCAGGCCGGGTCGGTGCCGCCGGCGATCCAGGCGCGGCTCGCCATGGCGGTGGCGTCGGCGGCGTGGCCGAGCCGTGCGTAGGCGTCGGCGCAGCGGATCAGCGCCGCGGGGGCGGCGACGGTGAAGGGCTTGCCCCGGTCGCATTCGGCCGCGGCGCTGGAGTCATTGGGGTCGGCCGCCAGCGCTTCGTCGCGCCGATGCGCCAGCGCGGCCTGAAGCGGCCAGTCCGGGTTGTCCGCCATGAAGGCGGCGATCTCGCCAGCCGTGGCGCCGCCGGGGGCCAGCAGACGGTAGAAGGTGACGAGCCTGGCGGCCACCGGATCGGGCAGTTGGGCGGCGGCGGCCTCGGCCTCGGGCCATCGGTTGGCACGGATCGCCCCCATGACATCCGGTGCCGCCGCCGGCGCCGCGAGCAGCGGCACCGGTGGCGCGGCGAGACACAGCAGCAGCACGAATCGTAACCGGCCGGAACGCATGCCCGTTTGTATCATATCCCCTTGTACCGGGCCCCGGCTTGCGGCGCATCATCCGCGCGCCTAGCTTGCGGCCATTGCAATGTCGCGTAGCCGTCGAGCGGAGACCGTGCCATGTTCAAAGGGTCGCTTGTCGCCCTCATCACCCCCATGCGACCGGATGGCTCGGTGGATGAGAAGGCGCTTGCGTCATTCGTGGACTGGCAGATCCGCGAGGGCACGCATGGCGTGGTGCCGGTGGGCACCACCGGCGAAAGCCCGACGTTGAGCCATGACGAGCACAAGCGGGTGGTGGAGATCACCATCGCGGTGGCAGCCGGCCGCGTGCCGGTGATCGCCGGCGCCGGCAGCAACAGCACCGACGAGGCGATCGACCTGACGCGCCACGCCAGGCAGGCGGGGGCGGATGCGGCGCTGGTGGTGACGCCGTACTACAACAAGCCGACCCAGGAGGGGCTGTATCTGCACTACATGGCCATCGCCGATGCCGTGGACCTGCCGATCATTATCTACAACATTCCGCCGCGCAGCGTGGTGGACATGAGCGTGGAAACCATGGCCCGGCTGGCGCAGCACCCGAACATCATCGGGGTGAAGGATGCCACCGCCAATCTGGCGCGTCCGCTGCACACCAGGCGGGCCTGCGGCGAGGCGTTCTGCCAGCTTTCGGGCGAGGACCACACGGCGCTCGCCTTCCTGGCCGCCGGCGGGGTGGGCTGCATCAGCGTCACTGGCAACGTCGCGCCGCGGCTGATCAGCGCCATGCACAGCGCCTGGCAGGAAGGCCGGCTGGCCGAGGCGATGGCGATTCAGGACCGGCTGGTGCCGCTGCACGACGCGCTGTTCGCCGAGACCAGCCCCGGGCCGGTGAAATACGCCGCCAGTCTGCTCGGCCATACCAGCGAAAAGTGCCGGCTGCCGCTGGCCCCGTGCTTCGATCCCACCAAGGCCCGCGTGCGCGCGGCGATGACCGGGCTTGGACTGCTGAACTGACCCTTCAGCCTGCGCTTGCCGTCGCCGGGCATCACCTCGCGGCGGCGTGAAGACGTGCTTGGACGTGCCGGTGGCAATGCGCCTAAGCTCGGTGCCGGACGGTCATCCGTTGCCCATTCGGGAGGTGCGCCATGTTCGACTACCCCGCGCTGGCGGGCACCCCGCTGGACGAGGCGGACGAGGAACTGATCGACGCGGCGCGTGACGTGCTGCGCCAGCATTACCGACCGTTCTGGCACATGGTGGCGGCCGCTTTGCGCGGCCAGGACGGGCGGATCTGGACCGGCGTTCATCTGGGCGCGACGGTGGGGCGCCTGCAGGTCTGCGCCGAGGCGGTGGCGCTGGGCCGGGCGGTGCTGGAGGGCGACGGCAGCATCGCCATCGCCGTGGCGGTGCGCCACCCCAAGGAGGATGAGGAGCACCGCGACATCGCCGTGGTTTCTCCCTGCGGCGCCTGCCGCGAGATGATCACCGACTATGCCCCGGACGCGCTGGTGATTGTGCCGGGGCCGATAGGGCCGGTGAAGGTACCGGTGCGGGCGCTGTTGCCGGTGCCATACCGGCGATAGCTGTACTGGACTGGCGGCGGCATAGTGGATCAACCCGCGACCAGCAGGCCGGCGAGCCAGGCCGCGCTGCCGATTCCCCCCAGCGCCAGCAGGCCGAGCGCCACCGTAGGGGCCAGGCTGGCGCGACCACCGGCAAAGGCCACGGCATAGCCCGCCTTGAGCAGGTTGTTGGACGATGTCGCGATGAGGATGGCGCCAACCGCGACCCCCACCGGCATATCCCCCGTGGCATTCTGGGTCAGGCTCAGCACGAACGGATCGATATCGGATACGCCGACGATGGCCGCCAGCAGGTAGATGCCGGTGGCTCCGTACTGCGCCCTCGCCCAGGCCGAAACCAGCGAGATCAGCACGAACAGCACCGCGAACACCACGGCGGCACCGAGTTCCAGCGGGTTGGACGACGATTGGAGCGGGGCGCCCCGGCCGGCCCGCCCCGCCGCGATCCAGTGCCACAGCCCGGCCATCGCCAGCCCCGCCGCCGACAGCCCCAGCAGCGCCGGGGCAAGCCCGGATGCGAGCGGGCGGTTGAACAGCGCGATGATGATCAACAGGCGCAGATACATCACCGCCGTCGCCAGAATGATACCGGTCTGCGCCTGCTCCAAGGTGGACGGCTCGGCCCGGGCATGGCGTGCCAGCACCACCGTTGTTGCCGTGGACGAATAGAATCCGCCGAGCAATGCCACCCACAGCCCGCCGCCGGCCGGCGCGACGTAACGTTGCAGCAGGTAGCTCGCGTAGGAGACGGTGCAGACCGCGAGCACCGCGAGCCAGACCTGATGCGGGGTGATGTCGGTCAGCGTCGTCACCGGCACGTCCGGCAGCAGCGGCAGGATGAGCCCGGTCAGGATCAGGAATTTTCCGGCCGTCAGAATCTCGCCGGCGTTGATGCGGCGGGCGAAGCCGTGCAGCCGGTCGCGCTCGGTCAGCAGCAGCACGCCCGCCACGGTGGCGCCGACGGCAACCCAGGGCGGCCCGGCGAGGGAAACGGGACCGATCAGGTAGGCCAGCACGTTGCAGGTGAGCACCATGATGCCGACATTGGGGCGGCCTTCCGCGTCGGTCTCGCCGGCATGGCGCCAGTAGTAGCAGCCGAGCCAGCCGCCCAGCACCAGCAGCCCGACGCTGACCGGCACCAGACGCTCGGGGTCCAGCCGGTACAGCAACGCTCCCAGCAGGGCCAGCAGCGGGAAGGTGCGGATGCCGCCGGGCCGCACTTCCTTCGCGTCGGCATGAAATTCCTCGAAGGCAAGACCAAAAAAGAACCCCAGCCCCAGCAGCAACAGGAAACGCGCAAACGGCGTGTCGATCGTCATCGAGGACCCCGCGAAAAGTAATGGGTTCCAAGGGGCCACCGCCCCTTGGTGGGGTCCAGGGGCAAAGCCCCTGGCCTTACTTCCTCCCGGTCAAAGCCCCCGAGCGATAACGATGCGTTGCACGTCACTGGTCCCCTCATAGATCTGGCAAACCCGCACATCGCGGTAGATGCGCTCCACCGGAAAGTCCACCAGATGCCCGTAGCCGCCGTGGATCTGGATGGCCGCCGAGCACACCGCCTCGGCTGTCTCCGAGGCGAACAGCTTGGCCATCGAGGCTTCGCTCAGGCAGGGCTGCCCGGCCTCGCGCAGCGCCGCCGCGTGCAGCACCAGCTGGCGGGCGGCTTCGGTGCGGGTGGCCATGTCCGCCAGCCGGAAGGCCACTGCCTGATGCTCGATCAGCTTGCGGCCGAAGGTAACGCGCTCATGCGCATAGGCGCGGGCCGCGTCGAGGGCGGCGCGCGCCATGCCGACCGACTGCGCGGCAATGCCGATGCGCCCGCCTTCCAGATTGGCCAGGGCGATGCGGTACCCCTGTCCTTCCTCGCCCAGCAGCAGCGAGGCCGGCAGGCGCATGTCGTTGAACGCGATCTGGCAGGTGTCGGAGGCGTGCTGGCCGAGTTTCTCCTCCACCCGCACGACCTCGTAGCCCGGCGTGTCGGTCGGCACGATGAAGGCACTGAGACCCTTCTTGCCGGCCGCCGGATCGGTCACCGCGAACACGATCACCACCTGGCCGTTCTTGCCGGAGGTGATGAACTGCTTGGTGCCCGACAGCACGTAGTCATCCCCCTCCCGCCGCGCCCGGGTGCGCAGATTGGCCGCGTCCGACCCCGCCTGCGGCTCGGTGAGAGCGAAACCGCCGATCCATTCGCCGCTGGCGAGCCTGGGCAGAAAATGCCGCTTCTGCGCCTCCGTGCCGAAGCGCAGGATCGGCATGCTGCCCACCGAACTGTGCACGCTCATGATGGTGGAACAGGCGCCGTCGCCGGCGGCGATTTCCTCCAGCGCCAGCGCATAGGCGATCTGGCCGGCGTCGGAGCCGCCGTATTCCTCCGGCAACAGCATGCCCAGGAAGCCGAGTTCGCCCATTTCCCGCAGCGCCTCGGCCGGGAAACGATGCGCCCGGTCCCATGCCGCCGCGAACGGGGCGAGCCGTTCCTGCGCGAAGCTGCGGGCGGCATCGCGGATTTGGATCTGGGTGTCGGAAAGGATCATGCCGGTGTCTCCCCCGCGCCGCTCACGACAGGCGTTCGATGGCGACCGCGGTCGCCTCGCCGCCGCCGATGCACAGCGAGGCGACGCCGCGCCGCAGACCGTATTTCTCCAGCGCCGCCAGCAACGTCACCAGGATACGCGCGCCGGAAGCGCCGATCGGGTGGCCGAGCGCACAGGCGCCGCCATGCACGTTCACCTTGTCATACGGCAGGTCGAGGTCGCGAATCGCCGCCATCGCCACCACCGCGAACGCCTCGTTGATTTCGAACAGGTCCACCGTACCGGGTGCCCAGCCGGTCCGCTCCAGCAGGCGGCGGATGGCGCCGATCGGGGCGGTGGCAAACGCGGCCGGCGCCTGCGCATGGGTGGCGTGGCCGGAAATCGCCGCCAGCGGGGTCAGGCCGCGCCGCTCGGCCTCCGAACGGCGCATCAGCACCAGCGCCGCCGCACCATCGGAAATCGAGCTGGAATTGGCCGCCGTCACCGTGCCGCCCTCACGGAAGGCGGGCTTGAGGGTGGGGATTTTCTCGATATTCGCCTTCGGCGGCTGTTCGTCCTGGGTGACCTGCCGTTCGGCCTTGCCAGCCCGCACCGTCACCGGCACCACCTCGGCGGCAAAACTGCCGTCCGTGATCGCCTGACGCGCCCGGGTGAGCGAGGTGATGGCGTAGTCGTCCTGCGCCTGCCGGGTGAACTGGTAGCTGGCGGCGCAGTCCTCGGCGAAGCTGCCCATCAGCCGGCCCTTTTCGTAGGCGTCCTCCAGCCCGTCCAGGAACATGTGGTCGAGCACCCGGCCATGCCCCATGCGAAAGCCGGCACGGGCACGGTCGAGCAGATACGGCGCATTGGACATGCTCTCCATGCCGCCGGCCACCACCACCGCGGCACTGCCGGCGATGACCAGGTCATGCGCCAGCATGGCCGCCTTCATGCCGGAGCCGCACATCTTGTTTACCGTGGTCGCGCCCGCCGCCAGCGGCAGCCCGGCACCCAGAGCCGCCTGACGCGCCGGCGCCTGGCCCAGCCCGGCGGGCAGCACGCAGCCGAACACCACCTCCTCCACCGCTTCGGGGGCAATCCCGGCACGGGCGATGGCGGCGGCAATGGCAGCGGCGCCCAGCACGGGCGCGGCCTGGTCCTTCAGGTCGCCCTGGAAGCCACCTATGGGGGTGCGGGCGTAACCGGCGATGACGATGGGGTCGTGGGGGGGCATGCAATCCTCCGTTCAAAAAAGACAAAGCAAGGCCAGGGCGCTGCCCTGGACCCGCCAGGGGTCGGTGGACCCCTGGACCCCATTACTTAGCGGGGAAGCGCGGCGGCTTCCTGGTTGCGCAGCATGAAACGTTGCAGCTTGCCGCTGGGCGTTTTCGGCAGCGACGCTACGAACGCCACCTCGCGCGGATAGGCATGCGCCGACAGCCGGCGCTTGACGTGCTGGCGCAACTCCTCGGCCAGCGCCTCCGACGCCGCAAAGCCGGGGGCGAGCACCACGAACGCCTTGACGATCTCGGTGCGCTCCGGGTCCGGCTTGCCGATTACCGCCACTTCAACCACCGCCGGGTGCTCGATCAGCGCACTTTCCACATCGAACGGACCGATCCGGTAGCCCGACGAGGTGATCAGATCGTCCGCCCGGCCGACAAAGCTGACGCTGCCGTCCTCGCCCAGTTCCACCACATCGCCGGTGCGGTAATAACCGCCCTCGATCGCCGGCGTCGGCTGGTGCCAGTAGCCGCTGAACCACAGCAACGGCGAGCGGCCGATGTCGACCGACAATATGCCGGGCTGGTGCGGTGGCAACTCGCGGTTGTTCTCGTCGAGCACGGCGACCCGATAACCGGGCATCGCCAGCCCGGCCGAGCCGGGCCGCACCGGATGGGCGAGCGCATGGTGGTTGCACACCACCATGCCAAGCTCGGTCTGGCCGTAATGGTCGTTGATCAAGGCGTCCAGGTGCTCGGCGAACCAGCGGATCACCTCGGGGTTGAGCGGCTCACCGGCACTGCTGACCGCCCGCAGGCGACCCTTCACCGGAAACGCCGCCTCCGGCCCCGCCGCGATCAGCAGACGGAACGCGGTGGGCGAGCCGGCGAGGTTGGTGATCCCGTGCTTGGCGATCAGCCGGTAGGTGCTCTCGACGGTGAATGGCCCGTCATAGAAAGTGGTGGCGTGGCCGAGCATGAGCGGACCGGTGACCGCATAATAAAGCCCGTAGTTTGACAAAATCACATTCCACCCGCGCCTGGGCCATGCGGCGCGCGCCCCGCGGAGCGGGCACTGGATTGGATGACCCCACTTTGAGCTTGACGGCGGATTCATTCGTCGAATCAATGGG
>Ga0302320_10006812_pt1 | contig 25275 bp, 23 predicted proteins | sample Bog_T0_3_FD_202130 | JGI IMG/M metagenome (GOLD analysis project Ga0302320, IMG submission 202130) | Peat permafrost microbial communities from Stordalen Mire near Abisko, Sweden - Bog_T0_3 | ecosystem: Environmental > Terrestrial > Soil > Wetlands > Peat | place: Sweden: Abisko, Stordalen Mire... | reverse complement strand
CGCGGAGACTACGGGAAGTCCGGCGCTCGCGACCGATGCGTTTCATTTTGCTTCGGACATCTGGTCGACGCTGGCTGTGCTGTGCGGACTGAGCGCGAGTTGGATCGGGATGCGGCTGGGCATTGCATGGCTGGGCTATGCGGACCCGTTTGCAGCGGTCGTAGTTTCGCTTATGATCCTGCGCATGACGCTCTACCTGGGCCGGGAAACGGTGGCCGTGCTGATGGACGAGGTTCCCGCGGAGACCCGGCAGCGGCTGGTGGATGAGGTCTCTAAAGTGGAAGGCGTTCTGGAAGTGGAGCAGGCGCGTGTGCGGCGGGCAGGGTCAATTTATTTTGCCGACCTGACACTGGCGTTACCGCGGCAATACACGTTTGAGCACACAGGCGAGTTGGTGCGAGCGGCTACCGAAGCTGCGCACCGTGCCCTTCCCCAGGCCGATGTGGTCATCCATACGGTTCCGCGCGAAGCCCGGGCAGAGAGCATCTTCGATCGCGTGCGGGCGGTGGCAGCGCGCAACAATGTGAATGTGCATGAGCTGAGCGTTCAGTCGCACCGTGGAAGATTGCGGGTGGAGCAACATGTGGAGTTGGACGAGGACATGACTCTGCTGGCCGCGCATGGATTTGTGAGCGCGATGGAGGCCGAGATTCTACGCGAGGCGCCGGAAGTTGATTCCGTGCTGACGCATATTGAGAGCGAGCCGGCCACCATTGAGCAGCCGGAAGAGATTGTTGAATTGGATCGAAAAATTGAATACGCCCTGCGGAAGACGGCGCGGATGTTTGCGGAAATCAAGGATGTGCATGAGATCATTGTGGGCCGCACGGTCGATCACATTTTGTTGACCTGCCATTGCACGCTGCCGGATGAGCTGCCCATGCTGAAAGTGCATGAAGTAATCACGGCGCTCGAAGACCGGTTCAAGCTGGAGTGCCCGGAGGTATATCGAGTGACAATTCATCCGGAGCCGGTGACGGATAATTTGCGATAAAGAGGTTGGAGGGGGAAGAACCAATGATTGCGCGTAGCGATTGGAAACACGACGATGTTTATGAAGGTACTGCAGAAAATGGGAACACCATTCTGTTTGACGCGGAAGCCTCACATACGCACGGACCAAGCCCGATGGAAGCTGTGCTGATGGCCCTCTGCGGCTGCACCAGCGTGGACGTGGTCTCGATTCTGAAAAAGAAGCGGCAGCCGCTGACGGCACTCCGCGTTTCGGCAAAAGCTGAGCAGGCGCCGACTCCTCCGCGTGTGTTCACCAGGATCAAATTGACCTATGCTGTAAGCGGGAAGCTGAGCCGCAAAGCCGTTGAGGATGCGGTGTCGCTGTCCAAGGAGAAGTACTGTTCGGTGTCCTTGATGCTGGAGAAGGCTGCAGAGGTCGACTACGAGATTGTGTTTGTAGATGGTGAGCCGGAGCGATGAAGACGCGCGTGTTGAACTTCTTTCAGGTGGCATCGCTGGTGATGCTGCTGGTTGCGGTGGCGCTGCTGTCGGCCATCGCCACCATGCACTTTGCCATTCACGGGGCAGAGGTGCAGGTGCCCGCGCTGCAAGGCATGACGGTGGCCGATGCACGCAGCCAGACCGCCGGGCTTGGCCTTAATCTCGACGTTGATAATCGCTACTATTCGGGAGACGTGGCGGCGGGGCACATTCTTACGCAGTCGCCAACGGCGGGAACTGTTGTGCGGCGAGAGTGGCGTGTGCGCGTGGCCGAGAGCCTGGGCCCGCAAAAAGTGGACGTGCCGGAGACGGTGGGCAAAGACGAACGCGTAGCGGCGTTGACTCTGCGGCGCGTGGGTCTCGAAGTCGGCTCAACTGCCAAACTGCCCTGGAGCAAAGCCGCGCCCGGCACCGTGCTGGCGCAGGATCCTCCGGCTCATGCGCAGGGGATTTCAAGGCCCAGCGTGAACCTGCTTGTGGCAGCGCCGGACGACGAGGCCGCCGACGGATTTGTGATGCCGGATCTGGTTGGCCAATCAGTAGTCGCCGCGCAAGCGCAACTGGCAAAGGTCGGAATCCAGACCGAGGTGCCGAAATATGTGCCGGTGGCTATCGGGCCAGTCGGAAGCGGGGATGCGGCGCCGAAGCTGCCTGTAAAGCCGGGCTCGGTGATTGCGCAGACTCCGAATGCCGGGTCGCGCGTGTATCAAAACGCGCAGGTCACTCTGACGGTAGCCGAGTGAGGGAACAAGTGATTAGTGATTAGGGGTTAGTGATTAGGGGTTAGTGGTTAGTGATTAGGGGCTTGTGGATGGGACTGAGTGAAGATCTGGAACGTGTGACGTTGCAAGAGTTTGAATTGCGGTTGCCGCGGCTGGATGCGCAGATAGCCTGGGAGCTTGGACTTTTTCTGAGGACGATGGCGGAGGAACGCGGGTTGGCCGTTGTCGTAGATGTTCGACGGTTCGGACAACCTTTGTTTTATGCGGCGCTTGAGGGCACAACGCCGGACAATGCGGAGTGGGTGCGCCGCAAGAGCAACGTGGTGGCACGCTTTCATCGCAGTTCCTATGCAATTGGATTGAAACTGAACGCGAAGAATGAGACGCTCACCGAGCAACAGGGTCTGCCGCTTGCAGACTATGCCACGCATGGCGGATCATTTCCGTTGGCCACTGCAGAGTCGGGTGTTATTGGCAGCGTGACTGTATCTGGATTGCCGCAACGCGCCGATCACGAGCTTGTCGTTGAGGCACTCTGCGGCTTGCTGGGGCGCGATTACGCTGAGTTGCGACTCGCTGCGGAGTAAGGTATCAGCTTGAACCAGTTTGCCTGGGACGCGAAGGTTCAATCGCAGACTGCTCATCGAATCTCTCAATCAACGCGATGAAGAAGCCGTCGGTATGAAACGTGCCGGGGAGCAGGCGGAGCGCGCCTTCGGGTGTGAGTGCGGCTTGAAGACGTGACGCAGCCGTTTTAACGAGGATAGATTCGCGCGACAGCGAATCGATAGCGGCATGAAGCGGAATCTGTCGAGCATGAGGAGTTGCGGCCAGGACCGCAGCAACGACGTGCTCATTTTCTTCCGGTTCAAGGGAACAGGTCGAATATACGACGTGACCACCGGGACGCACGGCGCGCAAAGCAGCAGCGAGTAGGTCCCGTTGGCGCTCGGCCTGGCGGGGCAAATCCGCAGCGCTGAGGCGATGGCGGATTTCAGGATTGCGGCCCAGCGTGCCTGTGCCGCTGCATGGAACGTCTGCTAAAACCAGATCGAAGACTCCGTCTTCCGAGAGCTGCGTGGCGTCCGCGAGCCGGCACTCGATGCGGTCAGAGTAAGCTGCCAGCCTATTGCGCAACTGCTCGAGGCGTTGCGGGCTGGATTCGCACGCGAGGATGCGGGCATTTGGAATGCGCTCGGCGAGGATGAGTGTCTTGCCTCCGGGCGCTGCACAGGCATCCAAGATATCCTGCTTTCTCAGATTCAGACTTGCAGCCGCAAGCTCCGCCACCAGTTGCGAGCCTTCGTCCTGCATGCGGACGCGCCCTTCGTGAAGGGCCGCGGTTGCAGCAACGTCGCCAGTAATTACAGTGTGGGCCGATGTGAGTAGTTGGCCGGGTTCGAGAAGGATGCCAGCCTTGGTGAGCTCGGACTCAACCTCATTGGCTGCAAGGCGGACCACCAGCGAAGGCTGTGTCTGTCCATGGCGGCAGATGGCGCGGGCAGCGTCGAGGCCATGGAAATCGGTCCATCGCTCGACCATCCAAACCGGGTGTGATTCGGCAAGCGCCAATTCCGATGCGCTCTCCTCGGGATAGCTAATGCGCGGCGCGCCGGCAAGTTTTCGCAGCACAGCGTTGACCATGGCGGAGGCAAAGCGGTGTCCGGCCTGCTTGGCGAGTTCAACACTTTCGTCAATCGCGGCGCGAGCAGGAATGCGATCCATGTGCAGTATCTGAAAAGCGCCCAAACGCAAAGCGATGAGGATCTCTGTGTCGAGCTTGGCGTTGGGGTGCTTGAAAAGGGATTGAAGCTGGTGGTCGAGGCGGATTTGCCAGCGAATTACGCCGAGAACCAGGGCGGTGGCGAGGTTGCGGTCTGGAATCGAAAGCGCATCGACGGCTTTACTGCGAAGTAGATCGTCGGAGTGGGAGTGGCCTCGCTCGACGGCCAGCAAGACATGGAAGGCTGCCTTGCGAGCCGCAGAAATTTCAGCAGTGCGATTTTTCGGCGCTGTCTTGCCTGGCGCGATTTTGAGAGGCACGGTCTGCTGATTCTTCGTCATGGGGTCGGGGCGCCAAGGCGGGTAGCGGAGACGAGTTGGTTTCCACGCAGGAATTCGGCAGCGGCGAGACGCTTTTTGCCCTCTAGTTGCAACTCAATGAATTCGAGCCAAGTACCTTCAGCGCATTTGGCAAAGAAACGCTGATTTTCAATGCAAATCTGGCCGGGGTCAGCGAGGCTTTGCGTGCCAGCGTTGCTTGGAGCGGCAACTGCCAGGCGATGAACAATGAGCTTTTTTTCATCGAGCGTAGTGAAGGCTCCGGGCCAGGGCTGGAAACCGCGCCAACGGTTATAGAGCTCATGAGCGGTGCGCGCAGCGAAATCCATGCGGCCATCTTCGCGATCGAGCAAGGGGGCGAAAGTCGCTCCGTCATGATTCTGCGGCTGTGGCTTGATGGTCGAGTCGGCAAGGCCAGCGAGTGTCTCAACCATGAGCGGGGCACCAGAGCGCGCGAGCAGTTTGAATAAATCTACCGACGTTTGGTCGAGACCGATCTCGATGGTTTGCTGCAGCAGAATTGGGCCGGTGTCGAGGCCTTCTTCGAGCAACATGGTGGTGTTGCCCGTAACTGCGTCGCCCATGGCAACGGCCCACTGGATAGGCGCGGCGCCGCGGTATTTTGGCAACAGAGAACCGTGCAGGTTGATGCAGCCTAAGCGCGGGAGGAGCAGCATCCACGGCGGAATGATGCGGCCATACGCTACAACAACAATTGCGTCGGGCGCGATTGCTTCAAGCTGGTCGCGGAAATCAGCGTTGTTGCGAATTTTTTCCGGTTGGGTGACGCACATTCCGGCAGCAAGAGCAGCCTGCTTCACCGGTGGCGCGGTGAGTTGTTGAGTACGACCGACAGGCCGGTCCGGTTGAGAAACGACCAATGTAATTTCATGACCGGCAGCGAGAAGCGCTTCCAGGGTGGGTACGGCGAAGCTCGGTGTGCCGCAGAAGACCAGTTTCATTGGGCGCCTCGCGCTTCTACCACTTGCCTTCGCGTTGCATCTTGCGGATCTTGCGCAGGTTCAAGTCGCGCTTGAGTGCGCTCATTCGAAAGATGAACAACATGCCGTCGAGGTGGTCGATTTCGTGCTGCATGCAGCGGGACAGCAGGTCGTCACCATCCATCTCAAACCATTTGCCATTGAGGTCTTGCGCGCGGATGCGTACTTTGGCAGCGCGCACGATCTTCTCCTTGATGTCAGGAAAACTGAGGCAGCCCTCTTCTTCGTAGAGCTTGCCCTCGCTAAAGATGATTTCAGGATTGACCAGGACCAGCTTATCCTTGGGGTCCTTGCCCATGCTCAGGTCGATGACGGTCAGACGCTTCGAAACACCGACTTGCGGTGCGGCCAGGCCGATGCCCTGGGAAGCGTAGGTCGTCTCAAACATGTCGGCTGCCAGCTTGCGCAACTCAGCGTTGAATTCGGTAACAGGTTCGCCGGGTTGTGAGAGAACCGGCTCGGGATATTTGACGATCTTGAGAATCATTTGAGTCGATGAAAAACAATGTACCTTTCTATACGGTGTTTGCTATTTGTTCCAAAGCTGCCAAAACATCAGAGACGCGAGGAAAACCGAAGCATTGCCGGATCTCTTTTCCTGGCTCCAGTCAGTAAATATATCCTCCGCAGTTTTCACAAGTGCGAGAACTTCGATTCGGTCAAAAGACCGGCTGACATCGTAATCGGCTGTATGCCGCTCGTCTTGGAGCAATTCGAAGCCCTTGGCAATTGAAATCAAAGCCGCGTATATCGGCCCTGCCAGGTCGATATCCATCGGCAAATTCCGCGGTCGAGTTCCAGGTTGAGAAAATGACTCGGCCGCCCTATACATCGAGTTGTGGTTCATCGCACGTTGGGTTCTCTTCCGCAGCCCCGAGGGGCCCGAGGAAATAAACTGAGCCGCGACCTCAGCGGAAAACAAATGGAAGACGCCGTAATACGCGGACGAAACCGCCCTTCTTAGATTTGCTTGAACCGGATTATGCGGATCGAGACTCGCAAGAAACCGTGCTTGCACAAGCAATTCCTCAGCTAGCGACATTGAGCAAGCTCTGCTTTTCCGACACCTGAACATAGGGCCAGCGGTCAAGGCCGAGGCTCAGCAACAAGGTCGAAACGGAATCGAGGAAGCGATTCAATTCCTTAATCTTTTCAGCAGACGGCTGATCGTCGGGCTCAACAAAGAAACGCACGTAGAAAGATGGATTGCCCTGATGATCGTCTCTTGCTTCCACCTGATAATCGAGAACGTAATCGGGAAATGGAACGACCGGATTCTCCTTGAGCCATTCGATTGCGTGCCAAACGGGGCCTGTTTCATCCACATAATCCAGCCAAGCCCAAGGCACGCTCTGCACAAAAGAATCGCTGGCCACACCCCTCAAATCTACGGTGCGTCCACCTTCCGCGCCCATGTCGTTAGGCTTCCAGCCCTCAGGTACCGCGGTTAAATTGGGAGATCGAACTGAAACAATCTTATACACACCCCTATAGCCACGAGCGAGAACCTGCTGACCGACAAACGGATCAAAATTCAAACCGTGCATGCTTTTCACCCCGCATGAGTCATTCTACCGCCGAAACAAAAAACGAGAAGCTACCAATCGAGCCCTCCGCACTAAAACTTCCCGATTTGTTGGATGTAACCATCAAAATTTCGCTTCATTTCAAGCACCGAGTCGCCACCAAACTTTTGTTGAGCGAGACCTGCGACGGTTAAGGCGACCATGGCTTCGGCGGCTACTCCGGCGGCGGGGACGACGCAGATATCTGACCGCTCATAACTTGCGCTGGTAGCTTCGCGCGTGTCGAAACGGACTGACTCCAGTGGCCTGCGGAGAGTGGAGATTGGTTTCAGGTAGCCGCGGACCACGATGTCTTCACCATTGGAGACACCGCCCTCGATACCACCGGCATTGTTGTGTGGGCGCGTAAATCGCGTCGGACTTCCTGTGTCCTCGCTGGAGTAGTGGATCGGGTCGTGAACCTTGGAGCCGAAAGACTCTGCGGCAGTGACACCTCGACCTATTTCGACGGCCTTCACGGCTTGCAGACTCATGACGGACCAGGCTAGCAGGCCGTCAAGGCGCTCGTCCCAATTGGCGTAGGTGCCGAGGCCTGCCGGTGCGCCATGGACAACGACTTCAAAGACGCCGCCAACGGTATCGCCCGTGCGAGACACTTCCTCGACCTCTCTCTTCATCCGGGCTTCGGTGGCGGGGTCAACACAACTGAGCATGACGTCGTCCTTGGCTGCGACGGCAACGATTTCGTCCCATGTGGCTGGCCGATCGAGTTCGGCGCGGCCCACACGGATGACGTGGCTCAAAACTTCAATCCCCAGTGTTCGCAGGAAGAGCTTGGCCAACGCACCGGCGGCAACGCGGCTTGTTGACTCGCGAGCCGAGGCGCGCTCGAGAACATACCGGGCGTCAGGGAAGTTGTATTTGAGCGCGCCTGCGAGGTCGGCATGGCCGGGACGCGGCGATGCTACAGCCTGATGTTTGGCGGGGTCGCCGGTTTCGACAGGGAGCTTTTCTTCCCAGTTCTTCCAGTCGCGGTTGACGATCTCAATCGCGATTGGAGAGCCAATGGTCTTACCGTGTCGTACGCCGGAAAGGATGTGAGCCTTGTCGGTTTCAATCTTCATACGGCCGCCGCGTCCGTAGCCTTGCTGGCGACGCCACAGCTCGCGATTGATAAATTCGAGATCGACGGGAACGCCGGCCGGGAGCCCGGAGACGAGTGCGGTAAGGGCTTCCCCATGGGATTCGCCGGCGGTTGAGAAACGGATCATATTGATTCGATTGTAATGGAGCGCCGGTGCGCGTGAGACGGTCAGTCGCGAGGAACTTCCGGAATCACGGCGTCTTATCTTTGGCTAGCCTGCGCTCCAAGAGTAGCGGCGAGATGGGCGCGGCTTTCTGCCACACCAGCATCCACCTCGACCGCGCGATAGAGCTCACTGGCCTCCTGCCACAATGGCAGAGCGTCGGTGTCGCTTTGGACCTGTTCCTTTAGCAGCGCGGCCACACGCAAGGCGTTGGCAAGGTGCAGTTCCGGCAGCGGCTGCTGAACTCGGTAGATCGCGATGGCTTCCAGGATGAATGGCTCGGCTTCTTCAGTGCGGCCCATCCCACGGAGAATATCCGCGACGTGACGGATGGCATGAGCAAGGTTTATCCGGTCGTCGAGGCCGCGGTAGAGTTCCGCCGCTGTTCGGTAGTGGCTGGTGGCGGATTCGTTGTCGCCCAGGTCGCGCGCTACTCTGCCAATTTCGATATGAATGGCAGCGCGCAGTGGCTGGCGATCGTCAGGGCCGCAGGCTTTGAGGGCGTTGCGGAACAACTGACGGGCGTACTTGAGCCGCTTCTCGCGTAGTGCGGCGCGGCCACGTTCAAAAAGCAATGCGGCGGTCCGATGCTCCATTCCGTGAGGCTAGCACGATCCAGCATCTGTGGATAGGAAAGGCTTCCATGCGGAAAGCCGCTCGGGTAAACTTCTCGATATGGCGTACTTCCTCTTCAAGACTGAGCCCGATGTTTACTCCTTCGACGATTTCCTACGCGACAAGGAGACGATCTGGGATGGCGTGACCAACCCGACTGCCGTGAAGTATCTGCGCGAAATGAAGGCGGGGACAAAGTGGATTTTCTATCATACCGGCGACGAGCGCACCGGGGTCGGTACCGGCACTGTGGTGAGCGTCGACCCGAGCGATCCCAAAGTTCCCATTGTCAAGGTCAAGGTGGGAAAGCGGCTCAAGAAGCCGAAAACTCTGGCGGTGATTAAAGTGGAAAAGCTGTTTGCCAAGTCGCCGCTGGTAGTTATTGGACGGCTTTCTGTGGTGCCGCTCACTGAAGAACAGTGGGATTGGTTTTTGGCGTAGATTTGCGGTTTCCCAGGTCTCAAAATCGAGACCCGGTGCGCCCAGTTTTCTAAACAGAGTTTACCCGTGGTGTTCGCCTGAGCAACATGAGCCTGCGATGTTTACCAGTTCGACCTTTGCAGGTTCGACATAGCCTTGCGTTGGATCGACGGAGTAACCCTGGCCGTACTTGTCGTGGTGGCGGACCCAGGCCATGCTATGGGCAAAGCCCTCTTCATCACGGCCCTTTGGCGCCATGTCGAGGAAGTTATAAGTCCCTACAAGAATATCGAGCCCACGAGCATAACTCGAGTAAGTGTGGAAGATATCGCCACTCTCATCCTTGAAGAACACACTTAGTCCTGGACCTTCTTCGCTGGGAAACTCCATCAGGTCGTAGTTATACTCAACTTTGCCTTTCGCCCGTTCTTCCGGCGTGAACGACACGTGATAGTCGTAGTTGAAATCGGTTCCGAAGGACGACACCCAGTGAAACCGCCAGCCCATGCGCTTCTTGAATGCTTCAATCTCCGCGATTGGCGCGCGTGAAACTACTGCCAGGGTAACGTCTCGATTTGCCAGGTGGATGGTAGCCCCGTCGTAATGATCGGCGAGATAGGAGCAGCTCGGGCAACCCTCCTTCCAACCAGGACCAAACATGAAGTGGTAGATCATGAGCTGGCTGCGCCCTTCAAAAAGGTCTGCCAGCGTTCTCTTGCCGTTGGGTCCGTCGAAGGTGTAGTGCTTATCGACCTTCTCCCAGGGCAACTTGCGGCGTTGCCGGCTTAACTCGTCACGCAGGCGGGTGAATTCTTTCTCCCTGGCCAGAAACGCTTTGCGTGCTTCTAGCCACTCAGGGTGCGAGGCCACTTTCGGATTCTCAATTTCTGTAAGGGTGCTAGCCATGGTGATCCTCCTCATTCGTTGGGATGTTATTCGCGGCCTTGGTGGTTGCTGCTCTCTTGAGTAGGAGCGCAGTCATGCCGCCGGTTGAAACTGTTGCAACTGCGATCCACGCCGCTGTTGCCAAACACACTGGGCACACAGGGATCTCCCTTCTATGCGAGATGGAAAGATGCATCTGCTCTAACGACTCTCCGCGGTCTTGCGAACACGCTCAAGAATCGATGCCCAACCCTGGTTCACACCCTTCCTGTGATCTTCCTGAATGAATCCCAGCGCCGTATGTCGGAATGCGATGGTGGTGGCGCCGTTGGCTTCGGTAAGCCGGTACTGCACATTCGATACGAAAGGGTACGACGCAAATAACGGACCTGAGAATTCAAGGAGTGAGGGCCGTTTGATGGCTTGCACGTGAGCCCACAAATGGCCATTGTTGTTTCCAAGGTCGCGATACCAGCGGCCGCCGGGCCAGGGTTCCAGTTTCATTGGCATGGGATCGCCTTCACCCCTCATGTTGAGCGGCCCGAGTTGTTCGAGCAGCGCTTCGAAAGTTACTTCGATGGAAGCGTTGATATGGATCTCCTGGGCGATGGTCAAAGTGAGATCCGCTATGGTTTCGGCTGTCGCGATCATGGTTTCTCCTTTGGGATGACGTTGGGGTTGAGTTTGCTCATCTGCTCTTCGGCGCGTTTTTTGACGCTGAGCAACTGGTGCTGCCAGTAGCGTTCAAAGGTCCCTGCCCACTCGTACAAGGGACGAATGGCTTCGGCGTTGGTCCGGTAATATTTGTTGCGGCCATGGCAACGCATGTGGACCAACCCAACGCTGCGCAGCACACGAAGGTGCTTTGACACAGAAGGCTGGTCGAGCCTGAGGTTTTCAACGATGTCGCCGACCGGGCGCTCACCTAGCGCCAGATAGCTTAGAATTTGCCGCCTGCGAGGTTCAGCTACTGCGTTAAACGCATCGGAAGTGGTTGAAGCCCGCGCCATAGTTTGAAAAATACATTCTCATATAGGAATATGTCAAGCGAGTAATTCATTTTTTCGAACCTCAGCTGCATGCCTAAATTTTCGGAATCCTTAGGGAGACTCTGTTTGTTGCTTCTGTTGCCGGGAGGAATTCGTGGAAGCGTAGTCTCTTTTAAATAGTTGACACGAGGAAGGCGGCCAAATGCGATTTTCAACTCAGAATTAGATTTAGAATCGGGGGATGATCATCAAACAAAGCATTGCGGCCGCGGGTTCGCTTTTCGCAACAATGCTTTTGGCTGGATGCTCGGCGGTTACATTCACAAATCCTCTTCCCAGTTCCATTCCAATTCCTGCTCCTGATCCCGGCCAATTGCGGGCATACCATGCCTACGGCGATTCGATCACTTACGGAGTAACCCTAGCCGACCCGGCAACGCAGGCGTACCCGGTGCTGGTGAGCAACTACGAGGGTGTGCCGGTTGCGAATTATGGCATACCTGGGGCGGAGGCTTGTGATGTGCCGACCACAGAAATCTTTGCCAACGCGGACGGACCTACGCTGGCATCGCCCACGATCTATTCCGTATTAATTGGGACGAACGATGTAGATATGAAGGGAACCGGCGCCTATGAGCAGGTATTTATCCTTTGCCATGAAGCTACGCTTTCATGGCTTGGGGTTCCGGCTGAATATAAGGTGCTTGCCACTAACACCACAGTCACGACCGCGGGCGCGGGTGCGATTGACCCCTCCGACCATTGGAATGCCTGGACAACTGCAGGGATTGGATCGTCAGTGAGCTTCCCAATTACGACAACCAAAACCGGTCCCATCTACCTATGGCCCAGGATCGACGACAACAACTCCGCTACGTACAGTTATTCGCTCGATGGCGTAGTTTTGGGAAAGGGGAGTACACAGACAACTCCGGCGATTGCAACAGAAAATCGGTCGACGAACTCGCTCGGTTTCATCCGCCTGGCAGCGGTGGTTCCTGGCCGGCATGTCATTACATTTACCCAGACAAGTGCAGGCTCGAACGGTGTTTCAGTGGTGGGAATCGGAAGTCCGGCGGGATCTCAATCGGGAACCATGCCAACTGTGCTGGCAGGTACGATTCCCTATCAACTTGATACGGGCAAATGTACCAAGTCATCGGACCAGCCCTGCCAGGAATATATCCAGGATATCGAGGCAGATGTAAACCTCTTTTCTGGAGACGGTCTCGATGTGAGGCTTTTCGACACCCGAAAATTCATGTATGGAACCGACGCAGAAATGAACGACTCACTGCACCCGAATGTATTCGGGCAGGTTGAGCTGAGCCATGCGGTTGAGGTGGCGTGGTGAACGGTCAGCTAACAACTTTTGACCTCGCGCATCGGAGCTCTCGGAACGACCCTTCGCGCCATTGGTTTCTAATTATTGTCTTCTAACAGCCAACGTTTGGTGTTGAGCAATTGCCTGTTGTCAAGCGCCCAGACTTTGTTGGTCAGTTCGTTGGGACCCTTGCCTTCTTTCAGGGACTTATCGAATTCGCCGGCGACGGCTTGCATCTTTGCGTCTAGATCATCGAGGAAGTTCAATACCAGCGCTTCAGGAATCATGGGCAGTTTGGGTGAACCGAATTCCAGTTTGCCATGATGGCTGAGGATCATGTGAAGGACTAGAGTCTTCAACTTTGGCGGGAAGTTCGGCAGGCTGTCGATCGTTCGCTCGGTCAAGGCAGCGCCGATCTGGATGTGACCGAGCAAAATGCCTTCAATTGTGTACTCGAAGCCGATTCCCCAGCTAAGTTCGCGGATTTTGCCTATGTCGTGGAGGATAACGCCTGTGAGGAGCAGGTCGCGATCGAGAAGCTGATAGTGGGGGGCGACGCGATCGGCGAGGGTGCAGAGGCTTATGACGTGTTCGAGCAGGCCGCCCAGCCAGGCGTGATGGAGTTGCTTGGCTGCTGGGGCTTCGCGATAAGCCTCGGCGAGCGCCGGGTCGTCGAGCATGGTGGTGAGCAGGAGCTTCAAGTCCGGGTTGGTAAGGCTGTCAACGTAGCCGCGAAGCTGACTCCAGAGCGTGGCCACATCGTAGGTGGTCGACGGGAGCATGTCGGACTTGTCTACTTCTGAAGGCTGGGCCACACGAAGCTGGTCTATCTTCATTTGCAGCCGGTCGTCAAAGCGGGAGGCGCTGCCGCGGGCTTTTACGATGTCTCCGCGATCAAAGTCTTTGGCGATGCGCGGGTCGGAGAGTTCCCAGACGCGGCCTTCGAGCTGGCCGGTCTTGTCGCCGAGAATCAGGTTGAGATAGGGCTTGTTTGTCTTGGTGGTGCGCTGCTGTTTGGCGAGGACGAGAAAGAAGCCGTCGAAGAGTTTGCCTTCGTCGAAGTTGGCCAGATCGGCAATGTAGATATCTTTCATGCTGGGGAGAAGCTTAACGCAACCGGCCTCCATTCGTCCTGAGGCTTCCCGCCCTTGCGCCAGAAACAAAGCGCAAGAACGGGGCACGGACCTTTGTAGGTTTTACAAGCCTACTGCTGAGGTGTCGCGGGTGGTTGAGGCGCGGGCGTTGAAGCTGGAGGTTGGGCAGCAGGTGCGGACGGCGTTTGCGCCGCTGGAGCCGATGGAGTTGCATTGGCATCCGGAGTCACGGGAGCCGGCTTCTTGTTCTTATCCGTCAGACGAGTCTTGTCAGTGTTCGTGGTTTTCGTCTTCTTTTTCTTTGGAGCCGTGTCCCCGTTCAGGCCCAGAGGTGCGGCTTGCGACTGGCGATCTGCAACCTCGGCTGCATCTGGCGGTGCCGGGGCGTTGGGGTCGAGCTGGGGGCCTTTTGCCTTTGGCTTCTTCGGGTCTCTGGCGTGGGAGCTGAAGCGAGTTTTCTGGGTTGGCTTGTTGCTGGCTTCAAGTGGATTCGCAGGCTCCGGAGCGGCATTGGCAGCGGACGGTGTTGTGGCGCCTGCATCCTCGGTCGCGACCGGGGCAGCAGCGGCGGGCAGTGTCTTGGTGGGCGCCTGGCCGAGACGGATCTTTTCTTTCTTGCCTGCCTTTTGCACGGTAGCGCTGGCGTTTTTCCTGGTGGCCACTGGTGTTGCGTCCGTCGCATCTGCCGGAACTGCAGCCGCAGTTTGCGAGCCCTTTTGTCTGAAGTGCGTTGTCTCGCGGAAGCGAGTACGCTCAACCTTCTTCTTTTTCTTGACGGTTGGCGGAGTGTAAGCGCTGTAGACGGGCTTAATTTGTTTGGGACTTGCGCCGCTATCGACAAAGCCGGGCTTGATGTCGACATAAGCTTCTTCGCGCATCTGCGTAAGGTATTCGCGCATGGCCGGTTCCATGCGGCTCACGTACAGATCCTGCTCCACCTGCTGCTCGACGTCTTTGTCCTTGAAGTCAGGAGGACCGCCCGCGGTGTGCTGGTCAACCTTGAAGATGATGTATCCCTGTTTGGTGCGAATGGGATCTGTGTACTGGCCGGACTTGAGGGTAAAGGTAGCGTCTTCAAAGACCTTGGCAAGTTCTCCGTGTCGGAATGTGCCAAACGCGCCGCCCTCTGCAGCCGTTGTGCCATCGCTGAACGACTTGGCCAACTGGCTGAAATCGCCGCCGGCGTGGAGTTTCGCTTCGATGTCGTCGGCCTTGGCCTTGCCGGCGGCAGTCTTCGCGGCGTCGTCTGGATCGGGGCCGGTTGAAACGAGAATCTCGCTTAGCTGAACGCTTTCCGGCTTGGCGTATTCCTGCTTGTGCTCGTCGAAGTAGCGCTGCACTTCACCGGGAGTGACCTGGATCTTGCGGCTGACTTCCTCACGCATGACCTGCTGGGTGATGATCGTGTTGCGGATATTGGCCTTGAAGTCTTCAAACGAGACGCCTTGCTCCTTGGCAGCCTTCTCCAGATCCTCCATGGTTTCGAGGTTGTATTGCTTGCGGATCTCGTTGAGCCGCTGGATGAGCTCGGTTTCGCCGTTGATGCTCAATTCCTTGCCCTTGGAGAGCCAGAGCTGCCGGTCAATGAGGTCGCGGAGGAGGTCTTTGTGGCCTTCGGAAATCTGCTGCCTGGAGGCGCCGTGCTGCTTGGCCTCGTCGTCCATTTCCTTCATGGCGCGGTCGTAGTCGGACTGCGTGATGATCTGGTCGTTCACGCGGGCGACTATATCCTCAACCGTGACGCCGCCATAGGGGCTTTGCGGCACAGCGGGATGAGTTTGCGGCGAAGCCGAACTTGCGAGCAGCGCCGTGCCAAACACGAAAGCCGCGGGAATGCGAAAAGGTCTTAGGGTCATAGGTTAGGGCATGGCCGGGGTCAAAGTTGTATCCCCTTAGGCATAGACGTCATTGTAAATGGCTGGGCAGCAGAAGCGCGACGATTGAGGCGAATCCGGGTTAAATCGGGGATTAGACAGCCGAAATCGCCTGGGGAGGAACAATAAGTGCGCAGGTTACCTTTATTACCTCACTTTGTCATTCCGGGTACTAAAGATTTCAGGGGGTGGGGGGGCGCGGCCAAGTTGGATTGTGGCGAACTCTGGGAACTGAAGGATTGTGGTTCTTTGGAGGCCATGAATTCATTGTGCGCGTTTCTACGAAATAGACTGCAAACTTTGGGAAAAAGATTTAAGAGTGTTTTTCGGACGCCTTGAAGCCAGGCGATGTCTGGTGAACCGAGAAGGCAGCCGGAATTTGCGGGCATTGCGCTGTGCGGGGGCTAAAGCCCACACTTCATTGAGCCATTTTGCGGCACGACTGAAGTCATGCTCATTCAAAACTTCGAGTTCTCCGCAACGTGTGAAGTCGTGCCACTTCAAGGCATGAGTTCTCCTCAACCTCGAAAGCCGATGTTGATTTGATTGGCGGTGTGCCGGGGAGAAATCCTCGGCACACCGCCGGAAAGAGCTTTCTGTAAGCTGTAATGCCGGGGCTACTGAACTTCAGCTTGCGGCAGAGTTGAGGGTTTGAGCTTGAACGGCATTTGCTTGATTGAAGCTGCCGTTCCTGTTCCGGTGAGTGGTACGGACTGGGGTGAGTTGCCGCCGTTGTCTGTGATGGTGATGGCGGCGGTCAACGCTCCGGTGGTGGCTGGGTGAAATACGACACTCATGGTGCAATGTGCTCCCGCGGCCAGGGTGGACCCGCAGCCATTGGTCAATAGGAAGGATGTTGCGTTGGTGCCGGTGATCGCGATGCTTGAGATGGAGAGGGTCGACGACCCGGGGTTGGTGAGCGTTACTGCCTTGGAGGCGGTCGAGCTTCCGACGGCCTCCGAACTGAACGCAAGGCTTGTTGGCGAAAGGGTGAGTTGAGTGCCGTAGCCGATCAGCAAAATCGTGTTTTCATTGGTTATCGTGTTGTCGTTCAAGACCAGGTTCGCCGAGCGGGCCCCGGTACCGGCCGGCTTGAACAGAAAGCCGATCTTGCAGCTTTGGCCGGCTGCCAGGGTTGAGCCGGAGGTGAGGATGCAACTCGTCGTCGCGGGATCGATCGAAAAGTCGCCAGGGTTTGTGCCTGTGAAAGCATAGTTGGTCAGAACAAGCGCAGCATCGCCGGTATTGGACACTGTCACTGTTCTGATGATGCTGGAGGGACTGGTGGTGTTTTCCAGTTGAGCCAGGAACGAAATGATACCTTGCGTTGTGAGTTTACGGATGACCTGGTTGGTTGTCGCCGAGCTGATGATGTAGACCTGGCCGCTCGAATCCACGGCGACGCCGGTGGGATTGTCGAGTTCCGCGGTTGTGGCTCTTCCGCCATCGCCTGTATAGCCCGCGGTGCCGTCTCCGGCGATGGTGTTGATGATGCCGGTTGCGGCATCGATGCGGCGGACGCGCTGATTGCCGGTGTCGGTGAAATAGAGATTGCCTGCAAGGTCGAAGGCGATCTGACCGATGTTGTTGCTGATCTCGGCGCCACGGGCCTGGGCGCCGTCGCCGGAGAAGCCGCACGCGGAGCCGCCTGCCACGCGGTTGGCCGTGGGTGATGTCTCGGCGGCATAGACGGATTCCTCGACCAGAAAGCAAACGCCGGCGGCGGAGTCAGTGTAGTCCGTATAAAGATTGTCGTTGGCATCCACTGCAAAGGCGGAAGGCGAGGGGTTGGTGTAAGCGAACTGGTCATTTAGATACCACAGGTCGAACGAGGCGTCTCCGCCTGCGAGGCTCGAAACCGGCATCTCAGCAGCGCCCTTGTTCTCCTCCTCGAAGAAGAGGTTGTCACTTCCATCTATGGTCACATTGGCCGGATTGATCATGCCGACAGTTGAGACCGGGCAGGGAGCGCTGGGAGTGCATGAGCCAGGTTTGGCAGGGTTACTGAACCCTGTCGCGGCCCCCCAGGGCAGGTAGTAGGCAAAGTAGTCCGTGGAGCTTTGCGTGTTGGTTGTGTAGAAGGTTCCCAAGCTGTCGACGGCAACTGCGGCGGGAGTTCCAAACTCTGTGGTGACCGAGTCGATGACGCCGGAGGAGTCGATCTCTTTGACGTGATCGTTTCCGGTATCGGCGATGTAGAGAATATCGCCGCCATCGATGGCCAGATTGGTCGCGGTCTTGATGGTTCCGGCGTTCGAGGTATAGGTGCCGGGGACGGTGGTGATGACTGCGGGAATGAAGCTGACCACCGGCGCGGAACCATTGCCGACGAGGCCGAAGAGCACGGACTTGGGTTCATCCGAGTGGGAGATGTTGATGAATCCAAGGCGGTGGCCCGGGCCCTGGGGATTGAAACGAACGAGCAGCGAGCAAGCATCCCCGCGCGTATAACTGTTGCCCTCACGGCAGGTGCCGCCGGGCTCGATCACGAAGTCTTTGTTTTTCGACTCGATGTGGTTCAGGCGGGTCTCCGCGGCGAAGTTCAACGTGAGAACTTCCACGCCGGCGTCCATGTCCACGGATGCGGCTGCGAAGACGTGATAGTTCGCGGGTGCGTGTTCAAAGGTCGCGTCGCCGGGATGCCGGGCAAGCATTTCTCCCTGCGGCCTGGGAGCGGGAGCCAGGGAAATGATGGACAGTGGCGGATCCATTGAACGGCGAGTTTCTTGCGCAAAGTCTGGCGTTGAGGCGAGCAGGAACGGACAAAGGAACAGACCTGCATATAGGAAGCGACGAACTTCGAATCTGAACATGGGGATAGCCTTTCTGGGGGATGGGCGTTGGTGGTCTGTTATGGCGGCATTTCTCAAGGGTCGCGCCCGCATTGGCCTCGACGGGCGAAAAGAGTTCGTGGCGCTGGGATCGAGTGAGCGCATCGCTTGAGGTCGAGAGCGAGAACCACGTGCGGATATAAACACAGGCCTTTCTGCGACGGGTGCGGTGATCCTCAACATCACTCCACGGAGACGCGAGACCAAATTTTAAGGCTACAGGTACGACAGAGAAGGATACAGAGACCCTCCCGGTGAGGAATATCTTTTGAAACTTGAGTAGAAGTCCAGAAAAGTCTTGGAGGTACTCGGATATGGGAATCTCGGCACTGTCTCTGTTGAGTTTCGAATCTAGAAACCTCGGGGCACAGTTGTCAAACGAAATTGGCCAATGTGGATAGGTCTCCCCATGCAACGGGTTGATGTTTCAGCGCAAAGATCGAACGCGCATTGAAGTATCACCGGGAATGTTTGATACATTCCTTAGCAGCCTGTCAACCAGACACGACTGCGAATCAAGGCTCAGCCAACGCGCCGTCATGCTTTCAACCCAGGGGACGCAGCGGCAAAAGGTCCAGCTCAATCCCGCACTGACAAGGATTCTTGCAATGCCTGTCACGAAATCAGTTTTCGAATCACTAAGTAACGCAGCCACGGATTTCGAGTCAGGCCGGATGCCCGCGCAACTCCTCGAACCCGCAGCAAATTGACCCTCAGGGGTCGGCGGAATGCACTGCTGTCCATAGGAACAGGGAACCGGAGCGCCGGTTCCAGAAAGCGAAGTGTCATGTTACTTTCCACGTACTTCTTCACGGATCGTCAGGATTCGGTCTCCCTGCGGCCTAGCCTTCTGCAACGCGGATTGGACTCCTTGCGCGTTGCCGGTGCGATGATTCTGGGTTTATCAACAATGGCGGCCCTGCTGACGGCCGTGCCGCTCGGGGCGCAGACGGTTCACTATGGGATGGTGGTGACACTGGGCAGCGGATTCAGCACACCGACCGGAGTAGCAGTCGATGCATACGGCAACGTCTTCGTCGCAGATAACGGCAACAGTGCGATCAAAGAGATACTGGCCGTCAACGGCAGTATTCCGGCGTCGCCCACCATCAATACACTGGGCAGCGGGTTCAGTACGCCCTTTAGTGTGACGGTGGACGCGAACGACAACGTCTACGTCGCCGATTACGGCAATTCTGCGGTGAAAGAGATTGAGGCGGCGGGCGGCTATTCAACGATCAGAACGCTGGGCCATGGATGGGGAACGATCTTTGGAGTAGCGGTGGACGGAAGCGGCGACGTCTTCGTTACGGATTACAGCATAGGTGAAGTGAAGGAACTCGTGGCCGTCGATGGCAGCATTCCTGCCATTCCTAAAATGCTCACCCTGGGCGGCGGGTTCAGTATTCCCGCAGGTGTGGCCGTGGATAAGAACGGCAACGTCTTTGTAGGCGATCAAGACAACGGTGCGGTGAAGGAGATTCTGGCGGCGGGAGGCTACACCACAACCATTACCCTTGCCAGCGGTTTCACTGTGCCCGACGGCGTAGCTGTAGATGGATACGGCAACGTCTTCGTTGCCAACCAGGGGGCCAATGAAGTGGACGAGATATTGGCAGTGAACGGTGTCATTCCAGCATCGCCGACGGTCGTCCCCCTGGCCACCGGATTAGGCCAGCCCTTTAATGTGGCAGTAGACGCCGGCGGGAACGTCTATTTTGCTGACCGAGACACGAATTCGATAGAGGAGATTGAGCGTGGCGGAGTGAACTTTGGCTCGGTCAACGTTGGGTCAGGCAGTGCGTCTCCGATGCCGGTCAACTTCACGTTTGACACAGGTGGCACGCTTGGTTCAACCGCCGTCCTGACTCAAGGCGCTACCGGGCAGGACTTTACGGACGCCGGTGGAGACACCTGCATGGCCAACGGGAGCTACGCCGCGGGAAACACCTGCACGGTGTATGTGAAATTCTTGCCATCGGCTCCAGGAGTGCGCTCAGGAGCTGTTCAGTTGCTGAGCACATCGGGGACGGTTTTGGCCACGGGCTATATGCAGGGAATGGGAGTGGGGCCGCAGGCGACGTTTGCAACCAAAGCGTCGGGCGTTTCCCTCCCTGCTTCGCAAACGGTGCTTGCCAGCGGATTCAGTGGTCCAAGTGGCGTGGCGGTGGATGGGAGCGGGAACGTCTACGTCGCCGATAGCGACGACAACGCGGTAAAGGAAATAATGGCGGCGGGCGGCTACACCACGGTCAATCAATTTGGGATCTCGATGAACTTTCCCAATGGCATAGCGGTGGACGGAGCCGGCAACATCTTTGTGGCCGACACCCTCTACCAGAACGTGATGGAGATTGTGGTGGCGGATGACGACGCGGTCCGGCTCTGGGCCACTGGATTTGACGCTCCCTATGGGGTGGCTGTGGACGGAAGCGGCAATATCTACGTTGCCGACTACGCTACGAACACAGTGAAGGAGATGATAGCGGTCAGTGGTATCGTCCCCCTCACGCCGACCACCAGGACGCTGGCCAGCGGTCTCGAGGGGCCCGACGGGGTTGCGGTGGATGGAAGCGGAAATGTCTTTGTCGCCAATTACAACAACAGCACGGTGCAGGAGATTGTGGCGGTGAACGGCAGCATTCCCGCCTCGCCTACCATCAAGACGATCGGCAGCGGATTCAACGGGCCGTCTAACCTGTCGGTGGACGGAGCAGGAAATGTCTTCCTCGCCGACACCGGCAACGGTCTGGTGAAAGAGATTCTGGCCGAAGGCGGGTACACCACGGTTCTCACCCTGGGCAGCGGATTTAACACTCCGGAATCCGTAGCGGTGGACAAGAAAGGAAACCTCTTTGTTGCCGACGCTGGAAACAGTACCGTCGAACTTCTAAGTTACTCTGCCACTCCTTCGCTGAGCTTCGCGTCAACGCAAGTGGGCGGTACCAGCAGCGACAGTCCGCAAACAGTGACGGTGAGTAACGACGGAAATGCTCCGCTGACATTCAGTTTCCTGAGCGTTGCTGCAAACTTCAAGCAGGACGCGGGCAGCGGGACACCTCCAGATTGCCATTCAACTTCGGAGATATTGGCAGGTGGATCCTGCGATCTGGCTATCAGTTTCGCTCCGACGGCACCAGGAACAATCAGCGGCGTGGCAGTGCTCACGAACAACTCGCTGAATGCGGCTGCTCCGAGCTATGCGACGCAGAGCATCGAGCTGAACGGAACAGGAACGCAGGTTCCGCAGACCATCAACTTCACGCAGCCAACGTCGCCCGTCTACTTGCCGGTTTCTACAATCACGCTGAGCGCAACCGGCGGGGCGTCCGGGAATCCAGTAACGTTCACCATCTCCTCAGGGCCGGGTTCTCTTTCCGGGACAAACAATAGCGTACTTACTGTCACCGGCACGGGGACAATCGTGATTGCCGCCAACCAGGCTGGAAACACGAACTACGCAGCCGCCCCTCAAGTGACACGGAGCATCACAGTCGATCAGAAGGCTGTGCTGACGAGCCCTGCTCCTGGCAGCACCCTCATCGGCCCCAGTGTGACATTCACATGGACGGCGGGATCCGGCCCCGGCAACCAGGGGTACTGGCTATTCCTGGGGACGACGGGCGTGGGCTCCAAGGACTTGTATGATTCAGGCCAGCAGACAGCCACATCCGCCACATTCAAGAGCCTGCCTAACAAGGGTGAGACAATCTATGCCCGTGTCTACACAAAATTTAACGGAGTCCTGGTCTACAACGACTACACCTATTCCACAGTCGACCAGGCAGTGCTGACCAGCCCTGTTCCGGGGAGCAAGCTGACAGGCGCCAGCCAGACGTTCACATGGACAGCGGCGACTGGACCGGGCAACGAAGGGTATTGGCTCTTTCTAGGCACCACGGGAGTGGGATCGAAGAACCTCTATGACTCAGGCCAGCAGACAACCACATCGGCAACATTCAATAGCCTGCCTACCAACGGCGCAACTGTCTATGCCCGTGTGTACACAAAATTCAGCGGGACACTGGTATATAACGACTACACCTACACGGCATATACGGCGCCGTAAGCAACGCGCCGGCTTCTTTGAGTGCTCTGCTGAAGCAGAGCCAGAGGCCGGTGGCCACATTGCGGCGGGGAGGATTGGGCCACGAGTCGCGCCCTCCCCGGACCGCACACTCTATATTCCCCAAAATTTTTTTGGGGGACGCAACCTTTTCCTGAAACCTGCATCTACCTAAATAACAAGCAGAGGCTTCCTCGAAATTACGTCCCTTCAAGAAGGTATCCATCCATTTCAGGCCCTTCGCGGACCTGAATCCCAAAATCCCCCCTGGACCCCCTCCAAAAATTGCCTCTCAAGCGGGCCTGCCGGAAGGCAGGCCCATTGCTTTTCTGACGGCAAATGTCTCTGGCAATCCGTCACCGGATAGAATCAGAGCGGGATGTCCCCTTCTTCCAAGCCCAAAGCGTCTTCAGCCGCCCTAACACCGGATAGGACACTCCGGGACGTTGATGCGATTTTCGAGACCGCTGGGTTGGTGCGCAATCTTCGCGGCAAGTCGGGCGGGGTTAGTGACCGGCCGCTCCAGAACCGCGTCACGCCGGAGGAACTGTCGCATGCCGCGCCCCTGCCCATTCTTGCTTCGAATGGCGTCTCAGTGCTGAAGATTCCGGCCTGGGATAAGCTCGGTGGGCAGAGATCGCCCTGGCTGTGGCACGGCTTCAGCACCCGGAAAGGCGGGGTGAGCCGGGCTTACTGTGCGGAAGACTCGCCGGGTGAACTGAACCTGGGGTTTACGGGGGCGGATGATCGGGAAGCCGTATCGCGCAACCGGCAGATGCTTGTGGAGGCAGTCACTGGAGATCCGGCTACTCCCTTGGTCACGCTGCGTCAGATTCATTCGAGCGTGTTGGTTCTTGGGGCTTCAGGAGATAGCTGGCGGCAGAGTCCGAGGAAAGGCGATGGCCTGATGACGGCCGAGCCCGGCATTCTGCTCGGTGTCCAGACAGCCGATTGCATTCCTGTGCTGGTGGCCGACCGCAAACGGCATGTTGTGGCGGCATTCCATGCAGGTTGGCGCGGCACGGTCAAGCGGATTGTCGAATCGGGCATAGGGCGCATGAGGCTGGAGTATGGGTCTCGCCCCGAGGATTTGACAGCAGCAATCGGCCCTGGGGCCAGCGTCTGCTGCTATGCGGTGGGCGACGAAGTGCTCTCCAGTTTCGAGTCTCAGTTTGCCTATGCCAGCGAGCTTTTTCGCGAGGTATACGATGCGGACCCGGTGCGGACGAAGTATCCCATGCTGTTTCTAAGCCAGCGGGCTCCGGGACATTCGCCCATTGGCCCCAGCGTGCATGTGGACCTGATCGAGGCAAATCGGCGGCAGTTGCTGGATGCGGGGCTCAAGCCTCAGTCGATTCACACGACGGGTGGTTGTACCAACTGCCACCGGGAACTGTTCTTTTCGCATCGCGCCTCGCAGGGGCACGCAGGACGCATGATGAGTGTGATTGGGATACGGGCGAGGTAGGGGATTTTCCGGATGGCCGTTTGGATTCAAGGGCAGAATTTGCGTCTCCCACCCTTTGCGCCAAGAACGCGCAAAGGATGGGGCACCCAGAGTGCGGTTCTTCGCACATCCTTGCGCGCGGCTTCAGGAGGTCTTTACAGCCTCGTCCGGGTTCACGAGGTCGCGAAGCTCTTTGGATGGCTTGAAGTAGGGAACACGCTTGGCGGGGACTTCGACGCGCTCGCCGGTCTTGGGGTTGCGCCCGATGCGGGAATTCCGCTGACGGATGCGGAACGACCCAAAACCTCGAATCTCAATTTTGTCTCCGCCCTGCAAAGCGCCGATCACAGAGCCGAAGATGGTCTCAACAATGACTTCGCCATCACGTCGCGTCAGGTCACCCAGGCCGGTTACCTTTTCTACCAGGTCTGCTTTTGTCATAATCTCTAGGCCTCCGCTCACAGCATAACCGGATTTTGCTCCTTGAAGCGTGAAAAATGAAGAGCCTTTGTGGGAATTGAGCCTTTGCTCATCAATAAGATGGCGAAAGAGCCGTCTCTGCGAGTTTCGCCGGGCGCACAAGCAAACATGGGTTATCATGGCTGAAGTCTCTCTCTGGAGAAATGGTCCAAAATCCAACCAGACTCCAGCCAGGTGGTTGCTGTCGTGACGCAGTATCCCAGTTACAGCATCGTAATTCCGGCCTTTAATGAGAGTGCGCGCATCCCGGCGACGCTCCGGGCAGTTGTCGCCTGCGTTCGCGAGCGGGGGTGGGATGCTGAAGTCATTGTGGTCAACGACGGTTCCACTGATGGCACAGCAGAGGTGGTTCATGAATTCGCCCGAACCGCTCCAGAGGTTCGCCTGATTGAAAACCCCGGCAACCGCGGTAAAGGGTACAGCGTGCGTTCCGGTCTGTTGCAGGCATTGGGCGAAATTGTGATGTTCACCGATGCCGACCTTTCCTCTCCAATTGAGGAAGCGGAGCGCCTGTTTGCCGCTATCGCTCAGGGCGCCGACATTGCTATCGGGTCGAGATGGCTGGAAAAAGGCCGCCAGACTCATCGGCAGCCGCTCTACCGGCAGTTTTTCGGCCGCTGCTTCAATGCGGTCACGCGCGGCATTATGGGCCTGCATTTTGCCGATACGCAGTGCGGATTCAAGGCCTTCACCCGCGCCGCTGCTCAGACCGTCTTCCAGCTACAGACCATTGAGCGCTGGGGCTTCGATCCGGAGATTTTGTTCATCGCCATCAAGTGCGGCTATCGCATTGTCGAGGTGCCGGTAAGCTGGGGACACGATGAGCGCACCCGCATGAGCTATCTCAAAGACGGCATCAAGATGCTGGAAGAGGTTGCGGTCATTCGCTGGAACGCTCTTCGCGGACGATACGGCAGGCCGACCGAACCCATTCATCGCGCCACGCTGGAGAAGCGGTAGCCTGTGCCGGTAGCTGCGCACGCCGAGCTTGCGCGCATAGCTGCCGGGGTTCCGTTCTTTCTGCTGGTAGCTCTGTTGCTTTGGCGTCGCTGGCGCAGAAGATAAAGCGGCGCAACTGCTTCCTGCAAATTCCGGAGTATTTCGCTGGATGCGGTAAAGAGGGAATGGTACGGTTGTACGCATCCCCCAGGAGGCTGCTTGAACCTCTCTGTCCGTCG
>Ga0302320_10006811_pt1 | contig 25275 bp, 22 predicted proteins | sample Bog_T0_3_FD_202130 | JGI IMG/M metagenome (GOLD analysis project Ga0302320, IMG submission 202130) | Peat permafrost microbial communities from Stordalen Mire near Abisko, Sweden - Bog_T0_3 | ecosystem: Environmental > Terrestrial > Soil > Wetlands > Peat | place: Sweden: Abisko, Stordalen Mire... | reverse complement strand
ACCAGATCACCACCGGCCAGATCCTGGAGAAGTCGGTCGGCGTGGAGAAGACCCTGCTGGCGGTGAAGCCGGCCTACGACGCGGCGCGCGCGGCGGGGCGCGCCGTCGGCATCGCCTGCGGCCTGAAAAATTCCGGCCTTGGCAACGGCGCGATCGAATACGGCCATTGCCGGCTGGCGGTGCAGCCCGACGGAACCATCGATCTCCACACCGGCTTCACCGAGATGGGACAGGGGCTGCTGACCATTCTCAGCCAGTGCGCGGCCGAGATCGCCGGCGTCCCCGCCGCCGTCTTCCGGCCGCAGGTCAACAGCCGCTACGAGGTCGGCAGCGGCCAGACGACCGGCTCGCGCGGCACCCTGCTCGCCGGGCGCGCGACGATCGACGCGGCGCGCAAGCTCAAAGTCGATCTCGACGCCGGCCTGACGCTCGCCGACCTCGCCGGAAAGGTCTATGCCGGCGAGACGCGGATCGACGACACCACCGCCGCGGGCGAATTGAAGGGCGGCAAGATCAAGACCCACACCACCTACGGCTTCGCCACCCAGGTCGTGGCGCTCGGCGAGACCGGCGCAGTCGAGAAGGTGATCGCCGCCCACGACGTCGGCCGCGCGATCAACCCGCAGCTTTGCGAATCGCAGATCCAGGGCGCGGTGCACATGGGGCTCGGCTACGCGCTGACCGAGGAGCTTCCGTGCAAGGACGGCATCCCGGTGATCTTCAAGCTGCGCGAGATCGGCGCGCTGCGCGCCCAGCACATGCCGGAGGTCCAAGTCATCCTGGTCGAGGACCCTGAACCCGAAGGCCCGTTCGGCGCCAAGGGCGTCGGCGAGATCGGCCTGGTGCCGACCGCCGGCGCGGTGGCGGGGGCGCTCGAAGCCTTCGACGGCGTGCGGCGGATGCGCCTGCCGATGAAGGATTCGCCCGCCGCCCGCGCGATCAACGTCGGGCGCTTCCCCGACAGCGAGCGCGACCAATGGCGGTGAGCGGCGCGATCGTCGTCGGCCCGGACGCGCTGGGCCGCAGCGTCGCGATCGCCGACGGCCGCGTCGTCGCCGTTCCTCCGGCCGCGGCGGGACGCCTCGCCTGCGCCGACGGCATGATCGAGGCCGGCGCGGTCTGCGCCCACACCCACCTCTACAGCGGCCTGGCGCGCTACGGCATGCCGCCGGCCCATCCGCCGCCGGCCGGTTTCGTCGAAATCCTGCAGAAGGTGTGGTGGCGGCTCGATCGCGCGCTCGACGCCCGAAGCCTCAGGGCGGCGGCGTACGACTATGTCGCGCGCGCGCTGATCGCCGGAACGACGACGCTGGTCGACCACCACGAATCGCCCAACCTGATCGAAGGTTCGCTGGCGATCCTCGTCGAGGCCTGCGAGACGCTCGGCGTCCGCGCGCTCGTCTGCTACGGCGCGAGCGAGCGCAATTTCGGCCGCGACGAGGGACGGCGCGGGCTCGCCGAATGCCGCCGGGTCGCCGCTTCGCCGCTGGTTCGCGGGCTGGTTGGGTTGCACGCGAGCTTCACCGTCTCCGACGCGACGGCGCGCGAGGCGGGCGCGCTGGCGCGCGAGCTCGGAACGGTCGTTCATGTCCATGTCGCCGAGGCCCAGGCCGACGTCGACGACGCGCGCCGGCGCGGCGCGGCGGGGCCGCTCGAGCGGCTGTTTTCGCTCGGCGCTCTGCCGCCGGGCTCGATCCTCGCCCATGGCGTCCATCTCGACCGGGCCCAGGTGCGTCGCGCCGCCGATGCGCGCTGCTGGTTCGTCCACAACCCGCGCTCCAACGAGGGCAACCGGGTCGGCTACGCCGCCGCGCTGTCGGCGACCGAGCGCGCGGCGCTCGGCGCGGACGGCTGGGACGCCGACATGGCCGAGGAAGAAGCGGCGCTCGAACGGCTCGCCCGCGAGAACGGCGACGCCGGCGTCGACGGCCGGCTCGCGGCGGGTCAGGCCTTGGCGGCCGAGCGCTTCGGCGCCCAAGCCGAGCCGCTCGCGCCCGGCTCGCTCGGCGATCTCGTGGTGCGGCGCGACGGCGCAGTGCGCCATGTGGTCGTCGGCGGCCGCGTCGTGGTCGAGAACGGCGCGCTGGCGACCGGCGATTTCGATTCGATCGTCGCGACGGCGCGCGTCGAGGCGACGCGGCTGTGGTCGCGCATGGCGGCGATCTGAACCGGACGAAGCCTGCTAGCGTCTCGGCCGGGCGGCCGGCGGCGCGCCGGCGATCACCGGCACGCAGGTGTTGGGCACGGGGCAGACCGAAGCGCAATGCGGCCGGTCGTGAAACCCTTTGCATTCGTTGCATTTGGCGGGATCGATCACATAGGTGAAACGCTCCATGCTGATCGCCTCGTTCGGGCAATCCAACTCGCAGGCGCCACAGCTCGTGCACTGCTCGGCGACGATCCGATAGACCATGATCCCCTCTTTCCCGTCCGCGTTCAGGCCGCCTTTGCCGGCGGCCCGAACGGCTCGCCCGCCCCCGCGCCCTCGGCGTGCGAGCGAAATCCCACCGCCGGGAAAACACCGCGTTTGTCGACCGCGCGCGTTGTGATGGCTCAAATCGGCGCAACGGCGCGCTTTTGCCGCGTCGCGTCGGCGCCGACGGTCGGGGCGAAGGGCGGCCTCGGGCGGCTCACAGCCTCCAGACGCGGCGCGCGTTGAGCGCGAACAGCTTGTCGCGCTCTTGGGCGGAGGCGCCGCGGGTGATCGATTGCAGCGCGGCGAGCCAGGTCGACAGCGAGGCGGTCAGCGTGCACACCGGCCAGTCGCTGCCCCAGACGACGCGGTCCCAGCCGAAGCTGGCGATCGCGTGTTCGACGAAGGGGCGGATGTCGTCGAGGGTCCAGGTCGCGGCGTCGGCATAGGCGACGACGCCCGAAACCTTGACCACGACGTTCGGACGGCGTGCGATCTCGGCGATGCGCGCGCGCCAGGGATGCTCGGCGCGCCCCTTGACGTCAGGCGCGCCGCAATGGTCGAGCACGAACTGGACGTCGGGCGCGAGATCGGCGAGCGCGATCGCCTTGTCGATCTGGTCGGGGCGCACGCAGAGGTCGAACGGCAGGCCGGTTCCGCCGAGACGCTTGAGGTTGGCGCGGAACAGCGCCCCTTCGCTGACCGCGTCGGGCACGACATGCAGCACGCGGCGGAAGCCTTTGACGAAGGGATTGGCGCGCTGGCGCTCGAGGAATTCAGCGAAGCCCTCATCCTCCGGCCGGCAGGCGCTGACGACGCCGCGCAACAGGCTTCCCGGCAGCGACGAAAGCGTCTCGACGTTGCCGGTCTCGGCGACGATGTCAGCCGGCGCGACGTCGACCTCCATGTGGAGAACGTCGGTGACGCCGCAGCGGCGCGCCTCGGCCGCGTAGGTCTCGTAGGGAAAGTCGCGGTCGAGCGCGGGCGATTGGGCGAGCCAGGAGTAGCTCAGGCGCTGGCGGTAGACGAGATGGAGATGGGTGTCGATCATCGCCACGCTCATGCCCATTCCCCCCCTGCCGCCCGGCGAAGCGTTCCTTCGGCGCCTGCCGTCGCGACGAGATTGTCCATTCGCCTATGAGTATAACATTCGGATAGAAATTATATGCCGATCTCCTCGCCGACCCGGCCCAGGCGGCGCGCCCGCAGGGGTTCGGCCGCGCCTGCGCCGGTTCGGCGCGACCGGGAAGGCTCGCGCGCCGCTCTTGGGGACGAAACCATGGCTCGAGGTGGCGACGATCGCCGACTTTGATTCTACACTTTGTCCGCTTTTGGTTTGCTCATCGGGGTCCGCTGGGCGCCCGGTCCGTCGCCTCACTATATCATCTTGGTTCTCGCCGCCGGCAAAGCGGCCCAACCCAGGGGAATCGCCAATGCGTCTTGCAGCCCTCTTCGCCGCCGCAATCCTCGCCGGCTCCTTAGCGACCGCGGCCTCGGCCAAGGTCGTGGTCTCGTCCAAGATCGACACCGAGGGGGGCGTCCTCGGCAACGTCATCGCCCTCGCGCTCGAGGCCAACGGCATTCCGGTCGAAGACCGCATCCAGCTCGGCGGCACGCCGATCGTGCGCAAGGCGATCCTCGCCGGCGAAATCGACATCTACCCCGAATACACCGGCAACGCCGCCTTCTTCTTCAACAAGGCCGACGATCCGGTGTGGAAGAACGGCGCCCAGGGCTACGAGGAAGCCAAGAAGCTGGATTACGACGCCGACAAGATCGTCTGGCTGACGCCCTCGCCCGCCAACAACACCTGGGCGATCGCCGTCCGCAAGGAAGTCGCGGCTTCGGCCAAGCTGACGACGCTCACCGACTTCGGCAAGTGGGTCGCCGGCGGCGGCAAGGTCAAGCTCGCGGGCTCGGCCGAGTTCGTCAATTCCGCCGCCGCCCTGCCCGCCTTCCAGATCGCCTACGGCTTCAAGCTGTCGCCAGACCAGCTGATCGTCCTCTCCGGCGGCGACACCGCCGCGACGATCAAGGCGGCCGCCGACCAGACCGACGGCGCCAACGCCGCCATGGTCTACGGCACCGACGGCGCGATCCAGCCGTCCGGCCTGGTCGTGCTCGACGACGACAAGGGCGTGCAGCCGGTCTATCGCCCGACCCCGATCATCCGCGAGGCGACGCTCGAGGCCAATCCCAAGATCGCCGACATCCTCAAGCCGATCTTCGAATCGCTCGACCTCGCCACGCTGCAGGGGCTCAACGCCCGCGTCCAGGTCGGCGGCGAACCGGCCAAGGCGGTCGCCGCGGACTACCTCAAGTCGAAGGGCTTCCTGAAGTGAGCGGATGGAGGTGAGCGATCGCCGGCGCGGGGACGACTTCGCGCTGGCGCCGCCGCCGGGTCGACGGGGTCTCGCCTGCGTCCGACGCATGGGGGCGTGCGCCCGCTCGGAGGGTCCATGGCTGATTCCTTCGCCCTGACGGCGCGGGCCGCGAGACGCGGCCTCGACAAGCTCGGCGTCGTCGTCGCGGCGCTGTTCGCCCTCGGCGCGGCCTCGCCTTTCGTCGCGTTCCGCGCCAACCGCATCGCCGCCGGTGAGGCCAAATCGTTCTTCGAGGCGCTGCCGCCGCTCGCCGCGGCGCTGTTCGCGCTGGCCACGTTCGCCGCCGGCGCCGTCTCGCTGCTGCGCACGACCGCGCGCGCGCGTCTTGCGACGGCGATCGCGTTCGCCGTCGTGCTGGCGGCGCTGATCGGAATGGCGGCCGATCATCTGACCGCGCCGAGCGACCGCTTCGCCCGCGTCGCGCCCGCCACCGGCTTTTGGCTGCTGGCGTTCGCGAGTTCGATCCTGTTCGCCGATTCCGTCGTGCGGCTCAAGCTCGGTCCGCTCGCGCGCATCCTCGCGCTGGCGCTCGGCGCGGCGGCGCTCGCCTTGACGCTGTGGTCGGGCGTGTGGAGCGGGTTGTCGATCCTCAAGGAATACGCCGGGCGCTCCGACGTGTTCTGGCGCGAAGCCGGCGCGCATGTCACCCTCGCGGTCGGGTCGCTCGCCGCGGCGACGGTGGTCGGCCTGCCGCTCGGCGTGCTGATCGCGCGTCGGCGCGGGCTGCGCGCGCCCGTGCTCAACACGCTCAACGCGATCCAGACGATTCCGTCGATCGCGCTGTTCGGCATGCTGATCGGCCCGCTCGGCTGGATCTCCGCCCACTCGCCCGCCGCCGCGGCGCTCGGCGTGCATGGGATCGGCGCCGCGCCGGCGTTCGTGGCGCTGTTTCTCTATTCGCTGTTGCCGATGGCGGCCAACACCGTCGTCGGCCTCGACCAGGTTCCCGCCGAGGTCGTCGACGCCGCCAGCGGCATGGGCATGACCGGCCGCCAACGCCTGTTCTCGGTCGAGTTGCCGCTCGCGCTGCCGGTGATCCTGACCGGCGTGCGGATCGTGCTGGTGCAGAACATCGGTCTGGCGACGATCGCCGCGCTGATCGGCGGGGGCGGCTTCGGCGTCTTCGTCTTCATCGGCCTGGGTCAGACGGCGCCCGACCTGATCCTGCTCGGCGCCGTGCCGACGGTCCTGCTCGCATTCGCCGCCGCGATCATCCTCGACGCGACGATCGAACTCGTCACCAAGGCGCGGCTATGATCGCCATCGAGGGGCTGACCAAGATCTACGACTCGGTCACCGCCGTCGACGACGTCAGCCTGGTCGTCGAGGCGGGCGCTCTCACTGTCGTGGTCGGCGCCTCCGGCTCGGGAAAATCGACGCTGCTGCGCATGGTCAACCGACTCGTCGAGCCGAGCTCGGGCCGGGTGCGGATCGACGGCAGGGACGCGGCCGAGCTGCCCGTCCACGAATTGCGTCGCGGCATCGGCTACGCGATCCAGAATCACGGCCTTTTCCCGCATCGCACCGTCGCGCAGAACATCGCCACCGTGCCGACGCTGCTCGGCTGGGCGCGCAGTCGCATCGACGCGCGAGTCGAAGACCTGCTCAATCTCTTCCAGCTCGAACCGGCGACATACGCCGGGCGCTACCCGCACGAGCTGTCGGGCGGACAACAGCAGCGCGTGGGCGTCGCGCGCGCGCTCGCCGCCGAGCCGAAGCTGCTGCTGATGGACGAACCGTTCGGCGCCCTCGACCCGCTGATCCGCGCCAAGGCGCAGGACGACCTCAAGGCGATCCAGCGCCAGCTCTCCACCACCATCCTGCTGGTCACCCACGACATGGAGGAAGCGATCCGCCTCGGCGACCGCATCGCGGTCATGGACGGCGGCAAGCTGCTGCAATACGCGCCGCCGGCCGAGATCCTCGTCCATCCGGCGACCGCTTATGTCGGCGAGCTGATCGGCGTCGGCGAGCGGCCGTTCCGCCTGCTGTCGCTCGTATCCGCGGCCGAGGCGGTCGAACCTGGCGAAGCGGAGGGCGCGCCGGTCGCCGCCGAAGCGAACCTCCGCGACGCCCTGGCCGAGCTCCTGTGGTCGCATCGCGCCGCGGCGCCGGTCGCCGATCGCAACGGCCGCGTCCTCGGCCGCATCACGCTCGCCCGCCTGATCGCGCGCGCCGGGACGCCGAAATGAAGCGCCCGCTTGCCCGCGCGGCGCCGATCCTCTGGCGGGTGGTGGTCGTCGCCGCGCTCGTCGTCTTCCTGGTGCGGCCAGACCTGTTCCGACCGCTGCTCGCGCCGCTCTGCGATCCCGGCCAGCCGGTCATCTACGACCGCGCCAGCCTGCTGTCGCTGACGCTGTCGCATCTGGCGACCGTGGCGATCGCGATCGGCGGCGCGACCGTCGTCGCCGTCGGCCTCGCCATCCTGGCGACGCGGCCGATCGGCGCGGAATTCCTGCCGCTGTCGCGCTCGATCGTCAATATCGGCCAGACCTTCCCGCCGGTCGCGGTGCTGGCGCTGGCGGTGCCGATCGTCGGCTTCGGCGAGAAGCCGACGCTGATCGCGCTCTTCCTCTATGGCCTGCTGCCGATCTTCGAGAACGCGCTGACCGGCCTGACGCGCCTGCCGCCCGAAGTCGTCGACGCCGCCAAGGGCATGGGGATGACGGAAGCGCAACGGCTATGGAAGGTCGAAGCGCCGCTCGCCCTTCCCGTCATCATCGAGGGCGTCCGGCTGTCGAGCGTCATCGCGCTCGGCACCGCGACGATCGGCTCGACCGTCGCCGCCAAGGGCCTGGGCGAGGTCATCATCGCCGGGCTGCTGTCGAACAATCTCGCCTTCATCGTTCAGGGCGGGGTCGTCGTCGCGGTGGTCGCGATGATCCTTTATGATGCGCTCTCCGGCGTCGAGCGCCTCTTCGCCCGACGCGCGGGCCGGCTCCCTAGGAACGGGGCCTGACGGGCCGGCGATCCCGTTCTCGCCGGCCTCGCTGCGGGGCCTCGTCGAAAGACTAGTGGCGCTTGCGCCGAGGTTCGGCTCAAAATCGCCCGTCCGCGCGGACCGGAGCGCGCTCGAAGACGGCAGGGAGGACGAATGACGCGACGAACCCAGGTGGCGGTGGTCGGCGCGGGGCCCGCCGGGCTGCTGCTTGCCGAAGTTCTGCAACGGCAGGGGGTCGAATCGATCGTCGTCGAGCGGCGCGACCGCGCCTATGTCGAGGCGCGCATCCGCGCCGGCGTGCTCGAGACCGGGACGGTCGAGATGATGCGGCGCGCCGGCGCCGCCGAGCGGCTGGAGCGCGAGGGACTGACCCACGACGGCATCGAGATCGCCATCGACGGCCATCGCCGGCGCGTCGACTTCCGCGGTCTGGTCGGCGCGAGCGTCACCGTCTACGGCCAGACCGAAATGACCAAGGACCTCGGCAATCGGCGCGCGGCGAGCGGCGCGGAGACGCTCTACGAGGCGCTCGACGTTTCGCTGCACGACCTCGAGACGAAGCGGCCGCGGCTGCAGTTCGTTCGCGACGGCCGGGAGGACGAGATCGAGGCGGATTTCATCGCCGGCTGCGACGGCTTCCACGGCGCGTGCCGGCCGAGCATTCCCGCCGAGCGGCTCGGCGTCTACGAGCGCGTCTATCCGTTCGCCTGGCTGGGAATCATGGCCGACTGTCCGCCGCCCGCCGACGAACTGATCTACGCCCGCCACCAGCGCGGCTTCGCGCTGTGCTCGATGCGCTCGCGCAGCCGCGCGCGCCACTACCTCCAGGCGGCGCCGGACGAGGACCTCGACCAATGGTCGGCCGATCGCATCTGGTCGGAGATCGCGATCCGCATCGGCGACCCGCAGGGTCGGCTCCTCAAGACCGCGCCGTTGATCGAGAAGAGCCTGACGCCGATGCGCAGCTTCGTCTGCGAGACGATGCGCCACGGCCGATTGTTCCTCGCCGGCGACGCCGCCCATATCGTGCCGCCGACCGGCGCCAAGGGGCTCAATCTCGCCGCGAGCGACGTGCACTACCTGTCGCAGGCGATCGTCGCCTTCTACCGCTCGGGGTCGCAGGCCGAACTCGACGCCTATCCGGCGCGGGCGCTGGCGCGGGTATGGAAGGCGCAGCGCTTTTCCTGGTGGATGACAACCATGCTCCACAACGCCGGCCCCGGCGAGGCCTTCCAGGACAAGATCCATCGCGCCGAGCTCGACTACGTGCTCGGGTCGCCCGCCGCGCAGACGTCGCTCGCCGAGAACTACGTCGGCCTGCCCTATTGACCGAGGAGCGACGGCGCCGCGCGCGCCGCGCCTCCCGCCGCGATCGGCCGGCTCGAGGGATCGTGCGTCTCTGCCTGCCTTGGCATTTTCCTTGTTTCTCGCTACGAATGCAGCGCTCGCCGAGCGGCGGTCCGACGGACGGTCTGGGAGGTTGAGCGGGCAGGCGAAAGACGCGGCGCGCAGCGAAAGCGGCGCGGCATCTCCTCCGAAGATCTGCCAGAACGGCCGACTGCCATGGCGACTTTGCGAGAAGGGAGTTGGCTCGGAGCGTCTCTCCGGCGCGGGGGTCTGTACGTGTCTCCTTACATTCGCTTCGGCGGCTTCCGACCTTGTGCCCAGGCCCGCGATCAGGACGCTCCCCGGCTCATCGCCGCAGTTCGCTGCGCCAAGGCCCGGCTTAAGCCTCGGCCAACGTTGCAACTTCGTCGAATAGGTAAATTCCGACCCTTATCTACGGAATCGAGCGCGCTATCGTGAGCGACGCTTACAGCGAGAACTGGGGCCATTCGTCATGCGCGCAATCCTTGCCTTGATCGTGATCGTCTATGTCGTCGGCGTCGGTTTCGAGCTTGCGCCGACGGTTCAGGCCAAGTGGAATAGCGCTCCGGCGTCGGATCTCGCCGCAAGCGTCTGGCAAGGTCTCCCCGGTGCGCTTGCGTGGCCGGTGAACGCCTACCACCGCGCCATCAACCATGGTTGATGGCGCTTGACGGCGCCGGCGCCTGATTCCGCGCCGCTCCGCGAATTCGCGGCGAGGCGGCCCGATGGCGTTTCGGCGTTGCGCCGCGCCAGGCCGGCGCAGGCGGCCGCCCTCGATGAGCGGCCCGCCGGCGCGAGTCCCGCCAAAGCCATCGTTGGCCCCGACGCTGCTCATGGGCGAGCCGTCGCTCCCCCATGCGTAGATTCCGACTCTCTCGCCGCGTGCGCGTCTGGCCCATGAAGAGATCGTGTCGATGTTCTGTCCACGAGCGACGGGGCGGCGCCATAGAGGAACGCGCGTCGATCGACGCAAACGAGGAGACAATCATGAAACCGCTTCATCTCACCGGACTCGCGCTCGCCGTCGCAACCGGGTTCGTCCTGCCGATGGCCGGTTCGGCCGAAGCCGCGATGGGCGGCGCTCTCCCCGCGGCACAGATTCTTCCGGTCGAACAGGCGCAGTTCTTCTTCCTTGGCCACAACTTCTGTTGGTACGACGGAGGCTGGCAGGGGCCGGGGTGGTACTGGTGCGGCTACGCCTGGAACAACGGTCAGGGCTGGGGCGGCGGCGACGGCTGGCACGGCTGGAGCCGCGGTCAGTGGCACGGCAATCACGGCCCTGTCGGCCACCCGCCGCATGGCCCTGTCGGCCCCCGCCCCTTGATGCGCGGGGCGTCGCCCCATGTCGGCGGCCATGGCCCGGCGCCCAGTCACGGCGGCGGCGGCGGCGTCTACCAGCAGAAAGACAAGTGACGGGACGCTGATCGTCGACCCGACCTCACGCGCCGCCTGCGCTCACGTTCAGGCGGCGCGCAACAGAATTGACCCTGCCGGGGGCGCCGTCCTCGCGCCCCGGCCTGCCGGTCGCGGCGTCGCTATGGGCCGACATTCCGATTGCAGCGACCCCTGCCGCGGCAGGAACGGCCGTGACGCCGTTGCCGCCGACCGCGGGCGTCGGCCGCTCTAGGTAATTTCCGACGCTGCCGCCGCTCGAACGACCCCGCTACGGTTTCACAGCGAGACGACACCGGCGCAATTCCACGCGCTGTCTCTTGCCGCCGCGAAACACACGGAGAGCGCAGCCATGGACAAGAACAGGACCGCCGGCTCGACGAAGGAAGTCACGGGAGCTGCGAAGGAGGCGCTCGGCAAGGTCATCGGCGACGCCAAGTTGCAGAGCGACGGCAAGACCGAAAAGGCCGTCGGCAAGATTCAGAACGCCGTCGGCAGCGTCAGCGACGCAGCGCGCGACGCGCGGAAGACGTCGTGAGGTCCGCGCCCTCCGCCGGCGCGAAGCCCATCAGCCAGGAGATTGATTCATGAGCCTCATCCTCATCATCGTCTTGCTGGTCATCGTCTTCGGCGGCGGCGGCGGCTATTACGCGCACAGCTACTATGGTCGCCCCGGACTCGGAGGCGTTCTCGGCGTCGTATTGATCGTCCTCGTCGTATTGTGGCTGGTCGGTCGCTAGCCAGCCGCCAAAACGCCCGGCGCCGCGATCGAGCGGCATCGGCGCCCTCGTTCTCCCAAGGCCGATTCGCAGCGCCGCGAACCGCCCCCCCTCTCTTAGGATCCCCCCGTGCCTGAATGGGACGCTTCGGCGCCGGTCCTTCCAATCCACAGCGAAGAGACGATCCAGTCGATTGCTCGGCTCCACGCCGAGCACCGGGCCAACGCCACGCGGCATCAACTCGCCGTCGACCGCGTCACAGCGTTGCTGGGCCGTCCCGTCTTCATCGTGGCGCTGACGATTGTCGTCGTCGGCTGGATCGGCTTGAATGGCTTTGCCGCGATCCTGGGCTATCGGCCGCTCGACCCGCCGCCGTTTCCGTGGCTGGCGGGCGCGACGTCGTTGGTGTCGCTGTATTTCGTCGTGCTGATCCTCACGACGCAAAGCCGCGACGATCGTCTGACTCAGCGCAGTGAGAAGTTGAATTTGGAGTTGGCGATTTTGAGCGAGCAAAAGACCGCGAAGGTGGTCGCGCTGCTCGAGGAACTTCGCCGAGACAGTCCGGCGGTCCGCGATCGGGTCGACAAACAGGCCGACGTCATGGCCCGACCGGTGGACCCGCAATCGGTGATCGACGCCATAAAGGAGACGCGCTCGGACGGCGCACGCGCCTCGCGAGCGGCGGACGACTCGTAAGTTCGCGGAAGTGTGCGAAAGTGCGTAGAATCCGAGGGCGCCCGATGGCGTCCGGCAGAATTAGGATAACGCGAGTGGAACCTCGGTGGGTTGCGCCGCTGAAGACTTTTGGAGGGCGTCATGCAAGGTGAGAGTCTACTTGTCATCATCGTGGTCGGCGTCATCGCCGGATGGTTGGCCGGTCAGCTTGTCCGCGGCACCGGCTACGGTCTCATCAACGACCTCGTCATTGGCGTCATCGGCGCCTTCATCGGCGGGTGGCTGCTGCCCAGACTCGGCATCATCCTCGGCGCGGGCATGATCGCCGCGATCATCGACGCCACGATCGGCGCGGTGTTGCTCCTCATTGTCCTTCGTCTTGTTCGCGGCGGCGGCCGTTGGGGCAGCCGTTGGGGCTGGCGGCGCTAAGCGCGCGCCCAGCGCAAGCGCCAACCACCAGTCCTGCCCGGCGCATCCGCGCTGTCTGGCCACCACGCGCGGCGGACTTGGATCCGCGGCCGCCTAAGGGGTTTGTCCCGGCTCGGAGCCGCCCGCGGCGACGAGGGCCAGTCGCGCCAGCGCCGGAAGCGACTTCGATCCGGTTCGCTTCATGATCGAGGCGCGGTGGTTCTCGACTGTGCGTTGGCTGATGCCGAGGTCGGCCGCAATGTTCTTGCTGGGTTGGCCGGCGAGCACACGCTCCATCACCTCGCGCTGCCGGGCGGTGAGACCGGCGAGGTGGGTCGCCGCCGAATCCCGCCATTCCTGCAGCTTGTTCGAATCCTGAGACAGTTCGAGGGCCCGGTCGATGCTGGCGATCAGTTCGTCGCGGCCGATCGGCTTTTCGATGAAATCCAGCGCCCCCGCCTTCATCGCCTCGACCGCCATCGGCACGTCGCTGTTGCCGGTGATCATGATGGAGGCCAAGCGGTGGCCGTCGTCGTGGAGTTTGCGCAGCAACTCGAGCCCGTTCATCCCCGGCAGGTAGGCGTCGATCAGCAGGCACGCGGAATGGACGGGACGAAAAGCTTCGAGAAACGCCTCGCAGCTGGCATAGGTCTCGACGACGCGGCCGTCGTCCTCCAGCACCGCGCGGATCGCCTCGCGAATGTGATCGTCGTCGTCGACGACGAAGATCTTGGCGTGTTCGGAAGCGACGCCAGATTCAACCGCATGCGCCGCGTGCGCGGCCGGCGGCTTCGCCAGGATTGTCTCGATCGCTTGCGTCAGCTCCCTCAGCTTGACGGGCTTGTTGAACTGGACGCAATCGTGAAGGGCGATGTCGCGGAAGGCCTCGGTCGAGATGTCGCCGGTGAGAATGATGAAGGGAATCGGGCGACTGAGTTCCTGCCGCAGTTTCTGGCAAATCTGGATGCCGTTCATGCCGTTGGGCAGATTGTAGTCGGCAAGGACGAGATCGGGCCGGATCGTCCGGCGGACCGCCAGGTCCACGGCGGCGGGGCCATCGACGGCGGTGGTGGCGTCATAGCCCTCTTCTTTCAGGAAGAGCTCGAGGTTCTCGCGCACTTCCGGATCGTCCTCGACGATCAGGATCGTCGCCGAGCGCGGCGCGGGTCGGGTTGACGCCTCCTCGGCGCCGCCTGGAGCCTGGGCGGACCTCGACGCGGCGCCGGGCGGCGACAGCGGGACTTCGATCGAGAACACCGAGCCCTTTCCTTGCAGCGAGCGCACCCGGATGCGATGGCCGAGAAGCTCGCCCAGGCTCTTGACGATCGACAGCCCCAGCCCCAGGCCGCGGCTGCGCTGGCGGGCGGCGTTGTCGAGTTGATGGTATTCCTCGAAGATCGTCTGCAGCTCGGAGGTCGGAATGCCGATTCCGGTGTCCCAGATCTCGATGCGCAACTTTCCCCCGCGGCGCCGGCATCCGACCAGCACTTTGCCGCGCTGGGTGTATTTGAGGGCGTTCGAAAGCAGGTTGCGGATCATCTGCTCGAGCAGGCGCGGATCGGAGCGAACGAATTGCGCGCAGGGCAAGACGCGCAACGCGAGGCCCGCCGCCTGCGCGTGGTAGGTCAGCTCCTCCCTGAGGCGGTCGAACAGATCATTCACCGAGATGTCGGCGATTTCGGCCTTAACGGCGCCCACCTCGATCTGATTGATGTCGAGCAGCGTGTTCAGCATGCCGGTCATCGCGCTCAAAGCTTCGTCGATGCGACCGACCAGACTCTGGGCCCTGTCGCCTTCGACCTTCTTGGCCAGCAGGCCCTGAAGCAGGGCAAGCGTCTGCAACGGCTGACGCAGATCGTGGCTCGCCGCCGCGAGAAAGCGCGACTTGGCCATGGTGGCCAGTTCGGCCTGTCGCTTGGCGGCGGTCAGCGCGTCGGCCGTGCGCCGCCGTTCGGTCACGTCTTCAAAGGTTATGACGACGCCCTCGGTCTTCTCGTCGCTGGTGCGATAGGGCAGGATCCGACGAATGTACCAGTAGCCGCTTTGACCCTGGATCTCCCGATCGACCGGCGTCTGGCTCTTGAGGACCTTTCGCGCGTCGTCGAGCAGGGCGTCGTCGGCGGCCAGCGATTTCAGGTCGGTGAGCGGGCGCCCGACGTCGCCCGGGATCACGTTGAACAGCGCCTTGGTCGCCGGCGTGAAAAAGCGGATGTTGAAGCGGGTGTCGAGGAAGATCGTCGCGACGTCGGTGCTGTAAAGCACGTTCTGCAAATCGTCCGAGGTCGTGCGTTGCCGGTCAAGCGTCTCCTGCAACTGGCTGTTGAGCGCGTTCAGTTCCTCGTTGAGCGACTGAAGCTCCTCTTTGGAGGCGAGCAGCTCTTCGTTGGTCGATTGATATTCCTCGTTGACGGACAACGCCTCGTCGTTGATCGCCATCTGCTCTTCGCTGGAGGTCTCCAGGTCGCGGACGGCGCCCTGGAGTTCGGCCTTGGTCGCCTCGAGCTCCCGTTCGAGTTCGACGATCCGAGGGACGTCGGCCGGCGGAACGCTGCCGCTCGCGAAGGCTCCGGGCGCCGGCGCCTCGACGAAACACACCAGCAACAGGTCCTCGCGCTTGCCCGGCGCCGGTTCGACGACGATCTGGAACGGCGCGGCGCCGGCTTCGCCCTTGGTCTGCCCGCCGGGCATGATGACGCGCGCGTTGTCGCGCAGCGCGCGCTGAATGGCCGACTTCAGCTTGACGCGCAGGCCCTCGCGCGCCATGGCGATCAGGTCGTTCGCCGGGCGGCCCGCCGCGACCTTGAGATAGCGATCGATGGGTCCCTGGAAGTGGAGACATTCGAGCTTGCGGTTGACCATCACCGCGGCCGGACCATAAGTCTCCAACACCATTCTGCGGCAGAGTTCGGCAAGGTCGGTCTGGCGCGACGGCGCCTGGGTCGGTCCGGCGACGATGCGCATCCCTGCTCCTTTGCCGGCGCTCGGCGACAGGCCGATGTCGCCGAATCGGCTGCCGCCGACGCGTCGATAGAGGCGCTCGGGTTTGGAGACGACGGCGAACCGGCCGTCGGCGGCGCTGAGGGCTTCCGCATTGCCGAGAAGCAGAAGGCCGCCTTCGCGCAAGGCAAAATGGAAGACCGCGGCGACCTTCGCCTGCGCCTCGGGGCGCAGGTAGATCAGTAGGTTGCGGCACGAAACGAAGTCGAGGCGGGCGAACGGCGGGTCCGCCAACACATCCTGCACGGTGAACACGACGCTGTCGCGCAATTCGGGCGACACCCGGTAGGAATGGTCCTCTCTGGTGAAGAACTCGGCCAACCGGCCTGGCGAGACGTCGGCCTCGATCGATTCGGGATAGAGCCCGTCACGCGCGATCGCCACCGCGTCCGGGTCGACGTCGCTGGCGAAGATCTGCAGCTTGACGTCGCGTTCCGAGACAGCGATCTGCTCGCGAAACAGCATGGCGAGGGAATAGGTTTCTTCTCCGGAGCTGCAGCCGGCGACCCAGATCCGCAGCGGTCGATCCAGGTCGTGGTCGCGCACGAGATCGGGGATGGCGCTCTTCTCCAGGAAATCGAAGACCGGCGCGTCGCGAAAGAACCCCGTGACGTTGATCAGCAGGTCGCGGGAGAGCTGGTCGCGTTCGCCGGCGTCGCGCAGCAGCAGGTCCAGATAGTCGCCCGCGGTCTTGATCGCCGCCGTCGCCATGCGCCGCTCGACCCGGCGCTCGAGCGTGCCATGCTTGTAGTGGCTGAAATCGTGGACCGTCTTGGCGCGCAGGAGATCGATGATCTTCGGCAGAAGAACCTGGACCGAATCCCGCGCGGGCGCGCGTTTCGGCGCCGGCACAAACGCCGCGCCCTGTTGGCGGCTGGCGAGCGCCTCGGCGATCTTCGCGGTGGGCAGCACGAGATCGACGGCGCCCGTGGCGATCGCGCTTTGCGGCATGCCGTCATAGTCGGCTTCGCCGACGTCCTGCGCGATAACGAGGCCGCCGTTCGCCTTGACCGCCTTGAGCCCAACGGAGCCGTCGGCGCCGGTCCCCGACAGGACCACGCAGACCGTACGCGCGCCCCATTCGCGCGCCAGCGAATTCAAAAGGAAATCGAACGGCAGGCGCATGCCGTGACGCTCTCGCGGTCGCGACAGCCGCAACGCCGCCTTGTCGTCCACCGACAGATAGGCGCCGGGCGGAATGACATAGACGCGCTCGCGCTCGATCGCCATGCCGTCGGTCGCCTGCACGACCGGCATCGCCGTGTTGCCGGCCAGCAGGTTGACCATCATGCTGTTGTGGCTCGGATCGAGGTGCTGGACGATGATGAAGGCCATGCCGTTATCGGCCGGCAGCGCGTCGAGCAGCTTCCGGCACGCATCGAGGCCGCCGGCCGAGGCGCCGATCGCGACGATCGGAAAATCGGGGCGGCCGCTGGCGGACAGGGACCTCCGAATCCAATGCGGCCGCTCCGCCTTGCTTTGCTGCGGACGACGTCCAGGCATTCGGGCTATTTTTCTCGTCGAGCGGAACTCCAACGGGACGCTCCAGTAATTGATAGCACAATCCGAGAATTATTGCGACGTAATTATGGCCGCAGCCTTCACGACGACTTGGCTCCGCGCGCCCAGGGTCTGAGTATTTTCCGACTCTTATGCGGACGGCAGGTTTCGGTCATCGTTTCGGCCGCGCCGGCGAGTGCGCGGCGAAGACAGGAGACTTGAGGTCATGACTGAATCAAAGAGCGCCGAGATGGATCTCGCGGCGTTTCGCGACGATCTCGCCGCGCTGAGGGCCGACGTCTCGAGCCTGATCGAGCACGTCAAAGGCGAAGCCACGGACAAAGTGCAGAACGCGGCCGAGCAAATCGATCGCGGGGCGCGCGGAATCTGTCACGAGATGGGGGCGGAAGGCGAGCGCTCGGCCAAAGCGGTCGGCGCCTGGGTCGAGAAGCAGCCGGTTCTCGCGCTGCTGATTGCGCTCGGCGTCGGTTACGTTGGCGCGCGCGCATTCCTGCGGTGAGCGGGTCCGCAGCAACGAGCGATCTCGTCAAGCTTGCGCTCGCTTTGCTTCAATCCGGGGCCGCGCGCAACGCGCAGCAATCGATCAAGTCCCTCATACGCGTCGCGTTGCTGCAGACGGTCGCCGCTTTCTGCGTCATCGCGGCGCTCGGCTGCGCTTTGGGCGCTTTGTGGATCTATGCCGCGCCCATTCTCGGCGGCGCTGGCGCGCTGCTGGCGGGCGCCATCGTTTTTGGCGTGATGGCGCTTGTGGCGTTCGGCCTGGCCTGGCGCGCTGAAAAGTCGCGCTCGCGGTCGCCCGCCCTCGGCTCGGCAGGCGACGCAACCCTCGCAGCGGCGACGAGCCTGTTCAAGCAGCATGTGGGTTTGGCCCTGGTGGCCGCCCTGCTCGCCGGCGTGTTCGTCGGCAGCGAGCGCTAGTCGCCGCCACGGCAAACCCCGGCGCCGGGAGTGTCACCTCGCCGCCACATGAGTAGATTCCGACGCTCCCTTTCGCGGACAACGATCCGTTACCGTGGGTTCATGCGCATCGGCGATTCGCTTCGACGCGCAACGAGAAGGTCGGTCGTCTGACGAGGTCGCGCTGCTGTGCGCCTAATCTGCCTTATGAACCGCATGAAGGCCAACCATGCATCCGACCCACAACACGCGATCCGAGAACATCCCCGTGCAGTCCGCCGAACTGCTGAATAGACGCGTGGCCGCGGCGATCGATCTGCATGGCCAACTGAAGCAGGCGCGCGGGAACGTGCGGGGATCCGCCTTCATCGCCGTCCACGAGCTGTTCGACAAGGTCGCCGGCGAGGCGCGGCGTGACTCCGACCTGATCGCCGAACGCGCCGCGGGCGCGATCCAGGTCGCGACCGAGCGCTCGTTCCTCATCCCCTATCCCCTGCGCATCGCCGACGAAACTCAGCATCTGTTCGCAGTCGCCGCAACGCCGGCGGCGTTTGGGCAGTCCGCCCACGACGCGATCGGACAGTCCGAGACCCTTGGCGACGCCGACACCGACGATCTCTCCACCGAAATTTCGCGCGGCGTCGATCATCAGCTCCGGCCGGCCGAATCGCGCGTGGCGCCGAAATGAGCCACACGGCGAACATTGCGAAGTCGCCGGCGGGACCATGGCTGCGTGGGCAGGAATCCAAGCCAATGAAGGCATTGCGCATCCTGGTCGTCGAAGACGACGTCATGATCGGCGGTCTGCTGGCCGAAACGCTCGAGGATCTCGGTTACGTCGTCTGCGCCGTCGAGACCAACGCCGCCAAAGCGGTGGCCGCCGCCGCGCATCACCATCCCGATCTGATGATCGTCGATGTCGGGCTCGGCGAAGAGAGCGGCGTGGCTGCGGTCAAAGAGATCCTGCGAAGCGGGTTCGTTCCCCATGTCTTCGCCACTGGCGACGCGTTGAGGGACCTGTCGCTCGGGCCGGACGCCGTGCTCATCCAGAAGCCGTTCCGCGGCCCGGACATCGTTCACGCGATCGACCGGGCGCTCGCGGCGAAGCCCGCCCTCGCGCGCGCGCTTCGGCAGGAACCGATCTGATCGCGGCGAACGTCGGTCAACCCCATGAACCGGCGGCGTGATGCGGTCGGCGCCGATCAGTCGGATGCGCCGCGCGCTTCCGTGAGCGGGGCGGCTTGTCCAGCCGGTTTCGCTACGGGCGCCCGCTTCGAAGCGGACGATCGCCGACCTGACAACCAGTCCGACAACTGGTCGAGATAGATATAGATGACCGGCGTCGTGAACAGCGTCAGGGCCTGGCTCACCAGGAGGCCGCCGACGATCGCGTAGCCGAGCGGCTGTCTGAGCTCCGAGCCAGTGCCCGTTCCGAGCATCAGCGGGACGCCGCCGAGCATCGCCGCCATGGTGGTCATCATGATCGGCCGGAAGCGCAGCAGCGCCGCGCGGCGCACCGCGTCGTGGGCCGACAAATGGTCGTCCCGCTCGGCCACCAAGGCGAAATCGATCAGCATGATGCCGTTCTTCTTGACGATGCCGATGAGCAGAATGATGCCGATCAGCGCAATCAAACTGAAGTCGAAATGGAACAGCATCAATGTCGCGATCGCCCCCACGCCGGCCGAAGGCAAGGTCGAGATGATCGTGATCGGATGGATGTAGCTCTCATACAGGATGCCGAGGATCAGGTAGACGACCACCAGCGCCGCGACAATCAGCATCCACACTGTCGAGAGCGAATCCTGGAACGCCTGCGCATTGCCCTGGAAGCTGGCGATGATCGTGGCGGGAAGCTGCAAATCGCTCTGGGCGCGCTGAACCGCGCTCGTCGCCTGTCCGAGCGCCACGCCAGGCGCCAGATTGAAGCTGATGGTGACCCCGGGAAACTGGCCTTGATGGCTGATCGACAAAGGCTGGACGGGCGTCGTCGTCCATTTCGCGAATTCGGACAGCGGCACTTCGCCCCCGGTCGTCGGCGACTTGAGGAATATCCGATCGAGCGTCGTCAGGTCGTTTTGCAGGCTCGGCAGCAACTCCATGATCACTTCGTAGCTCGACAGCTGGGTGAAATACTGGGCGATCTGGCGCTGGCCGAAGGCGTCGAACAACGTATCGTCGATCGTCTGAGCCGTCAGTCCGTACCGCGCCGCCTGGTCGCGATCGAAAGTCAAAGTCAGCGTCGTGCCCGCCGTCTGCTGGTCGCTGGCGACGTCGCGCAGTTCGGGCAAGGTCTGCAGCTTGGCGAGCATCTTGGGCGCCCACGCGTTCAGCGCGTCGGAGTCGGACCCCTGCAGAGTGTATTGATATTGGGTGCGCGAGGCGCGGCCGCCGACGGTCAGGTCCTGCGCGACCTGCATGAACAATTTGGCGCCCTCGACCTTGTCGAGCTGCGGGCCCAATCGGGCGATGATCTGATCCGCGGTCGCCGTGCGCTCGTCGCGCGGCTTCAGAGTTATGAACAGTCGCCCGGCGTTGAGCGCGTTGCCCGTGCCGCCGATCGACATCGCGACGTGAGCGACGGCCGGATCCTTGAGGACGATTGCGCCGAGCGCCACCTGTCGCCGCTCCATTTCGGCGAAGGAGACGTCTTGCGCCGCCTGGGATACACCGGTGATCAGTCCCGTATCCTGTTGCGGAAAGAAGCCCTTCGGGATGACCACGAACAGGCAGACCGACAGCGCCAGAAACGCGAAGAAGACCATCAGCGTGACGAAGCGGAATTCGAGCGCGACGTCGAGGCCGCGCTCATAGGCCTTCAGCAGCGCGGCGAAACCGCGTTCGCTCAGGGCGTAGAGACGCCCATGGCGGGCGTCCTTCGCCGCAGTCAGGAAGCGCGACGCCAGCATCGGCGTCAGCGTCAGCGACACCACCGCCGACACGGCGATCGTCATCGTCAGCGTCATCGCGAATTCGCGGAACAGCCGCCCGATGATCCCGCCCATCAACAGCAGTGGGATCAGCACCGCGATCAGCGAGATGCTGATCGAAACGATGGTGAAGGCAATCTCGCGCGAGCCTCTCAGCGCGGCGGCGAACGGCTCCTCGCCTTCCTCGATGTAGCGGGTGATGTTCTCGAGCATCACGATCGCGTCGTCGACGACGAATCCGACCGAAATCGTCAGCGCCATCAGCGACAGATTGTCGAGGCTGTAGCCTGAGACCCACATCAGCGCGCAGGCGCCGAGCAACGCCAGCGGCACGGCGACGCTGGGGATGATGGTAGCCCATAAACTTCGCAAAAAGACGAAGATCACCATCACCACCAGCGCGACGGTGAGCAGAAGCGTGAACTGGACGTCCTGAACGGAGGCGCGAATGGTCTGCGTGCGGTCGCTCAAGGTGAAGATGTCGATCGAGGGCGGCATCGAGGCCTTGATGCGCGGCAGCTCGGCCATGATCTCGTCGACGATATCGATGACGTTGGCGCCGGGCTGCTTGAAGATGACGAGGAAGACGCTGCGCTTGCCATCGGCCCAGGCCGCCTGGTTCGTGTCCTGCGGGCCGGTCACTGCCTGGCCGATATCGCTCACCCGCAGCGGCGCGCCGTCGCGGTAGGCGACGATAACGTCGTTCCAATCCGCCGACCGGACGAGCTGATCATTGGTGTAAATCGTGAAAGAGCGCGCCCCGCTGTTGATCGCGCCCTTGGGCTCATCCACGGTCGTGACCGAGAGCGGCGTGCGCACGTCCTCGAGCGACAGCCCTTTGGCCACCAGCTTGGCCGGATCGAGTTGGATGCGGATGGCGGGCTTCTGCTGGCCGCCAATGGACACCTGGGCGACGCCGGGGACTTGGCTGATCTGTTGGGCGAGCTTGGTCTCGACATTGTCGTCGACCTCGGTCAGGGGCAGGAGTTGCGAGGTCGCCGCGAGCAGGAGGATGGGAGAGTCCGCCGGGTTCACCTTGCGATACGTCGGCGGACTCGGCAGATCCGTCGGCAATTGCCCGCTGGCGGCGTTGATCGCCGCCTGGACATCCGTCGAGGCCGCGTCGATGTCGCGGTCGAGGTCGAATTGGATGGTGATGGCGGTCGAGCCGAGCGTGCTCGTCGACGTCATCTGCGAGACGCCGGAAATTTGCGCAAACTGCGTCTCGAGCGGCTGGGCGACTGCTGAGGCCATGGTTTCAGGACTGGCGCCGGGGAGCTTGGCGGAAACCTGGATGGTGGGGAAATCGACCTGCGGCAGCGGCGCGACCGGCAATCTCGGATAGGCGATGATGCCGACGAACAGGATGCCGACCATCAACAACGAGGTGGCGACGGGGTGCCGAATGAATGGCTCGGAGATGCCGCCCGCCATGTCAGGGCGCCTTTACGGGCGCGCTCGGCGCGACGCTCGCCGCCGGCGTTGCGGAACCCGCCGCGCTCGGCTGGACCGGGGACCCTTGAACCAGTCGATACTGGCCGGCCGTGACCACGGTCTCGTCGGCCGTCAAACCCGTCAGGACGACCGATTGGCCGTCGCCTTCCTGCCCGACCGTAATGACGCGCGTTTCGACCTTGTTGTCGGCGCCGACCACGAAGGCATAGAGACCGCTCGGTCCGCGTTCGACGGCCCCGTCGGGCACGACGGTCACTTGCTCCAGCGTTTCGACCAGCAGGCGGGTCGATACCGACAGGCCGGGCCACAGGGCGTTGTCCTTATTCTCGAACGTCGCCTTCATGCTGATGGCGCCGCTCGTCGGGTCGATCGCGTCGTTGACGACGGCGAGATGGCCCTGCGAAAGCGTGCTCGACCCGTCCGAACTCAGGGCGATGACCGGCGTGACGCCGGCCGCGAGCGCCTTGTTGATCTGCGGCACGTCCTCCTCGGGCGCCGTGAACACGACCGAGATGGGTTGCAGCTGCACAATCGTCACGATGCCCGTTGTGTCGGCCGCGTGCACGATGTTGCCGGCGTCGACCAGGCGAAAGCCCATCTTCCCCGTGAGCGGAGCGCGGATGGTCGTGTAGTCGACTTGCGTCTGGGCGTTGTCGATCGCCGCCTGATCGCCCTTGATCTGGGCAACCAATTCGTCGACCGTCGCTTGCTGCGCGTTGAATGTCATAAGCGCAATGGAATCCTCTTTGGCGAGGCCGGCGTAGCGCTGCAGGGTGAGTTGCGCGTTCTTGAGATTCGCCTCGTCCTGCGCCTTCTTCGCGACCGCCTGATCGAGCGCCGCCTGATAGGGACGCGGATCGATCTGCACGAGCAAATCGCCTTGCTTGACCATTTGGCCTTGCTTGAAGGCGATCTTGGTGACCTGGCCATCGACGCGGCTGCGGATGAGAACCGTCTGGTAAGGCTCCACGGCGCCGAGCCCGTTCAAGTAGACAGGAAAATCAGCCTTCTTCGCTTGCGCGATGGTGACGGGAATGGTCGCAGGCGCCTTCGAGCTATTGGCGGCGCCCGGACCTGCCGTCCCGGTATCGGCGCTGTAAAAGTGGCGCCAGCCGAAGTAGCCGCAGAGTGCGACCACGGCTACGGCGGCTGCCAACGTCCAACGACTGTGGAGAAGTGAAGCCAAAGCACGCCCCCAAAAGCGGCGAGTCGACTGCATTTGTCACTCGTCGACCGTTCGGCGGTTCGGCGCACGCGCAAGTGGCCGCCCCCGAGGACTAGCGGACAGGGCGCCGCGCAGGGAGGTTCGGAAACTACCTAGTCGCGGCCAGGCCCCAGGGACCGCCGCGTCCGCTTTGCGGTCGCTCTCGACGCCGCCGAGCGCCGACAGGCGGCGTGGGTAGTTTCCGAGTCTGACGGCGCCCGCCGCGGAGTCCTATTTGTCGGGACCGGTCGATGTAACGGAAAGCCAAGCGTCGCTTGGCTCCCGCGGTCGAGAAGAGAATCGCCTGTTGACATGGCTCATGCGGCTTTAGCGCCTCTCATCGGAGCGCAGTTCGACAAGTTCCTCTACGCGCCGATCCGCGAGGATCGAAACGGAACGCCGCTCAGCGTCCTTTCCGCGCTTGCGCGACTGGATGTCGATCCGTGGCAGGAAGCCCTCAGCCTTGCGCTTATGCCCAAGGCGACCGCCGCTGCGCGACTGGCCGCATTGATCGCCGCGCTGCCGGACGAACAGAGCAGCGACAATCCCGCCAAGTCGACCGCCGCCGATCTGGTGACGCTGTTGCCGAAGGCGCCGGGTTTCACGGTCGGTTCGTCGGATGGCGTATTTTCGGCGGTTGGGCCGCAGCAGGCGCAGATCCGCTTCGCTTTGGGCGCTCTGGCCATCCTGGCCATGATCGCGCTCGCGCTCTCCGCCAGTCTTTCGTCGCCGCCAGGAATTGGCGCCAATCCGTCGGCGGCTCCCGTGAGCGAGGCCACGACGACTGCGCCACGCGAGCACAGTCCATAGGCGCTCGACGGGGCATGACAGTGCGCCTGCCCCGCCAAGGGTGTGCGTGGCGCGCTCAAAATCGCCCCCATCAACGTAAAGCCAATCAGCAGGTTGCGACGCCGATCGGCGCTCGCCAACCAGGTTCGCCTCGTCCTTCGCACCGTCGCCTGCTGGCCGATGCTCGCCGTCCGCGACGCCATTTCCGAAAGCGCGCGATCTGGCCAGGGCGGAGTTCGCCACGTTGCGCCTCGACCGGCTCAAGATCGCCGACCGCGCCGTTTGAAATGGCGAGCCGCGTCCGTCCGGCCTTCGCCGCCGCCTCTCCCGAGGCCGATCTCTTCGCCTCCTTGCCGGCCGCCCTCATGCGCAGCGGGCCTTGAACGACGGCGCGTGAGCCCCGCTCGCCGTCGCCTTCTCTCCAACCCGTTCAAAGGTGCAGGTCTCGACGCCGTGAAAAAGCCGAACGGCCAATTGCGTCCAAACGCAACCTTTCCAAACCCAACGCGATCGCCGACCCGCGCGGCGAATAGATCGAGCTAATCCGCTTCATGCGCGATTTCTGCGGCTTGCGGGAATTCGGAGAGTGGTCCCATCCGGCGCTGAAACACGCTCAGCCCGGAGGGCCGAGGTTGTCCCAACCTCCGTCTGACGCCATCAACGCGTCGGCCTCCGTCGGCCCCCAGCTTTTGCGCTCGTAAGGGCGAACCGGCGGGCAGGTCTTGAGAACCGGATCGACGACCGCCCATGCCGCTTCGATGGCGTCCTCGCGGGTGAAGAGCGCGCCGTCGCCCGCCATCGCGTCGCCGAGCAGCCGGGTGTAGGCCGATTCTTGGCCAGGACGCTCGTCGACCAGAAAGAGCTCCCGCTGGTCGCCGACGAACTCTTTGCCGGCGCGCTTGATACGGGCGGCCAGCGCGATGGCGGAACGGGGAGAGAGACGAAATCGCAGATAGTTTGGTCGGCCGGAGGTCGGCGCCGAGTCGGCGAACAACGGCTGCGGCGGCGCCTTCAGCTCCACCAGAATCTCGGTCGCCGTTTGCGCCAGGTATTTACCGGAACGCAGGTACCACGGCACGCCCGCCCACCGCCACGAGTCGATATGGAGCCGAAGGGCGCAGTAGGTCTCGACGTCGGAGTCCTTCGCCACGTTCGGTTCGTCGCGGTAGCCGACGTATTGGC
>Ga0302320_10006810_pt1 | contig 25279 bp, 23 predicted proteins | sample Bog_T0_3_FD_202130 | JGI IMG/M metagenome (GOLD analysis project Ga0302320, IMG submission 202130) | Peat permafrost microbial communities from Stordalen Mire near Abisko, Sweden - Bog_T0_3 | ecosystem: Environmental > Terrestrial > Soil > Wetlands > Peat | place: Sweden: Abisko, Stordalen Mire... | reverse complement strand
CTCAGGTCATGCCGCCGCCCGCCCGTAAAATGGCGCGGGCAAACCCCGGCTAGGCAGTCGTCCGGGACGTAAGGACTCATCAGTTCGAGCAGTTGGCTGGTGCCAACAGGAGGCAAAGTCAAACTCATGTCTGAACTCGAACTCAAACACCCAGGCAAAACACCCCACTTGTATTGGCGTGGCCACCGTTAACGGAAACACTTGCAAAAACTTTCGGAACACCCTCTTTAAGGGGATTATATACTTGACTCACCATAGGCTTTGTGCGATATTGTTCGCATGAAAGAGAACATTGAGTTTCCTGAAACACTGACAGCGGCAATCAAATACTTCGCGAACGCGGACGCCGCGCTTAACTTTATGGTTTCGATTCGCTGGCCTGATGGCAAAGCGGTTTGCCCTTGTTGCAAATCGTCCAACGCCGCTTTCCTTGCGACTCGCCGCGTCTGGAAATGCCGCGACTGCAAAAAGCAATTCTCTGTTAAGGTTGGCACCATTTTTGAAGATAGTCCTCTTGGTCTGGACAAATGGCTGCCTGCTTTTTGGATGATTGTGAATGCCAAAAACGGTATCAGTTCTTGCGAAGTTTCCCGCGCTTTGGGCGTCACCCAAAAGACCGCTTGGTTCATGCTTCATCGCATCCGGCTCGCCGTTCAAAATGGCGGCATGGACAAACTTTCCGGCGAAGTCGAAGCGGACGAAACCTATATCGGCGGCAAGGCTCGCAGCATGAACTCGACGCAGCGCAGCAAGCGCGGACGCGGAACGGGCGGCGTTGGAAAAGAGATTGTCATGGGACTTTTGGAACGCGGCGGCAAAATCAAATTGAAGCACGTTGCGAACGCGCGCCGTGGCATCCTTCAATCTGAAATCCGTGAGAATGTCGAAGTTGGTTCCCAAGTGTTCACTGACGCGCTTCCCTCTTACAACGGATTGAGCAAAGACTACGCGCATGAAGCGATTGACCATGCGCGGGAATATGTTCGCGGCAATGTCCACACAAACGGCTTGGAAAACTTTTGGAGTTTGCTCAAGCGCGGGATTCGCGGGACATATATCAGCGTTGAACCTTTTCATTTGTTTCGTTACTTGGACGAGCAAGCGTTTCGTTTTAATGAGCGTGAAAACAATGACGCTGGCCGATTCCTGAAAGGCATCGTGGGCATCATTGGTCGGCGGCTGCAATACACCAAACTCATCGGCAAGGATGGTCTCGGCTGGAGCCAAGCGGCAGGGTCGTGGCAGACGGCGTAAATCATAGGCTTTTACGTTTCAACTTGGCGCGGGATTTTTTATATTCCGCTTCGCGCCGATCTATTTCAGACTTCGGAACAGAAACGATTTTCTTGGTGAAATCGCTAAACTTCTCGAAGTCTGATTTTGTTTTATTTTTTGTATCCATATTTTTCAAAGTCGAAATGCTTGAGCGGAATATATGCTCCTGTAAATCCATTGCGCCTTTTAAGAACTTCATCCTCTCTCATGTTATCAATAATTTTTTTTGTGACTTTAGCTGGAAGATTCCTGAAAGCGGGGTCAATATTCTTGCCAACAACAAAATCAATTATTCCAACATCAAACATAGTTCCAGTTTGGTTGCCCATTGGAGAACCGCCAGCCTCAATATATTCTCTAGCGTTATTTCTGCTGTGGATTGTGCTAAAATCCGCTGCCTGCAATGCAAGGTGAGCTTTGTCTTTATCATTTTCAAAAGCCATGCCGCCAATGCGAGAATCTTTTGCTTTATATGAATTGTGAATCGCATAAATTTTTCCAACCCAGTTTTTGTTGCTGGTATCATCAAAAATAAAAAGAACTTTTCCTGAATAATTCGGCCAATGCTTATCAAGCACCCAGAACGTGCTTTTGTAAAAAGCGTGGATTGTTGCATCAATCGGATCATGGGTTAATCCAATTTTTTTACTATGGTCAACTGGGTATGCGCCGCCGAGCGGCACAGCCGATTCGCCGACAAGCATCGCAAGCCTAAACAGAAAATTTCTTCTTTTTTCATCTGACCAGCCATAGTAAGGGTCGCCTAGTTTAGTGTTCGCGTCCTTTCTAAATTCTCTGTAATGAAAAAAATCTGCATCGTAATTATCTAAAACGGCCTCCCATTTCCTGTTGAACTTTTCCCAATAGTCACGAGATTCAATAAGTCCAGCCAAAGCTATCATGTCAGCCCCTTTGTGTGTGCCGGTCTCATCTGCATATGCTTTGAGCATCACAAATAACCCCTCCGAAAAATTGGAAGTCCATTCCCTAAACGAGATTGAAGTGCTTTTCTCATGTCTGCGTATCGTAGCGCCGCCCTTCGGTGAGTCAAGTATATAATCCCCCTCTTTAAGGCTAAATTTTCTAGCATCCATCCCATTCAAAATTGAGAAATCAGCCCATTTTTTGGCCGTTATTCCTTTGAGTGGCGTTTCACCAACCCGAAGGGGTATGTTCTGACCAAAATGACTAAATTTTGAAATCTGGCCATGATAAGCCGCGCATGTCACCGGTACGGGCAAATTGGAGGTGCATGCCAAAGGCGGCGCTTAAGGTTTGTGGTGAATGTCCCGTGCCGGCCAGCTTGACATAATCACGCAATTGTCCCCGATATTCCGGGTGGGCGCAATGAGTGATGATTGCCTCGGCCCGTTGCATGGGGCTTTTGCCACGCAAATCAGCCACGCCTTGTTCGGTAACGATAACTTGCACCGAATGTTCGCTATGGTCCAGATGGCTCACCAGCGGGACAATGGTGCTGATTTTAACTCCTTTGGCGGTGGAAGGGCAGGTGAATATGGATAAAAAGGCGTTGCGGGCAAAGTCGCCCGATCCGCCGATGCCATTCATCATGCTCCGTCCCAGCACGTGGGTGCTGTTGACGTTCCCCGAGATATCCACCTCGATGGCGGTGTTAATGGCAATAATGCCCAACCGACGCACGACTTCGGGGCTGTTGCTGATTTCCTGGGGCCGGAGGACAAATTTGGAGCGGAAAAATTCGAAATTGGCATAGATTTGCTTAAGCACGGCATTGGTGACGGTCAATGAACAGCCGCTGGCGAAACGGACCTTGCCGGTACGCATCAAATCTACCACTGCGTCCTGAATCACCTCCGTGTACATGTCAAAAACCGGTATGCCGGCGTTTTCCCCCATGGCCTTAAGCACGGCATTGGCCGTGTCCCCCACGCCAGACTGAATGGGTAGGAAGGATTTGGGAATCAGTCCACGCTTGAGTTCGGCCGCCAAAAAGTCCGCGACGTTCCGGCCGATGCGGGCTGTGAGCTCGTTTACCTCGCCAAATGATCCGGTCTCATCCGGCGCGTCGGTGGCCACTATACCGATAATTTTCTTGGGGTCCACTTTGATAACGGGTGCTCCAATGCGGTCCGAGGGCCGAAAGAGCGGTAGTGGATTCCGATAGGGCGGGTCTTCCGGTTCATAAATGTCATGCACGCCCCGAAGCATTTCTGGATGAAACCGGTTAAGTTCGACGATGATTTTGTCCGCCACCCGTGCGTAGGTCGGGGCGGCCCCGACCGAGGAAGTGAGCGTAATTTCACCGGCATCACTCAGGTCGCAGGCTTCAACCACTGCGAAATGCACCGGACCGAGAAAACCATAGCGGACATTTTGCGGCGCCATGGAAAGGTGCATGTCAAAAAATTGCGTGCGGCCCTCGTTGATGCTCTTGCGGAGATTGGGGTCCGATTGGTAGGGGGTGCGAAATTTCACCGCATCCGCCAGGGCCAGTGAGCCGTCCAGTGATTTGCCAGTGGAGGCCCCGGTAATCACGCCGATCTGGAAGGAACGGCCTTCGGCATGAATTTTTTTGGCGCGTTCCCCAATCGCCCGGGGAATGTCCTTTGGTGCGCCTGCTGGCGTGAATCCGCTGAAGGCAACGGTTTGACCGTCTTGAATGAGTTCAGCCGCTTCCGCAGCCGTGAGTTTAGGATAGGAGTTCATTAGAGTGTTATAGGAAAATTATATTTCGCGCAGCAAATTGACCTCGTGGGTCGCCAGGGTCGACAGTTTTCCGGTCTGATCCCGCAAAAGCAACCGGCCATGTTCATCCACCCCGGTGAATGTTCCCTGCCGGGTTTCAGATTCCAGAGTCACCTGCACCTGATGTGTGCCGCCCCACATTTCATTGAGGCACGGTTGAAGCACCGCAAAACCGCCGCTGGCGAGGGTTTCAAAGGTCTGTCGCAGATGGTTTAGGATGGTGGCCGTCAAAACCGCCAGCGATGGTGACGGGCTGAGAATGTCTGCAAGGCGTATGGCCGTTCGACGCAGGCTGATGTCCTCGGTGGCCGGTTGATTGGTGACATTGACGCCCAAACCAATCACCGCTCGTTGGGGATCGAAGGAATCAACCAACAGGCCGGCCAGTTTCCTTTCCCCGACCATGATATCATTGGGCCAACGCAGGCGAATCGGCGTGACCCCCAAGGTTTTTAAAGCCTCAATCACCGCCAATCCGGCGGCCAGTGGCAACAACTGCCAGTTTTCCTGTCCGCTCGGGGCGGGAACCACGGCCGACAGCCAAAGTCCGCCGGCATCGGAAACCCAATGGCGTTGGAACCGGCCCCGACCGGCGGTCTGGGTATGGGCGCGGACCGCCTGCCAGGCGGGCAGGCCGCCGGCCACGAAATTGGTGGAGTCCACCGTGTCGTATTCCCTGATGGTCCATCCGCCTGTCTGGCTGATCCTGGCGCCGCTGGCCGACGGATGGCTGACCCGGTTCATGGTGGTTAGTTGCTTAACTGATACGGGCCAGAATCTGGCCTTCTTCGACGGCGGTGCCAACTTCGACCAGTAAGGCGGCCACTTTGCCATTCTTGGGGGCGAAGACGAAGGTATTCATCTTCATGGCCTCCAGAGTCACCAAATGATCGCCTTCCTTTACGTCCTGGCTGATGGTTACCACCACTGCCGTGACGCGCCCGGTCAACGGACTGGGAACGTCGCCAGCCCCGGCGGGAGCTGCGGGAGCGGCAGCCGGGGTTGGCGGTGGGGTTGGGTTGGCGGAAGCAGCGGGTGCCGGCGCAGGATTGGCCGGCGTGATGGCGGGTGAGGCGGTGACCGGGGCCGGGGCCGCAGCGGCCTCCTCAGGTAATTCCACGGTTACGTCGTAAGCTTTACCATCTACGGTTACTCGAAGTCTTTTGATCATGGTTAGATTAGGTGATTAGCGGACTTTGTGTGACATGAAAATCTGGGTGCGTCCTTCAAATGCCCAGATATTCAAATGCGGTACGACTGGAATGGTGACCTGTTGCACGGATAAAAGCCGGTGGGGTCGTTCCAAGAACACTGCAACGGCGGCGGCGATGATGGCGGCAATTTCCGGGGCCGCACCGATGGCCACGGATTGGGTGCCTGGGGGAGCCTTTTGGCCGGCCCCGGCATGGGCGGTGCGTGCCGATTCCAAGGCAGCGATCGCGTTTTGCAAGGCGGACTGGACCTCGGCGCTGCGGTCCGGTTCCTCCAGCCGGGGCCACGCCCGCTGGATGAAAGCAAGCGCCCGGCCAAGCTGCGTTTCGGCGGCGGAAAGATCGGCGGTTGAAGTGGGCTGGCTCATAAAGTTGGTTTAGAGCGGGATGGTTCCGTGTTTTTTCGGCGGGCGGGATTCTCGTTTGCCGAGGGTGTTGCGGAGGGCCAAGGCGATGGCCGCCCGAGTTTCACTGGGTCGGATGACATCGGTGATCATCGCCTTTTTCGCCGCTTCGTAGGGGGAGCAGAATTTATCCCGGTACTCAGCCACCAATTCGGCCTCCTTCGCCTTGGGGTCTTTTGCCCCGGAGATCTCGCGCTTGAAGAGAACCTTCACCGCGCCTTCCGCACCCATCACGGCAATTTCGGCCGTGGGCCAGGCAAAGACAAAATCCGCTCCCATGTCCGAGCTGCACATGGCGAGGTAGGCTCCGCCATAGGCCTTGCGGAGGATGACCGTGATCTTGGGCACTGTGGCCGCCGCATATGCAAAGAGCATTTTTGCCCCATGCCGGATGATGCCGCCCCGTTCTTGGGCCACGCCGGGCATGAAACCGGGCACGTCGACCAAGGTCACCAGCGGAATATTGAAGACATTACAGAACCGGATGAACCGGGCCGCCTTGTCAGCCGAGTCAATGTCGAGCGTGCCGGCTTTTACGGCCGGCTGGTTTGCAATGATGCCGACCACAATTCCCTGGATGCGCGCCAGCCCCACGACGATGTTTTTCGCCCAGTCTTTTTGTACTTCCAGAAAATCCCCCTGGTCCACCAGCCGATTGATGATTTTGAGCACATCCATCGGCTCCTTGATCGTCTCCGGCACCAGTTTTTCGAGTTCGAGATCGGGTGACAAATCAATCTGTGCCGGCAAACGATGGGGCGGATCCATGACGTTGTTTGAGGGCAGAAACGAGAGCAGTTTTTTCGCCAGCCGCACGGCATCCGCATCATTTTCAGCCACGAAATGGATGTTGCCGCTGACGCTGGCATGGGCCGAGGAGCTGCCGATTTCATCAATGGTGCATTTCTGCCCGGTCACGGCCTGGATGACCTCCGGGCCGCAGATGAACAATTGGGACGAGCCTTTCACCATGATGATGAAATCCATCAGGGCCGGCGAGTAGGCCGCGCCACCGGCGCAGGGGCCGGCGATGATGGCAATCTGCGGGATCACGCCCGAGACGAGAACGTTGCGAAAAAACACCTGGCCGTAGCCGCTGAGGGAGTCGTCGCCCTCCTGGATGCGTGCGCCGCCGGAGTCGTTAAATCCAATGATGGGGCAGCCGACCTTGAGCGCATAGTCCATGAGATCACAAATTTTCTTGGCATGAATACGGCCCAATGAACCGCCGCAGACTGTGAAATCCTGGCTGAAGGAGGCGATCACACGTCCGTCAACCAGCCCGGTGCCGGTGACCACTCCATCGGTCAGAAAGACCTTGTCTTCCAATCCGAAATGGGAGCAATCATGATCTGCATGCATGCCCCACTCCAGAAATGTGCCCGCTTGGAACAGTTCCGCGAGGCGGTCGCGCGCGGTCATGACGCCTTTTTTGCGGCGCGCGGCCAGCTTGTCCTCGCCACCGCCCACCCGGGCGGCTGCCCGCCGTTTTTCCAGTTCGTCCAAGAATGATTGTTTAATGGCCATAAATTATTGGGGGTTAGTTTTCCGGGGCACCGTTCTTGGGGGTGCAGAGTTCGGTCAGGACACCAAAGGTGGATTTCGGATGCAGGAAGGCGACCAGCTTGCCGCCGGCGCCGTCGAACGGTTTTTCGTGAATCAATTTCACACCCGCACCGGCCGCCTGATGGAGCTGGGCGTTGATGTCATCCGTGCCAAACGCCACATGATGGATGCCGCCGGCCGGATTTTTTTCCAGGAATTTGGCGATCGGGCTATCGGGGCTGGTGGGTTCGAGCAACTCGATGTGGACTTCGCCGCAGTTGAAAAAGGCGGTGCGCACTTTTTGGGAGAGGACTTCCTCCCGATGTTTACATTTCAAGCCCAAAGCTTGTTCATAATACGGCACGGCTTCCGCGAGGGATTTCACCGCGATGCCCAGATGGTCAATTTTTTTGATCATAAATATCTTAGTTCTTGTTTGGTTCTGGCAAAAACGGATTGGTTGGTTCAGTGGCCGCCAAAAGCAACCGGGCGGCATTGACCGCCGTGATCTGTCCGGCCATGAGATCACGTTGGGATTGCTCCAGCCGCGCTGATACGCAAGGATTGCTATAAAACCGGCGTTTCAATTCATCATCGATGAGATCGGTCAGCCAGGCGAGCGACTGTTGCTGGCGACGTTGTTCAATGCCGCCGCAGGGCCCCAGTTGGGCGTAAAATTTCTCGATATGCTTCCAAATGGCATCTACCCCCTGACCATCCCGGCCCGAGCACAAAATCACCTCGGTGACCCAGCCGGGCGTGGCGGGTTGCAGGTAATGCAGGGCCGCAGCTTGATCCTGTGCGGCCAGTTCCGCCCGCTGCCGGTTCTCACCGTCCGCCTTGTTGATGGCCACCAGATCAGCCATTTCCACGATGCCTTTTTTTATGCCCTGCAATTCATCGCCAGCACCGGGCAGGAGCAGCAGCAGGAAAAAATCGGTCATGGAGCGAAGGGCGATTTCCGTCTGACCGACGCCCACGCTTTCCACCAGCACCACGTCAAAGCCGGCCGCCTCGCAAAGCAGCATCGTTTCACGAGTCCGCCGGGCCACGCCACCCAGTTGTTCGCCCGCCGGGGAGGGGCGGATGAAGGCTTGGGTGGATTGACAAAGCTTTTCCATGCGGGTTTTGTCGCCCAGGATGCTGCCGTGGCTGCGTGCGCTCGATGGGTCAATGGTGAGCACGGCCACACGATGTCCGTGTTCGACCAGCTGGCAACCAAAGGTTTCAATGAAAGTGCTCTTACCAACGCCGGGGGAGCCGGTGATGCCGACCCGCCGGGCCCGGCCGGTGTGGGGCAACAGGGCTTGTAAAATCGCCTGCGCCTCGATTTCGTGACGTGGCAGCCGGCTTTCCACCAGCGTGATCGCCCGGGCCAGCATGGTGCGGTCGCCCGCCCGTACGCCGGCGATCAGAGCGGTCCGATCCGGTATGCGCGCGTTGCGTGCTGGTTGTATGTTCTGGCTCATATGCCGTTTCAGCCATCGCCGCCCATGGGCCATGATGCTTGGGGAGTGGGGTTTCATCAGACGGCCACCGATTGGTTGATTTTTATCAGGATTTCTTTCGCGGCTTCCGGAATGAATGTGCCCGGCCCAAACACTGCCGCCGCCCCATTGGCCTTCAGGAAATCATAGTCCTGCGGTGGGATCACCCCTCCCACCACGATGAGAATGTCACTGCGACCCAGTTTGGCCAGCTCATCGCGCAACTGCACCAGCAGTGTCTTATGACCGCCGGCCAGAGAACTGATGCCAACGAGGTGCACGTCGTTTTCCACCGCCATGCGCGCCGCTTCGTCCGGCTGTTGGAACAGCGGGCCGATGTCGACGTCAAAGCCCAGGTCGGCATAGGCGGTGGCAACCACTTTTGCCCCGCGATCGTGTCCGTCCTGTCCCATTTTGGCGATGAGGATGCGGGGCCGACGACCATGTTCTGCGGCGAATTCATCCGTCAGTTTGCGGACCACCTCGATCGGGGGATGACTCCCAAATTCAGATTGATAAACCCCGCTCACGGTGCGAATGACTGCGGTATGACGTTTGAATTGTTTTTCCAGGGCCAGTGAAATCTCGCCGAGGGTGGCCCGGGCGCGGGCGGCCTCAATGGCGAGCGCCAGCAGGTTGTCCTCGTTGGTTTCCGCACTTTTTGTCAGTGCCGCCAGGGCGGCCTGCACTCGGGTGTTATCCCGGCCGGCCTTGATCGTTTGCAGCCGTTTTATCTGCGAGTCGCGTACGGACGTGTTGTCCACATCGCGGACTTCGAGCAATTCAGTCTTTTCCAGTCGCAGGGTGTTTACGCCCAGAATGGCCTCCTTGCCGGAATCAATGTGTGCCTGCCGGCGGGCAGCGGCTTCCTCGATGCGCAGCTTGGGCAGTCCGGTCTCGATGGCTTTGGCCATGCCTCCGAGGTGTTCCACCTCCAGGATATGGCCCCAGGCGCGCCGCATGATTTCACGCGTGAGCGCTTCGACATAGAAAGATCCGCCCCAAGGGTCAATCACCTTGCAGATACCGGTTTCCTCCTGGAGAAGCAGCTGGGTATTGCGGGCGATGCGGGCCGAGAAATCAGTGGGCAGGGCAATGGCCTCGTCCAGTGAGTTGGTGTGCAACGATTGGGTGTGTCCGAGGGCGGCGGCCATGGCCTCGATGGTGGTGCGCGCCACGTTGTTATACGGATCCTGTTCGGTCAGCGACCACCCGGAGGTTTGCGAATGGGTGCGCAAAGCCATGGACTTGGAATTTTTCGGGTTGAATTGCGTGATTATTTTCGCCCACAACGCCCGGGCGGCGCGCATCTTCGCCACTTCCATGAAGTAATTTTTGCCCTGCGCCCAGAAGAAGGAGAGCCGGGGGGCAAAGGCATCAATATCAATCCCGGCTTTCAGCCCGGTGCGGACATATTCCAAACCGTCGGCCAGCGTATAGGCCATCTCCAAATCTGCCGTCGCGCCAGCCTCCTGCATGTGGTAGCCGGAGATGGAAATGGAGTTGAATTTGGGCATGTTTTTCGAGGTGAAGGAAAAAATGTCCGCAATGATTCGCATGGAGGGCAGGGGGGGATAGATGTAGGTGTTGCGCACCATGTATTCCTTTAAGATATCATTCTGAATCGTGCCGGAGAGTTGTTCGAGCTTCACACCCTGTTCCTCGGCGGCCACGATATAGAAGGCGAGTACCGGCAGCACCGCCCCATTCATGGTCATGGAAACACTGATGCGGTCCAACGGGATGTTGTCGAACAGAATTTTCATGTCGGCAACGGAATCCACGGCCACGCCGGCCTTGCCCACGTCCGCAAAGGCGCGCGGATGATCCGAGTCATAGCCACGGTGGGTCGGCAGGTCGAAGGCGACGGACAGGCCTTGCTGGCCGGCGGCGATGTTGCGCCGGTAAAAGGCGTTGGATTCCTCGGCGGTGGAAAATCCGGCATATTGCCGCACGGTCCATGGCTTGGTCACATACATTGAACCGTAGGGTCCGCGTACGTAGGGTGCGATTCCCGGCAGCGAACCGAGGTGTTCGCAGCAGGCCAAATCAGCGGCGGTATAGAGCGGTTGGAGGTCGATCTGTTCCAAGGTCCGGTAGGCCAGATGTTCGGGCGTGTGTCCGGTTTCCGCCTCGAACCGACGGCGCCAGTCGGCCATGGTGGCCGGTGCCGGGGTGGTAGCGAAGTCAATTTTAGTGAAGTCTGGTATGGTTTTCATCAGGCTATGCCCAGTTGAAGTTGAATCAGCCGCAGGGTTTCCATTAAATCGGCCCGGATGTGAATGAATTCATTCACTCCGGATTGTTTGTGGACGGCAATCTGTTCGGTTGGATAACCGGCCAGCACCACCAAGGCATCGGGCACAGCGGATTTAAGCTGCGGCACGAGGGCCGGCACGAGGGCTGGATAGTTATCATCAGTTGAGCAGATCACCGCGACGCGCGCGCCGGACTGGCTGAAGGCCGTGGCCGCGTCAGCCGGCGTCTTGAAGCCCGCCGGAGACAGAACGTCAAAACCGCCGGCGCTGAAAAAGCCGCGGGAAAAATCGGCCCGGCCTTTGTGTTCCTTGAGCGAACCCATGTTGCACAGGAATACTTTGGCTCGCTCCGCCTGACGGTTCATGGCGGCGCGTAAATCTTCCAGAGAAGCGGCGGCGCGGGAGAGGCATACCGGCGTGATGACTTCCGGGGTGCCATCATGAATTCGCAGGGAGCGAGTGAGTTCGCCCAATGTGGCGCCGCGTTCGGCCGCGGTGATGGCCGCCTCAAACAGGCCGGCCCCATCCGCCGCCACGAGTTGGGCGAGGTCTTTGAGCACGGCCGCGTTGTCCGCATCATCCAGGCTGGTGCGCAAGGTGCTGATTTGCTGGGCGCGCCGGCTTTGGAAGTGTTCCGGATCGGTTGGCTGGCTGGTCAACGGTTTTTCCTTCGGGTTGGCATATTGGTTGACGCCCACGATGGAATCGCGGCGGCGGTTTACGGCCTTGATGCGTTCTGAGGCGCAAGCGGCGGTCTTTTGCTGTGGGAAACCGGCCCGCAAAGCTGCCGCCATGCCCCCCATTTTTTCCACTTCTTGGAACAGGCCCCAAGCGCGTTGGGCCAGTTCTGCCGTGAGCGATTCCACATACCAAGAGCCGCCGGCGGGGTCCACCACATGGGTGAGCAGGCACTCCTTCTGCAGGATGATTTGGGTGTTACGGGCAATTCTCCGGCTGAATTCATCCGCCGAACGTATGGTCTCATCAAAGGCGCCCACTTGCAGGCTGTCCGCTCCGCCCAGCACACCGGCAAAGGCTTCAATGGTGGTGCGCAACAAATTGTTGTAGGGGTCGCACACCGTTTTATTCCAGAGTCCGGTGCGGACATGCAAGGTGGCCATTTGGGCGGCCTCATCACCTCCCAGCGAACTGACCAGCCGTGACCATAACATCCGCAAAGCCCTCAGCTTGGCGATTTCCATGAAGAAATTTGAGCCGACACTCACCGCCAGACGGGTCTGGGTGGCGACGGTATTTACATCAAGACCGTGTTGGTTCAGTTCGCGGAAATAATCGAGGGCCGTGGCCAGGGTGAAAGCCAGTTCTTGGACGGAGTTGCCGCCGGCATCGTGCCAGGGACGGCCATGTATGCAGATGGTTTGCAGTCGCGGCGCATTTTGGGCGGCCCAACCGGTGAGGGCGGCCATTTCGCGGTAGGCGCCGGCCAAAGACTGCGGCAGTTTGCCGGCATGGGCAAGCACGCCCAGCGGGTCCATTTCCACACAGCCGCGCAGGACCGCCACGTTTTTTTTCTGGCGGCGACAACGGGCGGCCAGGAGCGCGGCGAAGGGCAGTGCGGAGGCACCCGTGCGAATAAACAAGGAAGTTTTGGCCAGATCCAATCCAGACAGCGCACGTTCCAAATCCGCGAGGCTGGCGATGGACAAGCCGCCGGCGCCCACTTCTTCCGGGCCGGCGAAGTCCGGGTCGTTACCGTTGCGCGTGGCCTGATCCAGAACCATGTTAAGTGCGTTGAGCCCGCGATCCACGGAATTAAGCGCCGCCACATTAAATTCCTCTGGGCTGGCCTCGGCAATTTCTTGAGCAACCGCCCAGGGTTCACCGACAAAACCGCTCGCTCGGGTACCGCGCACAAACGGGGCGAAGCCCGGCAACGATCCAGTGTGCGGCAAGGTGGTGGTATCCTCAGCGCGGTACAGCGGCCGGAGCGTGATGCCTTCCGGCGTGGACGTGAACATTTTTTTGTCAAACGGCGCGCCTTTTAGCTCGGCTTCAACGAGTTTGTGCCAGTCCTCATAACTGGGGACGGGAAATTCCGTTAGCAAACGATCGGGAACGGGAATGGCCGGGTTGGCACTCATATTTAATTTTTTATCCGCAAACAATGTTTTTAGCTTTCAAGGTTTTCCACCAGCACATCGTGGCGCTGGCCATTGATGGTCACTGCGAGTTTTCGGCCGCCTGAGGCGGTGACGGTCTTGGCCGTGGCCGGAGCGGGGGACGACACGGTGTTGGGACTGGTGGTGGTGGCGGCGGGCACGGTTTTGGCCTTGTGTAGATCCTGCATTTGTTGCGGGAACATGGCGAACAAAACGGCCGTCTCGTCGTCGTTGGGCAGGCCCTTCTCCACCGCCTGTTTGCGATAGGTCTCCAATGCCGGCGGCAACAGGTCCGCCGGCCGTTCGGTTATGGGCTGTTTACCGGATTGCTTGATCACCTGGGCCAGCACGGCGGGATTGATTGGCCCGGGGGTGAGACCATATTTGCCCAAGGCGATATCTTGTGCCGGTTGGCAGATCATTTTCCAACGCCCAAACTTCACATTCATCATCGCCTGAGTGCCGACAATCTGCGAGGTGGGGGTGACAAGGGGAATCCAGCCCAAAGCTTCGCGCACCACCGGAATTTCCCGCACCACTTCGCCAAACTTGTCCGCCACTCCTTGTTCTTTGAGCTGGGTGCGAAAATTCGAGAGCATGCCGCCGGGTACTTGGAAAATCAGGATGTCGCTGTCCACCCGCTCGTTGGCCGGGCTGGTGAATTTTTCCAATTGTTTGTATACCCAGGTAAAATAGTCCCGCAGTTGGGTCAGTTTTTCAGTATCGAACTTCGGGCAGCGGGGGTGGCCTTCCAATAAAGCCAACATCCGTTGGGTGTCCGGTTGTGAGGTGCCATTGGCAAATGGGACGATCGAAACTTCCACACAATCCACACCGGCGTCGATGGCAGCCAGATAGGCCGCCGCGCCCAACCCCGCCGTGTCATGCGTATGCAGCGTGATGGGGATGCCCACCTTGCTCTTGAGTTCCTTGACGAGTTTGTAGGCTATCTGGGGTTGCAGGATCCCCGACATGTCCTTGATGCCGAGCGAATCGCAGCCCATTTTTTCCAGTTGCACGCCCATTTTAACGAAATTTTCAACCGTATGGACCGGGCTGATGGTGTAGCACAACTCGCCCCGCGCATGTTTGCCATATTTCTTGGTGGCCTTGATGGACGTGGCCAGATTGCGCACGTCATTCAGCGCGTCAAAAATGCGGAGAATATCCTGTCCGTTCGCACAGGTGCAGCGCACAAACGCTTCCACTACATCGTCCGGAAAACTTGTGTATTGAACAATATTTTGACCACGCAACAACATCAGTTGAGGCGTTTTGGGCGCAATTTTCTTGAGCGTCCGCAGGCGGTCGAATGGATTTTCATTGAGGAACCGCAGGCAGGAGTCAATGGTGGCACCACCCCAGGTCTCGAGCCCGGCAAATCCCATGCCATCAAGAATCGACGCCGGTTCCAGCATCTGGGCTGTGGTCATCCGGGTGGCGGCCATCGACTGATGACCATCCCGCAGTACAGTGTTGTTGAAGAGGACGGTTTTGGTTGTCATACGGTAAAATTTATAATATACACTTTTATATTCTGCTTACACATTTATTAAAACTAATTGTAAGCTGGGTGCCATTTCCATCCTTTTAATGCCTCACAATGGTTATTTATGCACAACCTATATTGTTATAAGCAGCCTGTTTATTGCACCGGGTGCGGCTGGATTCAATATCAACTGAATAAACCCATGCATCTGTTCCGGGCAAAGTTTCAACTTTGGTGGCCATCATTATGCTTTTGAACTTTGCCGAGCTACTGCTTAAACTGCCGCCGTGACAATTCAGACCTATTGCCTTGCATTTCTGGCCGCTTATTTTTTGGGATCCCTTCCTACGGGCTATTTGGCGGGTCTGGCCAGGGGTGTGGATATCCGCACGGTGGGCAGCAAAAACATTGGGGCGACCAATGTCTTCCGCACGGTCGGCAAGACCTTGGGAATTATGGTGCTACTGGTGGATGCCTATAAAGGTTGGCTGGCGGTGGCTTGGGTGGCGCCTTGCATTGGTCATTATTTATCACCGGATACCAAAGCAGGCTGGCTGCCGGTGGTGGCCGGCATGGGAGCAATTTTGGGTCACAATTATACTTGTTGGCTGCGATTCAAAGGTGGTAAAGGCATCGCAACTTCTGCCGGAGTATTTATTGGCTTGGTGCCGGGCGCCTTTTTAATCGCGTTTGGGGCGTGGATTATTTTGTTTGTGGTGACCAGATACGTGTCGGTGGCTTCGATGGGGGCGGCGGCGGTCCTGCCAGTGGCCACCTGGTATACCAAGCAGGATGTTCCTCTAACGGTTGTGGCCGGAGTGGTGGGGGCCATGGCCATTATTAAACATAGAAAGAATTTGGAACGGTTGCGGGCAGGAACAGAACATCGATTTGAGTTCGGCCGGAAGAAAGGAGTGTCGCAATGAAAGTAACCGTATTGGGTGCGGGGGCGTGGGGTACGGCCTTGGCGCGTCTGCTGCAAACGGGTGGCAACGAGGTGACCCTCTGGGGCCATGCCTTTGAACATTTGGGGGACTTACGGCGCACGCAACGCAACGAGAGGTATTTGCCCGGCGTCTTGCTGCCGGGGGAGATGATTTTGGAGCCGGATTTATCCTTGGCCGCACACGGGGCGGAATTTGTGGTGGTGGCCGTGCCCTCCAAATCATTTCGTGCCGTCACCCAATCTTTGGCGGGATTTGCCGGAATCGCGGTCAGCGTTACCAAAGGCATAGAACATCAGACGGGGCTTACCATGTGTGGCGTGTTGGCGGAAACTGCTCCGCTGGCCCGGTTGGCGGCGTTGTCCGGACCATCCCTGGCGCTGGAAGTGGCGCGGGACATACCTACGGCCATTGTGGCTGGCAGCGCGGATTTGGCCACGGCCGGAGCCGTGCAGAAGCTGTTTCACCGGCCGGCCTTCCGGGTCTATACCAGCCACGATTTGATGGGGGTGGAGCTGGGGGGTGCGTTGAAGAATGTCATCGCGATTGCCGCCGGTATCTGTGATGGGTTGGGATTTGGTGATAACACCAAGGCGGCGTTGGTTACAAGGGCGCTGGCGGAGATGCGTCGTTTAGGAGTGGCGGCGGGCGCTCAGGCAGATACGTTTGCCGGGTTGAGCGGGTTGGGTGATTTGATGGTCACTTGTTTTTCGAAGCTAAGCCGCAATCGTGGTTTTGGTGAGCGTCTTGGACGCGGGGAGGCCATTGCAGATATTATCAAGAGTCTGAATACGGTGGCGGAAGGTTATCCCACCGCACGTTCCGCGTCGGAGTTGGCGCGGCGATTGAAGGTTGAGACGCCGATTGTGGATGAAGTTTACGCCACGCTTTATTTGGGCAAAAATCCGGCGCTGGCCTTGCGGGACCTGACGGCACGCGAATCCAAGCCGGAAAATTGAGGGCTTGCTCCCGGTCTCAACCAAGCGCTCCCTTGATCAGGGCGGACAATTCGGCATAGGTGTCCACCGCCTTGAATTGAGGGAACTGGGTGATGACGTTGGGCGGTGCGTGAAACAGAAACCCGGCGTCTGCTTCGATCAACATGGCCGTGTCGTTAAAGGAATCGCCGGCGGCCACCACCCGGTAGTTCAATGATTTCAAGGCGGCCACCGCCTTCTTTTTCTGGTCCGGCACCCGCAGTTGGTAGCCCGTGATCCGGTCTTCGGTCACCACCAGTTTGTGGCAGAACAGGGTCGGCCAGTTCAACTGTTTGATTAGCGGCACGGCAAATTGTTCGAAGGTGTCGGAAAGGATGATGACCTGGGTGGTGGCGCGGAGGTCATCCAGGAATGCTTTGGCGCCCTCCAGCAGGGGCAGGGTGCCGATCACGTTTTGGATGTCCGACAGTTTAATTTCATGTTGATCCAGGATCCCGATGCGATAGCGCATAAGTTTGTCATAATCCGGTTCGTCGCGGGTGGTGCGGCGTAGTTCCGGGATGCCCGTCTTTTCGGCGACGGCGATCCAGATTTCCGGCGTCAGGACGCCTTCCATGTCCAAAGTGACCAATGATTGTTTCACGGCGCGAGAGTCTTCCAAAACTGGGCGGCCATGTCGAGTTTTGGCGACAAAACCTTCACGGTTCCCGCCGGTCAGAATGTCACCAGGCGCCGTTCCCGGCCGGCGAAGCGGAGGGATTCTTGGTAGCCCACGGCGCGGGCCAGTTGGATGGCTTCGGGGAAATTCAGGCCGACTTCCTCGGGGGCGTGGGCATCGGAGCCGAAGGTGATGGGGACGTCTTTCTGGAAGGCCAGTCGCAGCAGGGCGGGCGCGGGGTAGATCTCACGGCATACCTTGCGCAGGCCGGCGGTGTTGAGTTCGATGGCGCAGTTGTGTTGCCGGGCAGAGGTGAGGAACTGATCGTAGAGCGGGGTGCAGTCCTGTGTGGGGCGGTGGCCGAACTTCTTGGGCAGGTCGGCGTGGCCGATGATCTCGAAGAGGCCGCTGGCGGCCGCGCGGGTGAGGCGTTCAAAGTAGATGGACCAGACTTCGAAGGCGTCGCGGGTTTTCCACTCGGACAGCTTGGCGGGGTTGTCGATGTCCCAGGAGTCGGAGACGTAGTGGACGGAGCCGATGAGGTAGTCCCAGGGATGGCGGGCGGCCAGTTCGCGGATCCAGTCTTCCTGGCCGGGCAGGTAGTCGACCTCGAGGGCGAGGCGGATGGTGAGGCTGGGATGGTCGGCCTGGGCCTGGCGGACTTGGGCGACGTAGTCATCCAACTGGTCCTGGTTCATCCGCCAGTTGTCGAAGTTGTCCTGGCGCATGGGGGAGTGATCGGAGAAGCCAATCTCGGTGAGGCCGAGCTGGACGGCGCGGGCGGCGTACTCGGTGGGTGTGCCGCGGGCGTGGCGGCAGAGCGGCGTGTGCATGTGATAATCGGCGGGCAACGACATGGGGTCATTTAAGACGAGTTAGGGGCGCGAGGCAATGGCGAATGAGCGCGCCCGGGTTGCCTGCGGTTTTTTTGGTCCCAAAAGGGGTGAAATGGGGTCAAAAAGAGGGGGCCAATTTTTTTTAATGCCGGAATAGCCGGAAATCCCGTACGACGGGCCTCCGGTGAGTGTGTATTATTATATAATAAATATGTTTATTTTGCGTAACTTAAATAATGGCAACGGTTTAAGTGATTTTGATGTGTGTTTTATGTGTAATCGTTTATTTTTAATGGTTTATGAAGATTACGTATAGCGTTTTGAGGGGGAAAGGGAGTTATTTTTGAAGATGGAATATACAAAACAAAAGCGCAGGGCGCGAAGAGGGCGGCGAGGAGAAAGCAGAGCGGAGAGATCGGATTTTTCACCACGGATGGGTGGCGCGGACGAACACGGTCGGGGGGGCGGCGTATGGGTAAAACACCCCATGGAGGCGGCAATCGTGCATGGGTAGTATCACATCAGGTTGGATGAGTTACAGCCGGTGCGCGCCGGGGTGTGGTGCCGTTCGCCCATGATTTCGCTGTTCGTTTAGGTAAGGCAGAGAGGTTTTGCCCAGTGACGAGGTCTGAGCAGCGACCCACCAAAGCCCGTCACACTTCTGAGCGCCCGGGTGAGGGCGTATAAACCTTGTCACCGCAAGGGGCCGGACGCAAGTCCGGCCCTTTTTTTGTCCGCCGTCAAAGCCGGGTTACACCCCATGGAATGCGCGTCGCCATGAGATAATATGGGTCAATATTATATGAAGGCAAAAAACATTGAGATGATTGGTTCGAATGAGAATGCAGCCGGCCCGGGCGGGCCGCCTTTGGAGGGTATGGGCGAATCCGGAGTGGTCACGGCGTCGAGACGGTGGGAGCTGGCGCCGATTTTATGGCAGGGCGAGCAGGTTGGATGGAGGGCGGTTAAAAATGCTGAAATGCTGAAATGCTGAAAGGGGACAGGGAAAAAGCAGAAATTGCGAAAGCAGAAAGCAGAAATGGGGGGCCGGGGGCTCTTTAGCACCTTCTAAATATTTGATTTCTGCGGCTGGAATTATCCGGTCGCAGCAGGAAAACAAATAAACAATACGGTCAAACTGGATATATATGAAATTACTCAAGGATCTGTTTCTGGATGAACTGGCGGACATGTATGACGCCGAAAACCGCATCGTCAAGGCGTTGCCGAAGCTGGCGAAGGGCGCGACGTGCACCAAGCTTCATGATTTGCTGCTGGCGCATCTGAAGCAGACGGAAGGGCATGTCAAAAAGCTGGAGCAGGTGTTCGAATTGTTCGATGCAAAGCCCACGAAGAAAACGTGTGCGGCCACCGAGGGGATTATCAAGGAGGGGGATCAACTGGCGGCGGATTTCAAGGGCTCACCGGCGATCAATGCGGCGTTGATCTCGGCGGCGCAACGGGTGGAGCATTATGAAATGGCCGCGTATGGCTGTTTGCACGAATGGGCGGGGTTGCTGGGGCAGCATGAGGCGGCCGGCATGCTGAAGGGGATCCTTAATGAGGAGCACGCGGCGAATGAATCGCTGAAGACGCTGGCCCGGACCAGCACCAACAAGGAGGCTTTGCATGGCTCCGACAAGACCTGTGCGGCGCCGGCGGCCTGTGAAAAAGAGAGTTTGCGGGAAGATCGGGCGTCGGCTTTAGTTTGATGAGCATCGGCCCTGTGATCCTCCTTCGCCAAGCTTCGGCGGACAGGCCGGAAGTCCGGGGGGCGGTCACAGGCGGTATTGAAAAAAGCTTAAAGTAAAGCGGGGACTTTTTTACAGAAGAGCATAAAGGGAACAAAGGAACGTTTGGAATTTATGGCGGGATGGCCGCAAAGAAGGCCGGCCGGCCGGTGTTCCGACATAAAACGTTTTTTTTATTTTCTGCCAGCACGCTGTTATTCCAAACGGGCGTCGCAGTATAACACGGACCAGTATTCTTTGCCGTTGTTGTCTAGATTTAGAACCAGGCTGGTTTCCGTGCCGGCCAACGTTTTTGAAATCTCAATCACTTTTGGGTCTCCGGGTTTCAATTCATCGGTCACCAATTCGGAGCTTTGGCCGCCGCCTGCAAGCTCGACGTGAATTTTAACCGGCCGCAGGATGTTTTTGACCGCCTTATCGGTGAGGCAGCAGAAGAAGTGAAGTTTCTGCCCGGATTTGGCTTTCAATGGCCACTCCACCCGATGGGTGTTGCCGTCCGGATGGGCCAAGGAAAGAATGCCCAATCTCATAACTCCGCGAATGGAAGCCATGCCATACGCCGTGTAATTCAGATGATTGTCGGCCATTGCCCAACCGCCGAAAGGATAATGGTCATCATCCGCGTCATTATTGCAGTGTGGCTGCCAGATATAGGTGCTGCCATGCGAGTCCGTAACTTTGGCTTTGGAAGGGTCGAGCAAATAATCAGCGGGTGGGTTGGGATATCGGCTGACAATCCAGCTATGCCACCAGTCGCCTTCCATATGGCCGGGCAAGACTTTCTCCGCACCGGCCGGGTCTGGAACGGGAAATTGGGGGGCAATATCATTTAATCCGTCGCCTTGAAAATTATCACCGGCACGTCCACCCAATGCAAACGGGTCACATGGGCCATTTATTTGACCATCAACACCAAACCAGAGCCAGCCGGCTTTTTGGAGATAAACCAAACACTTCACATGCGCGCCAGCTCCTTCCCCGTTTTCGCCAAGCCAACATCCTTGTTCATCATTGGCGGGAATCCCATTGGCGCGCAGCAGTAGCACCATCCGGCTGGCCAGGCCGCAATCCCAAGCGTGTTTCTCAAAGGCATCGAGCGGCCAGCCGTGATGAGAAAACGCAAATGCCCGTTGGTGCCAGTGGAGTCATCCAACCCAATCAAGATAGACAGGCGTTTAGCCTTGCCGTTGAGCAGGACATTATAGCCAGCATCCCAGCCGCGACTCCAGAACCCGTGTTGATATTTAATTCCCTCCATATATTGCGGATGTTTTGGAAAGGACTTTTCAACCGATCGCAGGCCTGACCTGTCAGGCTGTGATTCAAGTTTTTCAAGCCACATACTGCCGGCCGTCGCATCCAAACCACGAAGCAACGCCGACATTTGGGTTGTTGTCCCGGCCAGCAGTTGCCGCGCATTAGACGGGCCTTGTGCCAATGCCCAACGCAACGGGGTTTTGGCCAGCAAGTCCAAGTTGTTTGCCAGGGCTGGCGCTTTATCAAGCAGGTTCAGCACCGCCTGCGGTTCGCCCAGATCCGCTTGTTCGACCAACGTTTGTTGCTGTTCAAACGTGGCCGAAAAACCAGTCAAGGTCGAACTGTCCATCCCGGCGGCGGCAGATGGTGAAGAGGTTGTTACCCGTGACAGGGTTCCCGCATGCCGAATAAGAAAAATTGCCAACAATGAAACCAATGCCACCAGGCCCCCCAGCATCCACGCTTTACCATGGCTTGTCTTTTGTGATGCAAATTTGGTGGGCGCAGACTCCGGCCCAGGTTCCGCTTTAACGGGCACCACGATGGATTTAGAACAAACCGGACAGTTGACTGACTGGCCGGCGGCCGTCGCATCCACCACAAGTTCATTTCCACAATGCGGGCAAGTGAAATTGATGTCGTTCATGGCAGCCGGGATTTCCGATTATGGTTTATGACCCGCATCCAGCCCGTGGGCCGGATGGCCGATTTTTTATGATTTTTAGCCTGCCACATAAATTTGCAAGGACTATTTCCGACAGTTTTCAATCCTGCCAAAATGAACTGCTGGGGGCGGGCCCGGCCGAATTTTCTCCAAAAATTACTTTCCCGAAAATCACTTAAATTTTTCTGGCGCAACCCGCCGGTGTGGTTAGCATGGACGGGTTATGATCATGTTACTCAAGACCTTGCTGGCGATAGCCACCGGATGGGTGCTCCTGGCACTATGAATCGTTTCGGATATCTGCACGACCGGTTGTTCGGCATTTCCCTGGCGGCCTATGCCGTAAATCGGTTGGTGATTTTGCCACATCTGTCCGGCTTCATTCACTCACGCCTGCCTTGGGCGTGGCCATTTCTACATTCCCACTTTGATGATTCCTTGATGATGCCCGCCGCCCTGCCGGTCGTGCTCTGGATTCAACGCCGCACCCGCCTGCGACAACATGATCGACCACCAAGCTGGCTGGAAATGCTTTTTCACCTCGGGGTCTGGTCGGTGATGTGCAAGATTGTCGGCCCATTTTATTGCCATATCGGGGTCGCTGATCCGTGGGACATTTTATGTTTTGCCGGCGGGGGCCTGGCCGCATGGCTGTGGTGGAATCGTCCCGCCACGCAATCCTGTTCCCAGCCCGCATGAACTTTGACCGCCTCGCCCCGCATTATCATTGGCTGGAAATAATCTTTGCCGGCGGTTTGATGCAGCGTTGCCGGACAACTTATTTGACCCGAACAAAATTCTGCCGGCGCGCGTTGCTCGTCGGCGAAGGCACCGGAAGGTTTTTGGTGGAGCTATTGCGCTGGCACCCGCAAATCCGGATTACCTGCATCGAGCCTTGCGAAGGCATGATTAAACAGATGCGTCAACGCATAATCCGCGAGGGCTTGGATGATTCACAAATTAATTTCCAGCAAGTGGATGTTTTGAAATGGACGCCGCCAAAAGAAAAATTTGATTTGATCGTCACCAATTTTTTTCTCGACTGTTTTCGTGCCGGTCAACTTCAAGAACTTGTCCCGCTGCTGGCAGGCAGTACGACTGCCGAAGCGATCTGGCTGCTGGCGGATTTTCGCGTGCCGGAATGCGGCTGGCGTCGCTGGCGTGCAACCGTAATTCTCGCCGGGCTCTATTGGTTTTTCAGGATCATGACTTCATTGCCGGCAATCTGGATAACCCGCCCGGATGGTTTTTTGTCACGTTCCGGATTCAAACTCACTGAACGAAAGTTGTTGAATTTTGGCCTTATCCACGCTGATTTGTGGGTTCGGTGTGTTTGAAACTTTCCCGGCAACCTTATTCCCGGCATCATGGGGACGTGAAGATAATGGTTGAGTGGCTGGCAAAACTGCCGGAGCGTCCTCGCGTGATTCTGAAGACCTGCGCCTATGGCTTGGTGGCGGGTTTGGTGGCGGTGGCCTTCCAACTGGCAATAAATGGCTGCTACCGCGCCGGAGTCGTACGCCTGTCGAATTGTTCCCACACCGTTTTTCTATGGGGCAGCCTGGGTTTGATTCTGGGGACTTCCCTCAGTTCCGGCTGGTTGCTCAACTCTTTTTCCACGGATGCCGCCGGCAGCGGCATTCCGCAATTAAAGGCGGCGTTCTGGAAGAATTTTGGGTTCGTGCCATTCCGCTTATTATGGGTAAAATTTATCGCGGCCACGCTGCAAATCGGCGGTGGCAGCAGTCTGGGACGTGAAGGTCCCAGCGTACAACTCGCTGGCACGGCCAGTTCACTTTTGGCGGGTGTGGCGGGTGAGCCCAAACAAAATCGTCGGCTGGCCGCCGCCACCGGAGCCGCCGCCGGTCTGGCCGCCGCCTTCAACACGCCCCTGGCCGGGGTTACGTTCGTCCTGGAGGAATTGATTGGCGATTTGAACAGCCGTCTGCTCGGCAGCGTGCTGCTGGGGGCGATGCTTGGGGCGCTGGTGGCCCATGGCATCATCGGACCACAACCGTCCTTTTCGCTCGCAGCAATCGGTGAACCTGCCTGGCACTCGTATTTGCTGGTGCCGATTGTGGCGGTGGCAGGAACCTTGGTGGGCGTGGCCTTTCAGAAGTCAGCGCTTGGTTTGCGCGCCTGGCAAAGGAAATGGCCTGGCATTCCGGCCTGGCTGCGTCCCGCCATGGGGGGGGTGATCTGCTGGGCGCTGGGCGTATTCGTTTTTTTTCAAACCGGCAGGTTGGGCGTATTCGGCCTGGGTTATGGAGACTTGTCCGAGGCGCTTACAGGCAGGCTCATCTGGCAAACTGCGCTGTTGCTCTTGGGAGCCAAATTTGTGGCTACGGTTGCCTGCTATGGCACGGGTGGATGCGGGGGTATTTTTTCACCCACGCTTTTTTTTGGGGCGATGACCGGGCTGGTCCTCGCAGATATTGCGCAACCTTTATTTTCACTTTCGCCGGAGGGGGTGGCCATGCTCGCCATCGTGAGCATGAGCGCGACGCTGGGGGCGGTGGTGCGCGCTCCGGTGACGAGCATCCTGATCGTGTTTGAGATGACCCATCAATTTTCCCTGGTGCCGCCGTTAATGCTCGCGGCCTTGATCAGCCAGGCCCTTAGCCGGCGCCTGGCCCGGCATAATTTTTATGACGCATTATTGGAACAGGACGGTCACGTCGTGGAGCGCTTCGCCCCGCCCCGCGATCTGCGAGAATGGCAAAAGCAACCAGTCTCATATCTGGCTAACTCAAAGCCGGTGGTGGTCTCGTCGCTGGAATTGAAACGAATTCAAAAACTGTTGGCAAGCCATCCCTATGCGCAATTCCCGGTTGTCATTGGCGGACAAATTCGCGGTGTGCTAACGCGGGAAGAAGCAGCCCGCGCCATCCGGGAAAAGCGCCCGCCCGACTTGGTGGAAGCGTCGATTTGTCGGCCGGACTTGTCCATGCGCGGTGTGGAGATGCAATTGATTGAATCCAAGACCGGATTCCTGCTGCTCCAAGACCGGGCGGGCGGACCGCTTATGGGAATTCTGACTTTGCACGACATTTTGCGGGCGCAACAGGCTGCCGCCGAAGAGTGAATCGCGGGCGGTGCTGAATGAGCTCTTTGGTTCGAATTCAATTGGGGGAATGGGCAAAATCTCAGGGCGGCCTGTGAAAAAGAGAGTTTGCGGGAAGATCGGGCGTCGGCGTTGGTGTGACGCGAAACGCAAAAGCGCAGCGGTGGATTCAGACCCGGCACCGACAGCTCGAATTCCCCCGGCAACCGGCGCAGACAGATAATTAATTTTGCGGTTAAATTCCGCAACCGGTAGCGGGCTCTGCCGGAGGGCAACCCGTGACCGAGGCCCGTGAAGGGCTGGCCGGATGCAAAAATTGCCGTCCGGCCATTTATTTTGCCATAACGCGGCCAGAGCCGCGTAAGACAACCATACTTCCCGTCATCCTGATCGCCCATCCCTCATATCTCTGCGAACCCTGCGCCTGCGCGACTCATTTTTCCACCCACCTCCCCAAACTATTTTTCAAAGTTTCGTTTCCCGGAAACGAAAATCCCAAAAATTAAGGTGTTATATAGCTTTTATGTGATTTTTAGCCTGTTTATAAGCCGCACAAAATAAGCAGTTTGCGACGCAATCAGCCCCTCCGGTCCGCCGCCAAAATCAGCAATTCCGAAAAATCTGTGTTTTTCGTTTCCGGGAAACGAGCGT
>Ga0302320_10006806_pt1 | contig 25284 bp, 18 predicted proteins | sample Bog_T0_3_FD_202130 | JGI IMG/M metagenome (GOLD analysis project Ga0302320, IMG submission 202130) | Peat permafrost microbial communities from Stordalen Mire near Abisko, Sweden - Bog_T0_3 | ecosystem: Environmental > Terrestrial > Soil > Wetlands > Peat | place: Sweden: Abisko, Stordalen Mire... | reverse complement strand
GGCGAGAAGCAATACGAGGCGGCGTATGGGTTGTGGGGCTGTGATATCGCCAAGCCGTGCCGCGACTATAGCTTCCCGAAATTCATGGAGGACTGGGGCCCTAAGGGCCCAGCCGCGGACCTCTCCAAGAAGCACGTGCATGCTGTCCGGCACTGCCAGACGGGCATCATCGAGGTGATGGACTTCGGCACCGGGGACACGCTGAACCTGTGGGTGGAGTCCAAGGACCTGACGCTCAGTTTCGCGCCCTGGCCGGTGTGCAATCCGCGCTTGCAGGCGCCCACTTCGCCCTAACAAGATCGCGACGGAATCCAGGCGGCCCCAAGGCGCGGGCGAGGCTTGCAGCGCCCCGCTGCCGCGATGGATCCTGTGCCGACCGGAGATTGCCTTGCAGCGCCGCGATTCGCGGCGTGGTATGACAGACGAGGAGGCTTGGCCGGAGCTGAAGTGTAATGCCGGCCGGGCGCCAGGCGTGTCCATTTGCCGGAATCCTTTCAACTCGCGGATTCAGACAAGTGTGAGAGGTATTGCCCGATCGGGAACCTACTGGATTGGGGGCCAGAGTTGAATGGCAGTTCTACCCGCATATGAACTGGAGCGCCGGCTCGAGTACCTCGACGCCATCATTGCAGAACTGGCCGCGGGCGAATTCCGCCGCACGACCTTTGAGCCCTGGGAGGTCGCAGTCCTGCTGGACATTCAGTCCTGTGAGGCCGAAGACGTCAATAAAAAGGAGCTGTTGCGGCGCTACCAGCGGGCGGCGCACCGGTGGATGGAGCGGGGCGGCAGGACGGTTTTGCTGTTGTCGGACTACCTCGCCAAGCGGCACCGCCGCGCTCCGGTTAACGGCGCGCTGGCGCCGGATTCCGCGCCGTTGATCGACGACCCCGATGAGTTATCCTGACAGTTGAAGAGACGAAACGGGGAAACGATATGCCCAACGGAGACGCGCCCAAGCGCATGGTCTATTGCGTGAAGCTGAAGCAAGAACTTGAGGGCTTGAGCGAGCCGCCGTTCGACACCCATCCACTGGGCCAACGGATCTACGACAACGTCAGCAAGGAAGCCTGGCGGCAGTGGGTGGAACACATGAAGATGATCATGAACGAGTACCGCCTGAATCTGGGCACACGCGAAGCGCAGGAGTTCCTGCTGAAGCAGATGGAGCAGTACTTTTTCGGCGAGGGGAGCAATCTCCCCGCGGAATACGTGCCGCCGGCGCACTAAGCCGCGCGCCGATCCTGACTACACCGGCAGATCGCGTTGCGGCAGGAGCCTGAAGCGGCGCTGTTCGGTATCAACCTGCACCTCGTCCCGGCCCCCCATTCAGTCCCGCGCCCAGCCCCGCGTACGTTCGACGGCCTGCTTCCAGCGCCTCCGCATCGCCGCAGCCTGATCAGCCGGTATCCGGGGCTCGAAACGCCTCTCCGCCCGCCATTGCGACGAAATCTCGTGGGTGCTTTTGTAGACGCCGGCCGCGAGTCCCGCCAGATAGGCCGCCCCGAGGGCTGTCGTCTCCGTCACTGCCGAGCGCACAACGGGCGCCTGAAGGAAGTCGGCCTGCATCTGCAGCAGGAGGTTGTTGCGGCATGCGCCACCGTCGACGCGCAGTTCTTTCAACTCCTGATGCGCGTCGAGCTGCATGGCTTCCAACAGGTCCGCCGATTGGAGCGCGATCGACTCCAGCGCGGCGCGCGCCACGTGCGCCTCTGTAGTGCCCCGCGTGAGCCCGAGCATCGCACCGCGGGCGTAGGGATCCCAATGGGGCGCGCCGAGGCCCACGAATGCCGGCACCAGGAATACACCGCCGGAATCCGGCACGCTCGCGGCGAGCGCCTCGATTTCGGGCGCCGAGCGGATCAGCTTCAAGCCGTCGCGCAGCCACTGCACGACCGCGCCGCCGATGAACACGCTGCCCTCGAGAGCGTACTCGAGCGACTCCGAGGTGCGCCAGGCGATGGTGGTGAGCAGACGGTTGTTCGACCAGACCGGGACGGTGCCGGTATTTTGCAGCAAAAAACATCCCGTGCCGTACGTGTTTTTGCCCATCCCGGGCTCGAAACACGCCTGGCCGAACAACGCCGCCTGCTGATCGCCGGCCACGCCCGCGATCGGGAAGGGCCAGCCGGCCAGGGGCGATGTCACTTCGCCGAACAGGGCGCTCGACGGCAGCACTTCCGGTAGCACCGCGCGCGGCACGTCAAGCAGTCGCAGCATCTCTTCATCCCAATCGGCCGATTCGAGGTTCAGCAGCAGCGAGCGCGATGCGTTGGAGACGTCAGTTGCATGCACGCGCCCGCCGGTGAGGTTCCAGATCAGCCAGGAGTCGACCGTGCCGAAAGCCAGTTCGCCGCGTTCGGCCCGCGCCCGTGCGCCTGCGATATGGTCGAGAATCCAACGCAACTTCGTCCCGGAGAAGTAGGGATCGAGCAGCAGGCCGGTGCGCCTTTGCACCTCAGTCTCGACGCCCGCGGCCTTCAATTGCGCGCAGAAATCCGCGGTGCGCCGGTCCTGCCACACAATCGCGTTGTAGACTGGCTCGCCCGTCCGGCGGTCCCAAACGATGGTTGTCTCTCTCTGGTTGGTGACGCCGAGAGCCGCGATCCGGCTGGGCGCCAGACCCGCTTCTCCCAGGGCTTGGATGGCCACCGCAACCTGGGTAGCCCAGATCTCGCGCGGATCGTGCTCCACCCAACCGGGCTGCGGATAGAGCTGCGTGAATTCCCGTTGGGCGAGGCCCACAATGGCGGCATCATCGCGGAAAACAATCGCGCGTGACGATGTCGTCCCCTGGTCCAAAGCGAGTAGATAGGCCATGGCTACAGCCAGTATGTCGCAAGCACTGGGTCATCCAACCGGCGCTCGCGGGCGCAGATCGTGCGCGCGGTGGGCAGTTGCGGTGGGAACGATGCGCCCCAAGCAGGTGGCGAATCGAATGCCCGGCGAGTAATTCCGGTGGTTCGGTCGAGGGAGGCCGGCCCGGCCCTGGCACTAGTCTTTTGGTTCAGCCTGGGCCGCGGCCTTCTGCTCGGGCTGGGCGGGGACGGTGGCGCGCTTTTTCGGTTCCTCCGGCGTGGCGTAGTAGCCGGTTCGGGTGCGCACCGTGTACTTGCCGGCGGCGACCCTGATCTGCCGGAAACTCCCGTCCAGGTTCTGATTCGAGGGCGAGTAGGCGAGGACGTACTGGTTGCGGATGTCGTGCGCCACTTCCTGGGCCATGCTCTCCACCTCGCCGATATCCTTCGGATACAGACTGAAGCCGCCCGAAGCCCTAGTCATGGAATCCAGAGCGCGCTTGGCCTTGCCCGCCTCACGGCGATCCTCTTCGCCCAGTATGCCAATGGCGTAGACCATCAATTCGGGGTTCTTGTGAAGCTTCTCAACCAGCTTTTCGAGGGTAATGCCGGTGGAAGTCGTATCGTTTCCATCGGTCACGATCAGGAGGACCTTCTTGTCGATCTTGCCTTCCTGTTTCAAGTAGTCGATGGACATCGAGACAGCGTCGCGCATAGCCGTGCCACCCTTGGAGTCGATGCGCGCGATGCCTTCCTCCAGCTTGTGAATGTCGTTGGTGAAGGGCACATCCAGGTAGGCGTCATCATTGAAGTTGACGATGAAGACCTCATCCTGTCTGTTCGAAGCCTTGACGAGTTGAATCGCGGCGTGTTCGACCCGTTCACGCTTCTCGCCGCGCATGCTGCCGCTGTTGTCGACGAGAATCCCGAGGGAGACGGGGATATCTTCGCGCTTGAATACCTTCACCTGCTGTTCTACGTTATTCTCGAAAACCTTAAAAGTATCGCGCGGAAGGTTGGTGACGAGTTTGCCAGCATGGTCGAAGACGCTCATGTGCAGCACGACCAGGCGGGTGTCTGAGCGAATAACGAAAGGCTCGTCCTGCGCAGTGGCGAGCGCGCCGGTGAATCCCAGAAAAATGAAGAAGAGGTCGAGTCCAAAGGTCTTACTGACTGGGCGCATAATAGCCTTGGCGGTACAATGCCTTGAGTGGGGGCAGACCGCGCGGTTGATTTAATTTTACCGTGACGCGGCGGTATTTCCCGTCGCGGGTCAGGTTTTTCGACGTATATCCGAGGACGTACTGGTTGCGGAGTTCGATTCCGATCTTGGCCGCGATGTCGGGCAGGTCGTTCAAATTCTCAACGGGGAAATGGCGGCCGCCGGTCATGGAGGCGAGCTCGCTGAGCAATCCCGGACCGGCCAGTTCTTCCGCGGTCCGCGAGCGTTGGCTCATCGGTTCGAAGATGCCCATGGCGTAGAGTTGCGCGTCGGCCTCGCGCAGAAGGTTGCGGACCTCGCTTTCGGTATAGCGGCTGGAGTTGTCGCCGCCATCGGAAATCACCAGCAGCGCGCGACGGTGGTTCGTGCCCTTGCGCAATTCCTGGAGCGCCATGTAGATGCCGTCGAGCAACGCCGTGCGCCCTTTGGCCTGCGTGAAGGTCAGACGGTTTTGAATTTCTTCGGTCGCCCGGGTGAACGGCATCATGAGCTGGGGACGGTCGTTAAATTGAACCAGAAAGAACTCGTCTTCGGGGTTGGCGGTCTTGAAGAACTCGGCCGCCGCCAGGCGTGATTCGTTCAGTTTTTTGCCCATGGAACCGCTGGCGTCGAAGACCAGCCCAATGGAAAGCGGCGCGTCAAAGCTGGCAAAATACGTGATTTCCTGCTCGACTTTGTCTTCGAACAGACGAAAGTTTTCTTTTTCCATTCCGGTCACAAACTGGTTCAGCGGGGTGGTCACGGTAACCGGAATGAGAACCTGGTTGGTGTCGATGCGCAGATTGGGCGCCAGGCGCTGATTGTCCGCTTCGGGCGCGGTCTGGGCGGGTTTCGGGCGAGGCTCGATCTGGGGCCGCGCTTCCTGTGCGCAGAGCTCGACCGGAGCCCGGCAGAAAGCGGCCAAGCCTATCAAAAGGAATAACTTATAGGTCGAGAGCGGCATTCGACTCCAGTTCAGCCATGGCAAGTATAGCACGTGCCCTTTTTGTGCTATGCTCGATTGTGCGCCCCTCGATTCTGGGAGTTATTCCAGCCCGACACGCATCCAGCAGATTCCCCGGTAAACCTCTCGCCCTCATCGCCGGCAAACCCATGCTCGAGCATGTCTGGGAGCGCAGCCGGCAATCCAGGTATCTGAGTCGGGTTGTGGTTGCCACCGACAGCCGTGAAATCGCCTCCGCCGCCCGAGGCTTCGGCGCGGAAGCGATGATGACACGCGACGACCATCCCTCGGGCACCGACCGCGTGGCCGAGGTGGCAGCCTCCACCGATGCACAAATCATAGTGAACATTCAGGGTGACGAACCGCTGATCGACCCGGCCGCCATTGACGCCGCGATCCTAGCTTTATTAGACGATCCAGGCTGCGAGATGGCGACATTGAAAAAGCGGATTCTCGATCCCGGGGATATCGGCAACCCGAATGTCGTGAAAGTCGTAACGGCGTCCAACGGCGACGCGCTGTACTTTTCTCGCTCGCCGATCCCGCACAACCGCAGCGGCGACGCCGTGAGCTGGAAGCATATCGGGCTGTATGTTTATCGCCGCACTTTGCTGCTCGGCTACTCGCGCCTGCCGCGGGGCCCGCTGGAGGAGGCCGAGAAGCTCGAGCAATTGAGAGCCCTGGAGAACGGCATCCCGATTCGCGTGGCGGAGACCGATTCGGACACGATCGGGGTCGACACTCCGGAAGATCTGGAGATGGTGGAGCGCCTCATATCCCTCGGAGGGCTGAACAAGAAAAATGGCTAAGTACATCTTTGTGACCGGCGGCGTGGTTTCCTCGCTAGGCAAAGGCATCACGGCCGCTTCGATCGGATGCCTGCTGGAGAGCCGGGGCTTGAAGGTCAACATGCAGAAGTTCGACCCGTACCTCAATGTGGACCCCGGTACGATGAGTCCGTTTCAGCATGGCGAGGTTTTCGTGACCGACGACGGCGCTGAAACGGACCTGGATCTGGGCCACTACGAGCGCTTCACGCACGCCCAGCTTTCGCAAAACAACAATCTCACCTCCGGCCGGATCTACGAACGGATCATCACCAAGGAACGCCGCGGCGACTACCTAGGGAAGACCGTGCAGGTGATTCCCCACGTCACCAACGAGATCAAAGCGGCGGCGCGGAAGGTGAGCGACGGCGTGGATGTGGTGATTGTGGAAATCGGCGGGACCGTGGGTGACATCGAGTCGCAACCATTCACGGAAGCCATCCGGCAGATGCGCCACGAGCTCGGGCGCCGCAACACGTTGTTCGTGCACCTGACTCTCGTGCCGTGGATCGCCGCCGCGCAGGAGCTGAAGACCAAGCCGACGCAGCACAGCGTCAAGGAACTGCGGGCGATGGGAATCCAGCCGGACATCCTGATCTGCCGCAGCGAGCACGCGATCCCGCAGGACCAGCGCGACAAGATCGCCTTGTTCTGCGACGTGGACGTGGACGCCGTGATCGGCGCCCCCGACGTGGACACGGTGTACCAGATTCCGCAGACGCTGGCCGAACAGGGCGTGGACGACATCGTGGTCCGGCAACTGCAGATCGACAATGGCGGCGAGCGCGACCTGACAGCCTGGAACGCGATGCTGCACAAGATGCGCAACCCCGAGGACGAGGTGCACATCGGGCTGGTCGGCAAGTACGTGGAATACGAAGACTCATACAAGAGTCTGAAGGAAGCACTGCTGCATGGAGGCGTGCATCATAACCTCAAGACCCGGCTGACCTGGATCGACAGCTCAAAAATGGAGTGGCCCGGCTGCAGTGCGGAACTCAGCCAGTACGATGGCATTCTGGTGCCCGGCGGCTTCGGTGAGCGGGGCGTTGAGGGGATGCTGAATGCCATCCGCTTTGCGCGCGAGAAGCGCGTGCCGTATTTCGGGATCTGCCTGGGCATGCAGACCGCGGTGATCGAGTTTGCGCGCAATGTGTGTGGTCTGGCGGGCGCGAATTCGACGGAATTCGAGCCGGCGGCGCCGTACCCAGTGATCTACAAACTGCGCGACCTGCTGGGGGTGGAGGAACTAGGCGGGACGATGCGGTTGGGGGCCTACCCCTGCGTGCTGGCCGAGGGGAGCTTGGCGCGGGAGGCCTATGGACGGGAGCGCATCGGCGAACGTCATCGCCACCGCTATGAGTTCAATCGAAGTTTCGAACAGACGCTGACGTCGCACGGGCTGCGGATCACGGGGCAATCGGAGGACGGCAAGTTCGTGGAGATCACCGAGCTGCCCGGACACCCCTGGTTCCTCGGCTGCCAGTTTCATCCCGAATTCAAGTCCAAACCGATGGAGCCGCACCCGTTGTTCGTCGCATTCACAGGCGCCGCATACCAGTATCGGCAAAAGCGATTGGCCAGCGAAACGACGCCCCTGTTTGCGGGCGAGGCGCAGGCATGAACAGCGTCGAGGTCCGGCCGGGGCTCACTTTCGGCGCCGGACCGCTGGTGCTGATTGCCGGTCCGTGCGTCATAGAGAGTGAGGAGCACGTCCACTTCCTGGCGCGCGCGATCCGCAGCATCGCCGGCGATTTCGTATTCAAGGCCAGCTTCGACAAGGCCAACCGGTCGAGTGCAAAATCGTCGCGCGGACCGGGCCTCGACGAAGGGTTGCGGATTCTGGGGGGCCTGCGCCGGGAAGGTTTCGCGGTCCTCACCGACATCCACGAGAGCTGGCAGGCGGAGCGCGCCGCCGAGGCCGCCGACATCCTGCAAATCCCTGCGTTTCTTTGCCGGCAGACTGACCTTCTGGTGGCGGCCGGCCGGACCGGCCGGGTGGTGAACATCAAAAAAGGCCAGTTCGTCGCGCCGCACGACATGCCACGCGCGGCGGAAAAGGTGGCCGCGACTGGCAATCATCGCATCCTGCTGACAGAGCGCGGTTCGTCTTTCGGCTACAACAACCTGGTGGTTGACATGCGGGCGCTCCCGCAAATGCGCGCCGCAGGCTGGCCCGTTGTTTTCGACGCGACACACAGCGTGCAACTGCCCGGCGCGGCGGGGGAAGCGTCCGGCGGCACGCCCGAGTTCATCGAGCCGCTGGCGCGGGCCGCCGTGGCCACGGGCATTGATGGAGTTTTCATTGAGGTCCACGAAGAACCATCGCGCGCGCTGTCGGACGGGGCGAATGCACTTCGTCTGGACCAGTTACGGGGATTGCTGACGCGGTTGCGGCGTATCGATGGCCTCGTGAAGAGCGAGGAGTTTCGTCGGGCTGCAGAGTCCACGGATGAGCCCCGGCGCGCGTCTAGTATTGTGGATTAGAGTGTCAGGAGACGGCCCATGATGTCCAATGCCTATCGCGCCCGACGTGGTTTTTCGCTGATCGAACTGCTGATCGTGATTGCGATCATCCTGATTATCGCCGCCATCGCGGCTCCGAAGTTGAACATTGCCCGCATGCAGGCGGAGGAAATGGCCGCTATCCGGACGATCACAACGCTCCACTTGGCGCAGACATCCTATTACTCGCAGTTCGGCCGCAACGCCGAGAGCCTGCAGCAACTGGGCCCGCCGGCCGGCGGACAGCCTGGCCCGGCCGCCGCCGATCTGATCTCCGGCGACCTGGCAGGGGGCTCAAAGAGCGGGTATATCTTTACGGTGACCTCGACCAAGGAAGGCTATGCAATCACCGCCGTTCCGCAGGTCTTCGGCCAATCGGGGCGCCGGACGTTCTACTCCGACCAAACGCTGGTGGTTCGGGAGAACTGGGGCGCGGAGCCGGCCACGGCACAAAGCAACGAGATCAAGTGAACGCCCCGGCGTGCCAGCGGCGCCGTCCAGTCGCTGGCTCTGAAGACGAATTATGATCCTTGCGTGAGAAGCGCCTGCTTCCAGGAATGATTACGCGTTCAGGAGCGTCGCGGCTTGCTGAAGAGCGTTAACGAGCCGAGGAATGCGAGCAAGGCGCCCAGGGCCAACCAGGCCGCGCTGATAGCTCCTGTTTTGCCGCTAAAGCGGAAGGCCATGTTGATAAAGAATCCATAGACGATCAGGACGAATGCGGCCAGAGTGTAGATCACCTGGAGCGGCTTGAGCCGGTTGAGCAGGGCCAGACCGCCCGCTAAGATGCCGGTCAGACCGAGGATCGCCAACCAGGCCGTCAGGATGCCCCCTTTCCACCAGGGGAGCATCGACATGTCCAGATTCTGGATGTTCGTAACAACGATGAGCAGCGCCAGGGCCGTCAGGAACATGCCAATCAGAATGGAAAACGCGCAACTCCAGAAGCGCAGTAAGAGACCGAAGATTTTCACGATACCTCCGCAGCACCAATCACGCGGCGAGTGATTATTCTATCAATTCGGAGCACGCGGTCCCTAACCGCTTGATCGTCCCTCACGCCTCAAGCGGCCAGCGCACTCGTAGTGTTGGCCAGGCGGTCGTGCCAGCATTCTTCGCCTTCACAAGATCGCAAACTGCTTCTCGTCCCCTGTAAGGGACGCGTTGCGCCAGACGACCTCCCGCCTGGTCATTGCCGCGCCGCTGTTTGCTCGAGCCCCAGCACCCGTTCCAGCGTTTTCATCGGAAGCGCTCCTTCACGCAGCGCCCGCTCGTTGAAAGCGCCGGCGTTGAATGACTTGCCTTCCTTCACCTCAGCGGCCGCGCGCAGCCGTTTCCATTCGCTGTATCCAGTGAAGTAGGTCGTTAGTTGGCACGAACTCAGCTTCGCCCGCTGCACTTTGGCGACGGCCTCCTCCCGTTCCTGAAACGTCCTATCCATCATCAGCGTCATCGCCTCGTCGTCGGTCAGGCCCATGGTCTGGTACTTGATATCGAGAATCGTGTTGGCGATCGCGCGCAACTCCCACTTCAGGTTCTGCATCTTCAATTCCGGCGACTTATCGAGGTAGCCTGCCTTCAGCATCTCCGCGGTAGCGTAAACGGCCCAGCCTTCCACATAGACGCCGCTGCCATAAATCGCGCGCAGCATGCGCCGCGACATAGGCTCGATGGTGGAAGCGTATTCAGCCTGCACGTAGTGGCCGGGAATCGCTTCGTGGATTGTCAGTATGCGCAGCCCGTAGTTGTTGTACTCACGCAGCTTCGATTCCACGCGCTCCTTCGGCCAGTCCTTAGGAATCGGCGTCACCCAGTAGAACGCGCCCAACTGCGGCTCCATCGGTGGCGCGGGATTGAAACCGCCCACACCATAACCGCCGCGCATAAACACCGGGGTCTCGATCACCTGCAGATTGTCGCGCGGCGGATCCTTTACCAGTTGATTGGGATGTGCCTTAAGAAATGCGCGCGTCTCTTCCAGGGCCTTGCGCGCCTCATCCATGTAAGCTTCCGGCCGCGGATGCCGCTCATCTATCTTCTTGAATGTCTCGCCTACGATCAGGTTCATGTCAACCGGATCGACATGCGTCGGATACAGCTTGTGATGCAGTGGCAGGGCCACTGCGAATAGCTCGCGCCGTGTGTCTCTTAGCGCGTCTTCAGCCTGCGCGAGTATCTGTTCCGGCCGCATGTCCGTGCCCATCACCAGTGCGAATTTCTTCGCGTATCTCTCCTTGCCCAGTCGCCAGCTTTCCGCGTCCGCGTCCTTGAGCGAGGATTTCAACCAGTCGTTGAAACCACGCATTGCCGCGGTCGCCGGCTTGGCGGCAGCGTCATAGTCGCCTTTCAACGACGGCGGCACTTTCTCCGGAAACGTTTGCTCAATCAGCCCGATCGTCCCCTCGTTCTCTTCCGCGGCAACCTTCTTCCAGACCGGCGGTGCATCCACAAGTTGCCGTTTTGCCTCCTCGATGATGCGAGGCACTTCGCCGAGCCGGGAGATGATATGCCTCCAGCGCTGCTCCGCCGGCGCATACTCGACGCTATAGGGCACGAATAGCCCATTCCCTATCGTCTCGACATATAGCGTCGGGTTGTGCTTCCAGCTTTGAATCTCTTTGTCTTCGAGTTCCGCCAACTTGATCTGCGACTCAATCAGCTCGGCGTCGGCCCTAGACTCGGCGTCAAACTTATCGCGATCGAATCGTTCCAGCTTGGCCTTCAAATCCATCCACGCCGCCCGGCTACTCTCGATGCCCGCCGCGCTGAAGTCATCCAGGTGCGCATCTAGTTCGATGCCGTTGTGCTTGTGATAGCCCGCTGCCGTCGCGCCAGTGGGGCTGAGGGCCAGCGTTGTATCAATGAATTCCTGCGTGAAAGCCGGGAAATCGGCCGGGCCCTTGTTGCAGCCGCAGAGCGTCCCGAACGCGACGAGTGGAACCAGGACCAAAATTGCTTTTCTCATGACAGCGACAGTTTATCAATGCCGACGCAGCAAAGTAAGCACCTTCGCGAGGCGCGCGGCTTATCTGTGATCGGCAGGCTCGGGCTGCCAGCCGCAGTGAGCCTCGCCGCAGGTCACCGGTGAACGGCCGTGTCTTCCGCGCATTGCATCGCGGCGTGTTTCAATGGAATTTGTAACCGTGCCGCGCCACGGAGCGTCGAGATTCGGGAGAATCTGAAGGTATGAGGCTGTCGATCGTTACTCTCACCGCCGCGCTTCTGATCGTGGCGGCCCTGCCCGTGGCGGCGCAGAAGAAATACTCCGGGCCGCGTCCTGAGAAATCCGACGTGCCGTTCCTGCAGCATGGAAAGAAGTTGATCGAGGTGGAAACCAGCGAGGCGCGCGATGCACAGGGCAAAGGCGAGATGAACTACACCGTACCGGGAGCGAACTCGCCCACCAGGACGCCGGTGCCGGAGCCGGTCTTTCTGTTTCAGTCGGACAAGATCAACCCGGAGAGGCTGTCGCTGTTTCGAATGGAGGTCAAGGGCGGCCAGCGCGCCCTGACCCTGCCGACTGATCCAAGAAGACGCAAGGACAAGGCGCGTCCGCTCTTCATCCTGGTATCGCCCATTGAAAACCGGCTGTTCAAGGTGGAGGTGAACGAACCACTGGAGAACGGTGAGTATTGTCTGTCACCCGAAGGCTCGAACGCGGTGTTCTGCTTCAGCGAATACTGAAACCGGCTTGACCCAAGGCCGCTGGTCTTATTGCGACTGGCGCGCGATATCTTCCGCAATCAGCGTGCCGTGGAAGCGTCCGTTCTCGATAAAGACCTCATTGGTGTGCATACCCGCCACGAGAACTCCGGCCAGGTACACGCCGGGACGTTCGGATTCGAGTGTCTCGGGATTCAGGCGCGGGCGGAGCGTTTCGACGTCGAAGCGGATGCCGTGCTGCTCAAGGAACTCCGTGTCCGGATGGTAGCCCGTCATAGCGAAAACGAAATCGTTTATCACCTGTAACTCGCCCTCCGGCGTGGCGAGCGTGACGGTATCTGGCTCGATGTGCGTCACAGTTGAATTGAAAAAGGCTCTTACCTCGCCCGATTTTATGCGGTTTTCAATGTTCGGCCTGATCCAGTATTTGACATTGTCGTGGAGCTGCTCGCGGCGATGGACGAGCGTGACGCGGGCGCCGGTCCAGAATAGCTCGAGCGCGGCGATGGCGGCCGAGTTCTTACCGCCGACGACGATCACGTCCTGCGCGTAGTACGGATGCGCTTCCTTGTAGTAGTGCAGTACCTTCGGCAGTTCTTCGCCAGGCACGTTCAGGTAGTTTGGCTTGTCATAGTAGCCAGTAGCGAGAATCAACTTGCGAGCCCGGTACTCTCGGGTCCGCTCGAGGCGATCCGAAGTATAGATAGAGAAGTTGCCGTCGCCGCCTGTGAAGCGTAACACACGCTCGTACTGATGAATGTCGAGAGAATAGTGGTCGGCGACGCGGCGATAGTACTTCAGCGCCTCGCCGCGCACTGGTTTTTCGCCGATGGAGGTCATCGGGATTCCACCGATCTCGAGCAGTTCCGGCGTCGTGAAGAAGACCATATTGGTCGGATAGTTATACAGCGAGTTAGTGATGCAGCCCTTGTCCAGCAGAACGGCATTCAGGCCGCGGCGCTTCAACTCGATGCCGCAGGCTAAGCCGGTTGGGCCGGCCCCGACGATCACAGCGTCCAGCAATTCTTCCATCCGATTCACAGCAGTGACTCAACGCTCGCGTAAACGGCGTCCAGCGCGGCCGGCAACGCCGCAGCGTCCTTGCCGCCGGCCTCCGCCAGATCGGGACGGCCCCCACCCTTGCCACCGACCGCCTGTGCCACCGCGCCGACGAGCTTACCGGCGTGCACCTTCGAGGTGAGATCTTTGGTCACGGCCGCGATGACGGCTACACCCGAATCGGCCCGTGTACCGAGCACAACGACTGCCGTTTTCCACTTGTTCCGAAGCTGGTCGGCCATATTGCGCATCTGGTTTCGATCGACATCGTCGACCAGTGCGGCCACGACGCGCACGCCCTTAATTTCACGCGATGCCGCTTCGACCTCGGCAGTCAGGGCGGCGGCAACCCGCTCCTTGAGATGCTCAACCTGGCGCTCCAGCGCGCGCTGCTGTTCACGGGTCTTCTCCAGTTCGACGTTCAGCTCTTCCTTATCGGCTTCAAAGCGCGCCAGCACGGCCGGGCCGGTGACTGCCTCGATGCGCCGCACGCCGGCCGAGATCGAGCCTTCGTATACGATCCGCGCGACGCCGATGTCGCCAGTGCGCGCCACGTGCGTGCCACCGCACAGTTCCCGCGAAAAACCGGGCACGCTGACTACACGCACGCTCTCTCCGTATTTCTCTCCGAACAGCGCCATCGCGCCGCTCTGCAACGCCTGGTCGAGGTCCATCACATCCGTGGTCACGGCGGTGTTGCGCAAAACCTGCTCGTTGAGCAGCCGCTCGACCTCGGCGCGCTCGCCGGGCGAGAGCTGAGCATAGTGCGTGAAATCGAAGCGCAGCCGCGCCGGCTCAACTACCGAGCCGGCCTGCTTCACGTGCTTGCCCAGCACCTTCTGCAGAGCAGCCTGCAGAAGGTGCGTTGCAGTATGGTTGCGTCGCGTCGCGTCGCGCTCCTGTTCGTCGACTTGCGCGTACACCGATTCATGGAGCGCGATGGGCGCGAGAGTGCGGATTTTGCAAATATTCAGACCTCTCATCGGCGCGTAGGTCGCCAGCACGACCGCCAGCGTGCGCGTGCGCGATTCATCGTAAAGGACGCCCTTATCGCCCGCCTGGCCGCCGGATTCGGCGTAGAAAGGAGTGGGAGTGATGATGATCTCCGCTTCGATGCCGGCCGGCAGTCGATCGACGGAAGCACCGGCGTGAATCAGCGCTTCGACCGAAGCGAGGCACTGCAACTGGTCGTAACCGACGAAGCTCGGTTTAAGTTGCGCGAAGAGGTCCTGATATACCGGCGCGATGTGTACCTTTTCCGCGCCCTTCCAGCTTGCGCGGGCTCGTTCGCGCTGCTTCTGCATGGCCTCTTCGAAGCCTGCGACATCAATGCTCAACCCAAGCTCGCGCCCCATCTCCTCCTGTTCGTCGAGCGCCATGCCATAGGTGTCGTAGAGCTTGAAGGCGGCGGCTCCGGGCAGTACGCCGCCGGTCGTGGATTTCGCCTCGTCGTGGAAGTAGCGCTCGGCCACCTGGAACGTCGTGGCGTAGCGCTGCTCCTCGTCCTTGACGATGCGCGCCACCCGCTGAATGGACTCCATCATCTCCGGATACGCCGGCTTCATCAATTCGGCGACGAAGCCGGTGAGTTTGTAGAGGAACATTTCCTGCACGCCGATCATGCGGGCGTTGCGTAGCGCACGGCGCATGATCTTGCGCAACACGTAGCCGCGGCCTTCGTTCAACGGAACTACACCATCGTGGATCAGAAACGCGGCCGCGCGGGCGTGGTCGGCACAGATGCGCAACACGGTATCCGTACGGGCGTCGCTGTGGTACGGTTTGCCGAATAGCGAGCCCGCTTCTTCGACGATCGGCAACAGCAGGTCGCAATCGTAGTTGGACAGTTTGCCCTGCAGGATGGCGGCGACGCGCTCGAGCCCCAGCCCGGTGTCGATGGACGGGCGAGGCAGCGGACTCAGCGTCCCCCCGGCGTCCCGGTCATATTGCATGAAAACAAGATTCCAGATTTCGACAAATCGCCCGCCGCCGTCCTCGGGAAACTGCTCGTGCTCCCGGCCGGGTTCGGCCGTACCGGGGCCCAGGTCGTAGTGAATCTCGGAACACGGGCCGCACGGACCGGTCTCGCCCATCTGCCAGAAGTTGTCCTTCTCGTCGAGCCGGAAGATGCGATCTTTGGACACGCCGGCAATCTTCTGCCAGAGCTGCTCAGCTTCGTCGTCCTCGCGGAAAACAGTCACATAGAGCCGCTCCTTGGGCATGCCGTAGCCCTTGGTGATCAGCTCCCAGGCAAAGTCGATGGCATCGGCCTTGAAGTAGTCGCCGAAACTGAAATTGCCCATCATCTCGAAGAACGTGTGGTGGCGGCGCGTGTAGCCGACGTTCTCCAGATCGTTGTGCTTGCCGCCGGCGCGCACGCATTTCTGGGCAGTCGTGGCGCGGGAATAATCGCGCTGCTCCAGGCCGAGAAAAACGTCCTTGAACTGGTTCATGCCGGCGTTGGTAAACAGCAGCGTCGGGTCGTTGGCGGGGACCAAGGACGAGGAATGCACGACGCGGTGATTCCGCGCGGCAAAGTAATCGAGGAACTTCTGGCGAATTTCGTGACCGGTCACAGTGTCTCTATTTTCGCATGCCAGAGTCCCAAACCCCGCATTTTCGGCCATCGGACGCAAAACGGGCGGGACCGCGACCCCGCCCGTTGCGCACTGAGGCGCCGTGGTGGAGCACGGTCCTAAAACTTCAGGTGCAGCGCCAACTGCAAAATGCGCGGATCGGATGTACTCGAGATCTGGCCGAAGCTCGGATCGCCGATGTTGGTGTCCGGGTTGCTGAATTCCGCGTGGTTGAAGATGTTGAAAGCGTCGGCGCGGAGCTCGGCGTCGAGCTTCTCTCCGAACAGTCGGAAGTGCTTCGAAAGCGCCACGTCGGTGTTGATCCGGCCAGGCCCGCGCAGTATGTTGCGCCCCAGCGTACCGTAGGTGAACGAGCTCACCAGCGTGGAAGGGTCGACGCCGTTGAGCAGTTCGTTGTTGATGGCCACCGCGCGCGCATTGGAAAAGCTGTTCGGGTTGAAGTAATAGTTGCCGGTCTGCGCGCCTGCCGTGGCGCTCTGAATAGTCTGGTAACCATGCGGGTCGTAGTACGTGACCGGCGCCACGAGGTCGGCGCGTACCACCTGCGGGTCGCCCGCGCCGGATGGTCCCGGCGAAGTCTGAGACGGCCCCACGCCCGGGAACGCCATCACGTCCAGCGGGAATCCCGAGCGGTAACTCACGATCGGGTAGAGGTTCCAACCCTTGGTGAGTTTGGAGGGACCCTTCTCCCAGAGCTTGTCGAAAGGCAGTTCCCAGCCGCCCGAGAGCGAGATCACGTTGCGCAGGTCGAAGTCGCCCGAGGAGCGGAACTGTTCGTGGTTGTAATACGGCACGAAGCTGTTGCGCTGGCGATAGCCCGATTCGTTGTCGATTTCATGCGACCAGGTGTAGGCGAGCATGAAGAAAGTTTCGCCGAAGCTCGAGCTGGACATGCGCTTGGTCAGCGTCGTCTGTAAGGCGTTGTAGTTGGCCATGCCGATGTTTTCGAACGTGTTCATAAAGTTGTAGTCGCCGGCGCAGCATGCCTGCAGGTCCAGCACACGCGTGTTCGAGCCCGGCGCGAAGGCATTGATGTCGGTGAGGCCCGTGAGCCCGTGAGCGAGGTAGCCCACGTAGCCGGCTTCCAGCGTTAGATTGTTGGCTAACTGCTGCTGCAGGCTCAGATTGAACTGGTAGATGTAGGGCGTCTTCAGGTTCGGATCGATGAAGAAGGGATTGCCTCCGCCGATCGGCAGGTCGCCGGCCGCGGCAAAGTTCACATTGTGATCCACCGGCTTGGAGGGGAATGGATTGACCGCGCCCGCCGCCCCGAAGGGGTTGCTGAGAATGCCGGGGTCCGACGTGAAACCGCCGGCCGGGGCCGAGAAGCCCAGATAAGCCGAGCCGAAGAATGGCGACTGGCCGTTGAACTGCAGGTTGTCCTCGGCCTTCAGCACGTCGTAGAACATGCCCGCGCCGCCGCGAATGCTGGTCTTGGCGTTCCCGAAAACGTCCCAGGCAAAGCCCGCGCGCGGCGCGAAGTTCGTCTTGTCGGGGAAATTCGCGCCCGTCGGCGCGCCCTTGTCGCCGGAGAAGAGCAGGCCCAGCGGCGCGCCGGGGAAAACTGTCGATTGCTGGCCGGGGATGAAGCTGAACGACCGGCCCTGCGTGTCGTATTTTGGCTGGTTGTACTCATAGCGCAGTCCGAAGTTGAGCGTCAGGCGCCGCGTCAGCTTCCACGAGTCCTGCGCGTAGCCGGCAAAGGAGTGCGACCGAATGTTGGTCGGCGCGTTCGGATACTCCTGGAAATCGTCGGGCAGGCCCATCAGGAAGTCGGCGCGGTCGTTGCCCGAGCCGATCAGCGTGCCGGGGCCATAGAAGTCGTACTCGCCGTTGAGGTAATAGCCGTAGATCATCGCATCGCGATAGGCCGAGGCGTAGAAACCGAACTTAAGCGAATGCTTGCCTCGAGTCCAGGAGAGATCATTCGTGAACGTGAAGGTGTTGTCGACGATGTTGGCGGGACCAAAGGGATTGTATCCGGCAAACATTCCCGACCCCTCCAGGAAAATGTTCGTCGGACCATCGACCAGATCCGGCGTGATGTCGATACCGAGCTGCGACGGGCCCGGCTTGGTGCCGATGGGGAAGTTCTGGTAGTTGTTGTTGCGCTGCGCGGTGAGGCGCGCCTGATCGAGCAGCGACGGCGAGAAGGTGTGCGAATAAGCGACGTTGCCGAAGTAGGCCGTGACGTCGTCCGCTATCGGGTAGCCGCTGACCGTCGTCGCACCGGAGGAGCCGGAATAGGGCACCGTACTGGGCGTGTCCTGCTCGGCCAGGGTCATGCTGAGCATGTCGCGCGAGCTGATCGAGTAGTCGATCTTACCCATGAACTCGGAGTGGTTGGCCTGGGCCGTCGCCTCCGGGAACACATAGCCCGTCGCCGAGGTCGGAATCAGATTCTGCTTGAAGTAATTGAGCGCGACCGGACTGATGCTGGTCGGCGCGATGATGCCCTGCGTGGCCAGCGTGGGATTCGGCTGGAAGTAGGGATTGGCCTGCAGGAACGACACTACCGCCGGATCGGGACCGCCGTTCACCGACTGCGAGAAGTTGCCCTGCGCCTCCAGCGGGGTATAGGTGGTCACTTTGCCCGACGCCGCATTGGAACTCTGTTTCTGGCCTTCGTAGCTGAAGAAGAAGAAGAGCTTGTTGCGGCCGTCGATGATGTGCGGCAGCACGATCGGACCGCCCAGCGTCGCACCGTACTGATTGCGCTTGAGGATCTGCCGCGCAATGCCCTGCTGGTTGTTGAAAAACGTGTTGGCGTCGAAGTCCTCATTGCGAATGTAGTCGAAAGCCGTGGCGTGCACCGAATTAGTGCCGCTCTTGGTAACCACGCTCACCACGCCGCCGCCGTTGCGGCCGTACTCGGCCGAGTAGTTACTCTCCAGCACGCGGAACTCGGCCACTGCATCGGGATTCGGATTGATCACCACATCGTTGTTGATCAGGTGGTTGTTGTTGCCGCCGTCGAGCAGATAGGTCACCGAGTCCGAGCGCATGCCGCCGATCGAGTAGCCGCCGGCCTGGCGCGGCGCGTCGGTATTTTTCGGCGTCGCGCCCGGTTGCGTAGCCAGCAGGTCGAGCGTGTTGCGCCCGTTCAGCGGCAACTCGTAAATCGCATTGCCATCCACCGTCGAGCCCACCGTCGCGTTTTCGGTCTCCACCGCGCTCACGCCGCCCTCCACGGTGACCGTGTCCTTCACGTTGCCGACCTCGAGCGTGACGTCGATCCTCAGCGTCTGGTTGATTTCCAGCGGGTTCTTGCCTGAGACCACCGTCCGCGAGAAGCCCGCCGATTCGGCGGCCACCTCATAGCGGCCGATCGGCAGCGGCGCCACCGCATAAGTGCCGTCCTCGTGAGTGACAGCCTGGTGGGCAATCCGCGTTCCGGTGTTGGTTACCGTCACCTTCGCCCCTGCAACTACTGCGCCCGTCGCGTCGAATACGGTCCCGGCAATTTTGCCGGTGGCATCCTGCGCCCGGAGCGTGGCCGGCAACACGATGAGCATCGCCGCCACAGCGCCCATGAATACACGTGCCATGCGAAACGTCATACTGCACCTCAGGTTTTTGAATTGAACAGGACGAGTGCGAACGTGGCGGCAGACTAACCGGCCAGCATCCAACGCATGAATGCAGCGAACGTGGCCCAGAGCGGCAACCGGGCGGACGCGGCCCGGCTGCAGCACGCAAAAAAGATATAAGGCGCAGAATATCACATCGGGGGCAATTGTTGCAGCAGTGCCAAGGCCGGCGGCGCGCGCGCAGGCGCGCAGAACGCACCAGGGCGGGAGGAAAGCGAGCCGCGCGCGGCGGTCGCACCGGCTATGCTTCGGACTCCGCGGACTCGATCAGCGGCAGCTTGTCGGTCGGCCGGGCCCACCACACGTAGAGCGTCGGCAGCAGGAAGACGCTCACCACCAGGTCGGCAACCAGGCCGCCGACAATGACGATGGCGAAGGGGCGTTGCGAATCCGAGCCGATGGCATGCGACATGGCGGCTGGCAAGAGGCCCAGCGTGGCCACGAGCATCGTCATCATGATCGGCCTGAGCCGGCGGACCGCGCCTTCGACGGCGGCCTCGACGACGGAAAGACCGCGGGCGCGCAACTGGTTGATGTACTCCACCATGATCACGCCGATTTGCACCGAAGCGCCGAACAGGGCCAGGAAACCGATGCCCGAGGAAACGCTGAAGTGGGTGCCGGTGAACAGCAGTGCGAAGAGCCCGCCAATCGGCGCGATGAACAGGTTCATCAGGTTGAGGCAGGCCCACTTGGCGCTGCCGAATGCGCTGTAGAGGATCATGAAGATGAGGAAGATCGTGATCGGGACGATGACCGCCAGGCGGGCCTGGGAGCGTTTCTGGCTTTCATACTCGCCGGCCCAGTCGTACTTGTAGCCCGGAGGCAGCTTGACCTGCCGGTTCACCTTGGCCATCGCTTCTTCGACGGTGCTTCCGAGGTCGCGCCCGCGCACGCTGTATTTGACCGCAACGTAGCGCTGGTTGGCTTCGCGATAGATCTCCGAGGCGCCGTCGGTGGTCTCGATGCTGCAAAGCTGCCCCAGCGACACGCGCTCGCCGGAGGGCGCCAGCAGGCGAATGTTGGCGATGGCCTCTTTCGTATCGCGATACGGCGTCTGGTAGCGCAGCACCAGGTCGAAGCGCTGCTCGCCCTGCAGCACCTGGCTCACGGCGTTGCCGCCCACCGCGGTCTGAATCGCGTCCTGCACGTCGGCGACGTTGATCTGGTAACGCGCGGCGCGCTGGCGATCGACAATCACGTTCAGGTTCGGCTGGCCGATCACGCGGAACACGCCCAGGTCCTCGATGCCCTTGACGCCATGCATGATGGCAACGATCTCATCGGCTTTGGCTTCGAGTAGCTTCAGGTCGTCGCCGAAAATCTTCAGCGCGAGTTCGCCCTTTACGCCGCTCACCGCCTCCTCCATGTTGTCGGCTATGGGCTGGGAGAAGTTCCAATTCACGCCGGGAATCTCGGAGAGTTCCGCGTTCATGGCCGCGATGAGTTGCTCTTTGTCTTCGTGAAAGACGGGTCTCCATTGGTTCTTGGGCTTCAGATCGACAAAGTACTCGGTGTTAAAGAATCCGGTCGTGTCCGTGCCGTCATCGGGGCGCCCGACTTGGCTCGTCGTAACCGTGACTTCGGAGAATCTTGCGAGTAGCACGCGCGCCTGGTCGGCGACTCGGATGCCCTCGGTGGGACCTGTGCTCGGCGCCAGAGTGCCGCGCACCCAGATAGCGCCTTCGTCAAGGTGCGGCAGAAACTCCGACCCAATCATGCCGCTGAGGAGAAGCAGCACCGTCACTCCTATGCCCACCACCGACATGCCAACCATGATCCAGAGGTGGTGGACGGCCCATGTCACGCCATAACGGTACTGGCCGGTGATCCATTCGATAACCGGATTGCGCCACTCCTTCACTCCGTTGCGAAACGCATAGCTGGCCAGGACCGTCGCGATTAGGATCGAGAAGACGAGCGCGCCCAGCAAGGCGAAGGCAACCGTCCAAGCCATCGGCCGGAAAAGCCGGCCCTCTACTCGCTGCAGAGTGAAGATCGGCAGGAAGGCCGTGATCACCATCGCCTTCGCATAAAACACGGGACGCTGCACTTCGTGCGCCGCGGCGCGGATCCTGTCGTGCACGGAGAGCCCGCTGTTCTCCTCCCGGCCCAGGTGGCGGATGATGTTCTCGATCATCACCACGGAACCGTCCACGACCATCCCGAAATCGAGCGCGCCCAACGAGAGCAGGTTGGCGGGGATCTTGCCGAGGTCCAGACAAATGGCGGCGAACATCAGGGAAAACGGAATTGTGATAGCGATGATCAACGCCCCGCGGATATTACCCAGGAACAGAAACAGAACCACCGACACGAGCAACATGCCCTCGGTGAGATTCTTCTCTACTGTGCGCGTCGTGAAGTGCATCAGATCGCTGCGATCGAGGAACGGAACGACCTTCACGCCCGGGGGCAGGATGCGCTCGTTCAGCTCCTGGACCTTGGCGTGGAGGGCTTTCAACGTCGCGTCGGCCTCGGCGCCTTTTTGCAGCAGCACAATGCCTTCCACCACGTCGTCGTTGTCGATGATTCTGCCGTCCGCGCGGTGGATCGATTTACCGTTCCGGCCCAGCCGGATCTTGGGGCCCTGCTGAACCACGGCGATATCCTTTATCTGCAGCGGCGTCCCGCTCTTCGTCGTGAGAACCGTCTCTTCGATATCGTGAACGCTGGTCACCAGGCCTACCGCCCGAACGTTGATCTGCTGCAGTCCAGCCTCGATGAAACTGCCGCCCGCATTGACGTTGTTGGCCGCAAGTTGCTGCTCCAACTGGCCGATGCTCAGCCCGTAGGAGATCAGTTTGTTGGGATCGATCCGCACCTGGTATTCGCGCGTGGCGCCGCCCAGGCTCGACACGTCGACGACGTTGGGCACGGATTTGAACTGCTTCTCGAGCACCCAGTCTTCGAGCGCTTTCAGCTCCATCACGTCGTATTTCGGGTTGGTGCTCTTCAGCGTGTAGAAGTAGATCTGCCCGACCGGGCTCCAGTCGGTGCCCATTTGCGGTTGCAGACCTGCCGGCAGCGTCACCTGCGCCAGCCTCTCCAGCACCTTCTGGCGGTTCCATTGGTTGATCGAGTCGTCGTCGAAGATCAACATGATGCTCGACAGGCCGAACAGCGTCGTGGAGCGCAGGTGTTCGAGGTGCGGCAAGCCGTTCATGGCGATCTCCAGGGGGATCGTCACCTGCTGTTCGACCTCTTCCGCGGCGCGGCCGGGCCACTGCGTGATGACGTTCACGTAGTTGTTCGCCACGTCCGGATAGGCCTCGATGGGCAGGACGCGGAAGGCTAGGATGCCCCAACCGAACAGCAGGGCCGCAACGCCCAGAATGAGGAGCCGCTTGCTGAGAGCGAAATCGACGATTCGCTGAATCATTACTGGTCCACCGTGTTTTGCAGCACCAGCGCGTCGCGCACCACCTGTGCGCCCGGCGCGAGCCCCGAACGAATCTCCTGCTGGTTCGCCGGCAGCATCCTGCCGCCCACCACTTCCACGCGCCGGAAACGGCCGCCATCGGTGGGCACGTAGACCCAGTCGCGATCGTGCAGATGCAGAATCGCGGCGGCGGGCACGGACGTGTGCGTTTCCAGCTTCTGCCCATGGAACGTGGCCGTGGCGAACATGCCGATGCGCATCGTCTGGCCGGGGTTCGGTACTTCGATGCGCACCTTGGCCGTGCGCAGATTGGGGTCCATGATCGCCCCAATGTTGCTGACGCGGCCTCGCAGAACCTTGCCCGGATAGGCGTTCAACGTGATGTCGGCGGACTCGCCGACTCTCACGCCGGCCAGGTTGTTTTCAAATACGTCGCAGATGATCCAGACCTCGGAAAGGTCGGAGATCGTGAAGGGGTTGGGCGCGGCGAGCGCCTGCACGCCCGCGCCATCGGTCACCTGCTGGTCGGTGATCACGCCCGCAGCCGGGGCGTAGATATCTACGATGCCGGTCGGATGGTCGAGGTCGGATCCCAGCAGCCGCAGCCGTTCGGTGGTCGTGTCGAGATCGACCTTCGCGGCATCCTCGGCGCTCTGCGCCGTTTCGACGTCTTTCGCGGCGACCGCGCCTTTCTCCAACAGACTCTTCTCGCGCTGCAACTGCGTGCGCGTCAGTTGCTCGTTCACTACGGCCTTGCGGTAATCGGCGAAAGCGCCGGCGACATCCGAGCTTCGGACCTTCACGAGCAGTTGCCCTTTTTTCACCTCGTCCCCCAGGCGGGCGTGGATTTCAACAACCCGGCCCGAAACCAGCGAGACCACCGGCACGCTGCGCGATACGTCGGGACTGACCACGCCCGTGGCGCTTAATTCGGGCGCGGCTTGGAAGGATGCGGCCACGGCGAGAGCGAATTGCTCGGGACGATCCACATGCACCATCGATGAGTCGTTCTCGCGCTCGACCTTGGCCGGCGGCGGCGCTCCGGCCGATGGATCCGGTTTCGCCTTGTCGCCACAGCCCGCCAGAACAAGCCCCAGCGCGGCACAGCAGACGGCGTGCACCGAAGTCATGCGGTTCATTGGATCACCTCACGGCCCGCGGCGGCCGACGCCTTTTTACGACTTGTGCAAACTCTTGTTCTGAACATGCAGATCCACCCGTTGTGCTATCCCCAACTCTTGCTACCGCCATTCCACTTGGCGCGAGCGCGTCCGCGATGGGGCCGGCTGCGTTGAACTCTCCCCACTCCGCTCCCTGGCTGGAATGCCGCTCATCCTGCTCGTGCGATTCATTATCGGCAAGACGAACCGCTGGAGTTCCTTGACCGGCGCCGCGTTCAAACGCTGTGCCGGTATGCCGGTGCGCTGGCCCGCCGGCCGATCCTGATCCAGGCGGCGTTAAAGGGAATTGACGGGAAATTACGGCGCCCGGTTGCGGGGCAGATCGAGAATGCGCAGGAACTCGACCGACTCGAAAACCGGCCCGCGGACCGCGGCGTTGTTCACGAAATCCATTCGACGCTGGCCGCGCACGGCGACGTGTTGAGAGCTGCTATTCCACATCGCGCACAGCCACCCCGCGGAGCGGCCTGGAGGGCTCAACTGCGAGAAGTCCGTACTCGGCGCGGTTACGTAACGGTCCAGAACATCGAATTCAAATCGGCCCGATCCATCATTCAAAAACACGCCCACGGTCTGGTTCAGGCCGCCGATCAGAGCGAGATCCACGTAGCCATCCCCATTCACATCCCGGAGCACGAACGCGAGCGCGGGCCGGCCAGTCGGCAGAGTCAGTTCGTAAGCGCCCTGCGCGCTGCTGAGGTGAACTGAAATAGAAGCAGGGCGATTCGCCGAGCCGTACACCTGCACGGGAAACGCAAAATCCGCCTGGAGATCGCCGTCCAGGTCGGAAACGGCGCAGCCAAACTGGCCCCAGCGGATGCTGGCGGCGATACAATCCCGCTCGACGTCCGTCGCCGGTCGAGACGCCAGCGCGAGGGTGCCGATCGCCAATAGCAGAGCCAGCGTGCGGAAGACGCCGTGCCCTCGCCGGGATGTTGACCGCCGCATTGACATGGCCGGCTCGCCCTCTTCTGAAAAAAAAGAGCCCTTAGCTTGATTCTATCCAGGATTCCAATCCGCCGACGTCAGCGCCGATCGTTCGATATGGCGCCGTCACTGGCCGGCCAGGGCCGAAGTTTCTGTGCCTCCTTGACGGTGCCCACGTTGAAGCCCTCCACGTCCACGCGCGGGTTCTCGCCGCGAGCGTCGGCGTACTCCACTTCCGTCACGATCGTTCGCCGCTCTCCCGGCATCAGCGCAAAGTAGTTGTCACTGTAAATGGCCGGCAGGATGCGATCCCGGCTCTTCTCGCGCATCGCTTTCAGCCGCACCATGAGCGCAGGAGACTGGGACACGTTGCGTACCTCGGTAGTGATGAGCCAGCGGCCGCCCTCGGGTTCGATGACTGTCATCAACTCCAGATTCGCCTTCGGCAATGTCCGCAGCGCGCGATAGTTGCCTTCCTCGGTTCCCCGCCAGTAGAGGTTCTCCGACACGAGCTTGTCCTCGCGCGTCAGGCGCAGCCGCAGGAAATGCACGGCGCTCAAGCTGGACGGGTATTCCATCCGGATCGGCGCCAG
>Ga0302320_10006805_pt1 | contig 25288 bp, 19 predicted proteins | sample Bog_T0_3_FD_202130 | JGI IMG/M metagenome (GOLD analysis project Ga0302320, IMG submission 202130) | Peat permafrost microbial communities from Stordalen Mire near Abisko, Sweden - Bog_T0_3 | ecosystem: Environmental > Terrestrial > Soil > Wetlands > Peat | place: Sweden: Abisko, Stordalen Mire... | reverse complement strand
GCCAACCCGGTAGCAGTGACCGCCAACCCTGTAGCAAGACCAGCCGACCCTGTAGCAAAAGCAGGTTGTTTTGCATATTGCCTAAAATGAAGCACTTACGGCAAAGGCTTGGATAATTGCGCCGGCAACCATCTTGCAGGCCGGTGAACAGCACTCATTTTGTTTCCTGCAAACTCCCATCCGATGGGAGAGGGTGTCCGCAGGACGGGTGAGGGAACAATTTGCGGATGGCCTCGGCCAAACGCAAACCGGGCGATGGATTCTTCGGTCACAAGCCAAATCACAAAAATGGTGGCCGCCCATCGCCCGGCAACTTTTTACCAAAGCAGAAATCAGGCCGGGCGGAACCGCGCTCAATGTTCGTCCTTCTCTTTTTTCGGGGCCGCCTTGGCCGGCCGGTCACGCCGGGGCTGCCATGTCAGCACCGGCAAGGGTTCCGCTGGCGGCAATCCCGACGTGACCGTGGAGTGCGGAAGACGAAATAGAGCAAATCAACAAAAACCATAGCCACAAGAATGCCCAGCGCGGCGCAGCCGCAACCGAAAATCCATAAGGAAACCAGGAACCCAGGATTCTTTTTTTTGAAAACTCTTGGTTTCCTGGTTTCCTTATGAAAAAACAGCGCGCGCGACGAGCCGAAACATTGGCGCAGGAAAACAACATTTTCACGGATAGTAATACATAAGGCTCAAAATAAAGTCTTTATTGCGCCTTTTGCGCCTTTTCGCGGCTTAAAAATAGTTAAACCGCTCCAAAGTCAACGGCGCCAAACCCTCAATCGTAGCAGCCGATGTGAATCGGCTCATTATTTAGCGGGCGATTTTTATATGGAGCGGAACTCACGTCCGCTGCTATGGCTTCAACGTAGCGGCGTCCCGGCAGAGCGTGCAAACTTTTAGAAATTGAAGGGTTCGGCTTCCGGCCCGGAGTGTTTAGAGCAGTTCACATTGAGGTTGATCCATTGGCGCGGCAGGGCGGGCAGTCCTCTGCCCGCCGCCTTTTGCCAACGAGAGCGTTCTGATTTACCACGACGGCGCGCACGGAGTGCCGCGCCCCACCTTTACCCGCCGCGTTTATCATTTATATATTGGCGTCTGGCTTTTGGCGAACACCGCCGGTTTTGGGGTTGGTGCGCCGCCGGCGTTGATCAGCAGGTTGTCGAAGCAGGCGGTGTTCCGGGTTTTGAAGTCGCCGGTAATCAGCCCGGCCATGCCGCGCGAATAGAGGTTGTTCGTCGCGGACAAAACCTGCGCGCCGTCCACGAAGCCGGTGATGGTGGCGCCGGAGAATTGCAGCTTCACATTGTGCCATTGATTTCCGGCGATGTTGGCGGCGGTTCCCGTGGCAAGCTGGGTGCCGGCGGCTTCATTTCTCGCCTGCGTGTTGGCGAACAAGGCGCAACTGCCGTCCACCGCGAGCCGCAGATAATATCCCTTGGGCACGGTGCCGTAGCCGGTGCCGACGTTGTTGACGCGGCCCATCACGCCCGCCCAGCCGCCGTCGTCCAGATAAATATCGGCGCTGACTTCATAATCCTGCCAGTCGCGGTCGCCGATGATGGTATACGGCGTCCATTCCGGCGCCCAGCTTTGCGGCGTCTGGCCGACGACCTGGCGCAGGCATTTCCCGGTTTTGTCCGGGCGGTCGGCGATTTCAAAGACGCTGGCGATGTCCGCCGTGTAGTGCGGCAGATAGCCGAATTGTTTGGGCGTGGAATATTCGTCAAAGGTTTCGAAATACGGGAACGGAAATTTCTGGTCGGCGGGGATTTTGTCGAACGAACCCTTTTGCTGGCCGGTGGTGGTGGAAATGGAATAGACGGCGTTGGTTTCCAGCGTAATGGTGAACGCGCCGTTTTTGAGCGTGATGCCGGCCTGCTTTGCAAATTGTTCGGCGGCGTCGCTGCGCCACACGCAAAGTTTGCCGGAGGACAAGCCGCCGCTGACGTTGAAGGTGACGTTCTGGACGGATTTCGCGCCCTTGGTTTCGAGGATGATGCTGTAATCCTTGCCCGGCGATTTGAGCGTGACGAACGTGCCACCGCCGTCCAGGTTGCCGCAAGCGCCGTTGAGATACGTCCAGCCGACTTTTGAGAATTGTCCGTAATGCGCGTAGCCCCACAACACTTCGCGGGTGTGATAATTGCCGCTCCACGGCGAATTCGCGATCATGGCGGGCGGGTCTTCGGAATACGATTCCATCGGATAGACGGAGCCGACGAGATACCAGTTCACGATTTTTGTGACGCCGCTGTGGATGAAATTCTGGTTGAATGCCTGCACGAGGCTGATTTCGCAATCAAAACCTTTTTTATAAACGTGCTCCTCGCTGTTCCAAATCGGTTTGTCATAGGTTTCGGCGAGCTTGACCACGTCCGGCGGCGTGGGCGCCGTGGCCATGGTGTGATTGCTCAAAATGGCCACCGCGTTGCGCAGCGCCACGTCATTGGTCATGTGCCGCACCCAGTCGAATTTTGTCCGGTCCCAATTGTCGAAGCCGTGGATTTGGACCTTTTGCAAACCGTCGGCGTCGAGCGTGGCGCGGAATTTTTTCACGAAGTCTTCGTTGACGCCTTTTTCGTTTCGGCAGCCGATGGCGTCCAGGTTCAGGCCGTAGGTTGATTTCAATCCTTGAATCCATTTGGCGTAATAGTCGCACATGTCCTGCGACCAGAAATTGCCGTTGCCCACCCAAGCGGGACAACCCCAGGCGCAGGCGTCGAGCGTGAGATCGGGATTGCGCTTTTTGGCCTCGCGCATCAGCCACCATTCGTAACCGCGACTGAAGTTGAGGTCGGTCTTGGTGTGCATGTGGCTCGGCTCGGCGCCTTGCGTGGCGTTGCCGTCGCCGGGAACTTCCACTAGCAGCGCGCTCATGGACGCGCCGAATTTGGGCTTGAAGAGCAAATCCAAAACCTGGCTGCGCTGCGGTTCGGGATAATCTTTCAGCAAAACCGAGGTCGCGCCGCCGCCGCTGACCGCGCCGATGCCGTCGAAGCGCTTGCCGCCGGCGTCGCCTTTGAGAGCAATGGTTTGATCCGCCAACGCCGTCGAAAACAGGCCGCTTGCGAGGCAGCAAAACAATCCGGCTAGGATAAACGCGCGAGGCTTGCAGGGAAGGGGATTGAGCCGGCGGACATCAAGTTGCAAAAAAGGATGGGGATTTTTCATAAAGGTTTGCGCTGATTCGTATGCGAAAAAATGCCCGGTTTCAATTTTTTTCCGCACAATTTCGTCCCGGTTTCGCATTCTATCGAATCTCGCATAAATGAGTAATGCCGTTTTATTAACACCGGGCTTCAGCCCGGTGAGGGTCGGCGAGACCAGTCAAAACCGTTTCAACGGTTTTCCTCGCACCGCAAGCCGTTGAAACGGCTCGCTGGTGGGTGTGCTGCCAACACCCGGCTGAAGCCAGGTGTTAATGAGAAGCACTGTCTGGTTACTCATTGTTGCAAGTCTCAATAGGTTATAAGGCTGATTATTTACTTCAAAACAAACACCAGTTGCGGCAGGATAAGCCGGAGTTTCAGGGCCGATGTATTTCAAAAAGAAAATCGTGGTGGTGATGCCCGCTTACAACGCGGCGCAGACGGTCACCAAAACCGTGGATGAAGTCCGCGAACAGGGCATCGTGGATGAAATCATCCTGGTGGACGACCGCAGCCGCGACGACACGGTGGCGGTGGCGTCGTCGTTGCTCGGCGTGCGGGTGCATGTTCACGAAAAAAACATCGGTTACGGCGGCAACCAGAAGACGTGCTACCGGCTGGCGCTCGACGCGGGCGCGGACATTGTCATCATGCTGCATCCGGATTATCAATACACGCCCCGGCTGATTCCGGCGATGGCGTGCATCATCGCCAATGGCGTGCATCCGTGCGTGCTGGGCAGCCGCATTTTGGGAGGCTATTCGCTGCGCGGCGGCATGCCGGTGTGGAAATATGTGGCCAACCGGTTCCTGACGGCGGCGGAGAATATTTTGCTCGGCGCGAAATTGTCGGAATATCACACCGGCTACCGGGCGTTCTCGCGGGAAATCCTGGAAACGCTGGACCTGTCAAAAAATTCGGACGACTTCGTTTTCGACAACCAGATGCTGGCGCAGATTTTGTGGCACGGGTTCACGATTGGCGAGGTGAGCTGCCCGACGAAGTATTTCAAGGAGGCGTCGTCCATCAATTTCCGGCGCAGCTTGAAATACGGCTTCGGCTGCCTGAACGTCGGGTTGAAGTTCCGGCTGGCAAAAATGGGACTGGCGAAATCGGAGTTGTTTCCGCCGAAACGAAGTGGCAAGTGACAAGTGGCGCGTGACACGAAAAAACCCGCCGCGTTGCCTGTCACCCGTCACCCGTCACTTTAAGCGGGCGAGCGCGGTGGCGAGGCGCGATTTCTTGCGGTTGGCGGTCGCGCGGGCGATGACGTTGGATTTTACGGCCTTGTCGTAGGCGGAATGGACGCCGGGCAGCGCCTTGGCCGCCTCGTCTTTTTTGCCGGCGGCGAGCAGTTCGCGGTAATTTTTTTCCTGGCCGCGCAGGCTGGATTTGATGCGGCGGTTGTGCTGATGCTTGCGCTCATTGCCGCGCATGCGGCGTTCGGCTGACTTGGTGTTCGGCATAAATCAATTTTGTCGTTTCGCTTAAAAGGTCGGTCAGTCTGGACGAACGCGGGCAAATGTCAACGCCGAAAGGCGTTCATCGGTGCTTTACATTGGCGGCGTTTGTTAGTTTTTTGTAATGGTGGGCGGCGTTGACGGGATTGAGGTTGTGAAATGAACAAGCGACTGCAAATTTTGCATTTGGAAGACGAACCGGATTTTTCCGAGTTGGTCCGCACATTGTTCGAGCAGGACCAGCTCGACGCCGGGATCAAGTGCGTGGGCGACCGCGCGTCGTATGAGCAGCAACTGGAGGCGGAGAAGTTCGACGTCATCATTTCGGATTATCACCTGCCGTCGTTCACCGGGCTGGAGGCGCTGGCGCTGGCAAAGAAACGTTGTCCGCAGACGCCGTTCATTTTGGTTTCGGGCAAAATCGGAGAGCAGGCGGCGATTGACAGTCTCAAGGCGGGCGCGACGGATTACATCCTGAAACAGCAGCCGGAACGGCTGGCGTCCGCCGTGCGCCGCGCCGTCAAGGAAGCCGCGGAACACGCCAAGTTGAGGGAGGCGGAACTGGAGCTGGCGCGGCGCGAGCGGTATTTCCGCGCGCTCACGGAAAATTCGCTCGACATCCTTTGCATCATGGATCGCGAAGGGAAACAGCTTTACGTCAGCCCGTCCATCGAGCACATGCTGGGCTACACGCCGGAGGCAATGCGCGGCGAAAGCGTGTTCACGCGGGTTCACGCCGAGGATTTGCCGCGCGCGCAGGAGGCGCTTCAACTCGCGCTGGATCATCCGGAACGCGCGGTCAAAATCCAGGTGCGCTATAAAAATCAGGCCGGCGAATGGCTGCGGCTGGAACTGGTCGGCCGAAACCGGCTGGCCGACCCGGAACTCAACGGCATCGTCGCCAATTGCCGCGACGTGACCGACCGCTGGCGCGTCGAGGAGAAATTGCGCGACAGCGAACGGCAATACCGCCTGCTCTTCCACAGCAATCCCAATCCGGTGTGGGTGTTCGACATGGAAACGCAGGCGTTTCTGGAAGTCAACGAGGCGGCCATCCAGCTTTATGGTTATTCGCGCGAGGAATTTCTGGCGATGACCATTTCCGACATCCGTCCGCCGGAAAAGGACCGCTTGCACAAGGCCGCCACCCTGGATGCGGCTGGTCAGGGACACGTCTGGCGGCACCGGCGGAAGGACGGGAGTTTGATTGACGCGGAGATTGTCTGGACGCCGATGGTTTTCAACGACCGTTTCGCCGCGCTGGCGATGGCGGTGGATGTGACGGAACGCCGGCGGGTGGAGCATCGCAACACCGTTTTCTCCAAGTTGAGCCAGCATTTGAGCGCGGCCACCACGGCGGCGGATGCGGCGAGAATCATTTGCGAGGCGGCCGACGCGCTGTTTCAGTGGACGGATTTTGCGCTCGACCTTTATGACGCCGGGCGCGACGAGGTGAATACGCTGCTGAACATCACGACCGTCGAAGGCCGGCGGGGGGAAGTCCCGCCATCGCCGCAGTCCAAAACGACCAACGCCCTCATCCGGCGCGTCATCGAGAAAGGCCCGGAACTGTTGACGGCCACCCAGGCGGGCAATTACGCCGCCGCCACCATGCTGGTGCCCATCCGCAAAGGCGAGCGCGTCGTCGGCTTGATTTTAATTCAAAACAACCGGCTGGCTTCGTATTCGGAGCGCGATTTGGAAATGCTCCAGATGCTGGCCGGCCAGTGCGCTGGCGCGCTCGATCGCGTCCACGCGGAACAGTCCCTGCGCGAAACCCAAAAGCGCTTCCGCGACCTCTTTGAAAACTCGCCCGACGCCATCTTCGTCGAGGATTTGGACGGCACCGTGCTGGATGTGAATTTTGCCGCGTGCGTGCTGCATGGGATGACCCGCAGCCAGTTGATTGGCAAGAACGCCATCAAGGATCTGGTTTCACCCCGCCATCGCGAGGAAGCCCGCCGCATTTTCCCAAATCTGTCCAGCGGAAAAATGGTGTGGGTCGAGGGTGAAAGCGTGACCGCCGATGGCCGGTTCACGCCCGTCGAAGTGCGGGCCGGGCGCATCGAATACGATGGCAGACCCGCCCTGTTGCTGCATGTTCGAGATATTACCGCCCGGCAGGCGGCGGCGGCGGCCCTGCAAAGCTCCGAAATGCTGTTCCGGTCCGTCTGGGCAAATTCCGTGGACGGGATGAGGTTGACGGATGAGAGCGGCGTCATTGTCGCCGTCAACGACGCCTATTGCAAAATGATCGGCCTGGAGGAGGAGGCGCTGGAAGGCAAACCGTTCACGGTGGTGTATGCCGCGTCGGAAAACCGGGAGCAATTGCTTCGCAATCATCGGGAACATTTTGCCAGCCGAATTCCCAGCCGCAAACGGCAGGATCAACGCTTGCTGCACGATGGACGCTCGGTGGCGTTGGAGATCACCGATTCATTCATCGAGGTCAAGGACCGGCCGCTGCTGATGTTGAGCCTGTTCCGCGACGTGACGGCCCAAAAGCGGCTGGAGGAGCAGTTCCGCCAGTCGCAAAAGATGGAGGCCATCGGCCAGCTCGCCGGCGGTGTGGCGCACGATTTCAACAACATTCTTACCGTCATTCACGGCCACGCCTCGCTGCTGGCGGCCTCTGGAATGGACGAATCCAGCGCGCACTCCGCGCAGCAAATCGTGCAGTCCGCCGAGCGCGCGGCGGGGTTGACGCGGCAACTGCTCACTTTCAGCCGCCGCCAGCTCATCCAGCCCAAGCGGCTCGACATGAATAAAATCGTCGGCAACATGACCGACATGCTCGGACGGCTTTTGGGCGAGGATGTGGCGCTGCAACTGAATTACAGCACGGTGCCCGCGACAGTCGAGGCCGATGCCGGCATGATGGAGCAGGTGCTGTTGAATCTGGCCGTCAACGCCCGCGACGCCATGCCACGTGGAGGCCAGTTGTCCATCCGCATTTCCATCGTGGACATAAACGAAAATCATTTGCAGCGTCATCCGGAAGCGCGCGCGGGGCGGTTCGTCTGCGTCAGCAAGTCCGACACCGGCACCGGCATTCCGCCCGAAAATCTGTCGCGCATTTTCGAGCCGTTTTTCACGACCAAGGAAGTCGGCAAGGGAACCGGCCTCGGCCTGGCGACGGTTTATGGAATCGTCAAACAGCATCAGGGCTGGGTGGAAGTCGAAAGCACCGTCGGCAAGGGCACCACGTTCCGCATTTACATCCCGTTTGTTGGCGCGGAGCAGACCCAAACTGAAATACCGGCGAAGCCAATCACCATTCGCGGCGGCACTGAAACCATCCTGCTGGTTGAGGATGAAAAGCCCGTGCGCGAACTCGTCGCCCGCGTGCTCGAGAAGCAGGGTTACAAGGTGCTGCAGGCTGTCGCTTGCGCCGAGGCTGTCGAGGTCTGGCGCGCGCACAAAGATGAAGTCCATCTGCTGCTCACCGATTTGATCATGCCGGGAGCCATGAACGGACGCGAACTGGCCGAAACCTTGTGGGCGGAGCGGCCGGATCTCAAGGTCATTTTCACCAGCGGTTACAGCGCGGACATTGTCGGCAAGGATTTCAAGATCGAGTCCGATCTGAACTTTTTGCAAAAACCGTATCACCCGCAGACGCTCGCGCTGACCGTGCGCCGCTGCCTTGACGGGAGCGCAACCAAATGACAGATCCGTGATGGCGAAAGATTGAAGAATTTTGCAACGCGCAAATGACAAGCCGCCGTGTCGTTTCTGATTGGAATTGGAAATTTTACAAGGCCGGTTGCATTTTCAAACTTCCATTTTCATTCTCCATCAGTTAGCCTTGCGGCATGATTATCGCGCCCTCGCTGCTCGCCGCCAACCCCGTGCATTTCGGCAAGGATGCCGTCCGCGCCGACCATTCCGGCGCCGACTGGCTGCATCTCGACATCATGGACGGCCATTTCGTGCCGAATATTTCCTTCGGCCCGGCGGTCGTAAAAGCCATTCGCCCGCTCACGAAAATGTTTTTTGACGTCCACCTCATGTGCTCCAAGCCGGAAATCCTGTTGGAGCCGTTCGCTGCCGCCGGCGCCGATCAGATTATCATTCACGTCGAGCTGGGCGACCCGGTGGAGTCGCTGATCTGGAAAATCAAGAAACTCGGCAAAAAGGTCGGCCTCGCCGTCAATCCACCCACCGCCATCACCGCCGCGCAGCCGCATTTGGATCAGATTGACATGGTGCTGGTGATGACCGTGAATCCCGGTTTCGGCGGGCAGTCATTCATCCATGAATGCCTGCCGAAAATCCAGCAGGTTGAAGCGTGGCGGCGCGAACGGAAACTTCCATATCGCATCGAGGTGGACGGCGGCATCAACAACCAGACCGCCGCCGAATGCGCCCGCGCCGGCGCGGACACTTTTGTGGCCGGCACGAGCCTGTTCGGTCAGCGCAGCTTGAAGGCGGCGGTGGCCAAAATGCGCAAAATTGTCAACGCGAACGACCCGACGCTGGCGGATTTGAAAGTTTGAAATGAAAGTCCGGGAGGCCATCAAGTTGGCAGAAGACGACGGCTGGTTTCACGTCCGAACGAAAGGCAGCCATCGTCAATTCAAGCACCCAACATAACCGGGCATTGTCACCATCGCTGGAAATCTAGGCGTTGACATTCCCAAAGGCACAATGAACAGTATCTTGAAGCAGGCTGGATTGAAAAACTGATTATGCGTTACGCCATCGTGATTGAAAAAGGGGAAGACAGTTACGGCGCCTACGTTCCCGATTTGCCGGGTTGTGTCGCCGCCGCCGAGAATCGAGCGGAGGTCATCAAGCTCATCCGCGAGGCGATTAAACTACACTTGGAGGCGATGCAGGAGGAAGGTCTGGCCATTCCCCAACCGCAATCCAGCACGGATTACGTCGAGGTCGCAGCCTGATTTCCCACATGGCGCAAATCAAATTTGGCACGGACGGCTGGCGCGCGGTCATCGCGGAAGATTTCACTTTCGCAAATGTGGCGCGCGTTGCACAGGCAACGGCGGATTATTGGAAGTCTGAAGTCCAAAGTCCAAAGTCCAAAGTCTTTGGATATGAATTAAAAGTCATCGTCGGCTACGACCGCCGCTTTTTCTCCGACCGCTTCGCGCAAATCACCGCCGAAGTTCTGGCCGGCAACGATTTTCAGGTCATCCTCACGCCGGAGCCGACGCCGACGCCGTCGGTTTCGTTCGCCGTCAAACATTTGAACGCCGTCGGCGGCGTGATGATCACCGCCAGCCACAATCCGCCGATTTTCAACGGCTTCAAACTCAAGTCGTATTACGGCGGCTCCAGCGATTCCGAAACGTGCAAGGCCGTTGAAAGTTTCTTGGACAAAAATCCGCCCCCACTCAAAACTCAAAACTCAAAACTCAAAATTTCCGTTCAAGATGTTCGTCCGGCTCACTACGCGGCGCTGAAGAAGCTTGTGGATTTCAAGCTGATTGCGAAATCGAAGCTGCGCTTTGCCCACGACGCGCTGTTTGGCGTCGGCGCGGGCTGCTTTGAAACCATCCTCGCCGGCACGACCTGCAAGGTCACGACGCTCAACGGGAACCATGACGTTTTGTTCGGCGGCATCAATCCGGAGCCGATTGTGCAAAATTACGCGCGCAGCCAGAAATTTTTGCGCGCGCATCCGCACGACATCTGCCTGGTAACGGATGGCGACGCCGACCGCGTTGGCGGCATGGACGGGCGCGGCAATTATCTGACGACGCACCAGATCATCTGCCTGCTATTGCATCATTTCGTCGTCAACCGGAAACAAACCGGCCGTGTCGTGAAGGCGCTCACGACGACTTCGATGGTGGACAAAATGTGCGCGGCTTACAATTTGCCGCTGGTCGAGACCGGCGTCGGCTTCAAATACATCTGCGCCGAGATGCTCAAGGGCGGCGTGCTGTTGGGCGCGGAAGAAAGCGGCGGCATCGGTTTTCCCGGCCACATCCCCGAACGCGACGGCATCGCCGCCGGCTTGATGCTGCTCGAACTGCTGGCAACCGAAATAATTTCTGTCAACAAAATGCTGGCGAAGCTGGAGAAGGAATTCGGCCCGCACCGTTACGGGCGGATTGACACGCATTATCCGCTGGAGAAACGCACCGCGCTGATGGAATCCCTGAAAGCCAATCCGCCCGCGAAGCTGCTGCGCTCGCCGATGGTTGACGTGAAAACATTCGACGGCGTGAAATTCGTCGCGGCAGATTCCTCGTGGCTGATGCTGCGCGGTTCCGGCACGGAACCGGTGTTGCGCATTTACGCCGAGGCGAAATCGGATGCCGACGTGCGGAAGCTGCTCCGGCTCGGAGTTTCATTGACACGGCGATGAAAATTTCCACAATGCGCGCATGACCAAATCCGGCATTCTCAATCCGCAAATCCTCTCGCTGCTTGCCCGCGTGCGGCACACCAACGCCATCGTCATCGCCGACCGCGGCTTTCCGTTCTGGGAACTGATCGAAACGGTGGATGTTTCCGTTGTTGACGATTTGCCGTCGGTGCTGCAACTCATCAAAGCCGTGCGCGCGAACCACAATTTTACGCAGGCTTACATGGCCAGGGAATTTCTTAAAAACAATTTTAAGACGACGCAGCAGAAATTTCGGGTCGCGCTGCGAGGTGTGCTGACGAAATTCGAGCCGCATGTGGAATTCAAGAAGCGCGTGCCGCAAGCCATCGGCCTCATCCGCACCGGCGATACGGTGCAATACGCCAACACGATACTGATTTCCGGCTGATTGCGTTACGGATTTTGATTCCAACAAAAAACGCCCACGGATTGCCGTGGGCGTTTTGTTTGAACCGCTCAAGCGGACTGGCCTATTTCGCCACCGCCGCGTCCTTCGCTTCAAGCTTCTGCCAGCTCGCGCCGTAAAAGGCGACGAAGGCAAAGCAAATCAGCGGCATCAGGAAGCCGATGCGCATACCCCAGTTGTCCGCCAGCCAGCCCATCCACAACGGCATGATGGCGCCGCCGACGATGGCCTGAACGATGAACGAGGAAGCAATTTTGGTCTGATCGCCCAGCCCGTGGATGCCCAGCGCGAAAATGGTGGGATACATGATGGACATGAAGAAAAAGCTCAAGAACAGGCCGAGCACCGACCACCAGCCGAGCGGGAACATGACCAGCACCATCGTTCCCATGCTGATGACCGAATACAGCGCCAGCGTGGTATGAGCTTTGAAAAACCGCAACGCCATGGTTCCGGTGATGCGGCCCAGCAGGAACAGTGCGAAGCCGCCGAACGACAGCAGGAGGGACGCGCCGCGGTCAGTGACATGGAACAAGGCGTCATTCAAATAGGGACTGCTGGCAATCAGGCTGGTGGGATAAGCGGCTTCTACCAAGCTGCGGTTGAGACGGATGAGCTGTTCGCCGGATGGATTTTGGGCGGCCAAGCCGACCACTGCTGGTGACAAACCGATTCCAGAAAAACGCTGGGCATCAAAGAGCAAATTGGTCTGGAGAACCTGATTGAAACCTTTGATGAGAATGGTCTTTTTCTGCAGTGCGATTTCCTTGTCAAGGTCAGCGGCGGAATCCTGGATCGAAGAAGGCGCGTTGATTTGGCCGGCGGTTGCGCTGAAGCTGGACGCGGCCAGAAAATCGCGGTTTGTGGTGAACTGGCTCCAGATGAAATCCGACACAGGCTTGGTTTTCGGATCCGGGTCATTTTGCAACTTGGCCACCAGGGCTGAAAGATTAGTGACGTCATTCGCGGAAAGCATGGCGGCGGAATAAGTCATTTGGGCGGGCGGTATCAGGTGGGCGGCGTGCAGTCCATTGGCGAAGCCCTGCAAATCCTTTGCGGCGTTCTGACGGAGCGCCGGGATGTCGGTGGCAATGTAATTGATGAAGAAGCTGAAAATGCCCGTCTGGGCGGCGACATAAAAAAACTGCGCCGCCACCGCCAGGACAAAGTGCTGGCGCTTCCAAAGCGGTTTTGGTTTCACAGCGGTTTTGGCATTGCCATCGCTGGCGGCCTTGGTTTCTTCCATGGCGTGCAGGTCTGGGACTTTGCTGATGACAAAAATGAAGGCAATGATTGCCACCACGACGGCCACAATCAGGTAGGGTTTGTAAAGATCGGTGTTGGTGGTGATGGGTTCGCCGGTGGCCGAGAGCACAAAGAAACCGCCAAGCACCGGGCCGATCATCCAGCCGATGCCGTTGGTGCTTTGCGCCAAGTTGATGCGCGGCGCACCGGATTCTGGCGGGCCGAGCACGGTGGCGTAGGGGTTGGCAACAGTTTCAAGGCAAGTCAGCCCCGCTGCCAAAATGAAAAGTCCAAGCAGAAACGCCCAGTAAGTTCCGATGTGCGTCGCTGGGACGAACCAGAATGCGCCCAGCGCAACCAGCGACAGGCCGATGATGATGGCACCCTTGTAGCCAAACCGGATGGCGAGCAGACCGGACGGAATCGCCATGAAGAAGTAACCCATGTAATTGGCGAACTGCACGAAGGCCGATTCGGCCTTGGTGATGCGGAGCGAGTCCTGGAAATGCTTGTTGAGGATGTCAATCATGCCGTTGCAAACGCCCCACAGCAGAAACAGAGAGCACACCAACAGAAAAATGAAGGTGTAGTTTTTCCCCTCGCTTGTGCGGAACCAGCTAGTGTTTTTGCCTGAAGTCTGGCTTGGATTTGTTGGTGTAATCATAATTTTGCTGTTTGATGAAATGCCATTTGTGGCTGCAATTAATTGCTGATGGCTTTGTAATTATTGAAATTGCGCCTTCACGTCAAGCTTTCGCGGAAAATTCAGGGTAGGGATTGCCGGGCCGAGGCTCGGAGCGCATGAACTTCAGGATGTTTCCGCCCGCCTTCGTGCTGCGCACTCCGGCGCGGCAATCTTCGCTCAAAGCGAAAACTGGTGGTGTCTTTTACAGAAAGTTAGAACCTTCTTTGATGAAAGTCCAGAGATTTGACCCTTCCCCACACCCTTCCCCACATGGGGAGGGGTGCTGTTTCCATTCCGTCCTTTGTTCGCAATGACTTTTGGCGTTTTCTGCATCGCCCGCCATCCCCGACTTCGGTCGGTTTTGCCGCTCACGCGGCTGTCGGGCTGCGCGCGGCCAAGAGGCCGTGCTCGCCCAAAACCTCCCTCGTCGCTGACGCGACAAACGGGTTCACCCACGGACGGGTTTATATCGTTAAAGGACAGGTGTCCTTTTTTCAGTTTAACACGAGTTAAACGGGTTTGACGAGTTCCGGCCAGAGCCGGGACGGGTAAAACGAGTATGGAACCCGCTGACGCGGAAGCGGCCAAAGACTTGCGAGATTTCTGCGCCGTTCGGGGATGTCCGCCTACGCCCCCGATACCCGCTCCGGTCAGACCCCCCTCACGTCTTGAAACACCCAAGACTTTGGCCGGAGGAATGAGCGGGCGAGCCAACAGGGGATTTCTCCTGCTCGGAAGCCCCTGCCCGCTCGCCTGATCCGCTCATACGGGTTTTTGAACGGGTTAAGAAAACCGCTCTTTCCACAGCCCGATTTTGGTCAAGAGGCGGTCATTCGGATATACTGTCCGCCAGAGCTTCAGTTTTTTAACCCGTTACGAACAACCACAACCCAAGAAAGGACGACGATTGTGAACACAACATACGCACACACCGCAGGAACAAGCGGCAGGCTCAAAGATCAACCAGTCGGCGAAAGGCCGCGTGAGCGACTCATCGAATGCGGGGCGCAGGCATTGAGTCCCGCCGAACTGGTCGCCATTCTGGTCAGAACCGGCTTGCGCGGCACAAACGCGCTCGACATCGGCAAACAGTTGGTTTGCAAATTCGGCTCGCTGGGAGCGATGGCACGGGCGTCAGTGGACGACTTGCAGTGCATCCGGGGAATCGGCCGTGACAAGGCCGTGACCCTTGTTGCCGCGTTCACGCTCGGAAGCAAGATCGCGGAGGAATTGCAGCGTGAATCGCCCGTGCTCGACAACCCGGAAGCAGTCGCCGGACTTTTGCGGGAGCAGAACCGCGTCAAGAACGTGGAGACGTTCCAGATATTGCTCTTGAACACGAGGCGGCGCTTGATCCGCGTCGAGCAGGTGTCGCAAGGCTTACTGGATACGATCCTCGTGCATCCGCGCGAGGTGTTCCAATCAGCCATTGCAGCCCGCGCGGCTGCCATTGTTTTGGTTCATAACCATCCAAGCGGCGAGAATTGCATCAAGGCGTTCATGTGCCAATGCTTTCCAAGAAAACATTTGATGACATTCAAAAGGCATTGATTGCCGTCGGCAAACCGCGTCTTAACCGCGAAGAAAAGAAATTTCTTTTCCGCCATTTCGCCACATGCGGCTCATGCGGCTATTCCATCACCGCCGAACGGCATACCAAAAAGAGCGGCCTTCGCTTCCGCTATTACCGTTGCACAGGCAAGGGCAAGACGCAGCGATGCGAAAATCGCAGTTTCATCCCCGAACAGAAATTCGTGGATGAAGTGAAGCGGAATGCGCAACTCGTCACCATTCCCGACGAGTGGAAGGAAAAGTTCCTTGCACGGATCGAAACATGGGAATCGGAAGTGTCCCTTGAAAAACAGCAGAAAATTAACAGCCTCAAATCCGAATTTTCTTCTCTCAAATCTAAGATTGACCGGCTTAACAACGCCTTCAGCGAAGGGTCCATTGACATTGACGAGTTCAAGGAATTGAAAAATCCGCTCATCCCCAAAAAAGTCGAATTGGAACAAAAAATCGTCGTTTTGGAAAAAAGCAAAGCCAATCGGCTCGAACCCTTGCGGAACTGGATTTTAGATGCGAATGCCTTCAATATGGCCGTTATTAGCAACGACGAGTTAGAAATGAAGTCATTTCTTCAACGAGTCGGCTCGAACCGCCTTTTACGCGCTCAAACCTTAACCGTTTCTTTCAAAAACCCCTTTGATTTACTGGCTGAAACTTCTCTCGCCATTCGGAACACGTCAGACGTTTCTGAACAATGTTCGAGATGGTGGAGCCAAGGAGGCTCGAACTCCTGACCTCCTGAATGCCATTCAGGCGCTCTACCAACTGAGCTATGACCCCATCCACCAAACGGAGCCGCAATTTATATTTTTCCCGCGCCAAGTCAAAACATTTTGCCGCCGGAAATGGATTGAACCGGCGGGGCAAAATTTCTAGCGTCTGGCGTGGCCTCCAAGCTCCGCATCGCGTTCCTGACGCACGAGCCGTTTTATCCGCCGTCCGGCGGCGGCTCGGCGGAGGCGGTTTATCTCGTCGAGGAGATGGCCCGGCGCGGCCACGAAGTCCACGTCTTCTGTCCGCGGCTTGCTAACGCTGAAAACATCGAAAAGAAGTTCGGCATCCGGCTGCATCCGTTCAAACGGTGGCAAATGAGCCGTTACGTTCGGTTCCGCAACTTCAAATACCTGGCCTACCCGTTTTTTCTCGAGCGCATGGTTGCCCGGGCCGCGCGCGAAAAGAAATTCGATCTGCTCGTTTCGCAACACGCCATTTCCGCCGTGGCCGCCGGTCGCCTGAAACGAAAGCTCGCCGTGCCCGTGGTGATGAATTTTCCCGACCTGCTCACCGGCTTCATGGAAACGTGGCGGACGTGGCTCGCGCCCCGGCCGCTGGTCGAGGCGCTCAAGCGGTTTGAAATTTCCATGCCCTCGCGCTTCGGCGCCGACGGCGTGCTGACCGTTTCCGACACGCTCGCCGATTTGTTTGCGGAACGCGGCTTCCCGCGCGAGAAAATCCTGCCGATTTACTACGGTTATGACGCCGGCAAATTTCCGTTCCGCCCGCAATCGCCGCCCGGCAATCAGCCGCCCGTCGTTGTCATGCATGGCTCGTTCGACGCGCATCATCTTGGGCAGATTGCGTTTGACGCCATCCAGTTCGTGACGCGGCAGCGCCCGGAAGTTGTATTCCGGTTCGTTGGGAAAAAAACCGCCTCGCTGGAAGGTTTCTTAACCAACGCGCAAAAACAAATTCCCGGCTTCAAATTCGAGGTGACGGGTTTTGTGCCCTACGCCGAAGTTGCCGGACATCTGGCTGACGCTAACGTGGGCATCGTGCCATACGAGGAATCAGCCGGAACCCACTGCGCGTTTGTCGCCAAGGTCGTCGAATATGTCGCCAGCGGGCTGCCCGCCGTTGCGACGCCGCTCAAAAGCATCCGAGGCTATTTCCGGGACGACCCGATGGTGCGTTTCTCAAAATTCGACGGCGCAGACTTTGGGAAACAAATCATTGCCTGGCTCGATGAATCTCCAGAAGTCTGGCGGATTCGCGCTGCGCAATCCGCCGCGCGCGTCCGAAACGAACTGGATTGGCTCCCGCTCTGCCGCAAGGCGGTGGATTTTGCCGAAAGGATTTGTTCAAACTCCGGGAGGCCAGGCTTGCCGGGCTGAAAATTATTCAGACTCACCCTTGAATATAAATTCAGTAACCCAACGGCTGCGGAGGATGAGAAACGCACTCGCCGCAAGTTCAATTGAAGATTGAATCAAATAAGACAGAGAATAAGTCCAGTTAGGAAATGCAGCACCGGCCGGATGGACGTTTTGCATCGCGTGAATCAAAGCCTCAAACGCGCTGATTGCCGCGAGAATGGAAGCAGGCAAAGCATGAATGCCAATTGAAAGGCCGAGGATTTTGATGAGGACGTTTGCCAGTTGTTTGGAGTTCATGAAAACAGCAAACTCATTTGAAACAGAATTGTCCAGCTTTCCTTTTTGACTTCGCCATTAGTGGTTTCACGCCTTTTTTCTTTGCCGGGCAACTTCGTAAAGAAAAACCGCCGCCGCCGCGCCGACGTTGAGCGAATCCACCGCCGGCGGCATCGGGATCGCCACCGCTTCGTCGCATGCTTCCAAGACTTCCGGGGAAATCCCGTCGCCTTCGCTGCCGAAAACGAGGCAGCAATCGCCGGAGAAATCCGCCTGCGATAATTTAGTTTCCGTGCGCGGATGCGCGGCGATGCTGCGGACGCCGCGCCCGCGCAATTCCTTCAGGCATTCCAACAGTGTTGATTTCGTGGTGTGCGGCTTGGCGGTGAATTGATGCCGCTGGCCGAGCTTGGCGAGTTCGATGACCGGCAACTGGAAAATCGTGCCCATCGAATTGCGCACGGCGCGGCGCAAATACGGACTGCTGCTCGTCTCGCCGACAATCAGCGCCTGGACGCCGAACGCGACGCAATTGCGCACCAGCGCGCCGAGATTTTCGGCGCTCGTCAATCCGTCCACGGCGGCGAACAGCATTGGCTCTTGCCGCGTCATGGCTGGAGGCGAAGATCGGGCGGAACTGTTCTGAAAAATGTCATCCAGCGAAGCGGGCGGGGGAATCTTGCCGACGGCCAGCACGCCTTGATACATCGAAAAGCCGATGAGCGATTCAAGCAGTTTTTTGCCGGCGAGATAGACGTTGAGGTTTTCAGGCCGTGCGGCGAGAAGCGGGCGGAAACTGTCCAGATGTTTTTCCGGCAACAAAACGGAAACGACTTCAAACCGGCTTTCGAGCAGCCGCCGGACGACCTTTTCGCCCTCGGCCACGAAGATGCCCTGCGCCTCGTGTTCCAGCGGCCGGCGCATCGTGGCGTAGGGTTGGAGTTCGGGCGAATCGAACGAGGAGATTTTTTGAATTCGCAAATCAGTCATGTTTGCGCTTCACTTTCACGCGATATGGCAGGCTGTCTTCCCTGACGTGAAATCCGATTTCCTTGTGCGGTTGTTCCGGCGGCGTCATCAATTGATGAATCGCTTCAAACAGCGTGCGGATGTTTTCGTCATGATTTTCGATTTTGCGTTCCAGTTCGGACAGTTTGTGCGCGAGTTCCTTGTGCAAGGACAGCGTTTCGCGCAGCCGCACGAACGCGCGCATGATGGCGATGTTGACCTGCTCCGCGCGCGGACTGCGCAGCACGCCGGAAAGCATGGCAACGCCTTCCTGCGTAAAAACGTAAGGTAAATACTTGATATTCATGCCCTTCTTCAAGATTCCAAATTGGAATCTTGAAGCTTCGTCCGCTGTCAATTGGAACATGAAGTCGCCGGGGAAGCGGGACAAGTTGCGCCGCACGGCTTTGTTGAGATTGCCGGTGGTGACGCCATACATCGCGGCCAGATCGCGATCCAGCATCACCCGCTGACCGCGAATCAAAAGGATGGCGTGTTCGATTTGTGGCGGCGCAAGCAATTCCGCTTTGTAGCCCATGATGAAAAAAACGATACGTCCGTTTGATTCTTCGCGCAAAGAAAAATTCGGGCGGATAGCTTCAACAACAAGAATGGCTTTTCCATGTTCCATGGTGCAGGCAACCGAGCATCGCCAAAATCAATGCGCAAACACTTTTTTTCAATTCGATGATTCGGCCCGTTTGTGGTTGAATCGAACCGAGCGAACGAAAACAAATTGCAAATAATGGAGAAATATATGACCAAAACTATTTGGCTGACAATTGGACTCGCGGCCACCGCCGCCATCCTGGTCGCCGGCTGCGACACCTTCAGCGGCAGGGGTGAACAACACCGCGCCAGCAATTTATATGCGTATCTTTATTCCGGCCAGAAGGAGCATATTGACGCGCCGACAATTCCAGTGTTGTCCCTGCCATTGCGGGTGGGCGTGGCCTTTGTGCCCGTGGATAATCCAAACGGAAGGAACAACTATTCGTATGCGGAGGACCTGACATTTTCTGAAAACCAGAAAATGGATTTGATGAAGCAAATCAGCGGACAGTTCAAACAATATCCGTTCGTCAAATCCATCGAACTCATTCCGACAGCTTATCTGACTTCCCGGGGCGGATTTGCCAATCTGGACCAGATTCGGACAATGTATGGCGTGGATGTCATGACGTTGCTTTCCTACGATCAGGTCCAATTCACCGGCGAAGGCGTGTTGTCATTGACTTACTGGACCATCGTTGGCGCCTATGTTGTCCCCGGCGAAAAGAATGACACCAAAACCATGATGGACGCGGCGGTTTATGACATCGCCAGCCGCAAGCTGCTGTTCCGCGCTCCGGGAATCGGCAGCGTCAAAGGTTCCGCGACGCCGATCAACTTGAGCGAACAACTGCGCGCCGACAGCAAAAAGGGTTTCGATCAAGCCGCGACCAATCTGGTGGCAAATCTGAAAGTCCAGCTCGAAGAATTCAAGCAACAGGTCACCAATGCGCCGGCCGAATATAAAATCGAATACAAGCCAGGTTATACCGGCGGCGGCGCTCTTGGCGGAATGGAAACAATCATCGTTGGCGGACTGGGAGCCTGCTTTTTGTGGACGCGCCGAAACCGCAAATTCTAGACCGGCGGCTGCCGGTCATTACCTTGTTGCTGGTTGGCGGCGCGCTGGTGATAGCCCTGTTTCCCGGCTGGTCGTCGTGGCTGATTTACGACCGGCCCGCCATTTTATCAGGCGAAATCTGGCGGATGTTCACGGGACACTGGATTCACTTTTCAACTTCTCATCTGGTTTATGATCTGCTGGCGCTGGGCATTGCGGGCTGGATTATCGAAACCAAAAATCTGCCGCATTTTGGCTGGTTGTGCCTGCTGGCGCCGTGGCTCATCAGCGCGGTTTTGCTGGTGTCCGAACCGCAAATGAATTTATTCGGCGGCCTGTCCGCGCTGGCCACCACCGCGATTGTTTATCTGGCGCTGTTCGGCCTTCACGACGCTCCTCCCTGGCGCTGGGTTTGCCTGGCGGCGTTGCTGGGAATCGCCGGCAAAATTTTTTTTGAAATGTCCACCGGCCGCATGATTTTCGTGACCACCGGAAACGTCCCGGTGACCGTTTCCGTTGCCGGCCACATTTCCGGGGCATTGATCGCTCTGTTGTTTTACGGCTGGTCGAAAATGTTCGCTGGGAGGAACCGGCAATAATTTCTGCCGCAGGACGTTTGCAGCAAACAGCGCCGTAGCAACGATTGGAAATTAAGTGCGGAGAATCAAATTCAATTTATTTTCTCAAACTTGTCAACGCAGGGGCATCTAAACTATAAATCTCACCACCGCGAAACAGCAGCAAATCGCCGTTTTGGGCAAACTCTGATTGATCTGGCGGCAAGATGGCCATCGGTTTCCACGTTGTTGTCTCATAAATTCCCAACAGTGGCATCGAGCCGTTGAGAGACAAGGCTACATATTTCCCATCGGGCGACCAAGAAACTCCCCTGACTTCAAATAAGCCATACGGAAAGCGAATGGGTATCTTTTCGCTCAATTCTTTTTGCCAGTCTTTTAATTCAATTCCGCCGCCCGCTGTCAGAGCCAGAATTCGTCCGTCAGGCGATAGTGCCCCGGAGGCGTGGCCGATATCATCAAGTTGAGCGGCAGGTTTGTCTTCATTGGCCCGCCAAATAGTCGCCGAATTGGTCGCGGCATAATCGGCAGCGCCGTAGCCTGCGGCGAAGACCTTTCCGTCTTGCGAAACAAGTGTCCAATTGATCCACGGCAGGTTGGTGGCGAGAACAGCCTGGCATTTTCCGGAGGCCAAATCCCAACGCTCGATTGAATGGCGGTTGGCGATGAATAGAAATTGCCCGTTGTCACCTCCAATTACACATTTGCTGTAATTTCCGGCAGAATCGTTTTTCCAAAGAATTTTCTTTGCAGTTAAATCAAAGGCATAAATGCCTTGTCCGTTTAGATAGATCCAATCAACCAGAATGTTTCCATCGGGTGATAAGACGCGCCGTTGCTCGCCCCATTGTTGTGCTGCTGGATATGCAATTGTTTCCTCTATTGGGATCGTTCCCTGAACTTGGTTCTTGTTCAAATCAAAAATTATAACATTTGTTGACGCGAACAAGACCGCTTTGGGCGCGTTCCGGGCCACATGGAATTCACCGGCGTCCAGGTTGGTCGAAATCTGATGGCCTTCCGGGCGGGGCATGAACCACTCCAAATACGCGCCTGTAATCTGAAACAGCGCTTCGACCTCTTTGGGAACGTCAGCCCGGTCATAAATGTTCTTAAACCATTGATTCTCGCGGATTCCACGGACAACGAGCCATCGTTCTTGCGGCGGTGAAATTATGGGCGGTGGCGGCAAGGCGTTTATTTTGGCAATTAACAATTCAAGGTTGGTTTGATCAAGTTGTCCCCAATGCCCGCCTTGAATTGCCCAGTTTATAACATCTCGCGCGCTGGAAACTTGTCCGGTGCGGCTCACTTGGCAAAAATAATCAATGCGCGGGCCGCTGAACCAATCCATAGCAAGCAGAGGCGTGTTTGTGTCGCCATTTTGAAATAGGGCGCCAAAACGATCTTGTTGAACGATATCGTAGGCTGAATCGTTGACACCTTGAGCCAATACCGATTGGGAACTTGCACAGCAGCAAATGGCGCAAACCAGGCTTGTTAGAATTCTTTTCATCTTGTCATATTCGCTTCATGTTCACAACTGTATGACACGCCAGTCACCGATTTATTAGAGACTTTTTGCGCCTACGATCCAAAGAAACCACGCCAGCCAATAGGCCGTTCCGATTGGAATGGTGACTTAAATTTCCAACGTCTCACACGGCGTATCCTGCGCGGCGATTTGCAGGCGGACGTGCGTCGCGCCGATGTGGTGGAGCTGTTCGGCCATGACGTGCTGCGCGAGTTCGGGCTTGTTGCATTCGCGGCTCAAATGCGCGAGGTAAAGATGCTTCAGATCGGCGGACATGATTTGCGCGGCGGTTTCGGCGGCGGTGGCGTTGGAAAGATGGCCGTGGCGTCCAAGGATGCGCTGTTTCAACGCCCACGACCGGCGCGGACAATCCTGCAACATCTTCACGTCATGGTTTGATTCCAGCACCAGAACGTTTGCGGCGCGGATGCGTTCGAGCACGAGCTTGGTGACGTGGCCGAGGTCGGTGGCGAAGCCGATGTTGCCGGCGGCGGTGCGCAGGATGTAGCCGACCGGTTCCTGCGCGTCGTGCGGGATGGAAAAAGTCTCGATGAGCAAATCGTTCAATTCAAAATGGTCGCCGGTCTGGAACAGCCGCCAGTCAATTTTGGATTTCAGGCTGTCGGGATTCTCCAGCGGCAGTTTCTTTTTGCTGCTCCATTTGGCTTTGAATGTCCAGACGGCGCCGTCCTGCGTTCCGCGGTTGCAATAAACCGGGATTTGAAATTTGTCCGCGATGCCGAGCAACCCGCTGATGTGGTCGGAATGTTCGTGGGTGATCAAAATGGCCGAGAGATTTTCCGGCGCGCGTCCAATGCTCGCGAGGCGCTGGCGGATCTGGCGCGGGGAAAATCCGGCGTCCACGAGGATGCGCGCCTCGGCGGTCTCGACGTAGGCGCAATTGCCGGACGAGCCGCTGCCGAGGATGGTGAGTTTGACAGACACGGCTGGAAATTAATGTCGCGGCGGCAGGCGGGCAATTTCTTTCGCACAAGAATTTGACCGGTGGCACAAAGTCTGCTTAAATTAGGTGAGATTTACTATTTGAACGCATCAAGAAATCCCATGACAAGCCGGGCATTGGCTGAAGTTGCCGGGCGATGGTTCATCCGGCTGGCTTTGGCGGCCGCGATGGCGGCGGCGCTTTTCCCTTTCACGGCGCGCGCGCAAGGCGTCGGGAAGCAAATGTTGCGCGAGCACGTGCCGCCGGCCATTGCGAGTTTTCATTTGCAGCCGACGAGCCGCCTGCCGGCCACGAACCGTTTGAATTTGGCGATTGGACTGCCGTTGCGGAATCAGGACGCGCTCAACCAGCTGCTGGCGGAAATTTACGATCCGGCCAGCACGAATTATCATCAATACCTGACGCCGGAACAGTTTGCGGCGCAGTTCGGCCCGACGGAACAGGATTATCAGTCCCTCATCAATTTCGCGAAGACGAACGGCCTGACGGTGACGGCGACGTATCCGAACCGGGCCTTGCTGGGCGTGAGCGGAGACGCGGCGACGGTTGAAAAGGTGTTTCACGTGACGTTGAGCGTGTATCAGCATCCGGCGGAGAGCCGAACATTTTACGCGCCGGACACGGAGCCGTCCGTTGATTTCAGCGTGCCGATTTTGCATGTCAGCGGTCTGGATAATTATTCCATCCCGCGGCCGGCGAGCTTAAAAAAAAATCCCCTGAAAAATAGGCCGGCGGGCGAGGTTCCGGCTGCCGGTTCCGGACCGAGCAGTTCGTATATGGGAAAAGATTTCCGGGCGGCGTATGCTCCCGGCGTGGCGCTAAACGGCGCCGGCCAGCAGGTCGGGTTGTTGGAATTCGACGGCTACTTGAGTTCTGACATCACCAGCTATGAGCATCAGGCCGGCTTACCCAACGTCCCGCTGCTGAATGTTTTGATCAGTGGCAGCGGGACTCCCAGCTCGGACGACACCGAGGTGTGTCTGGACATCGAAATGGCAATTTCCATGGCCACAAATCTGGCCTGCGTGGTCGTTTTCGAAGCCGAATCCTCCTCCGATTTTGACAGTGTTTTGAACAGCATGGCGTCCAGCAACCAGATCAAACAATTCAGCTCGTCCTGGGGACTGCCCGGCGGCAGTCCTGATTTGAACGCCGACCAGATTTTCACGAACATGGCGGTTCAAGGCCAGTCGTTTTTCCAGGCGTCTGGCGATGGAGATGCCTGGGTCAATCCAATATGGGTTCCATCGGCCAGCCCCTACGTCACCAGTGTCGGGGGAACAACATTAACAATGAATGGTTCGGGCGCATCGTATGCTTCGGAGACCGTCTGGAACGCGGGTTACAGCCCGCCCGCGTGGAGTCCGAATGGGAATGGTTATTGGGGAAGCGGCGGCGGGGTCAGCACAAGCTACTCGATTCCCATCTGGCAACAGGGAATCAACATGGTGACCAATCAAGGCTCGACGACCAAGCGGAACATTCCCGACGTGGCCCTGACAGCGAACAATATTTACGTCCTGGCGAACAACGGCCAGTCCGAACCCGGCGTCAGTGGCACCAGTTGCGCCGCGCCCTTATGGGCGGGCTTTACCGCCCTCGCCAATCAGCAGGCCGCCGTCCTGGGCAAGCCGGCGGTCGGCTTTCTCAACCCGGCCATCTATGCGATTGGCAGGAGTCCGAACTACGCGGCGGATTTTCACGACATCACCAGCGGAAATAATTTTAGCGCCAGCAGCCCAACTAATTATCCGGCGGTTCCAGGTTACGACCTTTGCACGGGCTGGGGCACGCCGGCCGGGCAGAATTTGATCAACGCGCTGGTTGCGCCGGACACGTTGGGCATTGTGCCGGCAAGCGGTTTTGCTGCCAGCGGTCCCGCGGGCGGCCCGTTCAGCCCGGCGTCACAAAACTATTTCCTGACCAACGCCGGCACCAGCTCGATCAACTGGTCGCTCGTGAACACTTCCGCCTGGCTCAATGCTTCCGCGACTGCCGGCACTTTGGCGGCAGGCAAGACGAACAGTATCACGATGAGCTTAGCCGCGGCCGCCAGCAGCCTTGGCGTTGGAACTTATGTCGCGACCGTGAATCTGACGAATTGGAACTCGCACGTCGTGCAAAGCCTGCAATTTTTCCTGCTGGCGCAGCAGCCGCTGGTGGTCGCACCGGCGACCGGCTTTACGGCCAGCGCGGTGGGCGGCGGGCCGTTCAGCGTGACGACACAAAACTATTTGCTGACGAATTCCGGAACCATTCCGTTGAACTGGTCACTCATCAACACTTCCGCCTGGCTCACGGCCTCGGGTGGCGGCAAGCTGGCCGCAGGCGCCACGACCACGGTGACGGTCA